>ERZ824488.364-NODE-364-length-61904-cov-4.451907_pt1 | contig 61904 bp, 45 predicted proteins | sample MGYA00519936_ERZ824488 | MGnify/ENA primary metagenome ERZ824488 (study PRJEB31778, sample SAMEA3449153) | human gut metagenome | biome: human gut; feature: human-associated habitat; material: faeces | place: United Kingdom | collected 2010/2012 ... | reverse complement strand
CTGGAACATGTGGTCAAGCGCGATGAAGCTGTCTGCCTGCGCCACGCGCTCGGCGGACGAGTGCGAGATGTCGCGCTCGTGCCACAGGGCAACGTTGTCGAAGGCCACCTGAGCGTTCGCCTTCACGACGCGAGACAGGCCACAGACCTTCTCCATCGTGATGGGGTTGCGCTTGTGGGGCATGGCCGAGCTGCCCTTCTGGCCCTTGCGGAACGGCTCCTCGGCCTCGAGGGTGTCGGTCTTCTGGAGGTTGCGGACCTCCGTGGCGATGCGCTCGCACGTGGCGGCCGTCGTTGCGAGGACGCCGGCGAGGTAGGCGTGGTGGTCGCGGCTGATGACCTGCGTTGACAGCGGGTCATGGACAAGGCCGAGGTGCTCGCAGACGTACTCCTCAACGAACGGGTCGATGCTGGAGTAGGTGCCCACCGCACCGGAGATGGCACCAAAGGCAACGTTTTTGCGGGCGTCGCGAAGACGGTCGAGGTCGCGCTTGAGCTCCCAGGCCCAGGAGCCGAACTTCATGCCAAACGTCATGGGCTCGGCGTGGATGCCGTGGGTGCGGCCGGCACAGAGGGTCTCGCGCTCATCGAAGGCGCGGCGCTTGCAGATCTCGCCGAGCTTCTGGACGTCCTCGATGATGAGGTCGCAGGCCTGGGTAAGCTGGTAGCACAGGGCGGTGTCACCGAGATCCGAGCTCGTCATGCCGTAGTGGACCCAGCGACTGGGCTTGGGGTCGCCGGCCGGCACGTCGGCGTCGATGTAGTCCTTCATGTTCGTGAGGAAGGCGATGACGTCGTGGCGCGTGACCTCCTCGATGGCATCGACCTCGGACTTCTCGAATTTGGCGTGGTCGCGGATCCAGGCGGCGTCTTCCTTCGTGATGCCGATCTTGCCAAGCTCCGCCTGTGCCTCGCAGGCGAGCACCTCGATCTCCTGCCAAATGGCGTACTTGTTCTCAAGCGAGAAGATGTGCCCCATCTCGGGACGGGTGTAGCGATCGATCATGCGGCTCCTCCTGTGATGTCGCGGCTGGCCGGCGTGTCAACATGCATAACGCTCCGATTTTAGCGCGTGTGCGCCTGGTGGCGCTTGGGGACGGGGTCGATCCGTCACCGTAGGGCCCTGGCCCCAGCGGCACCGGGCGCTACCCGCACATGCCGCAGGAGGAGCACCCGGAGTGAAACTCACGCGCCATGCTCATACCCGAGGCTGTGACGGCGAGACCGCCCTCGCCCGTCTCGCGCAGAGACGGGGGCATGGTGGAGCCAACACACCGCATGGCCTCGACGGCGTCATCGAAGCGGATCTTTGCCGGGATACCGGCAAGGGCCATCTCGGCACAGGTGACGGCAACCATCGCACCCGTGGCGTTGCGGTTCACGCAGGGAACCTCGACGAGGCCGGCAACCGGATCGCACACGAGACCAAGCAGTGCCTGGATCGCCATGGAGGCGGCGTCAGAGGACGCCTGGGCGCTCCCGCCGAGAAGCTCGACCATCGCTGCGGCAGCCATCGCGGCCGCGGCGCCCGTCTCGGCCTGGCATCCTCCCTCGGCACCGGCCAGCGTGGCATTCCTCTGTATGAGCATGCCAATGCCGCCGGCGGTAACGAGCCCGCGCACGCAGGCATCCCGCGAGCAGCCAAGCTCGTCGCGAAGTGTGAGGATGACAGCCGGGATGATGCCACATGAACCGGCCGTGGGGGCGGCCACGATGCGACCCATGGAGGCGTTGAGCTCCGAGACGGCAAGCGCGCGATATGCCACGTTGCCAACGAGGCCACCGGTTGCGCGCCCACCCTCGCGGACGGCATCGCGCATCCGCCGCGCGTCCCCGCCCGTGAAACCGCTCGTGGAACGCAGGCCCTCGGCGCATCCCCGCTCAACGGCCTCAGACATCACCTCGAGTCGCTCACCCATCTGCTCGAGAATGGCCTGAGCCGAGTCATCACCAACCTCGGCCTGCTGGGCGAGAATCACCGAAGACAGCGGCTTGGCGCTTCTCTCGGCCTCATCCACGAACGAGGAGAGAGCCGCGGCGGAGACGTGAGCGTCGATGCCGCTCAGATCAGGAACCTCGACGGGAGCGTACCCCCTGTCCCTCTCATCCCCAACGGGAGCAAGCGACGTACAAGAGACAACGTCCCTCAGACGGCGAATGCGCTCCTCAGCACGTTCGTCAACGTCCCCCTCGACTTCGATGGTCATGACGGCAACCCCTCCGCGGGCCTCGCGCGAGAGGCTGAAGTCGCATATGTTGGCACCGCAGTCAGCCAGAACGTCGGTCACGGCGGCGATGAGGCCGGGAGCGTCGCGATGCTTCACCACAAAGGCGCGCCGTGTCCCGCTGATCCTAACGGCCATGCCGTCTATGGAGGTGACGAGCACCTGCCCGCCGCCAACGGAGCAACCGCGCACATCGACCTCGGCATTGTCCCGGCCGCGAAGCCTCATGCGCACCGAATTCGGGTGCCCAGCGTCCTCCGAGCTCGTCTCGAAGGTGATGGGCACGCCCTGCTCGCGCGCAAGCTCCAAGGAGTCGCGCAGGCGTGGGTCGTCCGGCCTCATGCCAAGGATTCCGGCAGCGACGGCCCTGTCGGTGCCATGCCCGCGATAGGTCTTTGCGAATGACCCATAGAGCGTGATCGACGCCTCCCGAGGCTCCGAGCCAAGAAGGGCACGCGCAATGCTGCCCAGCCGCGCGGCACCGGCCGTGTGCGAGCTCGAGGGCCCAACCATGACCGGGCCGATGATGTCGAGAATTCCGACCATTGCCTGCCCCTCTCAGACGAGAAAGGCGGCCACCCATGCGGATGGCCGCCTCGAGTGCGGTGGTGCGCCGTCAGGGTCTCGAACCCTGGACCTTGGGATTAAAAGTCCCCTGCTCTACCAACTGAGCTAACGGCGCGATGTTACTGGCGCCACGCGTGCGCACCTGCTCAATTCTAGCGGATGATTGCCGCCCGCGAGCGGCGCGCGGCTATTCCCAGCTCCACTGGCCATGGACGAAGACGGGCACCTCCGTGCCGTCGGCCATGATGCCCGTGACGTCCAGGTCATCGGCACCGATCATGAAGTCGACGTGCTGGGCGCTCTCGTTGACGCCATGCGCAAGCAACGTCTCCTTGTCCATGTCGAGGCCGCCCTCGTAGCACTCGGGGAACCCCATGCCCAGCGCCAGGTGGCAGCTTGCGTTCTCGTCATAGAGCGTGTTGTAGAACAACAGGCCGCTCTGGCGAATGGGTGTGTTCTTCGAGATGAGCGCGCACTCGCCGAGGTGGCGTGCGCCCTCGTCGGTCTCAAGGATATTGCGCAGGACGTCCAGACCACGCTCCGCACCGTAGTCAACGACCTCGCCGTTCTCAAAGCGCAGCCAGAAGTCGCGAATCACCGAGCCGTTATGGACGAGGGGCAGTGCCGAGTGGACTACTCCCTCCACGCGATTGCGGTCAGGCGAGGTGAAGACCTCCTCGGTGGGCATGTTGGGGAAGTAGGTGACGCCCGCCTTCGTCGTGGACGAGCCACCCTCCCAAAGGTGGTGCGGCGTCATTCCCACCACGAGATTGGTGCCATTGGAGGACGTGTAGCGCAGCGCGTCAAAGTGGCTGTCGTTCAGCTTGCGCTTGTTCTTCTTGAGGGTTGCGTTGTGCGTCTCCCACTCGCTCTCCGGGTCATCGCCGGTCACGCGGGCCGTGTCGAGAATGGCAACCCAGAGGCGGTAGATTGCCTCGGCGTCCGAGTAGTCCGGGAAGACCTTGCGGGCCCAGGCAAGGACGGGCGCGCCAGCGATGCACCAGGCATTCACGCCAAAGTCCAGGCCACGGCGATAGTCCGCACACTGACGATGCGAGGCAACGGCGCGGGCCGCCGGCTTTGCCGGATCGATGCCGAGAAGGGCGTCGGGGTCCTCGCCGTCGATCCACAGGAAGGCGGCGCCCCCGCGCGCGAGCGAGTTCATCTGCTCGGCCTTCCAAGCAGGCAGCTCCTGGAATCGCTCGACGGGGCAGTTGTCATACTCGAGGCGGCTGATCTCGTCATCGCCCCAGATGAGCGTCACGTGACCGGCGCCCGCCTTGTACGCCTCCTCCACGACAATCCTCACGAACGGGGCCGACTCGACAGGAGCCGTCACCACGAGCTCCTGCCCCGACTGAATGGCGACGCCGCGCCGCACGAGCAGCTCGGCATACTGGCGAAGTCTGGGGGTAAGGCGGCTCATGGCAAGTTCGCACTCGGAGTCGCTCATGGGAATGTGACTCATGGGATTTCCTTCCCTGAACGGGAGACAAGCTCCCGGGCTTGATGGTCTCGTGCCGCATCGCGGCATGGGCTTGTTACCCACCAGAGGGCCTTGGTAGTCGCGCGAACCGTTCGCCGATAGAAGCCATGGCTGCACACGGAGCCGGGCTGATGGTCACAGCGAGGCCCCGGCACCATTCGATGCCGGGGCCCTTATCTTCTGGAGCGGGCAACGGGACTCGAACCCGCGAATGACGGCTTGGGAAGCCGTTGCCTTACCACTTGGCGATGCCCGCATATGCGCTCTGAGTCCAGTTTTGACCCGCAAGCGTGAAGAACAGTGTAACGAGCCGCCCCAATTTGAGCAAGCGAAGGGGCGAATCGAACGAACGCGCGCCCTGGTTACGAGAAAAACCAGGCGCCGCGGAGCCGTTGGGGGAGACGGACGAGGCGCTCACCGACACGCCTTGGCCATCGCTTGGATATGACGACGCGCTGACCTCGCGTGTCAGGTTTGCGTTTGGCGCCGGCATGATTTGCGTTGGGCCCGCCCCGTAACCTGCTTATCCACGCAGGAATCGTAGACGGGAGCCCTCATGAGCAAAGACGTCAGGAGCATCAGGCGGCCCACAGTCGAGGCAGGTACACGCGGGGATCACAAGAGCCGGGAGGAGGGCGGCGCGAGGGCATGCCCGTTTGGGCCGGCTGCACCCACATGCGACCAGCGGGGCTGGCGCGCTCGTCCCGAGGCCTGGGCCATGGCCATGCCACTCGTTGACTCGGCAAGATTGGCCATCCGATGAGAGCCGGCCAATCGAGGATTCCCGAGCGCAGGCGCCCGTTTTTCAAGCGCGCAAGCGCTCCCAAGGCAGGTCACGCAAGAAAGGTCATCCTTTGCGCTGCCCTTATCGCGGTTCTCGCCGGCGGCGGGGTACTTGCCGCAAGTCTGCTTGGCAACCGGGGGTTCGCCGGCGCCATTCTCGGCCGGGCCCAGGAGGGAAAGACGCGCGAGCAGATCCAGGCGGAGCTCAATCAGGAGGTCGAGGACAACATGATGACCGTGAGCGTGCTGCCCTCCCCTCGCCTCTCAAGCTCGGGGATGCTGACGGTTGGCTTCGAGAACGACCGAAGCAACAAGTTCAACCAGCGGTTCACGCTCACGCAGGGCGATGAGGTCATCTACGAAAGCCAGGCCATAGAGCCAGGCGAAAGGATTGACGCCGTGCGCGTTGACGGCGCGCGCGAGGGAGAGGCAGTCATCGAGGTCCAGGCGGTCGAGCCTGATGGAGAGAGCGACCACGGCTCGCCCACCGCGGTCCAGGTGAGCGTCGTGAGCGAGGCCGAGACATCGGGGGCCGCCGAGACGTCCGGAACGTAGCCGGCGCCCGTTTGCATTCATGCAACCGCACGGCTCGCGACGGGCCGTGCCCAAAGAAGGGAGAATCCTATGCTCAGAACGACCAGGTCCCAGTTTTCCGACAGAATCGCCCATACCACAGGCCGTCGCTGCGTGGGGCGAGCGGGCGCGCTGCTTGCCGGGCTGTCGCTCGCACTCGGTCTTGTCGCAGCCCCTGCCGCGGCGCTCGCCGAGGAAGGCGGGCGCGTGGGCGAGAATACGACGCTCGTGACCGTGGTCGCAAGCGATGCCAACCTCAGGTTCAGGGTCCCGACCGTCATTCCGTTCGTGGCGGCGAGCGACGGGACCCTCACCGGTCCCAGCCCGGAGGCCACAAAGATCGAGAACCTCTCCGCCTTTGGCCTCAAGGTGACCAACGTCAAGGTCAGCAGCGAGAACGGTTGGAGCCACTCATCCGACGTCAACGGAGCCGACAACTCCATCGACTGGCTGCTTGGTCCCAAGGGCTCCATGCTCCGAGCCTCCGCCGCCGCAGCCGAAACCGGCACGGCCATTACCGACCCCCTCTGGAACATGACCTACTACAGCGATGACAGCAGCACAGACGACATCCTTCTTGAGACGGCGGGCAACGTTGGGAGGGTCGCGCAGGACATCAGCTCGCCTGTTCACATCGGAACCGTCACCTTCACGGTTGCCCCCGGCGCGCATGCGGCGGTCCAGAACGGAGCCCCGGCAGACGGTGGTCTCTCATGAGCACCAGGCTTGCGGTCAGCCGGGTCGCCATCCTGAGCGCACTCGGCACGGGGCTGGCACCCTGTCGGGCCGTAGCCTCTGATGGGAGCACGGAGGTAACCATTCGTAGGCTGGAGCAAGATGCGCCAAACCTGGCCAGCGTGCTCGCGCAAACCGGTGTGGGAGACCAGGCCTGGTGGCTCATCGTCGGCGGTTGCGCCATCATCTGCCTCGCCGTTGTCGCCTTGATGCTTGCAAGGAGGAGACATGGCTAGCACCACGCCCCTCAGACGAGCTCGCACGCTTTTGCTCGCGGGAATGGCCGCGAGCACGCTCGTACTGAGTCCCACAACCGCGTTTGCCGACGACATCGAATCCTTTGGCGGCGACATCGTCGTCACCTTGCCTCAAGAGCAATCGCGAGGCATCAGCAGGATGTCTCTGCTCACAGCCCAGACGTCTCAGATTGGCAGTTGGGTCGAGGTCAAGCGCAGCGAGTCCACCTACATACTCCAAACGTGCTCCTACTACATCTCTCCCCAGGCGAACCCAGACGGGTCGGTCAGCGTCACGGTCAAGACAACCATGTACAACAAGGCGTCCAGCAGTGGAATCTTCTGGACCACCACCAAGACGCTCTATGACAACGGCACGAGGTGCGCGTTCATCGGAGAGGACTGGAACTCAAGGGCGTATCTTCACGAGTCAATCTCGGAGGAGGCGACGTTTTCCGTTCGAGGAGGCGGCATCCACCGCATCACGTCAACCGAGACGACATTCCGCGGCAGCGCCCAGACAACCTCGGGATGGGACTTCACGATTAACATCCCATTCACCATCTCAGCAAAGGCCGGCGAAGGTGGCTCCATTAGCCCAAACGGAGCATCTCTCGTGTCCTCGGGCGAGTCGAAGGGCTACAGGGTCTTCGCGAATGATGGTTGGCGCATCAAGGACGTCCTCGTAGACGGCGGCAGCGTTGGGGCCCGAGAAGACTACACGTTCTCCAATGTGACCTCAGACCACAGCATCGAGGCCTCCTTCCAGAAGATCTGGAAGGTGAAGTTCGTAGACGGCATCACCGGTGAGGTCCTAAAGGAACAGGTGGTAGACGCCGAGAGCTCGGCCGAGGCGCCACAGGAGCCGAGCCATGACGGTTACCGCTTCGCGGGCTGGGATGGCGACTTCTCCCATGTTGGCGGAGATCTCACGATCACCTCGCGCCATGAGCCCGTCATCTCGGTACGGGTACCGGCGCTGCTTCCCTGCAAGATCATGGCAGACGGGAGCGTCGTCGTGCCAGAGGACTACGCCATCGAGAACCTCTCGGTTGTTCCCGTCCGCGCCACACACATCGAGACAAGCGGCACACCGCAGGACGCCACCTACGAGCTGAGAGACGGCGACACCATCGTCCACTCTTGGTCGAGCGCAGACAAACCCGCATCTCCCCTACTCATTGGTGCCAATGCGAGCAAGCGGCTTGAAGTCAAGATCTCGAGCGTCTCGGGAGACGGACCTTGGCGCAAGCTGGCAGAGAAGGCCGCAACCAGCGGCTCTGCCGAGGAATTCTGCAAGATTACCTATACGTTTGAAGCCGCATCATGAGCCCGCGACCGCGGCGGCGGACGAGAGGCTGTCGCCGCGGCGTGAGGGTCGAGACGCTTGCCATAGGCTTGGCCCTCGTTGCGGGAGCCGGCCTCATCGCCCTCGGCGCCCGAGAAATCACGGCAGACTTTGCGCCGGAACAACGCTACGAACAGCTCAGACGGCGGGTACAAGACCAAGAGGCGTACGAGGAGCCACACGACCAAAGCAGCCGGTTCGAGATGGAGCCGCTGGCAAGCGCATGGATCAAGGTCGGCGGGACAACCATCGACTACCCAGTGGCACAGGCAAGCTCGGACGACCCCGACTTCTACCTGACCCACGACCTCTGGGGAGAAGAGACGCGTACCGGCTGCCCCTACCTCGACGCAAGATGCACGCCGCACGATACACACAGGATTATCTATGCCCACCACATAGGAACGACGCAGCTTCAGTTCTCCCCCATCGCAGACGCGTGGAGGCAGGATAGGTTCGACCAAATCGGCAATGCGACCCTCGTGTCGAGGAATGCAATCGAGACCTATGCTCCGCTCTGCGCCCGCGTTGTCGACAAGCAGTTCGCGCCCATCCAGCGATTCTGCATGAGCCAGACAGAGCTGCAGGGCACGCTCAGAGAGATTGCCGGCGAAGCCGACTCCCTGAGCCCAGACGCGAACACCCTCATCGGGCGCGCCGAGAAAGCAATCACGCTGGTCACCTGTGCCTCGCAGCAAGGTGGCCAGCGTGAGAGAACGCTGTTGGTATTTGTCAGCCCAGACCCTTAGGCCCGGCGAATGGCCTCGAGCACAAGCGCACAGACATCCTCGACTCGCTCAGGGCTCACGTTGGCAGAAACGTCCTCTGCTGTGTGGGCGCAGGCAGGAAGGTCTCCCGCGCCAAGTCCCATAAGGGTCACGGCACGCATGCGCTTGCGCATGAGCATCGTCGCATCCGTGTTCGCCCAGGGCCTGGCAACCTTGTCGACCCCAAGGTGAAGGTCTGCCGCCACGGACTCGAGAAGGGACAGGAATCGGCGGTCCGAGCGACGCGTCACGCCAAAGCCCTCCTGGGTCAGCAGCGCGAGGTCGCCAGCACCAATGCACTCGAGGTTGACGACGAACGCCCCACGCAGATCCTTGCGGTGGGCATCCACGAACGCAGACGCGCCGGCGTGGTTCAGAGATGAGGAGCCAGTGGCAACGAACCAGATGTCGTGAGCACGAAGATCGTCGTCACCCATAGCGAGAATGCTGTCGCGCAGGGCACGATCGGTCGGAGAGATTGCAGCGTCGTTGTAGACGGGACGCTCGTCCTCAACGTATGCCGAGGCTGCCTGCGTCTGCTCGTTAGCGGCAGCATCGAGACCGGAGGCGTCATCGGTGCCAAGGGGCACATCATTCTCGTTCTGGACCTCATCGACCTGAGGCTCAGCCTCGTCCTCGGCGTCCTCGTCCGACCCACGCGCGGGGATGGAGGGCAGCTTGTCCTTGAGCTTGCGAAGGTTGATGTTGAGCGCGGCCCCACCCTTCCAATGGGCGTTGCCGGAGTCATCTCCAAAGTTGTCCCAAGAGCCAATGCTCTCGCCGGACTTCTTGGCATCATAGTCATCGTCAACGCCGAGCCACTCGGACATCGACTCCTCCTGCTTACGCCTCTTGCCAAACAGCCCGGATAAGCGACCACGGCCGTGGCGCTTCTCGTCGGCCTCGTGGGAGGGCGAGGCGCTCAGGACCTCAATGTCATCGGGCTGCGAGGCAGGCTTCTGACGCACGACAGGCGCCGCAGCTGCCTTGTCGATGCGAACCGACGATGGAGCAGCGACGGCCTGCTGGCTCGCATCGGCAAGGCGCTGGGCCATTTGCGAACGCGGGGGAAGCTGCGAGGACGCGGGGCCGAGCCCATCCTGACCAGACACCTTGGGATCGGGGAGATCAAAGAGAGCGGCGCGGCGGGCGACGTTCGAGACGTTCGCACGACGCGTGGGCTTATAGGAGCTCTTGCCCCAGTCGGGGTCGGCAATGGCATTGGGACGTGGGCGCTCCGGACGGCCGGCAGCCACCATGTCGGAGGCGTCCTCATCGGCCATCGTGTACAGGCCGGAGTGATCCGTCTCGACCAGCGGACCCTCGTTGGCGTTCTCTCCATCCTCAAGCTGGGAGAGGTCGATGCCGCTCATGGCAAGGGTAGTGTTCGCAGCGGTCTCGTCCGAAGTGTCGATGCGAGCTTCATCAACCACGGCCATGGGTCGCGTGTCATCCGCGGCATCGTCAGAAGAGGGGGCGTCAAGGGGGAGTTCGGAAGTCACACCCGCATCGTCAGCATGGGACGCGCTCGACTCATCAGAGACAGGCTGGGTGGCAGACTCAACCTCGGCGTCTGCGGCGGCAGAATCAGAGGCGGTCGAGGCCTCGTCGTCGCTTCGGGAGTCCTCGCTAGGAGAATCAACCTGGTCGAGCGGCTGGGTAACCTGGGGCTCATCAATCGGGGTGGCCACGGGAACCATGCGGACCTCGGGCTCGATGTAGGTTATGGAGCACTCGGCAGGAAGGATTCCAAGCTCACGGATGACCTTCTCGCCATGGCGCGTTCCGATTACCTCCTCGACCTCGCGACGCATCTCCGGCTCACGCTTCTTGGGCTCAGAAACGCTCTCGGGCGCGGCCTGTGCGGCATCTCGCTCGGGCCTCTCGACCTTGACCCCCTGGGTCACACGGTCCATCACGCCAAGCATGGCGGCAACGGAGGACTTGTTGTCAACGGAGCCGGAGGCATAGGGCATGAACTTGCTCGCGATAAGCGAGACGCCCCAGACGAGAAGTGGGAGGCAGGCAACAAGGCCAATGACCCAAAACGTCCGGCGGGCGGGCTCGGGAATGAAGCCAAGAAGCTGAATCAGAGCACAGACGGCAACGGCGGCGGCAAGGTAGATCGAATAGGAGGCCAAATACTTCTTAGCCATCGCAAGCTCGGGACGAGAGAGGAAGTCAAGGCGGCCAGTGTCGTAGTGCGCAACGACGACGATCGGACGCTCGCGCTCCGAGGGGTCCACCTCGGCCTCTCGGACGGCAATGACGTTCTGGCTGTGAGCGGAGGGGCCAAACTTTCCAATGACATCGCGGCCGGTATAGACCATCCAGAGCAGCGCGAGCATCGCGACAACAAGAATGAGGCCAACGATCGTCGCCGCCATGTTGCCCACGCCCATCAGGAGAAGGCCAACGAACAGCAGGACGAGCGCCACGCCATAGGGCACATACCCAAGAGAGGGAGCAGAGAAATCCTGAAGCTCGGTCTTGAGCCCATGTGCAGAGAACTCCTCGGCAAGGACATGGGCGCAGTCAAGCTCCTCCTGGCTGCCAGCAGGCGCTATGCCAACCTCGGTGTCGAGGCGCTCGAGGTAATCCTTAGTGATGCTCATCCGTTCACCTTCCGAATAGCGACAGAGTCGCTACTTGCAGTCGTACTAGAGAGTATACGTCTGCCCAGCAAAATCGCGAACTGAGCACCATGACGATGACTCGAAAATAGCGGGCAATAATTGCTGACTCCCACAGGTCCAAAGATTCATAATCAGGGTCGGAGAGATCACACAGTCATTGGCCACCACTGTTCCAGCTGCAGTCTTCGCCCCACGAGAGGCCAGGGATCGGCATGGCAAAGCGCTCCTCAAACAGCAAACTCCCCCTCAGGGACGGCAAGCAAATCGACCTGGCCCTGAGGTTTCTCGGCGGCGCCGCCTTGAGCCCGTCCGAGCTCAAGAACGACAAGATATTCCGGGGAATCAGCCCTTCGTCACACCACAAGACATTCGGACGCGACCTCGCTGCTCTCAGGGAAGAGGGTCTCGAGCTCACCTCCTCGAGAAGGGGCAACAAGACCTACTGGCAGTTAGACCCCTCATCGCTCGTCAGCGACATGACCGACGAGGTTGACGAGTACTCGCGCGTGGTCGCGACAATGGCACGGGGTCTTCTGACCGAGCCCGGAACGAGCGACCCCGGCACACTCGGCGGCGCAATCGTCCGGTCCTCTCTCTCCACGGGCGCAGGCACAGGCATCCGCGCAATTCCGGACCTCACCTGCAGCCCAGAGGTTCTCTCCTGCTTCGAGGAGGGCCTCCGCACGCGGACCCCAGTCCAAGTTGACTATCAGGCCAAGGCCGAGAGCAAGTCGGCCACGAGGCTCTTCAGGACCTACGGCATCTTCTCGCTCGCTGGCTTCACCTTCGTGGTTGGCTACCGCCAAAAGGAAGGCGCAGGTGAGAAGGCATGGGACCTCAGAACCTACAACCTCTCGCGCGTTAAAGGCGCCGCACTCGCAAAAGACGAGCAAACCTACGTGATTCCCGCAGACTTCTCCGTAGACGATTACAAAAAGCTCCCCTTCGAGATCGGACCCGAGGAGAACAGGCAGAAGGCCTACTTCTACATTCCCCCAAGCGCCGTCAAGACGGCGCCCGGCGTCACGAGGGCCCGCAACCAGGATGAGACCGTAAGGAGACGTGGAGGAAGCGTCATCTGGCCCTGCGAGATGTGCAGCGAGGAGGCCGCGGCCAAATGGGCCATCGAGAACGGGCTCATCCCGCTCAGGCCCCAGTCGCTCGTTGACACATGGAAGGCAATCCTCGAGGAGGCGAGGTGGAAATGATGAAGCCAAGCAAGGCCTCACATGGTCCGGGAAGACCGCCGGAGCACTGTTTCGAGGATGACCTCAACATTCTTCTTGCCTTTGCCAGATGCGGCGCCGTCTCGGGCAGAAGGGACCTCATGGAGGTCCTGTCGCTCGACAAGGACAGCGTAAACAAGGCTCTCGCAACGCTCACCGAGCCCAGCGACGTCGATGCCGAGGCCGTCTTTGTCGTGGAAAACGCCTACGCCGGCAGGCTGCGGCGCATCGGAGACGGGTCGCACCTGCTTGCCAAGAGGCCAAGGCTCACAACCGAGCAGGCAAACGCTTACTGCGAGGCGCTCGACCGGCTCGGCATCCCCCGAGATGACGAGCGCAGAGCCGCGCTTGAGAGGGCCGTCTATCCCAAGGGATATCGTCACCCGGCATCCATCCAAGAGCGCATGACCACAGACGGTGAGCTGCACGCGCTCGAGGTGTGCGCCACCTCCATCGTCCGCGCTCGCGGCGTGCAGAAGGAGGATTCCACCAGCGACGACCGCGAGACCAGAAACAAGGTCAGGCAGCCCGTCGTCACCTTCTCATACGCCAGCAAGAACCGAACTGGAAACCGCACGAGCGAGCAGAGGCACGTTGTCCCCTTGGCCCTGCGCCTCTTCAACGGAACCTGGCAGGTCGACGCCTATGACCTCGACAGGAAAGCCGCGCGCACCTTTGTTGCGAGGAACATGGGGGATACCGAGCTGAGCGAGCAGACTGCCGTGGCCATCATCTCGAGCATAGACGCAGATGACGGAAACCGGGTCATGATCACCTGCGCAGACATGGACACCGCCCACGAGCTTCTCGCACTCAACGAGGCGCGGCTCGAGGAGACAGCCGACGGCATCGTCGTCTCCATTCCCTACTATCAAGACGGCGAGCACTCCACGCCTGGCAGCTGGCTCCCCAGGCATCTCATCCCCCTCATGGGTTCCATATCCTTCGAGGACGAGAGAATCAGCCACGCCATCACCGAGATAGTCAGGAAGGACCTCGAGCACGCGCGGAGACAGGGCTGCATCTAGCGCGGCGCTCCATGCATGTCGAGTCATACGACGGGGCCGCACGAACCTGTTGTCCGTGCGGCCCCGCGCATCACACTCTTTCCCTCAGTGGCTCTCGCGCCATGACTTCAGATAGCGGCCAACCATGTCGGCACCCAACGTCGACACGCTCTTCGTCGGCATCGAGTTGAGGAACACCTTGCCATAGCCCTTCGTGCACACGCGGCTGTCGGCAAGGACGAGCACTCCTGCATCCGTCGACGTTCTGATGAGGCGGCCCGCCGCCTGCTTGACCTCGAGGACGGCCTCGGGGAGGCTCCAGCGTCGCCAGGCCGCTCGGTCGCGGGCAGAGCGCTCCTGGACAAGCGGGTCCTTCGGGCTGGAGAACGGCAGCTTGGGAATCACGACGCAGCGAAGCGTGTCGCCGGCAGCATCGAACCCCTCCCAGAAGGACTTCAGCGCCATGAGCGAGAGGTCACGATCTTCCACGAACCTCCTGCTCAGACGTCTCACCGAGGAGCCGCGCTCCTGCATGGCCACGCTCAGGCCACGCGCGGCGAGTCTTGGCTCGAGGGCCGCGCGCGCAAGCTCCATCTCCCGCCTGTTCGTAAACAGCGTCAATACCGAGCCGTCCATGGACACGTGTACGTCAAACAGCAGGTCGACAAGGGCGTCGAGATAACCCCTGTCGCGCGGGTCCGGCAGGTCCCTCACTGCGATGGCGCTCATGTTGCGGTCGTAGTCGTAGCCAGAGGGGAGCGACACCTCGCGATGCCTCCCCTCCTTGAGCAGCGACAGCCCACTTGACCCGTTGAAGTGCGAGAAGTCGCCATCGACGCTCATGGTCGCGGAGCTGAACGTGACGCTTCGCATCTCCGGATACCACCTGTCGGCGAGCTCGGCGCCAATATCGAGCTTCTCGGCAACGAGCCGCTCCTGACCGATGCGGCGCTTGGCCTGGGGCAGCTCGGCGTAAAAGACGTAGGAGTCATCCACCGCCTCAATGATCGTGGCACAGGCGTCAATGAACTCGCCAAGCTCTCGGCAGGCATCCTCGAGAAGCGAGGTCGAGGGATTGCTTGGCGCTGCGTCATCCGAGTTCCTCTCGGCAAGGATCTTGTGGGCTCCGTCGAGATCGTGGCGCGCGGCGGCAAGGCGATCCACGAGCTCCTTTCCCGCGGCCCCCACGGCAGCCCACTCGTCGCTCGAGCGCGCCTCCTCGCCCAGCCAAAGCGTGACCATGTCATAGCCACCGCTCCTGGGAGCAAGCGCGCTGAGCGCTCGCACGGCATCGAAGAAGTTGGCCGACGAGATCATCGCGGTGGCCACGGAGTTTGCCGCCTTTGCGAGAAGGCCGCATGCGGGAGTCGCCGCCTCGTTCGAGGCTGCGTACGCAGACGCGGCACCAATGGCACCGGACTTGGACCCCCCAAGCGTCTCGAACAGCGTCCGCGCGCGCTCGGCAGACACCTCGAGTGCCCACTGCCTGCGGGCCTCGGCCTCAAACGAGTGGGCCTCGTCAACGACCCAGTTCCTCACGGGCGGGAGAATCGCACCGTCTGCCTCGACGTTTCTCAGCAACAGCGAGTGGTTCGTGACCACGATGTCGGCCGCGGCCGCACGGCGACGGGCACCGTGGAGCATGCAGAGGTTTGGGTAGAACGGGCACTCCCTGCGCTTGCACTCCTTGTGCGTGACGGTGAGCAGGCTTCTCGGCACGCTTCCCCAGCGTATGCCGAGCGCATCAACGTCGCCTTCGACAGACTGACACGCATAGGCGTAGGTGACGGCGATGGCCGTGAGCATGTCGGAGGCCATGGTGTTTCTCGAGCGGCCGTTGCTCGCCACGTCATCGAGCGGAAGCTCCGCGTCGACGCTTCTGTTCAGACGATACAGGCAGGGATAGTGGTCATACCCCTTCAGGCAGGCATATGAGAGGCCACCGGGAAGCACCTTGGCAAGCGCCGGAAGCTCATGCGAGACAAGCTGGTCCGTAAGCGCATTCGTCTTCGTGGCAACGCCACAGGTAACCTTGTTGAGCTTTGCATACTCGGCGAGGGGAAGCAGGTAAGCCACCGACTTGCCCACCCCGGTGCCCGCCTCGATGGCACGCATCGTCGACGTGGCGAGCGCCGAGCGCACCTCCTCCGCCATCTGCGCCTGGCTCGGGCGCGGCTCGAACGACTCATACATCCTCGACGTCAGACCACCAGGCTCAAACGCGGCCCTGATCTCATCGGCCGATGGCGCGCGGGCGTCCGTCGCAAGTTCGTCCACGTCCGGTCGCGGAGAGGCGGGCGCAGAGGAGAGGAGCCTCTTGCGCTCGGCGGCAAGCGAGAACGTGGCGTCCGGCTCCGCAAGCGTCAGGTAGGAGATGATGGGGCGGTAGGCCCACTCAACATCCGGATGCATGTTCGCAAGCGTCACGAGCAGCCCGGCAGGCAGGTCGCTCAGGGCACAGAGGATGACGCGCCACATGCCGGCCAGGGCATGTACGTCGTCCAGGGCACGGTGCGAGACGCTGGCACATCCGAAGGCCTCCGCCATGTCTTGGAGCTTGTGCGTGGAGAGCCTCGGCAGGGCAATCCTGGATAGGGCGAGGGTATCGACCCACAGGTCGCTCACCTCGTGCCCGCCAGGCACCCGCTCGATGAACGTGCGGTCGAACGTTGCGTTATGGGCAAGCACCGGCGCGCCGGCTACGAAGTCGGCAAGCTGGGCCACCGCCTCCCTCGGGCTAGGCGCAGCCGCAACATCCAGGTCCGTGATGTTGGTGAGTGCTTGGATGTTCTTGGGGATGGGCATACCGGGGTTCACGAACGTTCGGAACGTGTCGACGACCTCGCGCCCACGCAGGCGAACGGCGGCTATCTCGGTCAGCTGGCACTCGGAGAAGGACAGCCCCGTCGTCTCTGTGTCGAGAACGACCACGTCATCCTCGATGAGGCCAAACTCCTGGGTCCTTGCGCGCTCGGCGAGCGACCTGTATGCCTGCTCCACCTCGGCGGGGGTATCTGGAAGCAGGATCTCTCCCAGGTAGTCCCTCTCCGCGCCGTTGTCTTCGCTCACTGCCACGCTCTCTCTTTCCTTGCGGTCATTGCCCATCTAGTCATTCGTCCTCTTGGTTGTTCTCGAACCGCGCTCAAGGGCCAGCTCCACGAGCCTGCGGCACAGCTGGGGAAAGCCCATTCCGGCACGGGACGCCGCATCAGGAAGAAGCGATTGCGGCGTCATACCCGGAATGACATTCGTCTCGATGATGTAGGGCACGCCGTCCGCATCAACCATGAAGTCGCTTCGAGACGTTCCCGAGCACCCGAGCGCACGGTGCGCCATGCAGGCAAGCTCCTTTGCCCTTTCGACCACGTCCGCGGGAAGCTCCGGGGGAATCACGTGGTGCTTCGAGGGGTCGTCGTACTTCACGGACAGGTCATAGAAGTCGGTGTCATAGCGGACCTCGATGGCCTCGAGCGCACGGACGTCCTCGTTTCCCAGCACGGGCACGGTAATCTCGGTGCCCACAACCGCTGCCTCGACGAGTACGCGCGTATCGAAGCAGAACGCTTCCTCAATGGCGGCAGGCAGCTCGGACGCCTCGGTCACGTGCGTGATGCCGTAGCTCGACCCACTCGAGACGGGCTTCACGAACGCCGGGAGCCCCACACGCCCGACAAGGTCAACGACATCGTACCCTTCGCCTTTGTAGAGGCAGACCTCCTTGGGCGTGGGAATCCCGTGTTCGCGATAGATATCCTTCGCCATCGCTTTGTCCGTGGCAAGGGCGCTCGCAAGCACACCGGAGCATGTGTAGGGAATGCCGAGAAGCTCCAGAAAACCCTGTACGCATCCGTCCTCTCCATACCGGCCGTGCAGTGCCACGAACGCCACGTCGTAGCCACCGTCCGCAATGGCGTGAACAAACTCGCGATCCGCGATGTCGTAGGTGTCTACCTTGGCAAAGCCAGCTTCGAGCAGCGCCTGGGCACTTGCCCTTCCGCTGGTGAGCGACACTTCTCGCTCATCAGACCAGCCGCCACACAGAACAGCCACCTTGCAGTTCGTTACGTCGGCCATGGTCCAACCTTTCTCGACACACACATTGCCTGCGAACGCGCCCTCAAACGCTGCGATACACTCGTAACCGCACGTCTGACGTGCAATCCATTCAACATCACGGCAGAAAGGCCGCGACATGTCTATCCATGATACAGAGTCAAGCAGCCGCAAGGTTGACCTCAGAACGCTTTCCCACGAGCAGCTCGTTGATCTTATGGAGCAGCTCGGGTATCCCAAATTTCGCGCCAAGCAGGTCGAGGATTGGGTCTGGAAGCACAACGTCTCCGACTTCCAGGAGATGACGAACGTTCCCGCGGCCCTGCGCGCCGACCTCTCTGCTCGCTGCACGCTTGGTGGCACCAGCGAGGTCGCGCGCCAGGTTTCAAGCGACGGAAGCAGGAAGTACCTGCTGCGCTACTCCGATGGCACCCAGGCCGAGTGCGTCGGCATGCCCACGAGGAACCGCCTTGCCGTGTGCGTCTCCACTCAGGCGGGCTGCCGCATGGGCTGCGTCTTCTGCGCCACCGGACAGGGCGGGTTCACCCGTTCCCTCAAGGCTACCGAGATCTATGACCAGGTCATGCACGTGAGCGAGGACTTCCAGACGCGCGCCTCAAGCGTTGTGATGATGGGCCAGGGCGAGCCCTTCAATAACTATGATGAGGTCATCAAGGCCCTCCGCATGCTGAACTCTCCCGAGGGCGCGGGAATCGGCGCTCGTCACCTCACGGTATCTACCTGCGGTGTCATCCCCATGATTCGACGCTTCTCCAAGGAGCCCGAGCAGTTCACGCTTGCCGTCTCCCTTCACTCCGCCATTCAATCGACCAGAAACGCGATCATGCCCGGCGTCAAGAAGTACACGCTCCAGCGCCTCCACGACGTCATGGGGGAGTACGTTGAAGCCACGGGCAGAAGGCCTACGTACGAGTACGCCCTTATCGGTGGTGTGAACGACAACAACGCTGAGCTCGAGGCACTCTGCGACTTCACGAGAGGCACCCTTGCTCACGTCAACCTCATTCAGCTGAACGATCTTGAGGACTCCAGGCTCAAGCCCTCCACTCAGGAGCGCGCCGAGCTCTTTGTCCGCAGACTCGCCCAGGTGGGCGTAGAGGCAACCATTAGAAACTCTCGTGGCAATGACATCGACGCCGCCTGTGGACAGCTCTCTCAGAAGCATCAGGAGTAGCTGACAAGTCCACCTTGCCCAAACGCAGCTAGGGGATAGTAGAACATATGTTCTACTATCCCCTATTCATTAAAATAGCTGGTAGATATCCTAATATCCTATTCCATGCCACTGCTGTTCAACCCACTGCCTGTTATACTCGGCGGCTTCTTCCGTATCAAAATCACCCACTGGATTCATATACGTCGACAAGGCCTGACCTGCCAGGCAGCAAGTTACACTCGCGGCTTTTTTCACGCTTTTCTTAGCGCGCTCATTAAGAAACACATTCCAGAAGACTGTGAGACCACCAACTACAAGTAGCGCGCTTCTAAATCCCCGAGAAACTACTCCCAAGCATCATCACGCTCCTCTTCATTGTCTGGCTGGATCTGAGCCAAAATGCGGGCCAGCTCATCCTCATCCTTAAACTCGATCTCAATCTTGTTCTTGCCACGAACTTGCTTGACCTTAACGTTCGTGTCGAGCATCTTCCTTAGCTCTCGGGCCGCGCGCTTGAATGATTGCGGCGCAGCAACCCTTGTTCTTGTCTCGGTGTGCTCGACAGAAAACAGCGGAGCAAGATTTTCTGTCTGCCTTACGGTCAGACTCTCTGTCACAACCTTCTTGGCAAGCTTGATCTTTCCCTCCTCGGAGGGCACAGCAAGAATTGCACGAGCATGACCGGCTGTCAGCAGTCCCTGCTCCATCATGTGCTGAACCTCTACCGGAAGATCCATGAGCCTCAGAGTGTTAGCGATTGCCGAGCGGGACTTTGAGAGTATCTTGGCTAGCTCTTCCTGGGTCAGGCTTCGGCTCGTGAGAAGCTGCTTGTAACCCTTTGCCTCTTCAATTGGTGAAAGGTCTGACCTCTGGAGGTTCTCAATGAGGGCCAGCTGAAATACTTTGTCGTCATCTATCTCACGAACAACTGCTGGTATCTCCTTCAGTCCTGCAAGCTTACTTGCCTGGTAGCGTCGCTCGCCCGCAACAATCTCATACTTTTGACCTTTTCTTCTCACGAGAATTGGCTGAAGCACGCCGTTTTGTCTAATTGAATCAGCAAGCTCTGCAAGCTTATCCTCATCAAAAGTCTTTCTTGGCTGATTTGGGTTCCTCACGATTTCTGAGATGCTAAGGACAGCCTCTGGCTCATTACCAGTCTCGGCGTTAGCTTCGCTTATAAGTGCGTTCAACCCACGGCCAAGTCCGCTCTTCTTAGCCACGACGAATCACCTCTCTTGCAAGTCCACGATAGGCGATAGCGCCCTTATTCGTTGCGGAATACATAGCAATCGGCAATCCATGGCTCGGGGCCTCGGAGATCTTTACGCTTCTTGGAATTACCGTCTTAAACATCTTATTACCAAAGTACTTTTTAACCTCGGCAACAACGTCATTTGAGAGTGTCGTACGCTTGTCATACATGGTCATGAGTACACCAAACACGTCAAGCGACGGATTGAGACTCGACTTCACAAGCTTCATTGACTCAAGAAGCTTAGTAACACCCTCAAGCGCATAGTATTCGCACTGAATAGGAATCAACAGACCATTAGCTGCTGACAACGCATTAATTGTGAGAAGGCCAAGTGATGGTGGGCAATCAATGAACACGTAGTCAAACTCATCCTTAACCTCTGCAATAAGGTTCTTTAGGATACTCTCACGCGCAATTTTACTTACAAGCTCGATTTCGGCACCTGCAAGCTGAATTGTCGCCGGAACTACAAATACACGGGGTTCGGGAGTCTCAACAATCAACTCACTCATTGAATAACCTTCGAGAAGAGCATCATAGATATCATGCTCCAACTCGTCCTTATCGATTCCGTAACCACTGGTCGTGTTTCCCTGTGGGTCAAAATCAATTACAAGGCATTTCTTATGCTCTTCTCCAAGGGCAGCAGACAGATTAATGGCAGTAGTCGACTTACCAACGCCACCTTTTTGGTTGATAATCGCTAAAACGTTAGTCTGCTTATTTGGATTACTACGCTTTACATCCTTATAACCCATTGAAATCCAATCTCATTACACTGAATGTTTCACTTGAAACATTGTTACCTTGCAGACAAGGGATTGTTCTTAGCCTCGCCGTTCTTTCTTGGTAGCCTAACTTTACTCTTACCTATCTTTCGCAAGACTACTATCTCTCTATGACCAAAATTCTCAGGCAGTTCGAATGTTTCACGTGAAACAATTTCAAAGCCGCAAATCTTGGCGACCATTTTAGCGTCTCTAATTTCCTGAGCATCAGGATTTGCCTTACCAAAGAAGAGATATCCACCTCGTTTTACATATGGCTCAGCATACTCGATAAGCACATCAAGCTTGGCCAGCGCACGTGCAGTAACGATATCGAATGCACGACCGGTTTCTTTGACAAACTCCTCGAGTCGTGCATGAGACGCATGAACGCGATTTTCAAGTCCCATCTCTTCAACAAACTCATTGCATGCATTAACCTTCTTGCCAACAGAGTCGAGAAGCTCGACATTAAAATTGGAAACTGCTGCAAGAGGAATACCTGGAAAACCACCACCAGTGCCCATATCGAGAGCAAGGGCATAAGAATCCAGAGCAATGTACTCATCTATTACTTTTGCAAATAGAAGAGAATCAAGTGAATGCAGAATCAAGCCATCAGGCATGGTTCGGATGCTCGTGAGATTAATGAACGAATTCTTCTGATACATCAAATACAGATGATGCATGACCAAAAGCAACTGATGCTGACTAAATCCAAGAGAATACTGCTCAGAGAGATTCTCAAGCATTCTAAGGGTATCTTTTGCCGTAACCGAAGAATCACTCACAATTTCATTTTTAAGCCACGAGAGAGCCTTAGAATGGCTTGACTCAGTACGACTTTGAGATTGAAGGTCTGTCGACATTACTTGCCCAATCACGAAATGCCAAAACTTCTCGCGACAAGAAGTTTTGGCAGGCATTCATTTCTGTAGTGTGATTGAGCTGCGATTAAACCTAGTCTACTGTATCGCCACTAGATGAGTGAGTTCCGACCTGCAAGGAAATTCATCTTCCATAGCTACAGAGACTTAGCTACAGGGGCAAAGCATGGAAAAGGGAGGCCCGCAAAGGACCTCCCTACAGATCAGCAGGATATCTCTTGGAGTGTTACTCGGACTTAACCGGAGTAATCACCACATACCTTTCGGGGTCAGCTCCCTCAGAGTGAGTAGTGACTTCAACCGAGTCGCGAAGCGCAAGGTGAACAAGCCTGCGCTCGTAAGCATTCATGGGAGCCAGCTTAACAGAGCGGCCAGACTTCACAGCCTTCTGAGCGCTGCTGCGCGCCATGCCCTGAACCTTGTCCCTGCGCCTGCTCTTGTAACCCTCGATGTCAACGACAATCGGGTAGTGAAAGCCGATGCGCTTGGAGAGCATGGAGACAAACACAACCTGGAGCGCGTCAAGCGTCACACCATGACGACCAATGAGGATGGCAAGGTCGCCACCGTTTACGTCAAGGATGAGCTCGCCCTCGTCGCCATCATACTCATCAATCGAACAGGTGTTCTCGCCAAAGCAGGCCAGAATACCTCGAAGGATCTCGATGGCAGAGTCGGCAACAACATCGAGCTGCTCGTCCGTCAGGGTACCGGACTCCTCAAAGCTCGTACGAATGGCCTCGAACTTATCGGGCTTCTCGAGGGTTTCCTCACTCATAGCAACCTCCAGATAGACAATGTCGCGCACCTTCGGAGATGAGGGCGCACGACATGCAGATTACTTCGTGGCTTTAGCCGCTAGCCCTTCTTGTGCGGGCGGGGCTTGCGCTCCTTGCGGACGACGTCGATGCTGACAGGCTGATTGGCCATACGCTCAGCCTCGTCGGCCTTGGCCTTCTCCATGACCTTGCGGGTGATGAAGACCTGCTGGACAACGCCCCAGGCAGAAGAGGTGACGTAGTACAGGACAACGCCCACCGGGACGTTCCAGCCAAACCAGATCATCATAAGCGCCATGACAGCGCCCATGATCTTGGTCTGGCTTGCCTGCGGGGAGTCCGACTGCGTGTTGAGCAGCATGGGAACGAGCGTAAGAATGCCGAACGCAAGAACGAACAGCACGTAGACCCAGGCACCAACGATGCCGAGAGAGCTAACGGCGTCGTTGGTCGTGATCGCAAGGGACTCAAAGACGCCATAGAAGTGGGCGCCCTCGGGAATCTGGTAGCGAAGCACGGAGAACAGGGCAAAGAAGACGGGCATCTGAATGAGCGTCGGCAGGCAGCCACCCAGCGGATTGAACTTGTTCTCGCTGTAGAACTTCTGCATTTCCTCGTTCATGCGCAGGGGGTCGTCCGCGTAGCGCGTCTGGATCTCCATCATCTTGGGCTGGAGAACCTGCATCTTAGCGGTCGAACGGGTGGAGCTGACCGTCAGCGGGGTCAGCAAGATACGAATGATGGCCGTCAGTACGATGATAGCCAGTCCCCAGTCACCCACGAAATTCGCAATGAACGTGAGCACCTGGGCGATGATGTAAATAATCCCATCCCACATGGACAGTACCTCCGGTTGCCCGTCCTTAGGGGACGGGGTCATAGCCTCCTCTGTGGCGTGGATTGCACCTGGCGATTCGCGCCAGAGCAAGCCAACCACCTCTGAGTGCGCCATACCGACGAAGCGCCTCTATGGCGTACTCAGAACAGGTTGGTGTGTAGATGCAAGAAGGGGGGAGAACAGGCGAGATGAAACGCTTGTACACCCTCACCAAGAAGATGAGGAGCCTTGCGAATGCACTCGGCCTGTCTTCCCCCAAATCGCTCATATCTACTGAATCCTCTTCGCGAGCTTGGCAAGCGCCTCGGCAACCTCAGTCGAGGAGGCATTGCGCGTTGCGGGAGTCGAGAAGAGAATCACCTCATATCCACTGAGCGGAAAGCCCGCCTGCTGTGCCGCGGCGCGAAGCACGCGCTTGCACCTGTTGCGACACACGGCGTTGCCAAGCCTCTTGGCGGCAACGAAAGCAACGCGGCTCCTCCCACCTTCCTCGACGGGGCTCACGGTGAGCCTCACGAGACGATGGTTGAGCCGCTTACCGCTCTGAAAGACCTTCTCAAAATCCTGCTTGGACTTGATGGTCTCCATGGGCATGCCTAGACGGTGAGCTTCTTGCGGCCCTTGGCACGACGACGGGCGAGAACGGCGCGGCCGCCCTTGGTGGCCATGCGAGCACGGAAGCCGTGGCACTTGGCGCGCTTCCTCTTATTCGGCTGATACGTACGCTTCATAGGTTCCTCCTGAGTGACACAGATCACTGCATAAGCAGTCAAGCTCTCAGATTGTAGGGGTGTTCCTCTCCAGATGTCAATTTGAATGTTTGCTTTTTCACGTGGTCACCTCGGAAAATACGGCAAGATTTGCATCGCGTTGAATCGTTGGACACAACCTACGGGGCGCGCCAGCGATGAAAACCCCAACAGCTAGTGCTCTCTTCTCTTGCGAGACCAATTTCTTGTCAAAAGTTTTCAAGGGAATTCGACACATGTGAAAAACGGGGTGATAACTTTTCACCTCTTGCGGAAAAACTGAGGTCAGAAGTGAAATTTCATGTGTTGTCGGCGTATCTTTTCAATTCGATTACAGCAATATCAGAGCAGGTTATCAACATGTTTTTATCGATTGTTGATAACTTTTCACTCATGGAAGGAACCTTGTGCAAGTTTTCATCAATTGACGGAAACTTGTAAAAAAGAGTGAAATGTAGTGGCAGGATGCACCCGGAAAGAGAAGAGACACCGATGGCAGACGCCTTCTATCCATTCGTCGGCGAGGGTCCGACCGGCATCAGCGACCCCCAGAACGCGCCCGCTCAAGCCAGCGGCGAGCCTCGCGCCCTCGGTGAGGTCGTGACCAACCCGGCAAGAATTGCCGTGTTCGACGACCCCACAGCCTCTCCGCGGGTTGTCGTCATCCAGCCAAGCGACGTCAGAACGTTTCTCGAGGAGATCACGGCCACCGTCACGAAGCTCGCCAAAGAGCAGGGCGGCAGCATCTCCTTCACGGTCATCCGCGAGGTGGTCGAGAACTACGTCCACGCCTACTTCATAGAGCCCACCATCACGATCCTCAACGGGGGCAACACAATTCGCTTCTCAGACCAGGGACCGGGGATACGCGAGAAGGACCGGGCGCTTGAATATGGAACCACCTCGGCAACGGAGGAGATGAAGCGCTACATACGCGGCGTTGGATCGGGCCTTCCCTATGCCCAGCAGTACATGGAGGACCACGGCGGCACCCTCACCATCGAGGACAACATGAACGCGGGAACGGTCGTCACCATCTCGATGCCCACTCCTCATACCGCCGAGGTCGCAGCGTCGCAGCAGCAGGGAAACGGGGTATGGCAGCCGCCGCAGCAGGCTTCCCAGCAGATACCCCAACAGGCGCAGGTACCGCGGCCGTACGCCCAGCAGGCAAGCGCGAACCCCTATCAGGCGTCTCCGCAAGCGCTTCCCCAGCAGATGGGCTATCCCCAGCCGGGCTACCAGCAGCCCTGGCAGCAGCCGGCGCAGCCCTATCCCTCGGGCACCTACCAGCCCATGACGCAGCCAGGCTACGCGCAGCCATACTATCAGCAGCCCGCATACCAGCAGCCCTGGCCACAGCAGGCGCAGCCCTACCAAGCCGCTGCCTGGCAGCCCGCATCCCAGCAGGCCGACCCGCACGACCTCAACGAGCGCGAGTCGCAGGTCATCGCCTACCTGGCCGAACACGAGTCCGTGGGCCCCACCGACCTCGTGAACACATACGGTGGTTCGTTGTCGACCTGGACACGCCAGCTGCAGTCCCTCGAGGGCAGGGGGTACCTGCTCAAGGACAAGCAGAAGCGCCGCCTCACGGAGGCGGGCAGAGCGTTGCTCGGCTAGCCAAGCGAGAGGGAGATTCCCGCCACTGACAAAGTTATCAACATTTGCAGACGTTGAAAACTACTCGTCCCATATAATGAGTTTTCATCAATCCCATGCGTAGCATGTGCAACGCGAGGGACTGACGGGAGTTATCTTGCCGCACGCGCGACACTCAGACCGACGGGAAGCACATGGCCGAGTTCATCAACCAGGAGTCAGACGCCCAGATTCTGTGGGAGGACGTCGTCGCAATACTCACCGAGGACGGACTGGCGCCGTCAACCCTCGCGATGCTGCAGAGCTGCGAGGCAATCGGACTCACGGATGACACGTTGACCATCTCGGCAAAAAGCGGATTCGTGCGCAGAAACGTCGAGAGGAACGCAGATCTCATCAGGGGAGCAATCGAGCGAGCGGCGTTTCAGCCCATGCAGCTCGCGGTTGACCTCAACAGGGGAAGTGCGATGGCATCAAGCGTCAGCGCACCGGCCGCCATCGCACAGCCGCGGCCCGCGCAGCCCATCCCAGCGGCCACCGCACCCGCGTCCACGCCGACGGTCTCCATGCCGGCACACATGCCACATGCGAATCCGGCGCCGGCGGCCCACGCCCCCGTCACAAACCAGACAACCATCTCGCGCGAGGACCTCGAGCGCCTGCTCAACCCCACGGCCGAGGCTGAGAGGGAGCCGGAGGCCGAGCAAGACGCCCTTGCCAGGCGCCGCAAGAACCCACTCGTGCAAGACATCGCCCCGGCAGACTCGCAGTTGACGTTTGACACCTTCGTCGAGGGCGAGGAGAACCAGCTGGCCTTCCAGGCCGCAAAGGCCGTGGCCAACGGAAGCAACGGCTATAACCCGTTGTTCATCTACGGCGGGCCGGGCATGGGCAAGACCCACCTGCTCAAGGCCATCCAGAACTACCTCGCCGTCAATGACCCCGACCGCATCTGCGTCTATCGCAACGCCCGAGAGTTCGTGAGCGACTACACGGACGCCATGGTCGACACGTCCAGGGACGTCAAGCGGGCGCTCGAGCAGAACTACCATGACATCGACGTCCTCATCATCGATGACATCCAGGGGTTCCGCGGCGCGGCGAAGTCCATCAACTTCTTCTTCGACACCTTCAACTACCTCACGAGTAACGGCAAGCAGATCGTGCTTGCGGCAGACGAGAGCCCGGCCGAGCTCGGTCTGGAGGAGCGCGTGACCACCCGCCTGGACTCCGGCGTCACGCTCTCGATCCAGGTGCCGAACTATGAGCTCAAGCTCGGGCTCATCAAGGCGTTCTACGAGCGCATGAAGGCGGACGCCATCGAGAACGGCCAGCACGACTACGATGGCACGCTCGACGACGCCTCCCTCGAGTTCATGGCCCAGAGGGCCGGCGCCTCCATCCGCACCATCAAGTCTTTCTGTCAGCTGTGCCTCCTCGAGGCCACGAGCCGCCAGGCCAGGGGCGAGGAGTTCACGCGCGAGGATATCTCGCAGATAGCCACCAAGAAGTGGGGCGCGGACACGCGCACGTTCACGATCGAGCAGATCCAGAAGTTCGTCGAGCAGCGCTACTCGGTGTCTCACGCAGACCTCATCAGCAACAAGCGCAACAAGGGCCTCATGGAGCCACGCCACGTCGCGGTCTGGCTCGCAAGGGAGCTCACGGACTCAACGCTTGCCCAGATCGGCGAGCGGTTCGGCGGGCGTACCCATGCCACCGTGAAGCACAGCATCAAGTGGGTCGAGGACCGTCGTCACGAGGACCGCGTGGTACACGACAAGATCGCGCGGATGAAGGAGGACCTCATGGCCGGCGCCTAGGGCTTTCTACGTTGCCTGTGAAAAGTCAGGTGAAAACCGTTGAAAACCGCCCACGTCGCGTTGAAAGAGTTTTGCACACGCCTTCAACGTTCAAAAGAGAGGCCGTTTCTCAACAAGGGAAAAAGCCACGAACAAGGCGCTGAGCTGGTACTTTGCAAACTTGTTCACATTTGAACACGCTTTACTACATCCACTAGCTATATATCTATATATACATACATAGATAGACAAGGAGAGACACATGCGCTTCACCGTCAGCCAGTCCTCGCTCGCCAAGGCGCTCTCAGTGGTCTCGAAGGGCATAGCCTCGCACTCAACCATTCCCGTTCTCGGTGGCATCCTCATGCGCGCCTCAAACGGAACCCTCGAGATGCAGACGTCTGACCTCGACACCTCGATCAGGCACAAGATAGCGGCCAACGTCGAGGAGGAAGGCGAGACGGTCATCTCTGGTCGCATGCTCTCTAACGTCGTGAAGAACCTTCAGGACGCAGCCGTCACCTTTGACGGTGGCGAGGGCACGATCAACGTCACGTGCGACAAGAGCTCCTTCCACCTCAACACGCTCAACGCCTCCGAGTTCCCGAGCTTCCCGGAGATTGCCATGGAGCGCTCGGTGGAGCTCCCCTGCGATGCCCTGTCGGAGATGGTCGACAAGGTCTACAAGGTCACGTCACGCGACACAAGCCGCCCCGTGCTGGCTGGCATCCTGCTGAACGTGGAGGAGAACTGCGTGCGCCTCGTCGCAACCGACTCCTATCGCCTCGTCGTGTGTGACACGAATGTCGAGACCTCCTCGCTCGAGGGGACGTTCGAGATGATCATCCCCGGAACCGCCTTCCATGACGTCCTGAGCCTGCCGAGCGACTCGGCAACGGTCATCATCGGCGCCACGACCAACCAGGTCATCTTCGTCTCGGGCAACACCACCTACGTCTCGCGCCGCATCGAGGGGACGTTCCCCAACTATAAGCAGCTGCTGCCCTCGAGCTGCCTTACCACGATGAGGACGAAGGTTGCCGACCTCGCCGGTGCCCTGCGCCGCGTGAGCTCCATCGCCACGTCCAACTCGGCCGTTCGCTTCGACGTGGACCCGGACGCCGGCCTCGTCACGCTCTCCTCGACCTCTCCCGACCAGGGAGATGCCCGCGAACAGGTGAACGTCGAGGTTGAGGGCGAGGCAAACTCCATCTGCATGAACTATCGCTACGTTGGCGACTGCGTGGGCGCCCTGTCGCAGGACAGCGAAGTCACGCTCGAGCTGCAGCAGAGCATGCGCCCGGGTGTGTTCAAGAGCTACGGCAAGATCAACTACCTGTACCTGCTCATGCCCGTGCGGATGTAGCCCGTGTCGCTTACCGTCTCGCGCATATCATTCAGGGACTACCGCAACCTCGCCGGCCGCGTGCTTGAACCGTCTGAGGGCGTCACGGTGCTCGTGGGGCCCAACGCCGTGGGCAAGACGAACACGGTCGAGGCCCTGCAGTACGTCACGAGCGGACAGTCCTTCCGCAGACCTTCGCCGTCAGAGCTGCTCGCCCCCGGCGCGGCCGAGGCGCACGTCTCGGCCAGGCTCGAGGGGGACGGGCGCGTCGTGGACGTGGAGCTTGTGGCCACGCCAGACAAGCGTCGGTTCCTGCGCAACGGCAAGCCCTGCCGCGGGCAGGACCTCTCCGGGACGCTGTTGTCCATCCTGTTTTGCCCAGACGACCTCTCTCTCGTGAAGGGGTCGGCATCTCGGCGCAGGGGAGAGCTCGACTCGTTCGGAGCCCAGGCAAACGTGGGCTACCGCAAGGTCCTCTCCACCTACACGCGCTCGATCGAGCAGAGAAACCGCCTTCTCAAGGATGGGTGCGACGCCGCCCTCCTCGATGCCTGGGACGAGTCGGTGGCCCTGGGCGGTGCCACGCTGCTCCACCACAGGCTGAACCTCTTTGGGAGGCTCTCCTCGCTCGTGTCCGAGGTCTACGCGGAGGTCGCCGGATCGGAGCGGCTTGCGTGCCGCTATGCCCCGAGCGTCGAGGGGGCCGAGGTGGGCATGGGCCGTGACGAGCTTGTCGGCCTCATGCTCGAGCAGATGCGCGCCCATCGCGCAGACGACCTCCGCCGTGCCCAGACGCTCACGGGTCCGCACCGAGACGACGTCGTATTTGAGATAGACGGCCGCGATGCCCGTGCATACGGGAGCCAGGGCCAGCAGCGCTCCGTGGCCCTGGCCTGGAAGATGGCTGAGGTGCGCTTGTGCGAGGACCTCCTCGGCGAGCGTCCGCTGCTTCTGCTCGACGACGTCATGAGCGAGCTCGACGCGAGTCGCCGCGCCTGCGTCACGCGCTTTGTCGAGGGTGGCATCCAGACGATCATCACGACAACGAACCTCTCGTACTTTGACGACGAGCTTCTCGAGAGCATGCTGGTGGTGCCCTATGGCCCAGAGTCGTAAGCGTCGCCTAGAGCGGCTCGAGTACGATCCCCTCGATCCGTCGAAGCAGCATCAGCCCCAGACCGCCGGCGAGCTCGTGTCCTCGTTTGTCGACAAGAACCTGCTCGCGGGTGCCTCGGCGGCAAGCCTGGCACTCACGACGTGGCGTCGCGTGGCCGGCCGCCGCGCGGCGAAGCACACGGTGGCGGTGTGGCTCAGCGAGCCCAGGGGAAGGGCCTCCCTTCCCGACCTTGTCGTCTACCTTGACGGACACGCCCTCATGGTCGACCTCACGACGAATGCCGAGCTGTACGTGGACCGCCTTGCGCACGCTGGCCTCGAGGTGGGGCACGTGCGCTTCAAGCTCTCGAAGAAGGCAGGTCAGCGGCGCGAGGAGCGCGGAGAGACACGTGAAGACCGTAGTGTTGCTCGAGACCTACCTCCCCTCACGCCCCTGGAGCGGGCCCATGTTGACGCCGCTACGGCTCAGCTTTCGCCAAAGATTCGCGCGAACGCGTCTAAGGCGATGGAAATGTCGATTCGTCGCGCGAAGCTCAAGACCACGAGAGAATCGCAAACCAGCCCTCAGAACCCGTGAGAGCCGCGCTGCCGTATAAGCGATGCCCCTTGCATGGTGTCTATAGGTTTGGGCCTAGAGATATCCGCGATATGTTCTAAACTAGGAAAGATTGACGTTAACCCTAGGGAAAGGACTGTCGCGTGGCAGAGACTCCCAAGAATTCCGAATACGATGGCGGAGAGATCAAGATCCTCGAGGGCCTCGAGGCCGTCCGCAAGCGCCCCGGCATGTACATCGGCTCGACGTCCGCCAGCGGTCTGCACCACCTCGTATGGGAGATCGTGGACAACTCCGTCGACGAGGCCATGGCCGGCTTCTGCACTGAGATCTCCGTCACGGTGCACGCCGACAACTCCATCACGGTCGTCGACAACGGCCGCGGCATCCCCGTCGACCTGCACCCGGTGAAGAGGATTCCGACGCTCGAGGTCGTCATGACGATCCTGCACGCGGGCGGCAAGTTCGACAACAGCGCCTACAAGGTGTCCGGCGGCCTTCATGGCGTGGGCATCTCCGTCGTGAATGCCCTCTCCAAGAAGGTCGTTGTCCAGGTCAAGCGTGACGGCAACGTCTATGAGATGCAGTTTGCCCGCGGCAAGACCACCGAGAAGATGAAGGTCGTGGGTCAGTCCGAGCAGACCGGCACCACGGTGACCTTCTGGCCCGACGATGAGATCTTCGAGACCTGCGTCTACGACTTCGACACCCTGCACAACCGCCTGCAGGAGACGGCGTTCCTCAACAAGAACCTCAAGATCTCCCTCACTGACGAGCGCGAGGCCACCCCGCGCGTCGAGGAGTTCTGCTATGCCGGCGGCATCATCGACTTCGTGAGGTTCCTCAATGACGGCAAGGACGTCCCCGAGGGCCTCAAGGATCCCATCTACATCGAGGGCAAGACCGGCCCTGAGACGCCTCTGGACAAGATGGGCGAGGTCGAGGTAGCCCTGCAGTGGAACAGCGGCTACGGCGAGAACGTCATGTCGTTTGCCAACGACATCTACACGCCCGAGGGAGGCATGCACCTCGAGGGCTTCCGCACGGCACTTACGCGAGTGGTCAACGACTATGCCCGCAAGCAGGGACTTCTCAAGGAGAAGGAGGCCAACCTCACGGGTGATGACGTCCGCGAGGGCCTGTCTGCCGTCATCTCCGTCAAGCTTCCCGACCCACAGTTCGAGGGCCAGACCAAGGCAAAGCTCGGCAGCTCCTACATGCGCACCCTCACGAACAAGGTCGTCTCCGACGGCCTGGCCGAGTATCTCGAGGAGCACCCCAAGCAGGCCCGCACGATCGTGAGCAAGGCCCAGCAGGCGTGCAAGGCCCGCACGGCCGCCCGCAAGGCCCGCGAGGCCACGCGCCGCAAGAGTCTGCTCGAGAGCGCGAGCCTGCCCGGCAAGCTTGCCGACTGCTCCGTGCGCGACGCCGAGCTCACCGAGCTCTTCATCGTGGAGGGCGACTCGGCAGGAGGGTCTGCCAAGGACGGACGCCGCCGAGACATCCAGGCGATCCTGCCGCTGCGAGGAAAGATCCTGAACGTCGAGCGCGTCGGTGACCACCGCGCCTTCTCGTCCGACACGATCCAGTCGCTCATCACCGCCATCGGCACCGGCGTCACGACGGCCGCCGGCGACGGTGGCGACTTCGACATCACCAAGGCCCGCTACCACAAGATCATCATCATGACCGATGCAGACGTTGACGGCGCCCACATCCGCATCCTGCTCATGACGTTCTTCTACAAGTACATGCGCCCGCTCATCGACGCCGGCTACATCTACGTCGCCTGCCCGCCGATCTTTGGCGTCAAGGTTCGCAAGAAGATCCACTACGTCTACCCCAACGGTCGCCAGACCGAGGAGGAGATCCTTCGCGACACCATCCGCTCGCTCGGCTTCTCGCCCGACGACGACGGCGACACCAAGGACGACTCCGGCAAGCTCAAGAAAAAGAAGAGGGGCTATGACGTCCAACGCTACAAGGGCCTGGGCGAGATGGACCCCAAGCAGCTTGCCTCCACGACGATGGATCCCAAGACACGCATCCTGCAGCGCGTGACCATCGAGGACGCCGCGGCCGCAGACCGTGCCGTCCGCGAGCTCATGGGCAGCGAGGTGGGCTATCGCCGCGACTACATCGAGCGCCATGCCCATGACGCCCGCTTCCTCGACGCGTAAAGAGACCTGCCGACTTAGATAGAAAGGCCATACATGGCAGACGATACCAACATCACGGGTGGCGAGAACGGCGCCGACCTGCCCGAGGACCTCAGGAGGCTGCTCGACCGCGCCTCGGCCGAGGACGAGGGCGCCGACGTCTACGTCGAGTCCGATGAGGACGAGGACAACGACGACGACGGCGAGCTCGAGGAGGAGTTCGGCGACGCCGGTCGCGGCACCGACTCCGGCGAGACGGACGAGCATGGTGGCGCCCTGCAGCTCTCCGAGTTTGGCCACGAGATGCGCCAGAGCTTCATCGAGTACTCGATGTCGGTCATTACCGCCCGCGCGCTGCCGGACGTCCGAGACGGCCTGAAGCCGGTGCACCGTCGCATCCTGTACGCGATGAATGAGAGTGGCATCTTCCCCAACCGCCCGCACAAGAAGAGTGCGTGGACGGTCGGCGAGGTCATCGGCAAGTACCACCCGCACGGCGACTCCGCGGTCTACGAGACGATGGTCCGTCTCGCACAGTGGTTCTCCATGCGCGTGCCCCTTGTCGACGGTCACGGCAACTTTGGCAACATCGACGGCGACGGCGCGGCGGCCATGCGTTACACGGAGAGCCGCCTCGCAAAGCCCGCGATGGAGCTGCTGCGAGACCTGCAGAAGGACACGGTCGACTGGCAGCCCAACTACGACGAGTCGCTCTCCGAGCCCTCCGTGCTGCCGGCCCGCTTCCCCAACCTGCTCGTGAACGGCTGCAACGGCATCGCCGTCGGCATGGCCACGAACATCCCGCCGCACAACCTCGGCGAGGCCATCGAGGCCGCGTGCATGCTCATCGACAACCCGGACGCCACGACCGACGAGCTCATGCAGGTCATGCCCGGCCCCGACTTCCCGACGGGCGCCGTCATCATGGGCACGGACGGCATCAGGGAGGCCTACGAGACCGGCCGCGGCTCGCTCACCGTGCGCGCGAAGGCCCATGTCGAGGACATGAAGAGCGGCCGCTCCCGCCTCGTCTTCACCGAGATGCCCTACCAGGTCAACAAGGGCGCCCTGCAGGAGAAGATCGCCCAGCTCGTGAACGAGAAGCGCATTGAGGGCATCTCTGACCTGCGCGACGAGTCCAACCAGAAGGGTATCCGTCTCGTCATCGAGCTCAAGAAGGATGTCATTCCGCAGGTCGTGCTCAACAACCTGTACAAGTACACCCAGCTCCAGACAACGTTCGGCGTCATCAACCTGGCCCTCGTCAACGGCACGCCAAAGCTGCTGACGCTGCGCGAGATGCTCCAGCACTACATCGACCACCAGGTTGACGTGGTGACCCGCCGCACGCGCTTCGACCTCAAGAAGGCCCAGGCCCGCGCCCACATCCTCGAGGGCTACCTTATGGCCCTCGATCACATCGACGAGGTCATCAGCATCATCCGCTCGAGTCGCACCGACTCCGAGGCCTCCGAGCGCCTCATCGAGCGCTTCGGCTTCACGCCCGAGCAGACCACGGCCATCCTCGAGATGCGCCTGCGCCGCCTGACGGGCCTCTCGCGCGACCAGATCCAGGAGGAGCTCAATGGGCTTCGCCAGGCCATCGCCTACTACGAGGACCTGCTCGCCAACCCCGAGAAGATCCTGGGCGTCATCAAGGACGAGATGCGAGAGATCGAGCGCAAGTTCGCCGACAAGCGCCGCACCAAGATCAACCACATGGGCACGCGCGAGCTCAACGTCGAGGACCTCATCGCCGAGGAGGACATGGTCATCACGGTGACGCACTCCGGCTACGTGAAGCGCACGCCGGTTGACACCTATCGCGCGCAGAGGCGTGGCGGCAAGGGCGTCCAGGGTGTCAACCTCAAGGACGATGACTTCGTCGAGGACCTGTTCGTGGCGAGCACGCACGACTACGTGATGTTCTTCTCGAACAAGGGCAAGGCGTATCGCCTGAAGGTCCACGAGCTGCCGATTGGCCAGCGCACGGCCCGCGGCACCGCCATCGTGAACCTCGTGCCGTTCTCCGAGGGCGAGCATGCCACGGCCGTCATCACGTGCCGCGACTTCCCCGCTGACGACTACCTTATGTTCGCCACGGCCGCCGGAACCGTGAAGAAGACGGCCATGAGCGCCTACGACCGCACCCGTCGCGACGGCCTTATCGCCATTAACCTGCGTGAAGGTGACGAGCTTGTGAACGTCCGTCGCGTGCGCGAGGGCGAGAAGGTCATCCTCGTCTCCACGGACGGCAAGGCCATCATGTTCCCCGAGAGCGACGTGCGCCCGATGGGCCGTGACACGAGCGGCGTGCGTGGCATCACGCTCAAGGGCGACGCGAAGATGCTTGGCATGGAGATCACGAACGGCACCGGCGACCTGTTCGTCATCACGGAGAAGGGCTACGGCAAGCGCACCCCGGTCTCTGAGTACCCCGAGCACAAGCGCGGCGGCCAGGGAGTCTTCACGATCACGATGACGGACAAGAAGGGCCAGCTCGCGGCCTGCCGCGTCGTGGACCCGAGCCACGAGCTCATGATCGTGAGCACCACCGGCGTCGTCATCCGTGTGAGGGTCGAGGACATCTCCGAGCTTGGACGCTCCACGCAGGGTGTGAAGGTCATGGACGTGGACGAGAAGGACTCGGTGTGCGCGCTTGCCCGCATGGAGGTCTCCGAGGACACCGACGAGCCTGACGCCGGCGAGACGCCCGTCGAAGACGAGTAACCGAGAGGGCCCGAAAGTGTCAAAGACTTTTGGGCCCTCTCTTTGAACGGATATGAAGCGGGACCAAGGCCGTCAGATGGCCTTGGTCCCGCTTTTCTAGTTCTGCCTTGGCGCCTTGAAGTCGTCCGGGGTGAGGCTCTCGACGAAGTCATGGAACTCGGCGGCCTCGCGCTCCTGCTCGTCTCTCTTCACGGCAGCGAAGTCGGGCAGTCCGGCACACCGGAGGACCTCCTCGCTGGCAAGCACGGGGGCGTCGGCCTCGATGGCGGCGGAGATGGCGTCCGACGGCCGTGCATCGATGTGATGCTGCTCTCCAGTTGCCGAGCGGATGTCAAGCGTCGCGAAGAACGTGGCACCCTCGACGCGCGTGATGCTTACGCTCTCAAGATTGGCTCCCAGCGCGTCGATGACATCGACGAGCAGGGCATGGGTTGCCGGTCGCTTGTGGTCATCGGCATTCGTGGCGCGCGCAACGTTGGCGGCGTCGACGGTACCAACGCTGATGGGCAGCACGAGCTCGCTCTGCTCGCGCTCCGTCTCGTCTTCTGAGCGCTCCTGATCAGGCTGCAGGATGATGGCGGAGGGAATGGGGCCACCTCCCACGATGAGGTTCTTCAACGTCATCTTGACCACGTGGACCATCCCTTCTCGTCTTGAGGTGACGGGGGCGTCATCGCCAGAGTCACTGCCTGTCCCTTAGGTAGCGATATGCTACCCGTTGTCATCGAATTTGGCGGCGCAAAAACTTTTTTGAAAAAAGTGGTTGACCTTCGTTTGGGCGATGTTTTATTATAGCGAAGCGCGTTGTGGCGAACACACCGCATGTGGGCCCGTAGCTCAGTTGGTCAGAGCGTCCGGCTGATAACCGGGAGGTCACAAGTTCGAACCTTGTCGGGCCCACCACCTTTTCGCCAATAAACGCCCCAGCGTGAGCCGAGTCGCCGCTGGGGCGTTTATTACTAAAAGGGGACGTAGCTCAGTTGGGAGAGCGCGGGCTTTGCAAGCCTGAGGTCGTGGGTTCGATCCCCATCGTCTCCACCAAAAGAGGAAGCGTCGAACTCTTCTTTTATAAGAATGAGTTTGCGCTTGTGTATAGGTTGGGGGACGCCTGATGGCGTCCCCTTTCCGTTCCTATTGCCGTGAAACGCCGTATTTTGCGTTTTAAGACCGTATTAAGCCCGCTGGGGTACTCGTGTACCCCTCGGGCTTTTTTCGTGCCTTAAAACGCCTCTGAAGCGGTCTGAGGACGTTCGAGCGCCCATGTGCATCTCGCGTTCGCTCGATGCAAGGGTGGCCGCCCTGCGGGCGGCAGTCGGATGCGGGTGGACGTACAGAAGGGATGCGGCATGGGTCTCGTTCATTAAAGCCTATTAACGTATAGAAGGTTTGTTCCAGTTTTGAAATTCGATTTAATGCTCATTTATGAGGGTTTTTTCCTGAAAAAGTGCGATTTGTTCCAGTTGTTCCAATTCGCAAAATCGGAGTTGGAACAGGTTTTTCCCGTATCTACCAGGCATTTCTAGTAAATGTTCCATTTGTTCCAATTATTTTTAACTTACGCGTAAGAGAAAGGAATATAGGAAGGAGTCTTTATATATGTATCTATATATAAAAACTTGTTAAAAACCGGAACAATTGGAACAAATGAGCAAAACCGCAGGTAAACACGGAAAAATCCTGTTCCAATTCGAAAAACGGAGTTGGAACAGGATTTAGCGAATCGCGCAAAACCGCAGGTAAACACGTAAAAATCTTGTTCCAACTTTTTTGGAACAAACTGGAACAAAACTGGAACAGACCCCGCAATCCTTGGCGTACTTCTTCTTCCCCCGCCGACTTTTCAGGGGGCGCGAGCGAACTTTTTTGAATTGATTTCTGCCCATAAATGAGCGGAAATAGGCTCTGAACTGCGGCGACGGGAAAGTTGATATTGCTTTAATCATCTTAATGGCGTATAATGAAATAAATAGATGAATGGCTCAGCACCCGTCCCGTCCTTGATGCGGGGTTGCTATCGGGAATAGGAGCCGAGCGCTCGGTCGAATAGGCCGTGCGTCACGGGTGAAACAACGAACACGAAGCTCCCGTGGAAACCGAGATAGACAAGGCTTTGCGCCTCTGTCCCTCTTTGGTTTCCACGGGAGCTTTTTTTGTTTCGCGAAAAGGACTTTGAACATGGAGGTGGCTGGTTATGGCTAAAGGAAAGAAGCAGGTAAAAGAGGTAAAGCCCCTGTACATGACGACGCGCGAGGTGGCGGCGTTCCTCGGTTTGAGCGCGGGGACGCTCTGCGTCTGGCGCAATCAGGGCAAGGGTCCGAGCTACTACAAGGTCGGAAACGCGGTTCGCTACAAGATTGAAGACGTTGAGGCGTGGAAGAACGCGAACGTGAAGCACGTCGAGCTGACGAATTAAGGAGGTGAGAGCATGGAGGCAAAAGAAAACCGCCCCGATGCCTGCACAGCTTCCGGGACGGCCAACTCAATTTATAAAGATTTTAGCACGGATGTGCCTGATATTCAAGAGGAAAAGGGCTGGCTGTGCCTGCCCGAGGATTGCGTCGATATGGTCGCCGTTTGCGAAGAGCAGAGCATCGCGTACGACAATCTTCTCGCGTACGCCGCCCTGTCCTACCTTCAGGGCATCGACGCCGAGAATCCGCCCTCTCGCGACACGCTCAAGTTCGAGCTTCTGACGCTGACGAACCGCTGCATCGACGCGTACAACCTGGGCAAGCGCGACCCGAACGCTCCTGCCGGAGCGAAGCGGAAGGACGCCTATCCTGACGAGAAGCAGGGCGCGGAGCGCTACAAGCGCCTGTCGGGTCTCCATTTCTTGCAGATTGCCATTGTCCTGCGCGAGTTGCATCACGCTATCGGAATACCCTGCAACAGGGCTGACGAAGACGGCAACTTCGACATAGGCGTCTATCAGGAGAGCGGTCCGAACAAGGGGTGCTATGACACGACCGAAGGGGTCCTGACGCGCCTGATTCGCAGCTACAACATGGCAATCACCACGCAGGGCGTCACCGAGACGGTCGCCACCCTTCGCGACATCTGCGAGAAGAAGAGGGCGTGCACGGATAAAGACCTCGTTGCCGTGAACAATGGCATCTATGACTACGGCAACAAGATTCTGATGGCGTTCGACCCTGCGTTCGTCTTTACCAGCAAGAGCCACGTCGATTTCGTCGACCATGTGCCGAATCCCGTCATCCACAACGACGAAGACGGTACCGATTGGGACGTCGTGTCGTGGATGGACGAGCTTTCCGACGACCCGGAAATCGTCAAGCTCCTATGGCAAATCATCGGAGCCGTCATCCGCCCGAACGTGAGCTGGAACAAGAGCGCATGGTTCTATTCGACGCTGGGCAACAACGGCAAGGGCACGCTGTGTGTCCTGCTGCGTAACCTATGCGGGTCGGGCGCTTGGGCATCCATTCCCCTGAAGAACTTCTCGGAACCGTTCATGCTGGAGCCTCTGCCCCGCGTGTCCGCCGTCATCACCGACGAGAACGACACGGGCACGTTCGTGGACGACGCGGCGGCGCTCAAGAGCGTCATCACGGGCGACCCCTTCCAGCTGAATCGCAAGCACAAGGCACCCCGCAACGTATTGTTTCGCGGGTTCATGATTCAGTGCGTCAACGAGCTGCCGAAGCTCCGCGACAAGTCCGAGTCCATGTACCGCCGCCTGCTGGTGATTCCGTTCGACAAGCGATTTCAGGGATGCGAGCGCAAGTACATCAAGGACGACTACCTGAACCGTCAGGACGTTCTTGAGTACGTGCTCTACCGCGTGCTCGCCGAGACCGACTATTACGAGCTTGCCGAACCGGATGCCTGCTCGGCGCTTCTGGATGATTTCCGCGTGGCGAACGACCCCCTGCGCCAGTTCGCCGACGAGATTTTCCCCGCGGCGTCTTGGCATCTGCTCCCGTGCAAGTTCCTGTACGACCTGTACCGCCATTGGTTCCAGCGCAATCAGCCCTCCGGTCGCATGCTCGGCCGAAACGCTTTCTATGAATCAATCGAGGGCCTTGCCGATGAACAGGGCTGGCAGTTGCAGGAGCGTGTCCGAAGCACCGGGCGTATGGATTTCCCCGAGCCGCTGATTCTCGAATACGACGTGACGGAGTGGATGAACAAGACCTATCGCGGTTCCAGTAACAGCCGTCTGTGCATGCCGGAGCTGAACGACAGCTATCGCGGATACGTGCGTATCTCGACCGCCTTCTTCGACGGCGGTTATGACATAGACGATTCAACGATTAAGGAGGAATAAATCATGAGCAATTTGACGCCTGATGAGCTGGCTCGATTTCGCCTGAAGGCAAAGCGCGGGACGCTCACGCCCTCGGGTGCTGTACCGCCTAAGAAGGATAAGCCAAAGCGAAACATTGATGCGATTGATGTTGCGCGCAAGATTGCCGGTGTGGCAGCGATTGTTGCCGCGCTTGCGCTTCTTGGGCCGAAACTTCTCGGCGTTGGCACTGATTTGCTTGGTGATGCAATGAACTTCACCACGGCGGCGCACGATGCGGAAGATGCGCAGCCGACTTCGGTCGTTAAGCAGCAGGTAAAGCTCCGGATGGAGCGCCTCCGGGGCGATAAGTAGACCATCGAGGACCTTGGCGACGGCACGATTTTGTTTCTGCCTGAGCATCAATAAACAAGACAAGGAGAAGTAAGAGATGAACGGTATGAATGTTGCAGCAGGCACGACCGGGCTGGTGCTTGTGTTCGTGTTGGGTATGGTGGGCATCATAGGGGCGGTTTGCTCCATCATCGGTTTGGTTCGCGGTATTTCGAGCCGAAATACGACGGCTATTGCCCTCGGTGGGGTTGGCGTCGGGTGCGCCGTTCTTGGTGTTTTTGTCTTCCGCATTGCGTTTTGGATTGCGGGCTTTCTTTGCGGGACGATGGCGTGCAAGTTGTCGACGCAGCCGCGCGAGCTTAGCTTCGAAGAGTACAAGCGACAGAAGGCCATGTTGGAAGACCCGGAGTATGCCGAGTATATGCGCAACGTGCACGGCGTCGAGGATGTAAGCGGAATGACTTTAGAGCCGAAGTTTGACCGCGATGCGGCTGCGAATCCGGTTCCCGTCGATTCCGAGGCGCAGTTCGCAAGGCTCAGTTTGAAAGCGAAGCACGGCACCCTGACTCCGGCGGAACAGCAGATGTACAACGATTATGTTCAAGCGAGTATGCAAAAGCGCGGCGGCACGGCGGAGCCGCCTATGTCTGGCTGCAAGGCGGACAAGCTGGTTGCAATCGTGCTGGTTGTTCTTGCACTTTCCGCAGTTTGCATATTTGCGCTTTGTACTTATGGTTCAGCTGCGAACAGCGGAATGTTTGACCATTTGGGAAGTGTGCCGTTCGTTGGGCAACAGGAGCCTGCTTATACCATCGAGGACCTTGGCAACGGCACGATTTTGTTTCTGCCTGAGCATCAATAAAGAGCATTAACAAACAAGATTAGGAGGAGTAAATCATGAGCACTAAGAAGAAGATTTCCGACATCGACAAGGCGATTGAGGAGATGCAGCAGCGCCGCGACGAGTGCTTCAAGCACATCGGCAAGGCGATGTACGAGAGCTGCCCCGAGCTGGGCGACATGAGCGTCGCCGACATGCGCAAGGCGGGGCGCTACCTGCACAAGTTGTTGACCAAGAAGGCGCCTTCGCAGGGTGCCGCCTCTGCCCGAAACGGCGCGCCCGTCGCGTCCGATTCGGGTGGCACGTCCGCCCCGGGCGGACGCGAGCCTATGCCCGTGGCGGGCTATGGCGAGGGCATGTAGCGAGGCGGTCGTGCCTCCTGTCCGGCACCCCGTAAGGGGTGTCCGGGGTGCCCCGTTCCGAATGGGATGCTTCGCCGAGTCGTCGGCGGAAGCTGGTTGGGAATGGGGCGCATCCGGGGGTTCGAAGGGGGCAGTGAAAACTGCCCCCTCGCGAGCGGGACGTGTAACGACAAAACGGAGGAATTTTCTACTTTGTAGAAAAATCTGAAGTTTTGTAGGGACAAGTCCCATGCTCGCTCCTTTTTTAGCGTCGAATTTGTCGTAGAAAATCAACGCGCACGTTGCATTAAAAAAGGAGGTGTTTTACGTGGGTGTGAGTTCAGATATGAGGAGCAGCCGCGTGCGCCGTCAGGCGGCTAAGAAGCCGAACAAGGAGCGCACGGTCCAGGTTCGGTTTTCGGACGAGGAGCTTGCCGCGCTGGACGCGATTTGCTCCGAGAAAAAGATGACCCGCTCCGCATTTCTCCGCAGTTGCGTGGAGAAGGTACAGGGCGGGGATGTCGAGCCGACGTACGTCGTGACGAGGAACGCCGACGCGGAGCGTATGGCATCCGAGGCGAAGAGCATCGGCGTCAACGTGAACCAGATTGCGAGGGCGCTGAACGCGGAGTCCAAGTCGCATCCGGGTTCGCTCTCCCCGGGCGTGCTCGGCGAGTGCAAGACGGGTCTTGCGGAGGTGCGCGGCGAGCTGTCGAAGCTGACCGATGAGGTGGACGGCCTGCGCACCGATTTCGGCAAGGACGTGTTCCGCGCCATGGCCCTGCTGTGGCCGGACGTTCCCGAGCAGTTAGAGGAGCTGTGCGATTACTGGTACGGCGAGCGCGGCGATAAGATTCTTATCGGAGGGGGTGGAAGCTGATGTCGACGACGCACATACAGCCCCTGCCGAACGTCCGCGGTCGCATGTCGTACACGGAACTCGGCGAGGGCAAGAAGCGCACGCGCAATATCCGCGAGAAGACGAACCGCATCGCCGCCCAGATGGGCGACATGGGCACCCGCGAGGACTTCATCCGGTTCTGCTCCGCCATGCGCAGGCAGAGCCAGGGGACGAGGTTGAACGAGGGCTACGAGCTGCGCGTCTCGTGGTCCCCCGAGGAGCTTTCCCGCGACAGCCCCGAGGACATCCAGCGGGCGTGCGAATACGGGTACCTCCTGTGCAAGGAAGTGGCCCCGAACGCCCCCTGCTGGGTCACGGTCCACACCGACGGCGAGGGCGGCTGCGTGCACGTCCATGCGACCATCGCGAACCATGACTTGGTGTCCGGCACGGCCATCGCGCACGGCACCGACCACGCGACCGTGAAGCGCAAGAACGACCGGCTGAGCCGCGAGATGGGGTTCACCGTCGTGGGTCCCGGACCCGCCAGGGAGAGGACCACATGGGCCGAGCGCAAGGGTCAGTTCGGCATCGAGTCATTCGAGCGCGTTCTGGGCAACCGCGTGGCGGACGCCCGCGACCATGCGAGCAGCATGGAGGAGTTCCTCGAGGAGCTGAAGGTTCGCGGCGTCGAGCTGACCGAGACCCGCAAGGTCGACGAGAAGACCGGCGAGGAGACCGTGGGCTGGAGCTACAAGTCCCGCGACCCCTACGGCAAGAGCAGGCGCAAGAGAAGGCGCCGCGCCTCCAACCTCGCCGACGACCTGACCCGCGAGGGCATCGAGGCGTACTTCGAGCAGAAGCAGCGCGAGCTTGAGGCACCCGAGCAGGACGCCCCGGCACCGGAAGTCCTTCCCGACGTGCCCGACGTACCCGAGACGGTAGCGCCGGAGGAGCAGCCCTCTACGGATTTCGCTCTCGACGTGTACGACCTCGACCGGGCGTACGTGTCGGAGATGGCGTCCGACCTTCAGAAGGCGCACATCCACCGCTCACGTGAGGAGGGCAAGCCCTTCATGGACGAGCGCTACGAGAGGCTCGTGGAGGCGCGCAACCACCCGGACGAGCAGCTGGCGAAGCTGCGCGAGGACGTGGACGCCGCAAGGCGCGAGTTCCATGCCTCCAAGGAGGCACGCGACACCCTGCAACACCCGTGTCCGGGGCTTCTGGCCGGCATGCACGTGTTCGCCAAGGCGGGGTGCAACGCCCGTGACCCCGTGTCCCGCATGATGGCCGACATGACAGCCCTGATGCTGCGCATGATGATTCAGGAGGCGCTCGCGGAGGAGGCCCGCAGGCAGCGCGAGGAGGCGGAGAGGCGCGTGTACGAGTCCCGCAAGAGCATGTGGGACGCCGAGAAGCGCCTCAAGGCGGCGGAAAAGGCGCTGTCCAACGAGGATGAGCGCGAGAGGCGTCAGAAGTTCGAGCGCACGAAGCGCCGTGTCGAGGAGGCCGAGCGGCGTGCGCCCGTGAGGACGCCGAGGTCGGCGGACAAGGACACGCAGTTCGACGAGTAGCCGAAAAGATAAGGGAGCAGCGTCAAGCTGCTCCCTTTCTCAAGTACCCGCTCGCGGGCTACGAAAAGACCTTCAAAAGGGCTGTTGAGGGGTGTACGCGCAAGGGGCGGAAAATCGGGGTTTTTGTCGTCCGCTCATTTATGAGACGGATTCGGAAAACGCGCGAGACGGACGGAGCGAAGCGAGGGCGTGAAGCCCGTTTGGAGACCAGTAAAAGCCCAGACAAAGCCCCTGCTCTGGTCTGCAAAAGGGCGTGCTCCGATAGCTACTGCGTATTGACTTTTATTCATTCAGTAGCTATAATATAGATATTGAGTATATATTTCTGATAGGATGGAGGTGCTGATATGAAGACAATCGCAGTCGTTTGCGAGAAAGGCGGCACCGGTAAGTCGGTGATAGCCAACGAGCTTTACGAGAGCTATGTGCGACAGGGCGTGCCCGCGTCGCTCTACTCTTTGGACGGTCAGTATAAGGACGCGTCGTCTTCGAAGAAGGTCGAGGATGCCGAGGTTGCCATCGTCGATACGCCGGGCGTGCTGACGGACAATCTGAGCGACCTCGTTTCCGGTGCGGACGTCATCGTCATCCCCGTTCGACCGACGCCGAACGACATCGAGCCGTTCACGCGAACGGTCTCTATCGTGGCGAAGAACACGAATGCCCCGCTGGTCATCGTGGTGAACGGGACGAACCGTTTTCGCATGTGCGCGTCGTTCATGGCGTGGCTTGAGAAGAAGTCATGGGCGAAAAACGTCGTCAAGGTTCCGCAGTCCGAGGCAATCGTGCAGGCGCAGGGCATGCGGAAATCCGTCGTGAACGTGGACAGGCACGGTGCCGCCGCCGAGGCGGTCCGCACGATGTGCCGCAAGGTCAGCGTTTTGGCTGGTTTGCCGTTCGAGAAGAAGCAGTTGAAAAGGATAGATACTCATTAGATACTTGTTAGATAATGAGTATCTATGCGAGGAGGTAGGATATGGCGAAGAAGCAAGATATGGCGGCATTGCTTGACAAGTTCGAAGCAGACGCCGCGAAGGAACACGATAAGAAGGAGGCCAAGGCGAGCGTTTCCGCCGGTGCATCAGAGGGGCGCGCCACGTCGTTGGTCTCCATGACGAAAAGCGATAAGGAGCGCCTGACGGCGATTGCGAAGGCTCACGGGTTGAGCCTGTCCGCGTTTTTCCGTCTGGCTGCCGACGAGTACATCGCGAACCATGACTGGTAAGGAGGGAAACGAATAAATGGCAAGCATTGAAGAGAAGGTCGAAGAGCATTTCAAGGCGCTCTTGGACGACCTCGAGATACGACATTTCGGCAAGACGGAGGAGATTAACAGCTCCATTACCAAGGCACTTAAAGAAGCTGATTCCAAATCTTGCGGCTCGGGTGTGAACTACCCGGATATTCAGCTTCTGCTGCAAAACAAGACCCGACGGGACATTCCCGTGATGATTGAGGCTAAAGGTACGAAGGGCAAGCTGGAGAAGTTGACGCCTGGCGGCGATATCGAACTGGTGAGCGGCGGTAAGAACCCGAACCGCGCTGTGCAGCAGTTCGCCGTGAACGGTGCTCTGCATTACGGCCTGGCGATTCTGGACGAGGGCACGTACGGCGAGGTCATCATCGTCGGCATCAATGGTTCGATGCTCGAAGAGGGTCGTGTCAAGGACCCGGAGGTCAAGGCTTACTACGTGTCGAAGAAAAACGACCGAGTTCCGAAGGAGCTTGTTGACTTCGATTTCGTGCAGATGAAGCAGTCAAATATCGACACCTTCTTTGTCGAGCTTGATAAGCTCTCCTTGACGGATGCTGAAAAGGAAAAGCTCAAGCGCGATAAAGAGGAGCTGCTGGAGCAGAGCATCAAGGGAATCCATCAGAGGATTTACGACGATGCGAGCATCAAGACCCTGCTGGGCACTAACGAGAAGCTGTACCTGTTCTGCGGTCTCATCATGGCGGGGCTTACGACGGAGGGTGTGAAGCCTCTGGAAGTCGCCGACTTCTACAGCAATGACGACCATGATGACAACGACGGGAGCATCGTCTTACGCAGGACGAAGGCGTTCCTGCGCAAGAAGAATTGCTCAACCGATAAAGTCAACATGGTGCTGAATTATTTGAAGCCCGTGTTCGAGAAGCGCGACCTCTGGAAGCCCGTGAACGGCGAAAGCGTCATCAAGTCCATCTACAAGCAGGTCAAGGAGGACATCCTGCCTCTTCTCGAAAGCAACATCCACTTGGATTTTACAGGCAAGATTCTGAACAGCCTGAACGATTGGGTTGCCATCGAGAACGACAAGCTCAATGACGTTGTGCTGACGCCGCGCTTTGTGACCATGCTAATGGCGCGAATCACACGAACTGACATGGACTCGTTCGTGTGGGATACCTGCATGGGTTCGTCCGGCTTCCTCGTGTCCGCCATGGAAATCATGATTGACGATGCGAAGAAGCGCATCAAGGACACGCAGACGCTGGATAGCAAGGTTGAGAACATCAAGCACAATCAGCTGCTCGGTATCGAGATTCTGGGCAACATCTACATTCTCGCCGTTTTGAATATGATTCTCATGGGCGACGGGTCTTCACAAATTATCTGCGGCGATTCGCACAAGGAGGGGCCGAAGTTCATCAGGAGCCACAAGGATACGTTCCCGGCGAACGTGTTCCTGCTGAATCCGCCCTATTCGGCACCGGGCAAGGGACTTATCTTTGTGGATGAGGCCCTGTCTCGTATGCAGACGGGCTATGGCGCGGTGCTCATTCAGGAGAATGCCGGAAGCGGGCAGGGCGACGTGTACGCGAAGCGGATTCTGGAGAAGAACACGCTGATTGCGAGCGTACATATGCCGGATGACCTGTTCAGCGGTAAATCGTCCGTGCAGACAGCAATCTATCTGTTCCAGGTCAACCGCCCGCACGAAGTCGATGACGTTGTGACGTTCATCGACTTCTCGGAGGACGGCTACACCCGTCAGAACCGTAAGAAGTCCACGCAGAAGGTCAACCTGCGCAACACCGACCATGCTCTTGAGCGCTATGACGAGGTGGCTGCAATTTGTCTTGGCAAGAAGCCTAAGACAAGTTATTACACAGAGGCAAACGGTCTTGTCATCCGAGATGCGGTTTCGCTGGATGGGAGCGATTGGACGTTCAACCAGCACAAGAAGATTGACACCACGCCCACGGAAGCGGACTTCAAGAAGACCGTCGCCGATTATCTCGCGTGGAAAGTCGGCGCGATTCTGAAAGGCGAGGTGAGTGTAAATGGATAAAAGGTTGATGGCTTTTGCGTTGGGTGATGTCTTTGAGATTTATTCTCCGAAGAAGCGCTTTAATGCAAACGCAGTACAGTTTGGTGGAAAGTATCCCTATGTAGCGCGAGGGTCATCGAATAATGGGATTCGCGGATACATCACGGAGGATGTGCAGTATCTCAGTCCTGCAAAATCTCTGAGCTTCGGACAGGATACGGCAACCGTTTTCTACCAGCCTGACGCCTATTTTACGGGCGACAAGATTAAGGTCATGGTTCTAAGAAATCATGAGCTGAACGATGAGTTAGCACAATATTTCATCACTGTGATAACGAAGGCGTTCTCAACTTTTGCATGGGGACAGAGTTCGTTTCATGAGAAGATTCTGAAGGATACAAAAATCGTTCTTCCCGTTATCGAATCGCCTGACCATGACCATGAATACACGGTTGACGACATCGACTTTGAGTACATGCAGGAGCGCATCGCCGAGCTTGAGCAGGAGCGCATCGCCGAGCTTGACGCTTATCTTGCAGCCTCCGGTCTTGATGACTACGAGCTGACCGACGAGGACAAGGAAATACTCTCTCTCTCTCCGGAATCCGCATCTGACGAAGCAAACGCTTCGGAAGCTGATTTCGGGAATGGGCAGGTAAGGTTTAAGAAGTTCGCACTGGGAACGCTGTTCACATCTTCCACTGGCGATGTGGACTTGCAGCAGAAGGACATCAATGGGAAAGGCGAGTTCTTCATAAACAGTGGCGTGGAGAATCGTGGCATCAAGGGAAGAACTGACAGACCTGCAAGGATATTTCCGGCAAATACTATTACAGTTGACTTCTGGGGTAATGCTTATTACCGAGATTTCGAGTACAAAATGGCGACGCATAACCATGTGTTCTCGCTGGCGGGCGATGTTATCAGGAATAGGCACGTTGGAATGTATATCGCTGGGATATTGTCCAAGTTGCCGAAGTTGTTTTCCTATAACAACATGGCAACTTGGAACAAACTGAAAGGTATCGAAGTCAGCCTCCCCGTCACATCTGATGGCAACATCAACTTCGATTACATGGAGCGTTATATCCGCGCCATTGAGAAGCTGGCGATTGCCGATGTGGCGAAGTACAAGGATAAGCTGATAGCTGCAACCAAGCAGGTCGTTGGTATGTAAGAAGAACGATAAGCCCGCCGTTCCATCTGGGCGGCGGGCTTATTTCCAAAGGAGTGAACCATGAAAATCTATAAGCAGAAATTACAGGGGGTGGTAAACCTATGGCACGTAAGAAGAAATTCGCGCCGAACGACAACAACCTCGCGATAGCGTACTATCGCTTCTCGTCCCACTCGCAGAACGACGCGAGCATCGACCAGCAGCGCGAGCTTGCCCACGAATGGGCGGATGCGCACGGCTTCAAAATCGTGCAGGAGTATGAGGACGCGGCAATATCCGGCACCACGGACGCACGACCGGGGTTCCAGCAGATGCTGTCGGAAGTCGCAAAAATCCGTCCCCATACCCTCATCATGTGGAAGACCGACCGTCTGGGGCGCGACAAATACGTCCTGGCGATGGCGAAGAAGAAAATCCGCGACGCGGGATGCGAGATTCACCTGTTGGCCGAGCACATCCCGACGGAGGGACCCGAAGGCGTCCTCATCGAGGGGCTGATGGAGGCGATGGCGGAGTATTACAGCCGCCAGCTGTCGCAGAACATCCAGCGCGGCATGGACTACAACGCGCAGCACGCCCTGTACAACGGCCACAAGCTGTTCGGCTACGACGTGGACAGGTCCACGAAGAAGTACATCCCAGACCCGAACACGGCGCCGTTCGTGCAGTGGGCGTTTACGGAATACGCGTCGGGCAGGCCGCTGAAGAGCATTGCCGAGGAGATGAACGCGCAGGGCCTGCGCACGCCGAGGAACGCGAAGTTCAGCGTGAACATGCTGAACAAGATGCTCAAGAACCGCGCCTACATCGGCGAGTACCACCACGGCGACATCGTGGTCGCCGGCGGAATGCCCGTCCTTGTCGACGAGGTGACTTTCGACCGCGCGCAAAGACGGTTCGCCGAGAACAAGCGCAAGGGTTCCCAGCGGGCGCACGGCATGGACGGCAGCGACGCTCCGCGCTATTGGCTCACGGGCAAGCTCTATTGCGGTGAGTGCGGGAGCACCATGCAGGGCGTGTCAGGTACGAGCAAGACCGGGCGGACGTATTACTACTACTATTGCTCCGCCCAGCGCAGGAAAGAGTGCCACCTGCACAAGGCCCGCAAGCGGGACTTGGAGGACATGGTGCTGTTCGCCCTGCACAACATCGTCGACGACGAGGAGAACGTAACGGCGCTCGCCCTGGATGCGGCGGAGTATTACGAGAAGAGCCACAACGACACCGCGTATCTCGAAGCGCTGGAGGCGAAGCGCAGGGAAGTGGAGAAAAGCCTCGCGAACCTCGTGAAGGTCATCGAGAAGGGCGTGGTCAGCGATACGGTGACACAACGTCTCACGCAGCTCGAAGAGCAGAAGAGCGCCCTGAACGATGCCATAGGGACGGAAAACGTCCGCGTGTCGCTGTGCGAGGACAGGCACAGCATCCAGGCGTACTTCGACAAGTTCCTGCATGCCGACGTGAACGACCCGGAGATTCGAGACCAGGTCTTCGAGTATTTCGTGGACAAGGTCTACCTGTACGACGACAAGCTCGTCGTGAGCATGTGGTTCTCCGAGGACGACAAGCAGGAAATCACATGGCGTGACTGGTTCTCGCTGGATGAGTATTGGACCGACGAATCCCCTTTTGTTAAAGGGGAAGCCGTCGAGTTCGACTGCTTCCCCCTCGGCTCCACCAGTCTGTTTCGCCGGAGTGCTTCTCCGGCGTTTTTTTATGCTGACATCCCTTGCCCGACGCCCGCATTCTCAAGACATCTCTGAATGCCCGCGAAGCGTGAAAAGGTGTAATCGTTATCGTTTCTCCGGACTCTGCCGTCTGCTTCAAAAGCGTTGAATATTTGGGACTCTGTTGAGACTTTTATTATCTCCCCCTCTCGAATATCGTGCGAAGATACATGGTGTGACGAAGGGAGGCGACTCGTGCGCGCAACTAGAAAGCTTCAACATATTGCCCCCTCCCGTTATCTCTCCCCGTCGCTAATCATTGAGGTTGCCTCCTTCTCCCTCTACTTCTTCACCTGGAAGCTCTGCATGTCCGTAACGCTGGGGCGTACTCCTCGCCTTGCGGATCTCGGCGTCATAGGGAACGTATACGCGATTCTGCTCGCCTTTACGGGGCTTGGTTACGTCCTATTCTGGGTCGCGGGAGCCTATCTTCCCGGCTCGATGGAGAAAAGGACCGCTGTCGCTGCTGCAATGTCTCTTTGTGTTACCGGAGCCATTGGGATGGTGGCAACCCTTCGCCTTCCTGGTTTCCTCATTGCGAGCTGTGCGACGATTCTGGCTCTTGGATACCTTGGTGCCGCCGTCCATCATGGGTTTAGCCTCGTGTCGTACGAGAGCGAGGTCTCTGGGCGAGCGCTTGGGATCGGCATGGGCGTAGCCTCCCTGCTCGAGTATCTAGTCGAAACCCTCAGGATGACCCCCGCGGTCTTTGTGGTCTGCGTAATTCTGAGCGCGCTTGCCATTTTGTGGCTTGACGGTCGTCCCGCTAGGCGGTGGCTATACGATCATCGGCAATCACCGCAGCAGGTATCCGGCGTGAGCAGGGGGGGGTCGATCGTCCTTCTTGCAGTTGCTGCCGCCGCCATGACCCTCGACTACGGCCTTCTCGACGGCGTCCTCGTCTGGAACTATGCAAATGGGAATATCCTCAGCATCGGTCTCTCCAAGATCGCCTACTCGCTTTCGCTTCCGTTCGTCGGCGTACTGTTTGACCTAAAGAAAGGCCGTCTTCGTTCCCTCATCACAATATGCGCGATGTTCCTCGTCGCTGCGGCGGTGCCTGCGGCGGAAACGCCGGAGGGCATGCCCACCGCTGCTTTCATCGCGGGAATATATGGTTCTTTCTATCTCATGTATCTCAGCGCGAGCTTCATGAGGGTCGCGCCCAAGACGTCTTGCCCGGAGATCGTTGCAAGTATGGGAAGGGCCATCAGCTGTCTTGTGGGCGCTTTGGGCGCGCTGTTCGCACGTCTCCTCTTTGAATCGCTGGGTGTGGTCGTGACGGTGACCTTGTCATGCCTGCTGTCGGTTGTCTGCCTTCTCGTCCTTGTCCGCGACATCGCGTGGGGAATTACGGAGAACCTGGACGAGGAGAAAGCGGGGATTGGCGAAAACCTCATCCAGGCACCTGCCCTTCCATCTCGCGACGAGTCGCTCGTCCTATACGCCGAGAAGATTGGTCTCACCGCGAGGGAGGGGGAAGTGTATACGGCCCTCCTGACGACGGATCTCGGCGTCCAAGAGATTGCGGATGGCCTGTTCATCTCACGCCGCGTGGCACAGAGGCATATCTCCGCCATCTACGAGAAGGCGGGAGTTACCACGCGCGTTGGTCTCTATCGAGAATTCGATGCCTGGTTCGACGAGTTCAAGACTCGCGAGAGGGGCTAGGGCGAGAGAGGCCAGAGGCGTTTAATCGCTCTTCCGCATCGACAAATATGTGCCTCTTCAACCAACGCACGGCTTTGTATTCCCCTACCGTTCGCGGAAACGGTGATTTTTAGAACAGGCTAATCTACCTGCGAGTTCTCAAGTTTGGCACACATGTGACCTATTGAATTGACCTCGATTTACTGACGATAAGCTCGGTTATCTAGCTTTCGTCGGAGGAGGTCACAATGAAGCGACTAAGGCTTCTGCTGTTGTTTGCGATATTCCTTACGTTGGCACCTGTCTCGGCCTTTGCCGCCACGGTCGCCGATCCCTCATCTGCGTCAACGTGGCGCAACTGGGGTCTTGAAAACTCGACGGAGAACGTCGGCCGCATTTGGACCGATAAGACCGTCTCGGATGGCAACATCGACCTCACGGGTGCCGGCGGCACCATGACGATCGAGAAGGGCGACTCGGACTTCCTGACGTCCCTCTCCGCCATCTCCTCGACGTCGAACCTGACGATGACGTCCTCGACGCCGTTGGATATCGTCCTCGTTCTCGACGCCTCTGGCTCGATGGACGATTCGATGGGCAACCGTGACTCCACCAAGCGCATCGATGCGCTCAAGGCTGCCGCCAACGCCTTCATCGACGAAATCGCGAAGGCAAACGAGGGTGTCTCGGACGCAAACCAGCAACATCGCGTCGCCGTGGTGAAGTTTGCCGGCAACGGCACGGAGCGCATCGGCAACGATACCTACTGGTCTGGAGGCTACAAATACAACTACAGTCAGCGCATACTTGGGCTCACCGCTTGCACGCAGGACGGCAAGGGGACCATTACCTCCCGCATCAACGCGATCGAGCCTGCCGGCGCCACCCGCGCCGACGAGGGTATGAGCCAAGCCAAAAAGGCACTCGATGACAACCCGCGCCCTGGTGCAAAGAAGGTTGTCGTGTTCTTCACGGACGGCACACCGACTACGAGCAATGAATTCAGCGAGAGAGTCGCCAACCGCGCCGTTTCCACCGCTAAGGCCCTTAAGGACGGCGGAACCACTATCTACACCGTTGGCATCCAGAGTGGCGCAAATCCTTCCGCCGACCCCAATAACTGGACCACTACGAACGAGAACAAGTTCCTGCACGCCATGTCCAGCAACTATCCCGCCGCAACGAAGTATGACGAGCTTGGTGCGCGCGCGGCTGACTCTGACTTCTATAAGACGGCGACGAATGCCGACGACCTCAAGGATGTCTTCAGTGGAATCTCGCAGGACATCGTGAGTGCGGCCGGTCATCCCACTGATGTCGTCGAGGGTGCCGAGAACACGTCTGGTTACGTGACGTTTACTGATCAACTGGGCGACTACATGAAGGTCGACAGCTTCAAGAGCATCGTTTTTGCCAGGCGGGTCTTCTCCGCCCCCGATGTCTCCCGATCTGACAATGTCGATACCTACACGTTCCATGGCACGGCCGGCAACGTGCTCTATCCCACGGGCGACCTTGCCGATATCGTTATTCGCGTCGAGCGCTCCGATGATGCCCGGACCGGTGACAAGGTGACCGTCTCCATTCCGGCGTCCCTCATTCCGCTTCGTCATTTCAACATCGACGAGGATGCGGGAACCGGCGACGTGACGCTGACATTCCCCATTCGCGTGTTCTATGGGTCAAGCCTTAAGGAAGAGGCGATTGACCTCCTCGCGAATCCCGACGAGGCCATGGCGGACTACATTGCCAGCCACACGGATGAAGATGGGAAGGTTTATTTCCTCGCGAACGCGTACTCCGGTGGGGTGGTGGATGGCGACACGACGTCTGCATTCACTCCCGCGACGGGTAACAGCTACTACTACATCACCGAAGACGCGCCCCTTTACCGTGATGCTGAGTGCACGCAGCGCGCTCGTGGTCCGCTGAGCAGCTCTGCGACGTATTACTACAAGCGTTCCTGGTATGACATTGCTGACGGAAAGGCCACCAAGTCTTCGAGCGTGGCCTCCTTCCCCGGCAGCGTTGCCGAGGGTGTTACGGGCGCAATCGCCACTGATGAGTCCGGATATCTCATCCTGAGGAAGGGCTCCCGCCGCCTCACCTACATCAACGAGATGCACACCGATAAGGATGCCAACGCCACGGGTACCGCCTCTTCCATCATCAACCCCCACTGGAGCGGCAGGACAATCAACGTTGCCCTTGGCAACAACGGTCGCATCTCGCTCGAGCAGCCCGGAACGCTCGCGATTTCCAAGACGGTCGCTGTTCCCGCTGGCTTCGACGAGGGTTACTACAACGACCTTAACTTCACGTTCAACATCTCGATCCCCGGCGCCGCTGGCAAGACGTTCAAGGCCACCGTCAAGGGTGAGGACGGGACGGCCCACGGTGACACGTCCTGGGACCTCACGCTCGACGCCCACGGCAATGCCACGCACACGCTCAAGCACGGAGAGACGCTCTACGTGTATGGCCTTGCTCGGGGAACTGCCTACACCGTGACCGAGGAAGCCGCGAACGGCTTTGTGACTTCGCCCACCGTGCCGCAGGAAGGCACGATCGAGGCCGGCCTTGAGGCTAAGGCAGAATTCAGGAACACCTACTCCGCTAAGGGAACGCTCTCCGGCAGAGAGAACCTCGCCGGAGAGAAGATCCTCGATGGCCGCGATTGGCTCGCAAACGATAACTTCACGTTCATCCTCCAGGGTCTCGACGGTGCACCCATGCCGGAGGGTGCCGAGGGAAACATCTCCAGGATTGTTGTGACGAGCCCCGAAGGCACGCCCTCCGGAACGCCTGTTGCCTTCAACTTTGGTGACATCGCCTACAACGCGCCTGGCACCTACACCTATCAGATTTACGAGCCCGCCGCGGAAGCCGCGACGCCCGGTGTGTCGACCTCGCTCGCCCTCTACACCGTGACCGTCACGGCCGAGGACAACCACGACGGAACGCTCGCCGCCACCGCCGAGATCACGCGCATTCACGACGACCTCGGTGCCGACGTGACGTCTGCCGACTCCGCCGCCCCCGCCGCTACGTTTACGAACAAGTTCGACGCGACATCCCAGGATTGGGCCCCTATCGCCAAGAAGACGCTGAATGACGCGTCGGGTGCCCTATCTCTCCAGGCCGAAATGTTCGACTTCTCCCTGACGCCCGTCGCCGGCGCTCCCATGCCCAACGGTGTGACTGAGCTCGTGGGTCACAACAACGCCCATGGCATCGTCGTCTTCGAGGGCATTACCTTCACGAGCCGGGATGTGGGCAAGACCTATCAATACAAGATTGCCGAGAAGGTCCCCGCCAATCCTCGCCCCGGCATGACGTATGACACCACGGTCTGGATCGCGACCGTGACCGTGACCCACGAGACCGTCGACGGCAAGAACCTCGTCAAGGTTTCCGCCACTTATGCCCGCGAGGGCGAGAGCGAGAGCCATGGAGAGGCTGCGTTCGAGAACTCCTATACGCCCCAGGCGTTCGCTGAATCCGGAATCATCAAGGGCAAGAAGCAGCTTGTTGGCCGAGACATGCTCGATACGGATAACTTCAACTTCTCCCTGAGCCTCGTCTCTGGCCCCGAGAACGGCGTTGCCTCTGACATGGCCCTCAAGCGTGAGACCAGCGGCAACGTGGTCAACTTTAAGTCCGGCGAGATGACCTTCACCAAGCCTGGCGAGTACACCTTCGAAATTAGCGAGAACGCTCCTGACGAGGATGGCGCTGGTATCACGTGGGATCGCCACGTCGCCACCGCAACCGTCACTATCGTTGACAACAATGGCACGCTCGCCCTTGGGAACGTCTCCTACGACAACACGACCTCCACGGTCGATGCGGACAAGAACGTCACCGATCACGCGGCTTTCACGAACGTCTACGCGCCCACCGAGGTCGCCTACTATCCCGGTTTTACCGTGAGCAAGGTCCTCACCGGCCGTTCCATGGATATGGGCATGTTCTCCTTCACCATCAAGGGCAAGGATGCTACCGCCGAGACCGGAACCACTGCTGCGACGGCTGGCGCCGAGGCAAATGCCCTGCTTGCCGATTCCGACAAGAGCTTCTCCAACACCCAGGAGCGCGCAAGCGGCATCGTCGAGGACATGGCGAAGCTGACTGACGTGGTCTTTAGTGCGGAGAACGCCAACAAGACCTACGCGTTCGATGTGGCGGAGGTCATCCCCGCCGAGGGGGATAAGGTCCCTGGCGTTAGCTATGACAACCGCACGCACGAGGTAGTCATCTCCGTCATCGATAACCTCGACGGCACGCTGACGGTCACGACGAAGATCGACGGCGACAAGAGTGACAACAGCCGTAGGGTCCTGTTCGAGAACACGTACCATGCCAAGGATGCCAGCTTTGCCACGGCGGACTTCGGTCAGACGAAGGTCCTTGAGGGCCGCGACTGGCAGAATGGCGACAGCTTCACCTTCCTGCTCGAGGGCGTCGGCGGTGCTCCCGTTCCCATGGGTGACGACGGCGTTCCCTCCACGAGTGTCGTCGTCGGTCCCAATGACGTCGTCGACGGCGCGGCCAAGATCGACTTTGGCTCCATCGTGTACACGCAGCCTGGTCAGTATGAGTACAAGGTCACCGAGGAGCACGGAAGTGCCGGTGGCATGACCTTCTCTGACAACGTCGCTGTCCTCCGCGTTACCGTCCGCGATAACACCGAGGCTGGCAAGCTCGAGGCTTCCGTTGAGCGCGTGTCTGGTGACGGGGAGTTCGTCAACACATATGACTCCAGCATCCCGTCTGACCAGCTCGTGAACCCTCACTTCTCCAAGGTCCTCGAGGGTCGCGAGTGGCGCGGGGGAGACGAGTTCACCTTCACGATCAGCGCCAAGACCGACGGCGCACCGCTGCCCGTCAATGCCAATGGCGAGGAAGTCACCAGCGTGACCGTTCATGACGCCACCGAGGCGGCGGACTTCACGTTTGGCACCATCCCGTTCACCTATGACATGGTGCGCGATGGCGCCCGCACGTTCGTCTACGAGGTTCGCGAGAAAGCCTCCGGCATCTCCGGAATCTCTGACGACCCCCACGTCGCGACGGTGACCGTGACGGTTGCTGACCAGGGCAACGGAACGATGAGCGCCGTCGTGTCGAACGGGAGCAACGTCTTCAGGAACATCTACAGCTCTCGCCTCGACTACACCACCGCCGGTGGCCTGAGCGTCACGAAGACGATGAACGGCCGAGCGATGAGCGCGGAAGAGTTTGGGTTTGTCGTCACCGCCACCGGTGATGGTGACAAGCTCGGGATTGCCGGCGAGCACGCCAGCTCCGCAGCCCCTGACGGGGACGAGGCTCTTGTGGTGAGCTCGCCCGCGGGCGTCACGTTTACCCAGGAAGACGTAGGGAAGGTCTATTCCTACACCATCACCGAGAAGGGCGGCAATCTTGGTGGCGTCAGATATGACGCAACGAGATACAGAGTCGAGATCACCACGGCTGATGACGCCTCTACTGCCAAGCTCACGGTAACGACGCACGTCACGAGTACGTCCGGTATCGACAACACGTACACCTACGTCGCCGGTTCTGACGCGAACGCCGCTGCGAAGGTCTCCTTCGAGAACTCTTACACTGCCACCGGTGAGACAGCCCCCATCGTTGGCACGAAGTCCATGACGAACGGCCTCATGTTCGACAACGACTTCAACTTCCGCCTGGTCTATGGCAAGGACACCGGCAGGGTCGTTTCCACTGCCACGAACATCGACCGCCAGGTGAAGTTCGGGACCCTGTCCTACGACAGTGGTATACTCGCCGCCCTTGTTCGAAAGGGTCTCGCTACTCGCACGGGCAACACCTGGACGATTCCGTACGTTGCCTACGAGGTGGCTGACGGTCTCAGCGACAAGGGTGTGACGCCCACGGCGCCGAGCTTCTCCTTCAACGTGACCGTTGAGGATAAGGGCGACGGAACGCTGACTTGCACCACGAACCTCCACAACGGCGATCTCGCGTTCCGCAACACGTACGCGACGGGCGAGCCCGTTTCCATCAGTCTCAAGGGCTCCAAGCAGCTTAGCGTGCCCCAAGACCTTGATGGCACCGATATCACCGAGAAGTTCACCTTCATCGTCGAGGGCGAGGCTGGCGCCCCCATGCCCACCCGCACCTTGACCACGAACGAGGCGAACGGCGACGTCGACTTCGGCTCGATTACGTTTGAGCTCAAGGACCTTCTGGAGGCCCTTGACGAGAACGGCGAGACCAATGACGCCGCTGGCGAGACGGAAGGCGCAGGCGCCGTGGCTGGCGACACCGCTGCCCTGGGCGAATCCTCACCCACGCCTAACGCGCAGCTCAACGAGCCTGCGGTGGGAGAGGCCGGGAACTCCGTTGTCGATTCCGAGCCCGACGCTGCTCCTCCTGCAACTCAGGAAGGGGCTCCCGCACCATCTGAGGGCGCTGCGTCTGAGGATGCTCCCGCTGCGGAACCCGAGTCCGCTTCCGAGCCGGCACCTCAGGTCCTCGCCAACCACGATGTTGAGGCTGATAGCGTCGCCACCGCCTCCTGGCGTAGGTCTCGCAGGCTGATGCGTGTCGTCTCCGACACCGCCGCCGCGGCCACGAACGACGGCGAGGCTGCTGCCGAGCCTATTCGCGAGCGCTCCCACACCTACCGCTACGTCATTACCGAGAGCGGCGCTGCCGCGGGTGTCACGAACGACGCACAGTCCACGCGTGTCGTGTACATCAGGGTTACGGATAATGGCCTCGGCAAGCTCACCGTCGCTCGCGTCGACGCGAACGGCAACGAGCTCTCCGGTCCCGCCTTCACCTTCACGAACTCCTACAGCGTCACGCCCACCACTTCGAGCGTCACCGATCAGATCAAGGTCCACAAGACCCTGACCGGGCGCACCCTCGACGCGAACGAGTTCACCTTTGAGCTTATCGAGGATGGGCGCGTTGTCGCTACGGGCACGAATGACGCCTCCGGCAAGGTGACTCTGAGCGGCATCGAGTACACCAGCCCCGGCATTCACAACTACACGATCCGCGAGCACGGCCACGGGACCACCGCGAATGGTGTTACGTATAGCGATGCCACCTACCGTGTGACGACGACCGTCAAGGACAACGGGGACGGAACCCTCGACGTTACCCACAAGCTCGTGGATGCGGATGAGGCTGAGTTCGAAAACGTCTACACCGCCAAGTCCACGAAGCTCGCGCTCACCGCGGCTAAGGTCCTCGAGGGCGCAGACCTCAAGGCCGGCCAGTTCACCTTCAAGCTCTCCGGTGGCGGCGTCGAGCTCACCGCGACGAACGACGCGAACGGTCAGGTTACGTTCTCCGAGCTCTCCTTCACGCAGGCCGGCACCTACACGTTCACCATCTCCGAGGTGAACGATGGCCAGCAGGGCGTCACGTACGACGAGACGGAGCGCAAGGTCACCGTCACGGTCGAAGACGATCGCCTGGGCAACCTCATCGCGAGCGTGAACCAGGAGGAACTCGAGGCATGCGTGTTCCGTAACACGTACACCAAGCCCGAGGAACCTGCGAAGCCCACGACCCCGGCGACGCCCACGAAGTTCGTCCCGCAGACGGGCGACCCCATCGAGTCCGCACCCATCGTGGTTAGCGCGGTTCTCGGCGTCGCTATCCTCGCCGTCGCGCTCGTCGTGAGCAAGAGGTGAAAGAGGAACTAGGGGACTAAGAAAGCCTAAGCCGGCGCGGCTCCTCCCATTGCCGCGCCGGCGAGGGTCTGCTCCTTTTCACCGGGCGGGTTCGTCGAGCTTCTCCCGTTCTCCTTTCGCAATTCCCGTCCGGTGCTCTGGGAGCCGAGGTCAATTGGCCTCGGCTCCCTTCTCTTTTGGCACGGAGCACGCAACCTCGTGCGCGGATGCGTTACCATCTTTCCGACATCACGGCGAATGCGGAGGGTGACACATGGCGGACAATCACGGCAATGGCGGCGTTTCCGCTCAGGCCGACGAGCTCGGCAGCACCCTCATGGGCGAGGCCCTCGATCGCCTCGCTGCTGGCGAGGACTTCTCTGTCGTCGCCACCGCCGCGGATTCCCAGGGCCAGCGTATGACCTGCGAATTCGACGATGATTCCGCCGAGCAGTGTCTCGAGGCGGCTCGCGAGTGGGTGAGGCGCGGCGCGAAGGCGCAGGACGGCTCCAAGGTCATCGGCAAGCCAACCTGTTACGCCATTGCCTACCAGGGCGCCGTTGCGGATGAGGATGAGGCCTTCCAGGACGCCCTCATCCTCGAGTTTGGTGATCGCGGGGCCGCGTGCGGCTATTCCGCCTACTCGCTCATCGACGGCATTGGCTCGGGCAAGCGCTTCCGCTACACCGATCCCGCTCCCGCCGGCGAGCTCTCCTGCCTGCTGTAGCTCCGAGCGCATACGTTGACACTTGGGGCGGGCCAAGCCGTCACCGTTGCTAGCTGTAGATGGCGTGATGCGTGAGCGCATCCTATCAAGAGCTACCGTTTGCGCTGTATAATCCCTCAGTTGCCGAAAACACAGGCATTGCAGAATTGAGAGGGACATATGCGCCAGGAGAACCTACGCAACATCGCCATCATCGCCCACGTCGACCACGGCAAGACCACGCTTGTGGACAAGCTCCTGCGCGCCACGGACGCCTTCCGCGCAAACCAGCAGGTCGAGGAGCGCGTCCTTGACTCCAACGACCAGGAGCGCGAGCGCGGCATCACCATTCTGGCCAAGAACATCTCCATCGAGTACAAGGACGTCAAGATCAACGTCATCGACACCCCGGGCCACGCCGACTTTGGCGGCGAGGTCGAGCGCGTGCTGCGTATGGCCGACGGCGCCCTGCTGCTGGTCGACGCCTTTGAGGGCCCCATGCCCCAGACCCGCTTCGTGCTGCGTCACGCTATCGACACCGGCCTTAAGATCATGATCGTCATCAACAAGATCGACCGTCCGGGTGCTAACCCCGAGAAGGCCTACAACGACTGCCTCGACCTTATGGCCGACCTGGGCGCCACCGACGACCAGCTTGAGTTCGCCATGGAGCACGTGGTCTACGCCAGCGCCATGAATGGCTTTGCCCGCCTCGATCCCAACGACGGCAACATGGACATGTATCCGCTGCTCGATATGATCATCGACGACATGCCCGCGCCCGAGGTTGACGAGAACGCCCCGCTGGCCATGCAGTGCGTGACCATCGACCACTCCAACTTCGTTGGCCGTATCGGCATCGGTCGCGTGTATTCCGGCGCCATTCACCAGGGCGACCAGATTCTGGTTGTGAAGAACGACGGCTCCAGCGCCACCGCTACCGTCAAGCAGCTCTTTACCTTCGACTACCTGGGCCGCACCGAGTGCCAGGAAGTCGGCGCCGGCGATATCGCCGCTGTCGTGGGTATTGACCGCACCGATATCGGCGATGTTTACACCGACCCCGAGAACCCTGTCGAGCTCGAGCCCATCGAGATCGACCCGCCGACCCTGTCCATCGTCTTTGAGGCTTCGACCTCCCCGCTCGTCGGCCGTGATGGCGACATCGTGGGCGCCCGTCAGCTCAAGGAGCGTCTCATGCGCGAGAAGGAGAGCAACATCTCCATGCGCATTGAGGAAACTGAAGACAAGTCGGGCGTTCGCGTTGCTGGTCGTGGCGTTCTTCATCTTTCTGTTCTCATGGAAACCATGCGCCGTGAAGGCTTCGAATTCCAGGTTGGTCGTCCTCAGGTTGTTTATAAGGAAGATGAGGCCGGTAATAAGCTTGAGCCCATCGAGGAAGCTACCATCGACGTTCCCAATGACTACTCTGGCAAGGCGATTGAGGTCATGGGTACGGCAGGCGGCATCATGGAGGACATGGTGTCCGACGAAACCATGACGCATCTTACGTTTGCTATTCCTTCTCGCGGCACCATGGGCCTGAAGACCAAGATCCTGAATGTAAGCCACGGCGAAGCGGTGTTGTTCCACCACTTCCGCGAATATGGTCCTTATTCCGGAGAGATGATCGGCCGTAAGAACGGTTGCATGATTGCCATGGCAACGGAGAAGTCGGTTGCATATGCTCTTGATACGTTGCAGGAGCGCGGCAAGCTGTTCGTTGGTCCGGGCGAGGATTGCTATGAGGGCATGATCGTTGGCGAATCCGCTAAGGAAGGCGACATGGTTGTAAACGTTGCCAAGGCTAAGCAACTGGGCAACCAGCGCTCTTCTGGTGCCGATAAGGCTATCTCCCTTACGCCCCCCATCACGTTTACGCTCGAAGAGGCGCTTGAATACATTGAAGACGACGAGCTGGTAGAGGTAACGCCTCAGTCTATTCGTCTCCGCAAGCGCACCCTTTCCGCAACTCAGCGTCGCAAGGAAGCAAAGAATAAATAGATCAGTTTCTTTCAACCCGGCTTCTCCCTACGCAGAGGGTTGTCTGGAAAGAAACAAATCAAGAAGACTGACTAACTAAAAGGCTGGACGATGTATCGTCCAGCCTTTCTGGTTTAAAGTGT
>ERZ824488.360-NODE-360-length-62152-cov-9.227950_pt1 | contig 62152 bp, 56 predicted proteins | sample MGYA00519936_ERZ824488 | MGnify/ENA primary metagenome ERZ824488 (study PRJEB31778, sample SAMEA3449153) | human gut metagenome | biome: human gut; feature: human-associated habitat; material: faeces | place: United Kingdom | collected 2010/2012 ... | reverse complement strand
GAAAAAGTGTATAAGACTTCCGGTTCATAGATTCGGTTCGCCAGCTTTCTGCATTGTTCTTTGTTGTCCATAGCCTTCTACCTCCTATAAAAAGAATACCAGTGTATCAATGATAAATACCGGAATCAAAAACTTCAGGGAACATAACATATAGCCAAAGAATGACGGCATCTTGATACCGTTTTCATCCGAAATGGATTTCACCATAAAGTTCGGTGCATTTCCGATGTATGTGTTGGCTCCCATAAATACCGCACCACAGGAGATTGCCATAAGCATCTTGACCGCAACGGTTCCCACGGTTGTAGCAATACCACTGGTTGCGCCCAGTGTTCCTGCCGTTGTAAGGAATACCAGATAGGTTGGTGTATTGTCCAGGAAACTGGAAAGTGCACCGGTCGCCCAGAACATCTCTAAAGGTTTTGTCAGTCCCAGTTCCGCACCTTTGCTCTTTAAGATCATGAGTGCCGGCTGCATGGTAATAAAAATTCCGATAAACAGTACTGCAACTTCCTCAATGGCACCCCAGGTAAAGTGGTTCTTTGTGCGCACATCGGATTTCGTTGTCTTAAATGACAGAAACGCTGCAACCAGAATAATAATAATCTCGATCAGTGTCGGCACTGCCAGTCTTACGCTCCGGAAAATCGGAATACTGATAACGCTTCCGTCTGCATTCTGGAATGCTTTCATTCCCGGAAGAACGCCGCTTAATACAACCCCTGCCACAATCATAATCATAAAAATGATGTTGTGCAGACCATTGACTTTAAAAGTAGTCGTTGGCTTGGAAATATCCGGACGCATGCCAAGTGCAATGTCTCTGCGGTATGCACGACGGTCGATAAAATAAAATACGGTCAGGAGAATTACCATATTAAATACCAGTACCGGGAACAGACGTAAACTCCAGGTAAACGGTACACCTCTCATAAATCCCATCAGAAGTGGCGGATCACCGATTGGTGTCAGACATCCACCCATATTGGAAATCAGGAAAATGAAGAAGACCATAATATGACTCTTATTTCTTCTCCAGGAATTCATCTGAATCATCGGCCGTACCAAAAGCATGCTGGCACCGGTTGTACCGATACAGCTTGAAAGCAGTGTTCCGATCGCCAGAAGTCCGGTATTCATACGCGGTGATCCGACAAAATCTCCTTCCAGATTAATATTTCCGGAAACACAAAACAGACCAAACAGCAATACAATAAAGGAAAGATAATCATTCACTATACATTCCAGAACTGTTTCTGCAGTCTCGCCTGCGCCGTATTTTACTGCAAACGGAATAATAAATAAAAGTGACCAGATGAGTACCGCCCAGCCTTTATTTTTGTCCCACCATTCTCCTTTTACCAGCGGGAAAATTGCGATACATAATAAAAGGCCGGCAAACGGTATGCACAGCCAAAGCGGTATGTTACCCATTTTCTTGTACCTCCTTATAATCTCTGTATATTTTACACCTCAGCCCCCAAAAAAGTAACCGCTAATTCGTCAAATAATTAACAAAGTTCCAATCTCCATTTCACTTATTTTTGTATATTTTCTCCATATAAAGAAAGCCTGCATCCACACGGTGTATTTTATTTCACAGGCAGCATTTTGCCACAAAATGAAGAGAAGCCTCTCCGTTCCCGGATCGGCTTCTCTTCGAGGAGTTTAGTTATGAAAATGTTTATTAAATAAAAAGGGAATAATGTAAAGGAATGATTTCCGTTTACATTGTCTAGTATATGCAAAAAATGTGTCCATATTATGTCCACTTCAAAAACAAATTCTAAAATCATATTCCAAAAATTTTAGAGACATTTTATATATTTAACAATTTCTTACATAATTCGATCTTGCTGTCATCGGTCAGACTGTTTTCAAATACCACCTGTCCACGTTTCTGCCGGCCGCAAAGCAGATCTTTCTCCTGCAGTCTTCTTTTCATCTCGCGTGCGGTTCCCTCGCCTCCGTCAAAAATTTTCACATTCTCCCCCAACACCTGCTGAATCTGTTTTCTGGCAAACGGATAATGTGTGCAGCCGAGTACCGCTGCATCCACCTGGTTTTCCCGGTAAGAATAAAGCAGATCTTCCAGATATTTATGAAGATCCTCTCCGTCGAGATCTCCCCGCTCAATAAAATCCATCAGCCCCGGACACGGCAACGGAAGAATTTGTGCTTTCTCTTTGTAGCGCTCCATCAGCACATGAAACTTTTCTTCATGAATTGTCATCGGAGTTGCCATCACAAGGACTTTGGGATGTTCCATGCAAAGTGCCGCCGGTTTCAGTGCCGGTTCAATCCCGACAATCGGAATATACGGATACATCTCGCGCAGTTTCCGGACAGCAGCACTGGTGGCTGTATTGCAGGCAACCACAAGACCTTTTGCCCCCTGGTCAAACAGCTTTCGTGCACATCCGATCGTCAGGTCCCGCACTTTTTCTTTTTCTTTTGTTCCGTATGGTGCATTTTTAGAATCACCGAAATAAATAAAATCTTCCTCCGGCATAATCCGGATCAGTTCCCGCAGGACACTGATTCCTCCCACTCCGGAGTCAAATACCGCAATTGGGTTTTCTCTTTGTAATTGATATTCCACAGATCTGTTATCCTTTCTTAATTGAAAAAACATGGTTCAGTTGTTATAATAGTAACTAGTAAATAGCAATGGAGAGTGACAACTATGCTGACTGAAAAAAATATTTCCGATAAATATAAATACTGTGAATTTTGCGGACGCACGCTTCCAAAACATTATGAAGGAACGCTATGTCCCACTTGTCAGGAAGCACAGCTTTTCCGGAATGTGCGGGATTATATCCGCGCCAACACTGTAAATGAATATGAAGTTGCAGAACATTTCCATATTCCTCTCCGGCAGATCAAAGAGTGGATTCGGGAAGGCCGGATCGAATATCATGAGGTCAACACAGCTTCCACTATCTCCGGCATGCACTGCCAGCGCTGTGGTGCTCCGGTTTCTTTCGGTACCCTGTGTCCGAATTGTCTGAAACTGATGAACACACAGGGCAGATCCGTTGCCCCTGCCATTTCACCGGATTCACGCATGCACTATCTCGATACCCCTTCTGACAAAACGAAATAAGAACTATCCACTCACAGGAAAGGGATGCCGGATTTCGGCACCCCTTTTTCTTACGCCTGTGTACTTCTGCGAATTACTTTTTGTCTGTATTTAAACTCCACTGCTTCCAGATATTTATCATCCGGTTCAAATTTGATCAGCAGTGTCTCGCCTTCCTTTTTCAGAACCATATCATAATATGCAGTATCTTTGTCATGAGAGGTATAATCAATCACCTTGACACCCTCTCTCTCGTATTGTGATACACTGCGATCTCCAGCCGGCGCAATCTGAATTACATCATCCATCGTATAACTTCCCAGTGACTTTCTGCGGTTCTTGTTTAAAACTTTTGCGAAGCGGACTTCCCCGTCAAAATAAGAATACTCAAACTCCTTGGAGTTTCCCATCAGAACAAACCAGACAATTCCGCATACCAGTGCAACCGGTAATGTAATGCCACTGGTCAGACATGCTGCAAGCAGACTCACTACTGCAAGTACAAGCATCAATGTCCCCACTACTTTTGCAACCACGGTCTTCCGGACCGGTACTAATACATATACTTCCAATCTTCTATCTCTCCTTCATTTGTAGTAATGTTAATTATACTCCATCCCACACTTTTTTTCCACTAGAGAATAATTTTTTCATAAATACAGTAGATTTTTTGTTCCCCAGCCCTTACAATAAGAGATATTATTTTTCGTTTATTTTCGGAGGTGCATATGATACATATTCCAACAGAAAAACTTGCAGATTTTGAAAAAAACATCCGCCGTGAATGGACCATGACCAATGGAATCGGCGGATACGCGGGAGGCTCCATTATCGGTGCCTGCAACCGGACACATCAGGGATATCTGATTGCCAGTCTGCATCCCCCGGTCGAGCGCTATCTGGTATTTTCCAAAACCAATGAAAAACTGACACAGGGAACCCATGTTTACAATCTGGAAACTTCCCAGCATGCCGGGAAAGGACATTCTCCCATCCGCACGCAAGGACAGCGTTTTTTAACGGATTTCTCCTGTGACGGAACTGTCTGCTTTTCCTATGCCGCCGGCAATATCCGTATGGACAAACATCTGGCCCTGCTGCGGGAATCAAACACAGTTGCGATCTCCTATACGATTACAAACCAGGGAGAGGAAGCCGGACTTTCCATCACCCCGCTTATGAATTTCCGGGAGCACAGTGCATCGTCTGCCGTTTCTGACCTGCAGTTTACCTGTGAGCCAAACACAGTGGGCGGTTTTACTCTGATCCCGGCTGCTGCACCCGGACTCTGCATCGAGCTTTCCTGCAGTGCCGGCAGACTTTTTCCACGTGAAAACCAATACGACGTGGATATGCAGTACCAGACGGAAGTAGACAACGAAACGGCGGGACTGGATACACATTTTTGCCCATATGATCTTCGTTTTACACTTCCGGCACACAGCAGTACAGAGATTTCCCTGCTTTGCACCGTCCACCCGGTACAGGACACCCCTGTGCTTTCCCGCCCGCAGGCAGATACCGCAGCAATCGAAATCGCACACGTACAGGAATATTATGATTCCTTAAAACAACAGGCGGGATATGGCGATGATGCTTTTGCCAATACACTTGTCGTGGCAGCAGACCAGTTTCTTGCCCGGCGCGATTCCACTGGACTTATGACAATCCTTGCAGGTCTTCCGTGGTTTACCGACTGGGGCAGAGATACCATGATCGCTTTTTCCGGGCTGACACTGGCCACCCGGCGGTTTTCGGATGCCCGGGAAATTCTTTCGACCTTTGCGCAGTATGTCCATCACGGCATGGTCCCGAATATGTTTCCGGATGACGGGCAGGACCCTCTCTATAACACTGCAGATGCCTCTCTGTGGTATTTTTATGCCGTGGACGCATATTTGAAGGTTACCGGACAACCATCGGATTATGACTATATAAAGCAGCGTATTTACCCCGTTCTGCGTGAAATTATTCATGCCTATGCACACGGCACGGATTTTTCCATCTATATGGATGATGACGCCCTCATCCATGCCGGAAGCGGATTGGACCAGGTAACCTGGATGGATGTCCGTGTCGGTGACTGGGTAGCTACCCCGCGTCACGGAAAACCGGTAGAAATCAATGCACTGTGGTACAATGCGCTGTGCGTGACTGCGGAACTGGCAGAACATTTCAAAGAAGATTCCTCCGTTTACCGCAAGCTTGCCACTCGTGTATCTGCTTCCTTCCGAAAAGAATTCTGGAACGAAAAAGACGGATGTCTCTATGACGTTATTGAAGAAAACGGCAAAGATGCAAGCATCCGCCCCAACCAGATCTATGCCGTCAGCCTTCCACATACCATGCTCACGGCAGAACAGGCTCTGCAGGTGGTAAATACCGTAGAGGAAAAGCTGCTTGCCGGCCCCGGCATACGCTCCCTCTCTCCGGAACACAAAGACTATCACGGGATCTACTGTGGCTCTCTTCCGAAAAGAGATGCCGCTTACCATCAGGGAACCGCATGGGGATTTCTGATGGGCGGCTTTCTGACTGCTTACATGAAAGTCCACCACCACTCTCCGGAAGCAAAAAAACAGGCAATGGTATATCTTGCACCGGTACAGACCCACCTTTTGGAAGAGGGCTGCATTGGTTCTATTTCCGAAATTTTTGACGGTGATGCCCCGCATACCTGCCGTGGTTGCTATGCCCAGGCATGGAGCGTTGGAGAAATTCTGCGCTGCTACACACAGGATATTCAAAAAAATCAAAAATAATGATTTTTTTCTTGACAAGAAGATCTCACTCGGATATAATACTAAATGTTCCGCGTGAGATTTTCAATTAAGAAATCCACTGCAATGCCTAGTTAGCTCAGTTGGTAGAGCAGAGGACTGAAAATCCTCGTGTCTCTGGTTCGATTCCGGAACTAGGCATATTTTACGGAGCATTAGCTCAGTCGGTAGAGCACTTGACTTTTAATCAAGTTGTCCGGGGTTCGAATCCCCGATGCCTCACTTTTATGACAGAGACCTGTAGAAATACAGATCTCTGTTTTTTTTGTACCAGAAATCTAAATCATCTTTGTTTGTAACTGTTCAGGATGTTCATAACAACAGGTCACAGGTCTGCGCTGTTTCGGTTGGTGCTAGGAGTCAGGAGACAACTTCAGAAAGCGGTTTGAAGGTATAACCCATTTCTTCCCAGCGAGTTAGAAGTTCATCAAGGATTTGAGCATTCGTGGAGGATGTGCTGTGAAGAAGAACAATGGCACCGGGATGGATCCGTTTCAGAAGTTTGTCAAAAGCCTGTTCTTTTGTGGGCTGATTATCCTGATACCAATCCACATAAGCAAGGCTCCAGAAAAAGGTCTCATAGCCGAGATCTTTCGCCATTTGTAAATTGGACTGGCTGTAGATGCCTTGTGGAGGCCGGTAATAAGGCACCATTTCCTGACCTGTGATTTCTCTGTAAAGATCCTCCACTTGGCTCAATTCTTTCGAAAAAGCTTCACGGGTGGAGATTTTGGACATATTCGGATGAGACCAGGTATGGTTGCCGACCGTATGACCTTCCGTAAGCATTTGTTTTACCAGTTCCGGATTTGAAGAAAGAAAATTTCCGACAACGAAAAAGGTTGCCGGAGCATGATGTTTTTTCAAAGCTTCCAGAATGGCTGGCGTGTTGCCATTTTCGTAACCGGCATCAAAAGTGAGAAAAATAATTTTTTCATCGGTGTTGGAAACATAGTGAGCATTGCAGGCACTCAATTCTTCTATCGAGGCATTTCCGGTTGGCCGCTGTCCTTCCTCTGGAAAACTTAGTCCCCAGTTGGAACTGGGCAGAAGGAGCGTGTCAAGGAGGGCGGGATCCGAGTCTGCAATGGAGAAACCGAGAGAAGCAGTTTCAACAGCGGAAGGAGCAAGGAGATCCGAAGCTGTCTTTTGGATGGATTCGGCAGAACTTTTTATCTCAGTGCGCGGGGTGGCGGTACCAAAATGAATCTCCTGTCCGGTGACAGACTGAGAGGATGCAGGAAAAAAATGATCCGTGAACCGGGATGCAAGCGATCCTATGAGAAATGCGGAAGCGAGGATTCCGGAGATCTGAAGTGTTTTTTTCAGAGAACATGTGCGGAAGAAAAAGAAAATTTTGCTTTTATGTATCATGAAAACTCCATATAGCGTTTTGCTTTATTCTATGCATGAGAGAAAGAAAATATCCTTTTTCAGTTACGCTGCGAATGCGTGGAGAGCTGATTTACGGAAGACTTGGTTAGCACTGGCTGAAACGACTGCGTTCATGAGCAAGTAGTGAAAGCGGATTCCACATCTTCGCTTTATTGTGCTAAACAGTTACAAAATATTCCAAAAAAAGGATTATTGACAGAATTTCTTGGCGATTTCTGCATAGGGCTATATACTGAGACTGGCAAGACCAGATAAAAAATGAAACTATTGGGGGGTAAAAATGTCTGAAAAGTACAAAAAACATTTCGTGGGTATCTGATTGATAACCATTCACCGGATCCACCGGCTGTCACTCTGGAACATCTGAATCCGGAAGAATTTGAAAAATTTTTTCTGGAAGCAAATCTGAATGAATGTATGATCTACTGTAAAGATCATTGGGGAAACAGTTATTACGATACAAAAATCGGAAAAATCCATGGTGGCCTGAAACAGGACTGGATCCGTCAGCTGATACCGGTTCTGAGAAAGCATGATATTGAATTTACGGCATATTACTGTTTTGAATATGACAGTTATGCACCGATGGCACATCCGGAGTGGTCTACGGTCAAGAAAGACGGTACACCGCTGGTATGCGGTTCTGACCATGTGGATACCAGAGCTCATTGGGGAATCCCTTGTTATGAAACCGGATATCGGCAGTATATTCTGGGACAGCTTCGGGAGATTATCGAGCAGTATCATCCGGATAGTCTGTTTATTGATATTTTTGGAAAATCTTTTTGTTATTGTCCTGCCTGCAGAAAGAAATTTCAGGAGAAATACGGATATGTACTTCCGGAGACAGATGAGGAGCTTCTGGAGGCAATTGAACGTCTGGGATATCGTCCCAATATGCTGGCGAGGGGGCTTCGCAGTTCACGCAATTACAGGATTGCGTTCCTTCTGGCAAATCTGGAAGGAGCACATAGCGCAAGGCTGGTGGCGGCTCTGGAAGAGCAGGTACGGAAGATGGGGTGTCTTCTTACCATTTACTGCCACAGGGAGTCACCTAAGATTGCCAGAGATTATATCCGGATTATGATAGAGCAGTCCCATTGATGGTCTGGTGGTAATTCCTGTTTACGGGGATAACAGTTATCTGGAGGAGGTAAAAAAAGCAGGGATTCCGACCGTGATCCTGGAAGATACTTATGGCATCCGTACAATTGACATGGTTCAGACGGATTGTGCCAGTGTTTCTTACCAGATCGTGGAAGAACTGATCCAGAATGGACATCAGAAGATCGGCATCATATGCGGAAGCAGATATTCTACAACGGCAAAGGAACGTCTGAATGGGTATCTGCGTGTTATGGAAGATTATGAGATTCCTTTGAGAAAAGAATATCTGATCGAAGGAAATTACGATTATGCTTCTGGGTATGAGGGAATTCATAAGATCCGGCAGCTTCCGGATCCGCCTACCGCAGTTTTCATAACAAACTATCATATGAGCGTGGGGGCTCTGACGGCGGTGAACCAGATGAAGATCCGGGTTCCGGATGATTTGTCACTGGCGGCTTTTGATGATATGGAGTTGTGTTCCATTGTGCGTCCCGGACTGACAGCGGTAAGACAGCCCTTAAAGGAAATGATGAAAGCGGCCTGTGATATCCTGGAAAAAAGGGTCCACGGAGACTACTCAGATTTCCCGGCAAGGGTCAGTTTAAAAGCAACAATCGTCAATCGGGATTCCATAAAAGACAGGTATGGGAGAAAGTAAAGAAATATCAAGGGAGCCTGTGGTATAGAAGGATACCAGGGCTCTCTTTTTGTATAAAAACTTTCTTTCCTTAAAATATTTAAAATGCTATAATGGAAAAAATGCATAAAAAACAGAGAGGAAAGAAGGGAATAAGATGTATCAAGTACTGTTTGCGGAGGACGAGCTGCTGGTGCGGCTGGGATTACAGAATTCTATTGACTGGAAGGCTTATGACATGGAATTGGCGGCCCAGGCAGACAATGGACTGCAGGCCTATGAGCTTTTTCAGAAAGTGCGGCCGGATGTGGTGATCACGGATATCCGGATGGAAGGAATGGACGGTTGTGAACTCATTGAAAAGATCCGGCAGCAGGACAAGGAATGTGCGATCATTGTAATTTCCTGTCTGGATGATTTTGAAATTTTGCGGAGAATGATTCCATATAAGATCATCGGCTATATTCTGAAAGCAAGCATGACGATGGATGAAGTGAATGAAGTCTTGAAAAAAAGCACGGAATATTTGAAAAAAATCGGTCGGGAGGGTAAGAAGACCGATCCGGAGAAACGGAGCCCGGAAAAAGAGCTGGAAAAGTATCTTCTGGGTGGTTCTCAGAAAACAGGGATTCCCGATCAGAAAAAAATAGAAAATCTGCTGGTCTTTTCTTTAAAGGAAGAGGATCAGGAAAAAATAAATGGGCTTGCCATGGAATTTGTTTATGACCTGGTGCGGCGTCAGCTGAATAAGGCACTGATTGTGAAGACCGGAGAAAAAGAATTCTGTGTTTTTTCAGAAAAGATGCAGAAAAATCCGGAGGATATGATCAGTCGGGTGAATCATTCTGTGGAAGAATTCCTGGGCGTGCGTTTTCGGGTGCAGAAGGGAATGAGAAAGGAAGGGGAAGATCCGAAAGAGTTTTATCTCCGGGTGAAGGAAAAGCAGCCGGGCGCGGGAGAAAATGGATCGTACGATCAGATAATCATGGATGCGTTCGGTTATATGCAGGAGCATTATCAGGAATCCCTGAGTCTTACGGATATTTCTTCTGTACTGGGGATCAGTTCCAGCTATTTTTCCCATCTTTTTAAGAAGCAGACCGGAAAAAATTATGTGGAGTATTTAAATGAGATACGGCTGAAAGCAGTGATGGAGGACCTTAAAAACAGTGATTTCAAGATTGCGGTCATTGCGGAAAAAAACGGCTTTCACAATTTCGAATATTTCAGCCGGTTCTTTAAGAAGGCGACCGGACTGTCTCCGGTGAAATGGAGGCAGGAAAACAGATGAAACTGCTGAACAGGGTGAAATGGCGGCCGAACTGGAAGACAAAGTGGTTTCTGTCGATTTTGTGTGGAGTCCTGCTGGTGATTCTGATCCTTTTCGGGACATCCTATATGTATCTGATACAGAAGCTTACAGCGGCCAATGAAAAAACTTCCCTTATGAGCTTTCAGGAAACAGAGAATGGGTTAAAGGGAATGATGAAAAATGCAGAATATTATCTCTCCCAGTTTGCCAATAACGAACTGGCCTGGGAGTATTCGGCGAACACCTATAAGACCACTGTTGAGAAGTCCGTGGCAGTTCAGGAGATCGTCCAGAAATTTGACCAGATGATGTACGCAGACACGAATATCTATGGCTTTGCCATTTTAAGCGGCGATGGCCGGAGTGTGGTTTCCACTACGGAAAAAAAGAGCCGTACCGGCATCATGGAAATCGATGAAAAGACAAGAACTGTACTGGAAGAGTGTAAGGAAAGCTATCCTTTTGTGAAATGGATATCAGGGGAAAGTCTGGATGTGGGAAAGACGGAGACTTTTTATTGTATGGTCAACCGACCGGTTCTTCTGGGTATTGTGGCTCTTGGTGAAGCGAAAGAAACGGAGGAAGACAGCTATCTCTGTGTGGCTCTGGATGAAAGAAAAGTCAGTCAGAGCTATGGCATGGTTTCCTACAATGGCAGCCGGGCAGCTCTGGTGGATGAGAATGGCAGGATCATTTCTTCCACGGATCCTGATTATCTGGAAACGGTTTACCGTCCAAGAGAGGAAGAACAGAACATCGAATACGATCTCTCCTATCATAACTGGAAGCTGGTCAATATGATTCCCAAGGATGAGTATCTCCGGGAAGCCAGAGGGATTAAGAAAACAGGTTTCCTTCTTGGTGGGATGGCTTCTCTGGCCGTGCTTTTTTTCTGCCTGATATGGAACAGGAAGTATACGAAGCCGATCCAGATCCTCATGGATCAGATGGAAATGGTGGGAAAGGAGCAGCTGGATATTGAAAATCCCGAAAAAGTAGGCTGGCCGGAACTCGATCACCTGAACGAGGAATTTTACCATACTGTCCAGAAGCTGAAAAGCTATATTTCCAGGCTTCAGACAGCGGAGCAGGAGAAGGCCAGAGAAGAACTTCTGGCACTCCAGTATCAGATCAACCCGCATTTTCTCTATAATTCTTTAAATTCCATCCGCTGGATGGCGATGATGACGAACAATACAAAGGTGGCAGATTCGCTGGTCATCCTCTGCAAGGTCATCATGCCGATCTTAAGGAATCCGAGCTTTACCTGGAAGCTCAGCGATGAACTGGATTTTCTGGAAAATTATATCAAGATGATGCGGATCCGCTACGGGAATGAGATGGAATACCATTTACAGTGTGATGACGGAATCCAGGATGAGGATTTTCCGCGGTTTATCATTCAGCCGGTGATGGAGAATTGTTTCGTTCACGGAAGCAGCTCCGCGGAGGCGCGGCACATTTATCTCCGGATCCGGAAAACGGAGCGTTTTGCCATTGAAGTGCAGAATACCGGCTCCTTTCTGGAAGCGGAAAAAGTGGCAGAGGTCAACCGGAAGATCGCTGAAGGAACGCCGGATAGTGAGAGTATTGGTCTTTGCAATATCCGGAAGCGGCTGAATCTCCTGTATGGTGAAAAGGGCGATATCTGGCTGGAAAGCAGCCCGGAGCGTGGGGTATTGGTGTATATTTGTTTTTGATTTTAATAAGAACAGAGGCATTGTCGGAAGATGGTGCAGCTGTTCTTTTTGTTTGGAACGCGGAGAGTGTGTCATAAATTTTGGCAAAGAAAGGCAAGGTGCGAAAATACAAAATGATTATCTGAAATATACAAAATCACGAAAATCACTTGACTTATTTTTCGATTTCTATAAGAAAAATCTAAAAATAAGTCTAAAAAATAATCGAATCATAAAAAGAACATAAAAAATGACAAGTAACTGGAAAGAAAAATCATTCCGAATTCGTCATTTTTTCGGTAAAATAAGTTCATCACAAAGCAGACGGGCGTAAGACCCGATCATGAAAGGGAGGAAGACTATGAAAATGAAGAAAGTGGTAGCTATGGTGAGTGCTCTTGCCATGGTGGCAGGTCTTTGCACCAGCGCAGCAGCAGATGAAGCAGCAACAGACAGTGACCTGTCCGAACATGTGGAGATTACCATTGGTGGTATCAACGTGAACTCTTCCGATTCCAAAGAGGGATGGCCTAATGAGGTCGTTCAGAAACTGGAGGACAAATTCAACGTAACCCTGACTCTGAAGTCTTATGACAACGAGAGTCTGAACCTGGATCTTTCCGGCGGAAACACCACGGATATCGTTCAGATCAACGATGACCATATTGAGGGTGTGGTAAAAGGAAAACATGCAGTAAACCTGGAGGATTACCAGAATATCGCTCCAAATATCTTCTCTGACAACATGAGCTTTCGTAATGAGGTTATGAAAACCTATAAGAGCAACGGTGATGACGTCCAGTATTTCGTGACTCCGCGAGTAACCTTTGACGGTGCGGAAGCAAACTATGGAACCGTTCTGAATAATGGTTATATCGTTCGCTGGGATCTTTACAAAGAGATCGGCTGCCCGGAGATCAACAACGATGACGATTACATTGAGGCTCTTAAGAAAATGAAAGAGATCTATCCGGAGACGGAGGATGGACTTCCCGTTTATGCAATGAGCGCTTACAACGATTCCCAGCTTCACGCTTACTTCTACAAAGGCTGCCTGGCTGAGGGTTACATCAACCTCGAAGGTGGTATCTATGTACAGAGCGTAACCACTAACGAGCTGGTACCGGACCTCTATGACGAGGGTGTGGAAGGCGATACACCGTTCTGGTCTGGCGTAAAATTCTATAACAAACTGTACAGAGAAGGCCTTCTGGATCCGGACTGCTTCATTACTAAATCTGAGGACCTTCAGGAAAAATACAACAAAGGACAGTATCTTGGCGGAAGCGTGAACTGGTACTACGGAACCTACAATGAGAACCAGAGAGCAGCAGATGCTGAGACTCTGAAAGAGTATGTGACTCTTCCTTCTTATCTTGGATGGGGAAATGAGAAGAACCTGGCCGGTTGGTTTGGTAAATACTTCTTTGTTTCCTCTCATTCCGAGAATGTTGAGCGTGCAGTCATGATTCTTGACTACCTGCAGAGCGAAGAGTTCTCCAGAGACATCGACTCCGGTGTTGAGGGAAGATGGACCACTGATGACAGCGGAAAACCGTCTCTGACTGCTGATACCGTTGCTATGAAGACAGACGGAAGCCGTCTGGACGAGTGGAAATCCTCTGGTATCGGTGAGGGCGATCTGTCTGGTATGTGTGGTCTTGACTACTACGATATAGCATCTGACGGCGGTCTCATCGACCTCTGGTATGATGAGGATATGCTGGACGACAGCATGACCTACGCTGAGAAAGATATGTGCTCTACTCTGGGAATCGACATCCCGAGTGACACTCTGAAAAAACGTGTAGAGGCTGGTACAAGCATTGATCTTGGAACTGGTATCAATGCAATCCAGATGGGTCTTCCGACTACTCCGAAGAATATCGTTCGTATCGACAGCAACTGTGAAGAGATCACAATGAGTGCAATCCCGAGCCTGGTACAGGCTGCTTCTGATGAAGAGTTTGAGGCTGCAAAAGCAGATCTTATCGCTCAGCTGAAGGATGCAGGGGCAGAGGAATCCGTTGAATGGTGGAGCAATGCATGGGCAGAAGCGAAAACTACCATTGAGGGAATGACCAAATAAGACATAAAAATTTATTCAGGCGCTGCTGTATATGGAGTAGAAATCCTGCAGCAGCGCCTGCTGTGTAAAAAAGAGAAAGGAGAGGAACAGATGGCAAGATCAAAAACCGCCACAGTAGCTCCTGCGAGAAAACCGAAAAAGCAGTATAAATTATTATTTATGGTACTGCCTTTTATGGTGATCGTTCTGCTGTTTAACTACGTTCCTATTTTTGGATGGATTTATTCCGTATTTGACTATGTTCCAGGTGTACCGATCCTGGAGTGTGACTTTATGGGGCTGGATTACTTCAAGATGATCATGAAGGATGCCAATGTCATAAGGGCACTGAAAAATACCTTCATCTTTGCAGGGATCAGCATTATCCTGACTCCGCTTCCCATGATCTTTGCCATTCTGCTGAATGAGATCAAGAGCGGTCCGGTAAGAAAGTTCGTGCAGACGTTTACCACTCTTCCGAACTTCATCAGCTGGGTTATCATTTTCTCCCTGGCATTTTCTTTGTTTTCCACAGACGGCCTTCTGACCAGCGTTTTCACAAAGCTTACCGGAGCAGAGCAGGCTCAGTCTGTTTTGAGCTCTAAAGGATCCGTGTACTGGTTCCAGACGTTCCTGGCCCAGTGGAAGACTCTGGGATGGAACTCCATCATCTATCTGGCGGCCATCGCCGGTATCGACCAGCAGCAGTATGAGGCCGCAAAGGTGGATGGAGCCGGATATTTTCGCTGTGCATGGCACGTTACCGTACCGGCTATGATGGAGACTTATGTGGTACTGTTTATCCTGAATGTCGGTAACTTCCTGAATACCGGATATGAACAGTATATGCTGTTTAAAAACTCTGTTACCGCGCCGGCTATCGAAGTTCTTGACCTCTATGTATACCGGATCGGTCTGGAAAATATGGACTATTCTTATGGTGTAGCTATCAGTATTGTAAAATCAATTGTCAGCGTAGCTCTAGTCGTGATCGCAAACATGGTTGCAAAGAAAATTCGTGGAAATACCGTGATCTAGGAGGGATATTATGAATAAGAAAAATAAAATCCAGACATCAACATCCCGGAAAGTATTTATGATCTGTGATTATGCCCTGATGCTTCTGATCACGCTTATCTGTATTTATCCGTTCTGGTATATCATCATTTATACCTTCAGTGAGGGCAGTCAGGTGGATGTGAATCCGCCGGTATTCCTTCCCAGAGGTTTTACGCTTTCCAACTATAAAGATATTTTTGAACTGAAAGGGTTCTTTCATTCTGTATTGATTTCCGTTTTGAGAACGGTCATCGGAACCGTGGCTTCCGTGCTGTCCTGTTCTTTCCTGGGATATCTTTTTACAAAAGAGGAAATGCCTTTCCGCAAATTCCTGTATCGTTTTCTGATTCTTACCATGTATATCAGCGGTGGTATGATCGCAAGTTACATTGTTATGAAGTCTTATGGTCTTCTGAATAATTTCTGGGTATATATTCTGCCTTTGATGATTTCTGCTTATAACATTGTTCTGATCAAGACCTTCGTGGAACAGCTTCCGGCTTCTCTGGAGGAATCCGCAAGGCTGGATGGTGCCGGATATCTGACTGTATTTACAAAACTGATTCTGCCTCTTTCCAAACCGATTATTGCGACGGTAGCCGTTTTCGTGGCAGTGGGACAGTGGAACTCCTGGTTTGACAACCATATTTACACCAGAGGAAATGAGTCATTGACCACACTGCAATATCTGCTTTATAATTACCTTAATGAGGCGCAGAGGCTGGCAAACCAGATTAAAAATACGACAAATGCAGCAGGAATGAATCAGCTGGTATCGAATTCTATTTCTCCAAAGGGAATTCGGATGACGATCACGGTTCTGGCATCTCTGCCGATCTTCATGGTTTACCCCTTCATGCAGAAATATTTTGTAAAAGGTATTATGGTAGGTGCTGTAAAGGGTTGATGGGTAGTCAGATCCTGAAGGGAGATATTATTTTGTGGGTTTTAAGGAGGAAAACAGCATGGTGAAATTTTTAAAGGAGGCGGCGCAGGTAAAGCCGTCCAAGAAGCAGCTGGACTGGTTTGAAATGGAGTCATATGCATTCATCCATTTCGGTCCGAATACATTTACAGACAGAGAATGGGGACAGGGAAATGAGCCGGAATCCATTTTCAATCCCACCAGACTGAACTGTGATCAGTGGGTGGAGGCCATCAAGGCAGCAGGTATGAAGGGAATGGTGCTGACGGCAAAGCATCATGATGGTTTCTGCCTGTGGCCGTCCAAATACACAGAGCATTCCGTAAAAAACAGCCCGTTTCAAGGGGATGTGGTAAAAGAGGCAGCAGAGGCCTGCCGCCGGGGCGGAATTAAATTTGGTTTCTATCTTTCTCCCTGGGACAGAAATTCCAAGTATTACGGAACACCGGAATACAACGATTATTTCTGCAATCAGCTGACCGAGCTTCTGACCGGGTACGGCGATATCTTCTATGTATGGTTTGATAATGCCTGCGGCGAAGGCCCCAACGGAAAGAAACAGGTATATGATTTCCCACGTTATATCGAGCTGATCCACAAATATCAGCCGAACGCTGTAATTTTCAATGACTTTGGACCGGATATCCGCTGGTGCGGAAACGAGGCAGGTGTTGCCCGCCACGCTGAATGGTCCGTTATCCCCTCTGAGCTTTGTTTCTACAGCGATGTTCAGACCGGCCCGGGCCCGATGGCAGAGGAGGGAAGCCTTTCCTACCTTTACAACACCGAGCAGGAGCTGGGAACCATGCCGAACATCCTTTATTCCAAAGGACTGACCTTCACACCGGCCGAGATCAACATGTCCATCCGCCCGGGCTGGTTCTGGCACAAAAATGAGGAGCCCCATTCTCTGGAGCGTCTTTACCATACATATCTGACCAGTGTAGGAGCAAACTCCTGCATGCATCTGAATCTGCCGCCGACAACAGAAGGCCTGATTGATGAGCGCGATGTGGCAAGACTGAAAGAGCTGGGTGAGCTGATCCAGAAAGAGTTTGGAAAAGAGCTTCCGGCAACGATCGAGAAAAAGGCAGACGAGCCCAAGACTCAGCCGGTATACACCATCACACTGGACTGCCCGGCCAAAGAACTGAAATATGTAGTCCTCAAAGAGGATATCGAAAAAGGACAGAGAATCGAGAGCTTCCGTATCGTGGCAGAGTTCCAGAGCGGTAGCCAGTATCCTCTCTACCAGGGTACCTGCATCGGGCACAAAAAGATCTGCCAGCTTCAGGACCCCTTCGCTCTTCAGAATCCGCTGATCAACGATTCCGACGAGACCATCTCCAGGCTGAAAGTACAGGTGACTGCGGCGAGAGATGAGGCATTTATTAAAGAGATTAAGGTTTATTAAGTAAAAAAATTTCCCCCGCTAAATGGCGGGGGATTTCTTTATCTGTGCCTTATAGCCGAGGCCGCGGATGGTGACGATGGAGAAGTCTTCTGCATTGCGGAAGCGGTTTCGGAGGCGGTTGATGTGGACGCTGACGGTGGCGGGGGTGGACTCGGAGGAGGGGCCCCAGATGTCATCCATGAGCTGCAGGCGGGTAAATACCTGGTTGGGGTAGGATAGGAGCTTGTAGAGCAGGCAAAATTCCTTCTGGGGCAGGATCTGCTCCCGGCCGTCGGTGGTGACGGAGAAGGTGTCGTAATCCAGGGTGGTTTTTCCGATGACCAGCTGGTGCTCGGAGACGATCTTTGCACGGCGGAGAAGGGCTTTGATCCGAAGGGTAAGTTCCTCGGAATCGAAGGGTTTCGTGACATAATCATCCACGCCGGCGAGGAAGCCCTTCTTAATGTCGGCGGGCTGCTTTCTGGAGGAAAGCATGAGGATGGGGAGGTCATTTTTGCAGTCCCGAAGGAGTTTGGTGAGAGCGAGACCATCCATGCCGGGAAGGGCTGCCTCCAGCACCATGAGGTCGATGCGGCATTTTTCCAGGGTATGGAGCGCCTCCCTGGCGGAACCGGCGGAAAAGGTCCGGTAGCCGGAATCCGTGAGGAGGAGCGAGAGCGCCCGCTTTAAATTTTTATCATCGTCAACGATCAGAATCTGGAACATGGGACCTCCTTGAAAAGAGAATTACGGAACACTGCGGCTGAATAGTTACAATAACAGTATCTTACCACAGAGAGGAAGGCTGGTCAAAAATATCACAGAAATTCACACTTTTTTTAGATTCGGGCCCGTGAAGTTTAAATTCTGTTTAACTAAAAAACGTAAGATAGTAACCATATATGTTTTCGAGGAGGATGGCATGGAAAAGCGGTACGAATCAGATATGACCCGGAAGGAAAAAAGACAGAATGAGCTGAAAAAGCTGAAGAGCATGACTTTCAAACAGAAAGCCGCATATATCTGGGAATATTATAAGGGTGTGTTTGCGGGGATCATCATTGCCTGTGTGATCATTTCCATTGGTGTGCAGATGTTTCAGAATTCACAGTTGAAATCTTTGCTCTCTATTGCAGTGGTGGATTCCAACTATAATCATGACGAGCAGGTGGAAGCTTTACAGAATGATTTTCTGGCTTATGCAGGAACCGGGGACAAGCATGAAGTGGTGGATGTGGACACCTCTCTTCTTTCCGGAGATGATTATAATGCAGTAGTCAAGATGACGGTAGTCATGGGAGCCGGAACAGCAGATATGATGTTCTGCGGAGAAGAAACTTATAAAAAATATAAGCAGCAGGAAGCTTTTTTGAGTTGGAAGGAAGTCCTGGGGGACGATTATTCCAAATATGAGGAATATATGACCGATGATGGCAGACTGGATCTGGAGAAATGTCCAAACTGGGAGAAATACAATATGGTTTATTACAGCCCGGTCTATGCAGTGGTGATGTCCAGCAGCAAGAACCTGGAAAACTGTATTAAATTTCTGGAAATGATGGTGCAGTAAGCAGTATGGAAGCCTGTCTTGCTGTGTATGGGAAAAAGATAAGAGGCTGTCGCAAAATGCAACAGCCTCTTTGAGGATAAGGAGTTTCGATGTTTGATTTAAACCATTTATCAATATTGAAAAAAGGACAAAGCAGAAGTATTAACTGGGAAAACCGTAAGGGAGAAAAGGGAATGGGAGGCCGAGCCGCAAGTGATCTTGGAACTGCCAGAAAAGGTTCTCCTTGTATTCCGGAAATCAAATCGGGAGAGACGGTAACACTGGCAGAAATGGACGGTCCGGGAACCATCAATCATATCTGGATCACAGTGACAGACCGGACGAGTGAGCGCAACAGATATGTTTTAAGAGATCTGGTTTTGCGGATGTACTGGGATGGAGAGGAAGAGCCTTCAGTGGAAAGTCCGTTGGGAGATTTTTTCTGCTGCGGTTTTGGTGTGTCGTATTGCGTGAATTCTCTTCCTGTAGCTGTTAATCCCACGAGAGGTTTTAATTCCTATTTTCCAATGCCTTTCCGAAAAAAAGCTAAAATCACCATTGAAAATCAGTGCGATGAGACGATTCCGGCATTCTTTTACCAGATTGATTATTGTCTGACGGATGAACTTCCGGAAAACACCGGATATTTTCATGCTCAGTGGAGAAGGCAGAGAATAACAGAAAAAGGTCAGGATTACATAATACTGGATCATGTAAAAGGCAGGGGACAGTATGTTGGGACATATATGGCACTGACTGCGCTGGAACGCTACTGGTACGGAGAAGGGGAAGTGAAGTTCTATCTGGATGGGGATGAAGAGTATCCAACCATCTGCGGAACCGGAACAGAAGACTATTTTGGCGGAGCCTGGAGTTTTGCCACTCAGAAGGACGGAAAAACCGTGGAAAATACGTTCTGTACGCCTTTTTTAGGCTATCCGTATTATTCACATCATGATACGTTCCTGCACCATGATTTTCATAATGACGATCAGCTGCCACAGAGAAGCTTTTACCGGTGGCACATTATGGATCCGATCCTGTTCGAAAAAGATATCCGGGTAACGATTCAGCAGATCGGTGTGTATTATGGCGGGCTTTTTGAGCGGGAAGACGATGTGGCTTCTGTTGCTTACTGGTATCAGGAAGAACCTCATCAGCCATATGGAAAACTGATGGATAGGAAAGACAGATGGCCGCGGTGAAATAAGGAAAAGACAGGATCTGGAATCCATGGCTTGGCAGATGGCAGACCCTCAAAAGAATGAAAGGTTAATAGAATGGAAAAAGTACTTACGATATCAAAAGATTATCTTCTTGTACCGGTAAAGAAGGAAGCAGAAAAAAGGTTGCTGACTTTCTGGTGCGGAACAGAAAAAATTTATGAATTTGAGATTTCCTGTGTAGATACGGAGGAAACTTATCCGGAAGATTTCTGTGCAGTTTTGCCGGTGAAAAAATGGAAGGGTCAAAAGATCCGGATCGAAGGTGATGTTTGTGAAAGTCTTCTGTCTGCTGTGCGGGAAAAGGAGTCTGCTGTGCGGGAAAACAGCGGATATATCCATTTCGTGCCGGAAACAGGCTGGATCAATGATCCAAATGGACTGATTTATAGTGAAGGAAAATATCACCTGTATTTTCAGCACAATCCGGTTGATGTAAACTGGGGAAATATGAGCTGGGGGCATGCGGAGAGTACAGATCTCCTTCATTGGGTGCAGAAAGAGGATGTGATGTTTCCGGATGAAAACGGAACGATGTTTTCCGGTTGTGCGATCCTGAATGAGAGAGGTCTTCTGGGACTTCCCAAGGATACACCGGTATTCTTTTATACCGTAGCAGGAAGTGCTTCTGAATGGAGCAAAGGGAAAAAATTTGTACAGCGGATTGCTTACAGTACGGATCAGGGAGAAACACTGACGAAGATAGAAGAGAATGTGTTGGAACACATAGAAGCAGATAACCGGGATCCCAAAGTTTACTGGCATGAGGAAAAGCAACTTTACTATATGGTGCTGTATCTGGATAAAAATGATTATGCGATCTTTAATTCCAGCGATCTGAAAAATTGGGTCATGACACAGAAACTTACCATTCCAGGAGCCTGGGAATGCCCGGATTTCCGGGAGATTCCGGTAGAAGGCGGTGGAAAGAAATGGATCTTCTGGTCCGCAGACGGCTACTATTTCCTGGGTGATTTTGATGGTTCCCATTTTGTAACGGATGGCGTCAGACAGGAAGCTTACCATTGTATGCTGCCTTATGCCGGACAGACCTTTGCCGGGACAGACCGGGTGATCATGATTCCCTGGATGCGTACCAACAACCAGGGTAAAAATTTCAGGGGAATGATGGGAATTCCCAGAGAGCTGACTCTGGTAAAAACGGAAAAAGGTTATCTGCTCAGACAGAAACTCGTTCAGGAGCTGGAAGAACAGAAAGTAAAAAAACTGGAAGCAGTTTTGGATTCGAAGTCAGACAAGTGTGTTGATTATACACAGAAAGAACCTGCGGCAGTGGAAATTGTTGTAAAACTGGAAGAAGACAAGGACATGGTTGTGGATCTCTATGGAACAAAATGCCTGTATCATGAGGGTGTTTTGAAGATTGAGGGAATCGCACAGAGGACAGAAGGCGTTGCCGGAGCAGCAAGAGAATTTACAGACAAAGAAGAAATCAAAGAAGGTCAGACTTACCGGGAACTGAAGATGAATACAATTGGAAAACCGGAGAAACTTTCTCTGCTTTCAGATGGAGAGATTCTGGAAGTAACGGTAAATGACGGTCTTTTGAGTGAAGCTTATGAGACAGTGCTGGATGTAAGAAAAGGTGAGATTACTGTCCAGGCAGAAGGAAAAGCAAAAGTGGAAATTTATCAGATACAGTAAAATCAGTTTCCGTGATAATGTTGAGAACGGCATCCGCAAAGTATGAAAACTTTGCGGGTGCCGTTTTTAGTTATTTCTGGATATAGGGCGGGTCGGCGGGGTAGCCGCTGCCGGCTTTCTGCATGGCGCGCTGGACGGCGTCTTTGGCGTCTTTCCAGTCGGCGTCTTTGAACTGGTAGTCGAATTTTTTCTGGAACCATTCCACGTCGCCGGTGATCCGTTCGAGGTTCTGGATCATCTGGGGGAAGAGGATTTCGCGGAGGCGGGCCTGGTCTTTTTCGTTCAGATAGCGCTCTGCACCGGAGAGCAGGTCGCCGAAATGGGGCAGGCAGAAGCCTTTTCCATTTTTCAGAAGGTCCATGAACTCGTCCTCATTTCGTTTGAAGAGCTCGAAAAAGGTGGCTAGGTACCGCTCGTAGGTGGTCTCGATCTGCTCACAGATATAGCAGCTCTTGTTCTGCATCCGGATCCAGGTGCTGACGTTATTTGTTTTCGCTTCCGGATCGGGAGCGGATTTTTTCAAGCGGCCCAGAAGGGAGGGCTTGTCGCCGGTGCTGTAGTGCTCCATCTGCTCCTTGAGATCCTTTGTGAGCTTTTTCAGGTGGGTTTCCAGGATCAGGGCGCTGCCCAGGCGGTTGCCGTAGAGAAACATTTTCTGATAATGATCTTTGCAGAAACCTGCTTTATCGGTCTGGAACCGGATATCGTCCTCCATATAGGAAGCGCCGGAACCCAGGGTGAAATCGATGGCGTGCTGCTCGAGGGAGCGATGGATGAAGCAGAAAGGGCACTCGTCCTTTTCACGGAAGGCATCCATGAGAGGAATCGTGTAAAGCTGTTCTTTCATATTTGTAAACCTCCAGGTGAGATATTTCTGCGGGAGCGGGCAGGACTAGTCTCTGAACAAAGCCGGGTGCCGCAGAAAATGTAATACTGAGGTGATTATAGCACAGGGAAGAAAGAGGGGCAAATAAAATACTTCCGATAGATGAGAAGTTGCGCGGGGAGGAAAATCGGGTTATACTCATAAGAAATGATGTGAGACAGGAGGAGGCAGAATACGATGAAAAAGATAAAATACCCGGATTACGCGAACAGCACGGTGAGTCTGGCCAATTCTATTTTGAAATATTTCGGGGCGCCGGTGCATCATGAGACGCTGGGGCTTCTGGACCGGAAATTTGCGGAGCGGGAGTATGAAAATGTGGTGGTGATTTTGCTGGATGGCATGGGAAAATGTATTGTGGACGGCAATCTGGAGCCGGATGGATTTTTTGCTTCCCATCTGGCGGGGACTTACTCGGCGGTGTTTCCGCCGACTACGGTGGCGGCCACGACTTCGATCTGCAGCGGGCTTTATCCGGTGGAGCATTGCTGGCTGGGCTGGGATTGCTACTATCCGAAGATCGATAAGACGGTGACGGTTTTTCTGAACCGGGAAGCGGGGACCACGCGGCCGGCAGCAGAATATCCTGTGGCGGAGACATTTTGCCCCTATAAGAACCTGGTGAAACAGATCAGGGAAAATGGCGGGCAGGCCTACAGCCTGATTCCTTTTGAGGAGCCTTATCCCAAAAACTTTGAGGCGATTTCGGGCTGGATCGAGGAGCTGACCAGTCGGCCGGGAAAAAAATATATTTACGCTTACTGGTCGGAACCGGATGGCTGCATGCATGAAAAAGGCTGCTACAGTCCGGAGGCGAAGGCGACCTTAAGACAGCTGGAAAAACAGGTTCAGGAGCTGACGGAGAAGCTTTCAGATACGCTGGTGATCGTGACGGCCGACCATGGCCATATGAACTCCCGCGGCGTGGCCATCGAGAATTACCCGAAAATAACGGAGTGCCTGAAACGGGGCCTGAGTCTGGAGCCGAGGGCTGTGAATTTCTTCGTGAAGGAAGAGAAAAAGCAGCAGTTTGAAGAAGAATTTCGGAAAAATTTCAGCGATACTTTTCTGCTTCTCACCAAAGAAGAAGTCCGGGAGAAAAAGCTTTTCGGACCGGGAAAGGAACGTTCGGATTTTGAAAGAATGATGGGAGATTATCTGGCTGTGGCGGTGGATGATCTGAGCATATACAGCCACAAGAAAGAGGAGGACTTTTTCATCGGCGTCCATGCGGGACTTCTGGAGGATGAGATGGTGATTCCGCTGATTCTGATTGGAAAGGATGAGCTATGACGACCTTATACGATGCACTTCTCGCCTATGGAAAAAGCGACGTCTATCCGTTTCATATGCCGGGGCACAAGCGTCAGGTGGAGGATTTTGAGAATCCGTTTTTGATCGATATTACGGAGATCGATGGGTTCGATAACCTCCATCATCCAGAGGGAATTTTAAAGGAGGCCCAGGAGCGGGCAGCGGAAGTTTATGGCTCGAGAAGTACCTATTTTCTGGTAAACGGAAGCACCTGCGGGATTTTAAGCGCAGTGTCGGCGCTGGTGCGGCCGGGCGGAGAGATCGGTCTTGCGCGAAACTGCCACAAGGCTTCGTACCACGCCTGCTATCTGGGAGACCTGGTTATCCACAGTCTCTACCCACAGTGGGAGCCGAAGTTTGGGATAAACGGGGGAATCCTGCCCGAAGACGTGGAAAAGCTTCTGAAGGACTATCCGAAAACTCAGGCGGTGCTCATCACTTCGCCTACCTATGACGGGGCCGTATCGGATGTGAAACGGATCGCAGAAATCTGCCATGCCCACGGGATATCGCTGATTGTGGACGAGGCCCACGGGGCGCATTTAGGCTTCTGCCCATATTTTCCGGAAAGCGCCCTGAAACTCGGGGCGGATGTGGTGATTCAGAGCTTTCATAAGACACTGCCTTCTTTTACACAGACGGCAGTGCTTCATGTGAGCAAGAGCGCCCGGGTGGATGAGGACCGGATTCGGCGATTTTTGGGGATCTATCAGAGCAGCAGCCCGTCTTATATTTTCATGGCGGCCATGGACCGGTGTGTGGAGTTTCTGAAAAACGAGGGAAAAGAGCGGTTTGAGGCTTTTGCAGCTAGGCTGGAGGACTTCTATGCCTTTATCCGGGGACTTGAGAGAATCCGGATTCCGGGCTATGAAATCCGGGGAGATTATGGTATATTTGATTTCGATCGCTCAAAAATCCTGCTGGTTCCGGACGCGCACGGCGGGGAATGGCTCGCTGAGGAACTCCGGAAAAAAGACCATCTGGAGCTTGAGATGGCAGCAGGAGGCTATGGGCTGGCCTTGACTTCCGTTATGGACACGGAGGAAGGCTTTGAACGGCTGAGAAAGGCGCTGAACCGGATCGATGGAGAACTTGCTGACGAAGAAGCGGCTTGTGTCGGCAGGGTTGGGGCAGGCGTAGAAAGTGCCCTGGATCGGCGGAGCAGAAGTGTCGGGTATGACGGAGTCGTCCATAACGAGATTGTGGTCTCTCTTCGGGAGGCCTATGATGGGGAAAAAGAGACTGTGCCTCTGAAAGAGAGTGAGGGACGGATTTCCGGCGAATTTCTCTACCTCTATCCGCCCGGAATCCCGCTTCTGATGCCGGGAGAGCGGATCAGCCGGGACGTGCTGGGGAGGGTGGCTTTTTTCCAGGGGGAAGGGCTTTCAATCCAGGGGCTTCGGGACTACAGGGCGGAATTTATAGATGTGTTGAAAAAGGGCAGATAAATGGGAAAGATTTTTTATGTGATGGGAAAAAGTTCTTCGGGAAAGGATACGATTTTCCGGGAACTGATGAAAGATGAAACGCTGGGGCTTCAGGAGATCGTTCTTTATACGACCCGGCCGATCCGGGCGGGGGAGAAGGATGGCGTGGACTATCATTTCGTCGATGACGAGGTGCTGCGCCGCTTCCAGAAGGAGGAAAAGGTCATCGAGCTTCGGTGCTACAATACGGTGATGGGTGTCTGGAAGTATTTTACTGTGGACGACGAGCACATGGATCTTAAGCGGAAGGACTATCTGGCCATCGGAACCCTGGTTTCCTATGAGAAAATGAGGGCTTATTACGGGGAAGAACGGGTGCTGCCGATCTATGTGGAGGTTCCCGATGATATCCGCCTCATCCGGGCCATCGACCGGGAGAAAAAGCAGGAAAAACCGGCCTATGAGGAGATGTGCCGCCGTTTTTTGGCGGACAGCGAGGATTTTTCTGAGGAGAATCTGGAAAAAACAGGTATTTCCAGGAGATTTTCCAATGCGGGGACACTGGAGGAATGCCTGACTGAAATCCGGCAGTTTATAAAAGAGAAGAAAGGCTTCACTAATTTTTCATAGGTATTCTGAAGGAGTTATGGTATAATGGAATGAGCATTAGCGAGAAGAGTTTAAGGATGAGTGTTAGCAACGAGAGGGAAAAGGGGGTGTCACATATGTCAGGATTCCAGGACATTGTCGGACATAAACAGATCATAGAGCATTTGAAAAATGCGGAGAAATTGAATAAGGTTTCTCATGCTTATATATTCAGCGGAGAAAAAAGCTCGGGGAAAAAACTTCTGGCCAGTCGTTTTGCAGAGCTTCTGCAGTGCGAGGGTGAGGGAGAAAAGCCCTGCGGAAAATGCCGTTCCTGCCGGCAGGCGGAGAGCGGAAACCACCCGGATATTATCCGGATCACCCACGAAAAACCGAACACCATCAGCGTGGACGATATCCGGGAGCAGCTGGTAGGCGACGTCCAGATCAAACCCTATCAGAGCAAATATAAAATTTACATCGTTCCGGATGCGGAGAAGATGAACGTGCAGGCACAGAATGCACTGTTGAAAACGATCGAGGAGCCTCCGGCCTATGCGGTGATCCTTTTTCTGACGACAAATGCGTCTTCTTTCCTGCCGACGATTCTGTCAAGGTGCGTGGTGCTGAATATGAAGCCCGTGCCGGATCAGGAAGTGCGGAAATATCTGATGGAGCATGTGGAAGTGCCGGATTATCAGGCGGATATCGCTGTGGCTTTTGCCCATGGAAACATCGGAAAAGCCGTCAAACTGGCTACTTCCGAGTATTTTAACGAGATCAAGAATGCGGCCCTTCATATTTTGAAAAATGCCCCGCGGATGGATATCAGCGAGATCAGCGCGGCGGTGAAGGGCGTTTCTGAATATAAAGTGGATATTCAGGACTATCTGGATATCTTCGCGGTCTGGTACCGGGATGTGCTGTATTTCAAGGCGACCCGGGATGCGGACGGTATCATTTTCCGGGATCAGCTCGCTTCCATTCAGGAGCAGACCAACAACTGCAGCTACGAGGGAGTGGAGGACATTCTGAAAGCTTTAAGAAAAGCAAAGGAGCGGCTCAACGCCAACGTGAATTTTGACCTCACGATGGAGCTGTTGTTCCTGACCATAAAGGAGAACATCACAGAATGATTAAAATTATTGGAGTCCGGTTTCGCAATGCCGGAAAAATCTATTATTTCGATCCGAAAAAGCTCCCCATCAAAAAGGGCGACCACGTCATCGTGGAGACGGCCCGGGGAATTGAGTACGGAAGCGTGGTGGCGGATGCCAGAGAGGTGACGGACGATCAGGTGGTACAGCCCTTAAAGCCCGTCATCCGTATCGCCAACGCCGATGACAACGCGAGAGCCCAGAGAAACAAGGAGAAGGAAAAAGAAGCCTTCCGTATCTGCCTGGAAAAAATTCGCAAGCACAAGCTGGAGATGAAGCTCATCGACACGGAATACACCTTTGACAACAACAAGGTGCTCTTTTATTTCACGGCTGACGGACGAATCGATTTCCGTGAGCTGGTAAAAGACCTGGCCTCCGTTTTCAAGACCAGAATCGAGCTTCGCCAGATCGGTGTCCGCGACGAGACAAAGGTCGTCGGCGGCGTGGGAATCTGCGGAAGAGAGCTTTGCTGCCATACGTTCCTGTCCGAGTTTGCACCGGTTTCCATTAAAATGGCGAAAGAGCAGAATCTGTCTCTGAATCCGACCAAGATCTCCGGTGTCTGCGGCCGTCTCATGTGCTGCCTGAAAAACGAGGAGGACACTTACGAGTATCTGAACAGCCGTCTGCCGGGTATCGGCGACCGGGTGATTGCGGATGATGGTCTCAAGGGCGAGGTGCAGAGCGTCAACGTTCTGCGTCAGCTCGTGAAGGTTCTTGTGGACGTGCAGGACGAAAAAGAGCTCCGCGAGTACAAGGTGGAGCAGCTGAAATTCAAGCCCCGCCGGAAAAAGGAGAAGCTGAACCTGAACGACAAGGAGCTGAAGGAACTGAAGGCTCTGGAAAAAGATGAAGGGAAATCAAAGCTAGATGACAATTGAGCTGAAACCGGAGGAACGGCTGGATGATCTCCAGAGAAACGGCTTTAAAATCATTCAGAATCCCGGCAAGTTCTGTTTCGGGATGGATGCGGTGCTGCTCTCTGGTTTTGCAAAGGTGAAGCAGGGAGAAAAGGTACTGGATCTGGGGACGGGAACCGGTATCATTCCGATTCTTCTGGCCGGAAAAACGAAGGCTGGTCATCTCACAGGCCTGGAGATCCAGGAGGAGAGCGCGGATATGGCAAGGCGAAGCGTGCTCTATAACCACCTGGAGGACCGGGTTTCCATCGTGGAAGGCGATATCAAAGAGGCGGGACAGCTGTTTGATCTGGCTTCCTTTGATGTCATCACTTCCAATCCGCCCTATATGACGGGAAATCACGGTCTGACCAATCCGGAGCTTCCGAAGGCCATCGCCCGCCACGAGATTCTCTGCACACTGGAGGATGTCATCGGCACGGCGGAGAAGCTTCTGAAGTCCGGCGGAAAATTTTTTATGGTGCATCGGCCCTTCCGGCTGGCGGAGATTCTGGTGAAACTTTCCCAGCATCATCTGGAGCCCAAACGGATGCAGCTGGTCTTCCCTTATGTGGACCGGGAGCCGAACATGGTGCTCATCGAGGCCGTGCGCGGCGGCAACCCCAGGATGACTGTGGAAAAACCGCTGATTGTCTATGACGAGCCGGGCGTTTATAATAAGGAAATTTATGACATTTACGGATATTAAACTGAGAACTGTCGCTTGAAGGAATCGAGGGGCAGTTTTTATAATCAGGAGGAAAAGGATGACAGGAACCTTATATCTTTGTGCCACGCCCATCGGGAATCTGGAGGATATGACTTTCCGGGTGGTGCGGACCTTAAAAGAGGTGGACCTGATCGCGGCGGAGGATACGAGAAACAGCATCAAGCTTTTGAACCATTTCGATATTCATACGCCGATGACCAGCTATCACGAATACAACCGGATCGAAAAAGCCCATGTGCTTGTGGAAAAGCTGAAAGAAGGGCAGAATATCGCCCTGATCACCGACGCAGGGACGCCGGGAATTTCCGATCCGGGGGAGGATCTGGTGCGGATCTGCCAGGAGGAGGGCGTGCCGGTGACTTCCCTTCCCGGGGCCTGTGCCTGCGTTACAGCGCTGACGCTCTCCGGACTTCCGACCCGCCGTTTCTGCTTTGAGGCTTTTCTTCCGACGGAGAAAAAGGACCGGCAGCTGGTGCTGGCGGAGCTGAAGGAAGAAACCCGGACCATGATTGTTTACGAGGCGCCGCACCGGCTCGTGCGGACTCTTGCGGAGCTTCAGGAAACGCTGGGAGACCGGCGGCTGACGATCTGCCGGGAGCTGACGAAAAAGCATGAGACCGCTTTTGCGACGACTTTTTCCAGGGCGCTGGCTTTCTATCAGGAGCAGGAACCCAAAGGAGAATGTGTGCTGGTCATCGAGGGAAAAAGCTTTGATGCGATCCGGAAGGAGCAGCAGGAATCCTGGGAGAGCCTGACGATCCCGGAGCATATGGAGCACTATCTCAGCCAGGGTATGGACAAAAAAACAGCCATGAAACAGGTGGCAAAAGACCGGGGCGTGGGAAAAAGAGAGATTTACCAGGCGCTGCTGGAGGAGGAATGATTGACAGGGACTCGAAAGGGTCCCTGTTTTTGTTTACAAAAGGATTACATTTCAGCGAGGATTTTGGTGGGAGAGATTCTTTATAATGGTGTCAGAGCAGACTTTCTGCGGAAAAGGGGACAAAATATGACAGGCGATCTGACATCGGATAAAGAAAAAATGGCAAGAGAACGGAGAAAGAGAAAGCAGCTGGAGCGGGTGCGCCAGGTGGAACGGGCGAAACAGCGGCTGAGACGGGGGGTTTTTGGCGGTTTTCTGGTGCTGATCTTAGGGATAGGGCTGTTTCGTTGGCAGCAGAACCGGCGGGCGGAGGAGGCCTGGCAGGATTACGAGGCGGAAAATTATTTGAGCGGGGATAACCAGGCGGCAGACGGACAGACGGCTTCAGATACGGAAGTGCGGGCGGAGTATCTGAATAAGCTGCAGGCGTTGGCTTCTTCTGATGAGCGGTACCAGACGATTCTGGACCAGGCGGAGGAATATCCGGACAATGTGCTCCGGATGGTCTGCCAGAATGAGGAAACGCTGAATTTTGCAGTGGATTACCCGGAGAAAAAGGATTCGGAACCGGCGTCTACGGTGGGAGATGTGACAAAAGGCGTGGTTCCACTTCTGATCCAGTGGGACAGGCGTTGGGGCTATGCGCTTTACGGAAGCAGCACAATTGTGGCGGTGAGTGGCTGCGGCCCCACCTGCATTGCCATGGTGGCCTGTGGTCTGACCGGAAGAAATGACATTACTCCGGCGAAGGTGGCTTCCTACAGTGCAAACAACGGTTTTCTTACGGAGAGCCGGGATACCTCCTGGGATCTCATGACCTACGGGGCTGAAGAATACGGGATCACCGGAACGGAGCTTGGGCTTGACGAGGCGGCTATGGCCAATCAGCTGGCGGCAGGTCATCCTATTATTGCCAGCATGGGGGCGGGGGATTTCACTTCCAGCGGGCATTTTATCGTGCTGACGGGTTATGCGAATGGCTCCTTCACGGTGAACGATCCCAACAGTATTGTCCGGAGCGGTGAGACCTGGAGTTTTGAGCGATTAAAAAATCAGATCGTGAATCTGTGGTATTATACGGTGTTATAAAGATGTAAATGATTTCGGAGACTCGAAAGGGTCTCTGATTTTTTTGTATAACAGGAAAATTCGGTGGAAGTACCTGTCACACAAAAAGCTTTTCAGGCAGAATCGCATGGTGACACAAAAAGTTTGATAATAAAAACGTTGACAAATCAACAAAATTGAATTAAAGTATACATTGTTTTGCAGATAGAAAAAATCAATGGTTTACAGAATAGAGTTGGAAAGGAATCATTTTAGAATGGAAAAAATCAGGATTATTACAGAGTCGGCTTCTGATATGGGAACACCAGAGCGGGAGGATGTGACGGTGCTCCCGATGCATATTACCTTCGGGGAAAAAGAATATCTGGACGGGGTGAACTTAAGCCACCAGGAATTTTACAACATGCTTATTGAGAGTGACGAGCTGCCGAAGACCAGCCTGATCTCGCCGGGCACTTTTGCAGATGAGTTTGAAAAGGCGGAGAAGGCCGAGGAGCAGGTGGTGGTTATTGTCCTTTCCGCGAAGCTTTCGGGCACTTACCAGAGCGCCATGGTGGCGGCTGCAGACTACGACAATGTGACTGTGGTGGATTCCGAGAGCGTGGCTGTGGGTGAGCGAATCCTCGTGGATTACGCCCTGCGGCTGAAGGATCAGGGAAAAACAGCGGCGGAGATCGCGGAAGAACTGGAGACTGCGAAGAAAAAGGTTCATGTGATCGCCCTTCTGGACACACTGGAATATCTGAAAAAAGGCGGCAGGATTTCTAAATCTGTGGCCATGATCGGCGGTATGCTTTCCATCAAGCCCGTTGTCACCGTGGAAGACGGCGTGGTGGCAGTCCTCGGAAAAGCCCGGGGCTCCAAAAACGGAAACAATCTCCTGGTAAAAGAGATTCAGAATGCCGGCGGCATCGATTTTTCCCTGCCCTTCTGGCTTGGTTATACAGGAATCAACGATGCCCTTCTCCAGAAATACATCCAGGACAGCGAGGTGCTCTGGAAGGATTACACGGAGGAGCTTCCGATCTGTACGATCGGGGCCACAATCGGAACCCATGTAGGGCCAAACGCTGTGGCGGTGGCTTTTTTCGGAAAGGAAGGTTAAAAGTAACTATTCAGCAGCCACTATTCCTGTGAAGGTACTGAACAGTTACGGTTAAAAAAATATCCTGTACAGGCTGTGAGAAAACCTGTGCAGGATATTTTTTTGAGCGTGTTTCTTATTTGGTTACGGTAGCGTCGGAGGAAATACGGATCTCACTCAGATGGGCCGGATTCTCGTAATCTTTTTCGTAACCGTCATCGTGATAATAGGTGTAAACAGCTTCGTTTCCCTCTGTAACATAGGAAAGGAAAGTGAGCGCTTCGAAATCAACCTCATCAACACACTGACCGCCTTTGGAAAGGGGGATCAGATGGTTCGGACGGATGAAGAGGACTACATCGGTAAGCGGGATCTCCACAAAATGGTGGCCTGCCGGAAGAATGGTCTCTTCTACTGTGCCGTCTGCAGAGAAACGCACCTGTTTCATGGATTCCGGCAGATAAACATAACGGCCGTCAGCATTCTGCTCGTAAACAGGGGCGATCATCATGCCGTCTCCAAGAAGAAGCTGGTCTTCTACCGCTTTGGCGTGTCTGTCGTCCGGATAATCAAAAGCGAGAGGACGGAACATCATTTCATCGTTTAAGACCGCTTTCATATACTCACTGTAAAGGTAGGGCAGCAGTCGGTAACGGAGCCCGATGATGTGACGGAAACCATCCATGTTTTCAAACTGATAAGCCTCCTGACGGCGGGTGCCGAGAGCGGAATGGTTTCTCATAAGCGGTGTGAAAATGCCGAGAGCCAGCCAGCGGAGCATGAGATCCTCTGTGGTATCTGCGCCGAAGCCGCCAAGATCAGCACCGGTATACAGGAAACCGCACATGTTCAGGGATGGAAGCATATGAAGGTTCAGAAGGATATGAGACCACCAGGATTTGTTGTCACCCATCCAGATACCGCCGTAACGGTGCATGCCGATATAGGAAGAACGGGAGAACATCAGGATCCTTTTATCCGGCTCTAAACGCTCGAAGGCTTCTCCGGCGGCCCGGGTCATATTGTAGCCGAACAGGTTGTGTACCCGGTCGTGTGATACCTTTTCTCCCTGGATGTTGTGATAGAAACGGGTATAATCCTCTGTGTTGTTGCTGAGACTTCCCACCAGAGCAGTCATTTCCCCGAATTCATTCATATCTAGGTTTCGGTCTTTATAGTCATCTATTTTGTCCAGAACTTCTTTCAGACGATCTTCCGTGTAAAAAATGGCAGGCTCGTTCATATCGTTCCAGAAGCCTTCCACGCCCTGATCCAGCAGGAATTTGTACTGTTCGCCGAACCAGTCTCTCGCCTCTTTATTGAGCATATCCGGGAAAAGCGCCTTGCCGGGCCAGACGGCGGCCACAAAAGGAGAGCCGTCCTCTTTGGTGCAGAAATAGCCTTTTTTCAGGCCTTCTTCATAGACGGGATAGCCTTCTTCCTGCTTCACACCGGCGTCGATGATGGGCACCAGATGGATGTGCTCATCTTTCATTTCCTTATTAAAATCAGCAAAATCCGGGAAAGTTTCGTTATTCAGAGTGAAATCCTTGTAGCGCTCCATATAGTCGATATCGAGGTAAACGCTGTCCAGCGGGATCTGAAGTTCGCGGTGTTTTTTTACCACGTCCCGGATCTCGTCCTCGGACATATAGCTCCAGCGGCTCTGGCCGTAACCGAAGGCCCATTTGGGAACCACGAAGCTTCTGCCGATGAGCTGGCGGAACTGGTGAACGATATCCTTTACATCGGTGCCGGTAATGACATAGACGTCGAGGTTCCAGTCGGAAGCGGTGATTTTCAGTTCGCTGTAACGGGTATATCCGATGTCGAAGGTGAGGATTCCAGGATAATCGATGAAGATACCGAAAGTCTCTTTGCCGCTTACCACAAAGAAATTGTGGGCACCGTAAAGGGAGCGGCGGTCTTCCAGATGCTCCGGCTCATCTGAACATTTACTCTGGTAGATCCAGCCGCGTTTGTTGATCCCGCGGACATTTTCACCCAGACCGTAGACCTTGTCGTCATCAGCCATGGAATAAGTGAAGGAAAGAGAAGCTTCATCCACCGACAGGAGAGGGAGTACCCCGTTATCTGCGGCAGGTTTCTGAAGAATGGCCTCCGTCTCGATGACATGGCCATAGGAAAATCGTGAAATCATAATGTATAAACCTCCTTTTTTTGTAACTGTTCAGAGCCAAGCAGATTTTCATGCAAAAGTGTGAATCATGCTTGCATGAATAAACACTTTTGCATGGAAATCTATTTGGCGGATACGCCACACCGACGAAATGCACAGCATTTTGGAGGTGGTTCTGAACAGTCACTTTTTTTGCAGTATAATATTTTCCTTTGGAAAGTTCTACCGATATTTTGATGAAAAGTTACACAATTTTGACTTTTACTGTAAAATACCAGCCAGCTGTTTCCATACCTCCCGGTAGCCATTGGGATACATATGGACACCATCGATGGTAAATTCTGCTTTCAGCCTGCCTTTTTCATCCATGAGAGGAGCATTGAGGTCGAGAAAACCCAGGCTATATTTTTGAGACAGAGCTTTTACCGCTTCGTTGGCTTCGCAGATCCGTTCGTTGGTCCGGTAAAAGAACCAGCTGTCATCGCAGGCAGCTTCATGATTGACGGGATAATATGCCAGAAGGGTGAGCTGAACGCCGGGAAGATGAGCGAGGATTTCTTTCACCATTTTTTCATAGCGCTCCATCAGTTCTTCCTTCCGATAATCGTCGGGATTCATGTCATTGGTGCCGATATTAAGGAAAATCCGGGCGGGTCGGAGTGCATAGATGCAGGTTTCCATATGTTCCAACATTTCTGCTGTGGTGAAACCGCCGATGCCGCGATTATAGATCAGAGAAGAAAGACCGGCGCCCAGCTGAAATTCGTGGACGGGAAACTGCTCCATCAGGCTGGATCCGGCAAAAAGGATCTGACCGGGAACCACGGTTCTGTTCAGATAATCATAACGGACAAGTTTCAGTGTTTTTTCAGGATCTAAGGAAATACTCATGAGAAAAACCTCCTTTTTTAATTACTTCCCAGAATGATCTGGAGCAGTGTTTTGTCCAACATCAGGGTACGGTTCCAGGGATTGAGGATGATGCCATGGATGCCATCGGTGGGGATGGCGGAGGGGAAGAGCTGATCCATATCTGCGAGAAAACCGGACATGACGCTGCCGCCGCCCCGGTTCTGTTCTTCAAAACTGGTAAAAGCCACCCACCAGAGATTGCCATCCGGTGTCTGAATGGTTTTCAGAGCGAGCTGCTCTTTTCCCGCAGACGGCTCTACAGCCAGGATCAGCTGACCGTTCTCCCGCATGCGGCGGCGAAGTACGGTCAGTGCATGGGCCAGAAGTTCCTGGCTGGCTTCCTGTTGGAGGGCCAGAATGGCGTCTTCGATTTTTTCATTTCCCACAAGACCGGGATCGGTATGGGGAGCGGATGTATCTGTCATGGAAAATACCTCTCTTTTCTGTTGATGCATATGGGTTTATGGAAGAATAGCGGATCTCCACGATCATAGTTTACATGAGTCGAAAAGAGAAAGCAAGCGGCAGATCAAAGCGGATTTCCATATGAAAAACTTATTGCAAACCTTCCTTGTTTATGTTAAGTTTATTAGGACAATGGAACAGGGGATTTGAGTGACTGCCGGATATCGAGAACATTCCGGCAGGGAGAGGGAATCAGGTGGAAATCCTGAACGAACTGGTCACTGTAAGAGAGGAGCCGGATCCTACGGATGTCATTGCGGTCTTACCGTGAGAAGACGGGATCCAGGTGAAGATACTCAGAGTCAGGAAACCTGCTCAGATCCGACAGAAGCGAACTCCCGTAACAGTGGTCTTCTGTCTATAAGAAGGATACTTTTCGATTGCCGTTCTCGAAAAAACATGGCGGATGGGGCGTTCCGGTCCGCACGATCAAAAAACAGATGAACGGAAAAGAGACGGCGGCTGCCGGTAAACATTTTCTGTGTCATCTGCAACAAAAGAAAAGGAGCAGCAACATGAAAAGAAAAGTAGTCGCAGCAAAAATGACAGCCCTGATCCTGGCAGCAGGAATGACCTTCGGAAGTGTATCTTTCGCAGCTGAGAGAAAAGATGCAGAGGCCATCAAAGAGGAGAATCAGGCAACGGAAGCAGTGAGCGAGGGTGAGACCGAAGCAGCAGAGGGTTCAGACTCACAGAAAAAGACAGAGTATCCGGTTACCATTACGACCTATGGAAGTGACGGACTGGAACTTGAGACCACTTATGAAAAAGCACCGGAGAAGGTGCTGGCAGTCTACCAGGGCTGTATCGAAACCCTTCTGGCATTGGGCCTGGAGGATCATATCGTGGCAACCGCAGGACTGGACAATGAGGTTCCCGAAGATCAGAAAGCAGCATTTTCCAAAACAGATTATCTGGATGAGTTCACACCGTCTCTTGAGACCGTGACCATGCTTGAGCCGGATATGATCTTCTCCTGGGGCTCTCTTTTCGGAGACAAGACGCTGGGTGATGCAGCAGGCTGGGTGGAAAAAGGAACCAATACCTACATCAATACGAATACCCGTCCCGGTACCGGTGATGTAAAGTATGCCCGCACACTCGAAAATGAGTATACAGATATCCTGAACATCGGAACGATCTTTGATGTACAGGACAAGGCAGAAGCAATCGTAAATGATATGAAAGATACCATTGCAAAGGTAACAGAGGCAACTGCATCCATCGAAGAGAAGCCGACTGCCCTGATCCTGGAATCCTGGGATGATACCTTTACCAATTACGGAAGTGCAACTCTGGGCGGCGATATGCTGACTCAGCTGGGCGGCGAGCTGGCAAACCCGGATGCTTCCAGCGTAGGAAAAGAAGATGTGATCGCAGCAAATCCGGATGTGATCTTCGTCGTTTATATGCCTTATTCCGGAGATGATCCGGAGACCGTAAAGCAGGAGAAACTGGATGTGCTCCTCAAGGATGAAGCTTATCAGAGCCTGGATGCCGTAAAGAACGGCCGTGTGGTTCCGATCATGCTCAGTGAGATGTATGCCAGCGCAACCCGTACCAAAGACGGAATCGTGACCTTTGCAAATGGTCTGTATCCGGATATCGATCTGGGTATCGAGTAAGGAGTTAAAAAGTGAAGAAACGTGACAGCGGACGGGGAAACCGGGTAGGGCTTTCCTCTCTCGGTTTTACTACCGTCCTGATCGTACTGCTGGCGCTGCTGGTATTTTCCATTCTGGCATCCATTACCTTTGGAAATGCCGATCTTTCTGTGAAGGAAGTCTACAGCGTCGTTGCCTATGAACTTTTTCATATTCGAAAATTTTCAGATTTTGCAGAAGGAGCTGTCCATGACGTGGTATGGATCATCCGGTTTCCCCGGGTGATCCTTGCCCTTTGTGTGGGTATGGGACTGGCAGTCTGCGGCGTGGTCATGCAGGCCGTGGTGAAAAACCCGCTGGCAGATCCTTATGTTTTAGGAATCTCTTCCGGCGCTTCTCTGGGAGCCACGATCGGCGTCCTTTTTGGCTTCGGAGCCCTTTTTGGAGCCAATTCCGTGGGTGTAATGGCGTTCCTGGGAGCGATGGGAACGTCTTTCCTGGTTCTTTTTATCGCAAATATCGGCGGAAGATCCAATGCGGGCAAGCTGATCCTGGCCGGAATGGCTGTGAGCTCCGTCTGCTCTGCGATCGGAAATTTTGCCATTTATATTGTAAATAATAAAAACGCCACTTCAGAAATCATGTTCTGGACGATGGGAAGCCTGGCCGGAGCCAAATGGCAGCGGGTGGGCGTGCTTCTTCCGGTGGTGTTCATCGGAACGCTGATTTTCTGGTCCCAGTTCCGGAATCTGAACCTGATGCTTCTGGGAGATGAGGCCTCCATCACACTGGGAACGGACCTTCACCGGGCGAGAAACCTCTATATGATTCTGTCCTCCCTGATGGTTGGTTTTGCCGTTTATGCGGCGGGAACCATCGGTTTCGTGGGCCTGATCGTGCCCCATGCGGTGCGGATGATTTTCGGAACGGACCACAGAAGACTGGTGCCCCTCTGCGCTCTGGTGGGAGCCATTTTCCTCATCTGGGCGGATGTAGGCTGTCGTGTCATCCTGAAAAATTCTGAGATGCCCATCGGTATCCTGGTTTCCATCATCGGTGCGCCCTGCTTTATCTATCTGATGGTACGTCGGTCTTACGGATTCGGAGGTGGCAGAGGATGAATGTAAAAGCAGAAGACATCAAACTGTCCTACGGAGCGGAAGCAATCCTGAAAGGTGTTTCGATGGAGGCTGGAAACCGGGAATTTGTGGGCCTGATCGGCCCCAACGGAAGCGGAAAATCCACGCTTTTGAAGTGCGTTTACCGCGTGCTCTCCCCGGACAAGGGAGCCGTTTTTCTGGATGGAAAGCCTTTGAAGGATATGAATTACAAGACTTCCGCCAGAAGCCTGGGCGTGGTAGCCCAGCACAACTATTACAATTTTGATTTTTCTGTGCGGGAAGTGGTCCTCATGGGCCGTTCCCCGCACAAGAAAGCGCTGGAGCGGGATAATGCCGAGGATTACGCGATTGTGGCGGAAGCCTTAAAGACCGTTGGAATGGCTGAGTTTGCGAACCGGAGCTTTTCGACGCTCTCCGGCGGTGAGCAGCAGAGGGTGATTCTTGCCCGGGCCCTGGCCCAGCAGACCCCCTGCCTCATTCTGGACGAGCCCACGAACCATCTGGACATTACCCATCAGCTTCAGCTTTTGAAGATCGTGAAAAAACTGGATGCCACGGTAATTTCCGCCATCCATGACCTCAATATTGCGGCCATGTTCTGCGACCGGATCTATGTGCTGAAAAATGGTGAGATCGTCGCTCAGGGTACCCCGCGGGAGATCCTGACCCGGGAACTGATCCGGGAGATCTACGAGGTGGAGAGCGATATCGTGGAGGACAGTAAGGGAAATATGCATATTTTATTCTATTGATACCAGGGGCAAAAGCTCGAAAAGTCGTTCGTGCTTGCACGATAAGACTTTTGAGCTTGGGCCTCGCCAAATATGAGATGCAGAACATCCAGTGAATGTTCGTTTTGCACCGACCGAAACGGAGTGTAGATAGTAGCGATTTACGCAGTAAATCAGCGGATTTCGAATGTTTGGCGGTGCTGTGTGCCAGTGGCACACGTTTAGCACCGACCGAAGCGGAGCGGAGACCTTGCGGGAGCTGCGTAGCAGCGGAGCAATTCATAGGTGATATTAGGAGGGCGCTTTTTTTGGAAAAGGCGCCTTGTACAGTGAATATTAAGTAACCGCAATATTGACTTGTCTGCAAAAAAGAAAGGTTAGGGATACATAATGAAAAAAATTGCTATGTTAAATTGCCTCAATTCCAATAAAGTCTGTGCGGGGGCAGCCTGTTTTACCGCGTTCAATAAGCGGATCAGAAGTTTTGAAAGATACAAAGGAATGGATGTGGAAGTAGCAGCCTTTATGCGCTGCAACGGCTGCGGAAATGATCCAGACGAAGACGACGGCATGAAAGAAAAAGTAGAACGCATGAAACAGGAAGGCGTGGAGACCGTCCATGTGGGACTCTGCACGAAAAACAAAGAAGGTGTGCGCTGCAAGAACGTGGCAAGGATCATGGAGATGCTGGAAGAAGAAGGCATTGAAGTGGTCGATGGAACACACTGAATCGAGAAGGCGTGGGCCGTGGCTTTTTAGAGCTGTGGCCCGCGCTTTTCTGATTAGAATTGTGAGAGCTGCTTCTGCACCAGTAAAACAGTGCTGAAAAAGGAATCTGGAAGAGCGATTCATCCTGAAAAACAGGATAAAGCAAAATTAAACTTGGCATTTATATAAAGTACAGTTATAATAGAAGCAGCAAAAATGATAGATTTCTCTTACAAATATATCTTTCGAGCCTTTATTTTGACAGAAGTTGCTTGATTTCTGAGTTTTCTTGTTTTCATATCTGGCAGGTAATGACTGCAAATCTATTTTTCTAAATCTAAGTCACCCATATTGAGAAGTAAATTGACTGCATATCGCAAAATATCAAAATAGGTCAAGGAAAATGAAGGGTTGAGTTGACTGCAAACGCTAAAAACACGAAATGCGGTCAATAAAAACCTGTAAAATGCATGACTGCATATCTGAAAAAATCCAAATAAGCCAATTCTATAGAAAGAGAGGAATGAAAAATTGCAAGGTTTATATCACATGCTCGTGGAAGAGCAAAAATATCTGGAAAAAATCATAGACAAACTCAGAAAAGAGCTGCTAACGGCGCCAGAGGGCTGGCGGCTCTGCTCCTTTGTATTGACCGGAAATTCACGGGCATTTTTTGTAAGGATCCAGATGTCATTTCTGTTGCCTGCCAGATTATTCATATCACATTTCCTTTTTACTTTATTTATTCCATTATGGAATTGACAGGGAGTGTGGTAAGAGGCTTAAAAAAGACCTTCCTGTCCATGGCAGCAATGGTATATCCGATGACCTGGCTGCTAGCAATGTTCTCTTTTCTGCTCTGTTACAGAAAGAGTGAACTTTTCAGATCTTTTAAAAAAAACATCCCCCACCGTGGCTTATAATTTCTTTGCTTGCCTGTTATAATAACGTCACTGTGACACAGACATATTATGAAAACAAAAAAGGAGAACGGAACTTTGAAAAAAGGTTTACTTTTAGGGGCGGCTCTGGCCTGCGTGCTGGGGGGCGCTTCTGTGAATGCGGACGCTTCCACTCTGGTATATGGAAGCAATGATTATACAAGAATCAATCCGGCCATGGATGAGCATGGGGAAATCAACATTCTGATCTTTAACGGACTGACTGCTCATGACGGAGACAATCAGGTAATTCCGAGCCTGGCGAAGAGCTGGGAGTTTGACGAGGATAGCTGTACTTATACGTTTCATCTGGAAGAAGGGGTCAAATGGCACGACGGCGAGGATTTCACAGCCAATGACGTGAAATTCACGATCGAGGCCATCATGGATCCGGACAACGGTTCCGAGAATGCTCCGAACTACGAGGATGTGGAAGAGATCGATGTCATCGACGATTACACGATTTCCTTCAAGCTGGATGCCCCGAACGTGGCCTTCCTGGACTACATGACCATGGCAGTTCTTCCGGAACATCTCCTGGAAGGGGAGGACATGCAGGAATCCGACTTCTTCCGTCATCCGATCGGAACCGGCCCCTACAAGCTGACCGAGTGGGACGAGGGACAGGCCATTATCCTAGATAAAAACGAAGATTACTTCAAGGGCGAGCCGAACATTGACGAAGTTATTTTCAAGATTGTCACCGATGATAACGCGAAAGCTCTTCAGATGGATTCCGGCGAGCTGGATCTGGCGCTCCTCACACCGAAGGATGCCCAGAATTTTACCGATAAAGAGGGTTATACCTGTTATGATATGAAGACCTCCGATTACCGAGGAATCCTCTTCAATTTCAACAACGACTACTGGACCGAGAACAAAGACATCATTCCGGCGATCTGCTACGGCATCGACCGGGAGGCTATCGTTCAGGCGGTGCTCTTAGGCGAGGGAATGCCGGCTTACGGCCCCCTGCAGCGGAACATTTACAACGATGAAAATGTGGAGCACTACGATTACAATCCGGAGAAAGCCAAAGAAATCCTTGAGAGCGTAGGGTGTACGATGGGAGACGACGGTTTCTACTACAGAAACGGCGAAAAACTGGGCTTTGTCATCAGCGTCGGCGCGGGAGACCAGGTTCGTGTGGATATCGCTCAGGCGGCAGCCCAGCAGCTCAAAGAGATCGGCATCGATGTGACGGTCGAGATCCCGGCTCAGGTGGACTGGGGCGGACAGATGGCTTACCTCATCGGCTGGGGAAGCCCCTTTGATGCGGACGACCACACCTACAAAGTATTTGGAACAGACAAAGGCGCCAACTATTCCGGTTATTCCAACGCGCTTGTGGATCAGTACCTCACCGAGGCCCGTCAGTCCGACGACCCGGAGGTGCGGAAAGAAGCCTATGCGAAATTCCAGGAAGAGCTGGCAAAGGATCCGGCGTATGCCTTCATCTGCTATATTGACGCGAACTATGTGGCAAAATCCTCCATTCAGGGAATCGATGAGGAGACGATCATGGGCCACCATGGCGTGGGAATTTTCTGGAACATTACCGAGTGGACGATCGAAGAGTAAAGAATGAGGTTAAATGCTCCCTCCGACAGACCGGAGGGAGCTGTTTGCGTTAAAGAAAGGAAGCAAGATGGCGGAATTACTGGAGGTAAAAAATCTGTCTGTCAGTTTTGACACGCCCGACGGCGAAGCGGAAGCCGTGCGGGACGTGAGTTTTTTTGTAAAAAAAGGGGAAACGCTGGCGATCGTGGGCGAGTCCGGCTGCGGAAAAAGCGTTCTGTGCCGGTCTATTATGAAGCTGCTCCCGAAAACGGCGCGGATCAAGAGCGGGAGCGTTCTGCTTGATGGAAAAGAGATCACCGGCCTGACGGAAAAGGAGATGCAGAAGCTTCGGGGAAACTCTTTTTCCATGGTGTTTCAGGACCCCATGACGACGCTGAATCCGGCTATGACGGTGGGGGCGCAGATCGCGGAGGCTGTCATCATCCATCGGCCGGAGTTCTCCCGCGAAGAAGTGCGCTGCCGGGTCTGGGAGCTCATGGAGCTGGTGGGTATCGACCATCCGAAGGAGAGGGCCGCCCAGTATCCCTGGAATTTTTCAGGGGGAATGAGGCAGAGGAGCGTGCTTGCCATTGCCCTGGCCTCGGAGCCGGCGGTGCTTCTGGCGGATGAGCCGACTACGGCCCTTGATGTGACAATCCAGGCCCAGATTTTGGCTTTGTTTCGGGAGATCCAGAGAAAACTGGGGACGGCGATCGTGCTGGTTTCCCATGATCTCGGCGTGGTAGCTGCGGCTGCAGACCGGGTCGCTGTCATGTATGCGGGAAAAATCTGCGAGACCGGGACTGTGGGGGAAATTTTCGAGGACGCAAAACATCCTTATACCAGAGGCCTTCTCCGCTCTCTGCCGGCCCTTTCCCGGGGAAAAAAGGAGCTCTACTGTCTCCCGGGCATGCCGCCGAAACTGATCCATCCCCCGGTTGGGGATGCCTTCGCCTGTCGAAATCCTTATGCCCTGGCCATCGATTATGAGAAACAGCCGCCTATGTTCCGCGTGACGGACACGCACTATGCGGCAACCTGGCTTCTGGACGAGCGGGCGGCGAAGGCCAGGGAACAGATCGAAGCCGAAATGACCCAGGGAAAAGAGCTGGATGGAACGCTGGAGGAGATCAAATATCACCCAGAATTTGACCGGAAAGCGCCGGGAAAAGAAGTGCTTATGGAGGTAAAACACCTGACCCAGCTCTTTTCCATGACCGGAAAAAGAGTGCTCCGGGCGGTGGACGACGTCTCCTTTGAGCTTCGGAAAGGCGAGATCCTGGGACTGGTGGGCGAGTCCGGTTCCGGAAAATCCACGACGGCCCGCTGTATCATGAATATCAGCCAGTCGCCGGAAGGGCAGATTTTTTACAGGGGAATCGACATTCTGGATAAAAAGCAGTTCCGGAAAAACCGGAAAGCCCTCCAGGCCGAGCGCCAGATGATCTTTCAGGATTCCGCGTCCAGCCTGAATCAGCGGATGCGGGTGGAGGAGATCGTTCTGGAGCCCTTGAAACTCAGCCGAAGGAAGCCCAAACGGGGAACTTACCGGAAAGAGGCGGAGTTCCAGCTGAAATATGTGGGTCTGGACAGCAGTTTCCTGGACCGATACCCATCGGAGCTCTCCGGAGGACAGAGACAGCGGGTGGCCATTGCGCGGGCGCTGATCATGGATCCGGAGCTGGTGGTAGCGGATGAGCCCATTGCCTCTCTGGACGTTTCCATTCAGGCTCAGATCGTCAATCTATTCCGTCATCTGCAGAGGGAGCACGGCTTTTCCTTCTTATTTATTGCCCACGACCTTTCGATGGTGGAATTCTTATGCGACCGCGTGGGCGTCATGTATCAGGGACAGCTGGTGGAGCTGGCGCCCCGCCGGGAACTCTACGACAATCCGCTGCATCCCTATACGAAACGGCTTCTTTCCGCAGTACCGGACCCGGGAAAATACGGGCTGAAAACGAAAGAGAGCGGGATGAAAGCAGGCGGGGAGAGCATGCTTTGTCAGGCGGATGAAAAGACAGAGTGGATCGAAGTGCTGCCGGAGCATTTTGTGCGGTGCAGAAAAGAGGTGGGGGCATGAAAAAGACATGCATTTATATAGGAAGAAAACTGGTTATTTTTCTACTCAGTATTTTTCTGCTTTCCCTGATTACTTTTTACATTGCCCGGCTGGCCCCGGGAGATCCGCTGGTTTCCTACTACGGGGACCGGGTTGAAAAAATGAGCCCGGAGGAAAGGGATCAGGCAGAGGAGAAATTAGGCCTCAAGGAGCCGATTTCCGTCCAGTATGTGAAGTGGCTGAAGCGGGCGGCCCACGGGGATTTCGGCATTTCCTGGAAATATAAGACGGACGTTCTCGAAGTCATCAAGGGCCGCCTGGGAAATACGCTGCTTCTTGGCGGCATCGGTTTTGTGCTGACCTTTGTGCTGGCTCTGCTTCTGGGGATTTTCTGCGCCTGGAAGGAGGGGAGCCTCTGTGACCGGCTGATCTGCCGGGTGGGAACGCTCACGAGCTGTATTCCGGAGTTCTGGCTTTCCCTCATGCTGATCCTGATTTTCGCTGTGGAGCTTCACTGGCTGCCCAGCAGCGGCGCTTACACCATTGGAAAAAAGAACGATATCGGGGATCGGATCCTGCATCTCATCCTTCCCATGAGCATTGTGGTGCTGGATCATCTCTGGTATTACGCCTATATGATAAGAAATAAAATCCTGGAGGAAGTGCGGACGGATTATGTACTCCTGGCCAAATCCAAGGGCCTGAACCGGAAAAAGATTCTTTTCGGGCATTGTCTTCGGAATGTGATTCCCACTTATCTGAGTCTTATGGCAATCTCTGTGCCCCATGTGCTGGGCGGAACTTACATTATCGAGTCGGTGTTTTCCTATCCGGGCATCGGAACTCTTTCCTACGAAAGTGCGCGGTACGGGGATTATAATCTTCTCATGGTGCTGTGCATTTTCTCCGGAATCCTGGTGATCTTCTGCAATATGATCGCCCAGACCATCAACGAGCGCATCGATCCCCGGATCCGGGCGGAAGAGGCGATGAAGGATGCAAAGGAGGATGAAGAGAATGCGTGAGGCAGATGCTTTTGAGATTGTCGGCATGAGAAAAATGGAAGAGAGTCCCGTCTCCGCCAGGAAAAAGGGAGCAAAAATGCCGATGATTTCCCTCGTGATTTTAGGGCTGATTGTGGCGGGCTGTCTGATTCTGCCTTTTGTAATAGGAAAAGATCCTTCTTATATGGATCTCATGAACGCGAACCAGGCGCCGAGCCGGCAGTTTTTGTTTGGAACGGACACGATGGGTCGGGATATTTTCACGATGATCTGGTCCGGAGGACGGATTTCACTGTTTATTGGCTGTGTTTCCACGCTGATCTCCACGGTGATTGCAATTCTCTTCGGGGGCTTAAGCGGTATCGCGCCTCAGTGGGCAGATACGCTGCTCATGCGGTTTACGGAAATTTTCTTAAGCATTCCGAATCTTTTGCTGGTGATCCTTCTCCAGGCGATCCTGGGGAAGGCAAATGTGCTTTCCGTTTCGCTGGTCATCGGCGTCACGAGCTGGGCCAGCATTGCAAAAGTAGTCCGGACCGAGGTGCGCCAGATCCGGAGCAGCGATTATGTGACGGCGTCACGGTGCATGGGAGGAAGCTTTTTTCATGTGCTCGGGCGGCATCTCACGCCGAATTTTCTGCCGGCGATCCAGTTTATGGTGGTTATGAATGTGAGGAGCGCGATCGTGGCGGAGTCCACACTGAGTTTCATGGGCATGGGGCTGCCCCTGGAGACGGTGTCCTGGGGCAGCATGCTGTCGCTGGCGGAGAAGGCGCTGCTGACCGGATCCTGGTGGATGATACTCATTCCAGGAGGGTTCCTGGTTATAACCCTCATGGCCATGACGGAGGTGGGGCAGTTTCTTCAGAAGGAACTTAACCAGAAAGAAAGTAATCTTTGATAATATGGGGGCTTTGGAAGCCACCATGGGAATTGCAGGGGGAAAACCATCGGAGTTGCGCTAGTCCTGGTTTTCCCCCTGCACCCCCTTTCCAGGGCACGCTAGAAAATAGGGGGCTTACGTCATACAAGATATGCGTGAAATGCCGGGTGGTTGGTGTCTCATGGTGAGAGAAGAGGGCTTATGTCATGCAGTCCTTGTATGACGTAAGCCCCTTATTTTCTAAAGCGGGCCCAGATGGGGGAGTTTGAGGGGGCCTGCGGGCTCGCTGACTCGGAGCGGGCCCCCTCAAGTTTACCCCGTCACGCTTTCCCAAAGCCAATGGGGACACCCAAAAGACCAAAAAACACCGTCCCCAATGGCCCCAAATGGAAATGATAAAATTTCTCAAAAATAGTTCTTGACAACTAACAAAGGTTAGAATATACTAACCTTTGTAAAAGATAATCCTTATCAACAACGCAAAAAAATAAAGAAAAGAGGTAAAAATGATGCCGTTATCCATGGCAAAAGAAGGCGAACCCGTCGTTATCAAAAAGGTAGGCGGAAAAGATGAGACGAGACAGTTTCTGGAAAATCTCGGCTTTGTGGCAGGCGGCACAGTTACCGTCGTATCTGAGATCAATGGAAACCTTATCGTCAATGTAAAGGAGTCCCGCGTAGCGATCGGCAAAGATATGGCCAACAAAATTATGGTTTGATTCATAGCAAATCCGTGAGATACTGCGCAATCCCGTGGAGCCGCTATAAAAAATCAAATAGAAAAGAGGAGAAAAACTATGAAAACCCTGAAAAATGTTGCCGTAGGGCAGACAGTCACCGTGAAAAAGCTGACTGGTGAAGGTCCTGTGAAGAGACGGATCATGGACATGGGAATTACCAAAGGTGTGGAGATTTACGTCAGAAAAGTGGCGCCCCTTGGAGACCCGGTTGAAGTAACTGTAAGAGGATACGAGCTGTCCTTAAGAAAAGCAGATGCTGAAATGATTGAGGTAGAGTAAATTTTTTTGCCTGCGTGTTAGACAATTCTAACAAAAGTTAGCAAAGGCGAATAAAAAGAAAAGGAGCGAAAAAATGTCAGTAAAGATTGCATTGGCAGGTAACCCGAACTGCGGTAAAACCACATTATTTAATGCGCTGACAGGATCCAACCAGTTTGTTGGTAACTGGCCCGGCGTAACCGTAGAGAAGAAAGAAGGTAAACTGAAAGGTCATAAAGATGTCATTATCATGGACCTTCCGGGAATCTATTCCCTTTCTCCCTACACCCTTGAGGAAGTTGTAGCCAGAAACTATCTGATTAACGAGAGACCGGATGCTATCATCAACATCGTTGATGGTACCAACATTGAGCGTAACCTGTATCTGTCCACACAGATTATGGAGCTTGGTATCCCCGTAATCATGGCCATCAACATGATGGACCTGGTTGAGAAATCCGGCGATAAGATACATATCGACAAACTGAAAAAGAAACTGGGCTGCGAGGTTGTAGAGATCTCCGCACTGAAAGGAACCGGCATTCAGAAAGCAGCTGAGAAAGCAGTTACCCTGGCTGAGTCCAAAAAGAATGTAACTCCGGTTCATGAGTTCCAGGAAGATGTGGAAGCCGCTATCCACGCAGTAGAGGAGCGCCTTGGTTCTTCCGTTCCGGAATCCCAGAAACGTTTCTTCGCAATCAAACTTCTGGAGAAGGACGACAAGATCATCGAGCAGATGACCAACGTTCCGGATGTTTCCAGAGAGATCAAAGCACTGGAGGACAAATTTGATGATGATACCGAGAGTATTATCACCAATGAGCGTTATGTTTATATTTCCTCCATCATCGGCGTTTGCTGCACCAAGAATAAAACCAAGAAGCTGACCACTTCCGATAAGATCGACCGCGTGGTTACCAACCGTTGGCTGGCACTTCCGATCTTCGCAGTAGTTATGTGGCTGGTTTACTATGTATCTGTAACTACCGTCGGCGGCTGGGCAACTGACTGGGCAAACGATGGAGTGTTCGGTGATGGCTGGCACCTCTTCGGAATCGGAACTTCCTCCTACGAAGATGCAGCAGCTGATTACAGCCGTGCAGACCAGATCGTAGCAGCTGTTGATGAAGACGGCAATGTAACATCTGTAGATATTGTTGATGACGAAGATAAAGTCATCGAGACTGTAAAGATCAGCGACAGCGTTGTAGCAGACGCAGAAAAGGTCGTTGAGGCTGGAGAGCCGGATCCCGCTGAGTACGGCGTATGGGTACCGGGTGTTCCGGTTATCATTGAGAGCGGACTGGATGCCATCGGCTGTGCTGGCTGGCTGAAGGGGCTGATCCTTGACGGTATCGTAGCCGGTGTCGGAGCTGTTTTAGGTTTCGTTCCGCAGATGCTGGTACTGTTTATTTTCCTGGCCTTCCTTGAGGCCTGCGGTTACATGGCCCGTGTCGCATTTATCATGGACCGTATCTTCCGTAAATTTGGTCTTTCCGGTAAATCCTTCATCCCGATGCTGATCGGTACCGGTTGTGGAGTCCCGGGTATCATGGCTTCCCGTACGATCGAGAACGACAGAGACCGTAAGATGACGATCATGACCACCACCTTTATCCCCTGTGGCGCAAAACTGCCGATCATCGCACTGATTGCAGGCGCTCTGTTTAACGGCGCCTCCTGGGTGGCTCCGAGTGCATATTTTGTAGGTATCGCAGCAATCATCTGCTCCGGTATCATCTTAAAGAAAACAAAACTCTTCGCTGGAGATCCGGCTCCCTTCGTTATGGAGCTTCCGGCATACCATATGCCCACAGTCAGCAACGTGCTGAGAAGCATGTGGGAGCGTGCATGGTCCTTCATCAAAAAGGCCGGCACCATCATCCTTCTTTCCACCATCGTTCTGTGGTTCCTGATGAACTTCGGTTGGGTTGACGGTTCCTTCGGAATGCTGGAGGCTGAGCAGCTGAATGACAGTATCCTTTCCAAAATTGGTAGCTTCATCGCACCGATCTTCACCCCGCTTGGATGGGGCGACTGGAAGATGGCAGTTGCAGCAGTTACCGGTCTGATCGCAAAAGAAAACGTAGTAGGTACCTTTGGTGTTCTCTTTGGCTTCGCAGAGGTTGCTGAAGACGGTAACGAAGTATGGGGCCAGCTGGCAGGCAGCATGACTCAGATTGCAGCTTATTCCTTCCTGGTATTCAACCTGCTGTGTGCTCCCTGCTTCGCAGCTATGGGTGCTATCAAACGTGAGATGAACAATACCAGATGGTTCTGGACAGCAATCGGTTATCAGTGTGGTCTGGCTTATGTGGTTTCCCTTTGCATCTACCAGCTCGGTACTCTGTTCACCGGCGGCGGATTCGGCATCGGCACGGTTGTAGCCATCCTTCTTGTGATCGGCTTCATCTATCTGCTGGTTAGACCGTACAAAGAGAGCACAACTCTTAACGTTGGCGTAAAAGCAACAAAATAAAAATTATCAGGGTCCGAAAGTGAGGTGTCCTGTAAAATGGGAACAGTAGTTGTTGGTGTAATATTAGTAGGCATTGTAGCTCTGATTATCCGGAATATGGTCCGCGACAAGAAGAGCGGTAAGTCCCTGCAATGCGGTGGAGAATGCAAGAACTGCGGAGGCCACTGCGGAAAATAAAAAACGCAGCCTTTGGAGGTGTGAGAAATTGCCAAAGAATTCCGGAACAAGGAAACTGAAAGATCAGGGAGATTACAAGAGAACACAGATGCAGAAGGATCTGATCATCCAGAAGCTGAAGGAACAGGGACTTCGCATCACCAAGCAGAGGCTTATCCTTCTGGATATCATTCTGGAGGAGGACTGCTCCTGCTGTAAGGAGATCTATTATAAGGCCTCCCAGAAGGACGACAAGATCGGCTCTGCCACCGTGTATCGAATGATCAATACCCTGGAGGAGATCGGAGCGATCAGCAGAAAGAACATGTACAGAGTTGACTGCAGTCCGGAATGCAGAAAGGAAAACGCCTGCACCATTGAACTGGAGGACAACACAGTCATTGAACTGAATGAAGAAAAATGGAATCAGATCATCCGCACAGGACTGGCAGCCTGCGGCATCACCGCAGACGGCCAGAAGGTCCGGAGCATTACCGCAAATATGCCGGCCTGTGTGGAAGCCTGATCGGTTTCCGAGGCAAAACTGCCGCAAAGTTGACGAAAGTCGATTTTGCGGTAGTTTTTTTGTTTTGTTCAGAGTCAGGCAGATTTTCAGTCAAAAGTGTGAGTCATGCTTGCATGAACGAACACTTTTGACTGAAAATCTATTTGGCGGATACGCCACACCGACGAAATGCGAGGCATTTTGGAGGTGCGCTTGACTTTTTTGAAAAAAACATATTTTCTAATCCCCAAAAGGATGTTACAATAAGCTATAGTGAGATCAATGTCCGGTTACGGCCGGGAAAGGGGAAAGCTATGAACGATGTACTGATTATCGGAATTGCCGGCGGCTCAGGAAGCGGCAAGATAACTCTGACGAATCAGATCGCGTCACTGTTCCAGGAACATGTGACGGTTTTGAAACATGACAACTACTACAAGGCTCATGACGATATGACCTTTGAGGAGCGGAAAAATCTGAACTACGATCATCCGAACGCTTTTGATACCGAGCTGATGATTGAGCATCTGAAGGAACTGAGGGCAGGACGTCCGGTTCAGTGTCCGGTCTATGATTACAAAGTCCACAACAGGAGCAAGGACACGATCACCGTAGCGCCCAGCAAAGTGATCATCGTGGAAGGAATCCTGATCTTTGAAAATAAAGAGCTCTGTGATATGATGGATGTGCGTGTCTTCGTGGACACCGATTCCGATATCCGTCTGATCCGCCGTCTCCAGAGAGACGTTCTCGAGCGGGCCAGAAGCCTGGAATCCGTCATCAACCAGTATATGAATACGGTGAAACCGATGCATGAGCAGTTTGTGGAGCCCAGCAAGAAAAACGCGAATATTATTATTCCGGAAGGTGGTTATAATAAGACTGCCATGGAGATGCTCCAGAACCATATCAACAGCCATCTGAAACGGACGGCAGACTTATAATGGTAACGGCCGGCGAGATGCCGGATTGTTTATAAACAAAAAGGAGGAATTTAAAAAATGAAAAAAAAGGTATTAGCAGCAGTTTTATCTCTGTCCATGATCCTTTCCACAGGAGTGGTTGCCATGGCTGACGAGGCAAAGGATCCTGCAGATGTAAAGGTGGGAGTTATTACTGATGTCGGCGGCGTAAACGACGGTTCCTTCAACCAGTCCGCATGGGAAGGCCTTACAAGAGCGAATGAGGAACTGGGCATCACCACCAACTATCTGGAATCCCATACCGATTCCGATTATATTCCGAACCTGGAGACCTTCATCGATGAAGAGTATGATCTGATCATCTGTATCGGATACCAGCTGGCTGATGCGATGCGTGAAGAGGCAGAGGCAAATCCGGATCAGAAATTCGCCATTGTTGATGATGCAACCTGTGCAGATCTGGACAACGTTACCTGCCTGATGTTTGAGCAGGCACAGGCTTCCTATCTGGTAGGTTATGTGGCAGGTCTGACGACCAAGAGCAATACCATCGGTTTCGTTCTGGGTATGTCTACCGGTGTCATGAACCAGTTCGGCTATGGATACTGTGCAGGTGCACTGGATGCAAATCCGGATGTCAAGATTCTTCAGAACAATGCCAACAGCTTTGGCGATACCGCAGCAGGAAAGACCGCTGCAAACAACATGATCGCTGATGGCGCAGATGTTATTTTCCATGCAGCAGGCGCAACCGGCCTTGGTGCGATCGATGCCTGCAAGGAAGCCGGTATCTGGGCAATCGGTGTTGACTCTGACCAGAGCGTGGTAGCTCCGGATACCATTCTGACTTCTGCCATGAAGCGTGTGGACAATGCCTGCTACGATGAAGCAAAAGAGATCCTGGAGGGCGGCTTTACCCAGGGTATCCAGACCTTCACACTGGCTGACGGCGGCGTGGATATCGCTCCGACCACCGACAACATTGATCCGGAAGTCCTGAAGAAGGTAGACGAAGTAAAAGAAAAGATCATTTCCGGCGAGATCGAAGTACCGACAGATAAAGAGTCCTTCGATGCAAAATATGGTGATGTTTACCAGCTGGATGACTGATGTTTTTTAAATAGAAGAAACGGATCCGGGCAGAGAGGCTTTTGTGCCATACTCTGCCCCTTTTCCGTGACAGGAGAGGATTTTTGATGAGAGATATTGATATGGAACGGGTAAACGGGACGAGAGAGAAAATGCTGGAAACGGTAAAAAGTCCTGTGCTGACGCATGAACAGAAGGTAGCCGCAATGGCAAACCTGGCAGATTCCCTGCTGGAGGTAGTGGATCTTCCGGAAGGGCTTCATGACCTGATGGATCAGCCAATCGACTCCAAATGCATTTGCGACCTGGCAGAGGGTCATGCACCGCTTCGCCCCAGGTATATCATCCCGGATTATAAGAAATTTATGAGAGAAGGAAGTAAATTTCTCCAGCTGGATCCGCCAAAGGATCTTTTTGAGGCGTTGAATTCCCTTCTGATCTTTTACAAGCATGTTCCCAGCGTGACGAATTTCCCCGTATATCTGGGTGCGCTGGATGAGCTTCTGGATCCATTTGTACAGGATATGGATGAAGAACTGGCGAAAAAGATGATCCGCCTGTTCCTGATCCATGTAGACCGCACGGTTCTGGATTCTTTTTCCCATGCCAATGTGGGACCGAGAGATACCAAGGCAGGAAGGATCATCCTGGAGGTGGAAGCAGAACTGGAACAGGCTGTACCGAACATCACGATGAAATATGACGAGGATATCACATCGGATGAATTTGCCCTTATGGGGATCAATACCACACTTCACAGTGCGAAACCAAGCTTTGCAAATCATAAGATGTTCAAAAGCGAGCTGGGTGAGGACTATGTCATTGCCAGCTGTTACAACGGGTTGAAGCTCGGCGGCGGTTCCTATACGCTCTGCCGTCTGCTCCTTGGCAACATCGCAAAACGCGCTTCCAGTGTGGAAGATTTCAAGAAGAACCAGCTTCCCTATGTCTGCCGGGTGATGGCTGACTATATGGACGCGCGGATCCGTTTTGAGGTGGAAGAGAGTGGTTTCTTTGAAAATAACTTTCTGGCAAAAGAGGGCTTTATCAGAAGAGACCGCTTTACTGCCATGTTTGGTATGGTCGGCTTGGCTGAGTGCGTCAACCATCTGATGGAGCTTCAGGGAAAGACCGGCCGTTATGGCCATGATGAAGAGGCAGACGCTTTGGGCGTGGAGATCATGGATGAGATCGATGCGTTCAACAAAGCCCATGTCAATCCTTACTGTGAGGCGACAGACGGCCATTTCCTCCTTCATGCGCAGGTAGGCATCGACAGTGACATGGGAATTTCTCCGGGAACCCGTATCCCCATCGGGGAGGAGCCGGAGGAGCTTATCGATCATCTGCGTCACTGCGAGAAGTTTCACAGATACTTCCCGTCCGGGACCGGAGATATTTTTCCTATCGATACGACGGTGCATAAAAACCATGACTTCCTTCTGGACGTCATCAAAGGCTCTTTCCGCGAGGGAATCCGTTATCTTTCCTTCTATGCGGCAGACAGTGATGTAGTCCGCATCACGGGTTATCTGGTGAAAAGATCCGAGATCGAGAAGCTGGAACGAGGAGAAAATGTCCTTCAGGATACCACGGCACTTGGCATGGGAGCCAAGCACAACAGCCGGGTCTTCCAGAGAAAAGTACGGTAAAACCATGGAAAAGAAGGAAAAGGTCCTGGCGGCAGCAGATCCGGGCTGCGGCCGGGTACCGGTAAATAAGATCATTCCTTTCAGCGCAGTGGATGGTCCCGGAAACCGGACTGCAGTTTTTCTGCAGGGCTGCAACTTTGACTGCCGTTACTGTCACAATCCGGAGACCAGGAACCTCTGCCGGAATTGCGGGAGCTGTGTGGGAAAATGCCCGAAAGGAGCCCTGTTTACGGATGAAGACGGCAAAGTACGGTTCTGTCCGGAAAAATGCTGTGGCTGCGATACCTGTATCCATGTCTGTCCCTTTGGCTGCAGTCCCAGGATCCGCATGATGTGTGCGGAAGAGGTCTTTGCCGAGGTAAAGAAGCAGCAGCCTTATATCCGGGGCATTACGGTGTCAGGCGGGGAATGTACCCTTTATCCGGATTTTCTTGAAAAGCTTTTTGTCCTGGCAAGGGGAGCCGGTCTTGGAACCCTTATCGACAGCAACGGAACCCTGGATTTTGAGAAGTATCCGCAGCTTCTTGCCGTGACGGACGGCGTTATGCTGGATATCAAGAGCTGGGATCTGGAGGATCATCTGCGCGTCACGGGGGCAGCCAATGAGAGGGTGCTTAAAAATTTAGAGTATCTGGCAGCTTCGGGCAGGCTTTTCGAAGTGCGCACCGTAGTGGTACCGGAGCTTTTCGACTGTGAAAAGACCGTCCGTGAGACCGCACGTCTGGCGGCATCTTATCTTGGCAGGGGAAATATCCGTTATAAGATCATTGCTTACCGCCCCATGGGGGTCAGGGAAGCTTATTCGCATTACCATGTGCCTGATCAGGCATTTCTGGATCACCTGGCAGAGCTGACCCGCCGGGAGGGAATGACGGATGTACTCGTTGTCTGATACGGAAAAGGAACATGGTCTGACCGGTAAGGCGCCCAATGCGGCAGCACCGGAATCAAAGAAAAACTGCTGACCACGGAAGGTATCCGGTCAGACGGAAGAGAAGGAGGAATATTGGTGAGCAACGTTGATAAACATACGGTGGCCATTCAGATGACAGGGATCGTCAAGAAATTTGGCGATTTCACCGCAAATGACCACATCAATCTGACTGTCCACAAGGGAGAAGTCCATGCGATCTTAGGCGAAAACGGTGCCGGAAAAAGTACGTTGATGAATATTCTGTATGGTCTGTACCAGCCCACGGAAGGAACCATCACTGTCAATGGGGAAGAGGTGGTTATCGACAGCCCGCAGAAGGCGATCGACCTAGGGATCGGTATGGTACATCAGCATTTCATGCTGATCCAGCCATTTACCGTAACGGAAAATATTGTCCTTGGCATGGAGCCAAAAAAAGGAATTGCGGTGGATATCAAGTCTGCGAGAAACCGGATCCTGGATCTTTCCGGGCGTTACAACCTGAAGGTGGACCCGGATGCGAAGATCGAGGACATCTCCGTGGGGATGCAGCAGCGTGTGGAAATCCTGAAGGTTTTGTATCGCGGAGCCAGGCATCTGATCCTGGATGAGCCGACGGCGTCCCTGACACCGCAGGAGATCACAGAGCTGATCGAGATCATCCATAACCTGACTGCCGATGGCAAGAGCGTGATCCTTATCACCCACAAGCTGAAGGAGATCAAAGCTGCCGCCGACTACTGTACCATTATCCGCCAGGGTAAATACATCAATACGGTGGATGTGGATGAGGTCAATGAAAACCAGCTGGCTTCCATGATGGTAGGCCGTGATGTGGAATTCCAGGTGGCCAAAAAGGAAATGAAGCCGGGAGAGACCGTCCTGGAGGTAAAAGACCTGCATGCGAAGGATTACCGTGACGTGGAAATCCTCAAGGGTCTGAACCTGAAGGTACGCCGTGGAGAGATCGTCGGTCTGGCAGGCGTGGATGGAAACGGGCAGAGTGAGCTGGTGGAGATCCTTACAGGACTGAGAAAAGGAATCTCCGGGCAGGTGGAGATTCTGGGAGAGGATCTTTTCGGGAGTACGCCGCGGAAATTTTTTGAAAAGGGCGTGACCAGTATCCCGGAGGACCGCCAGAAACACGGACTGGTTCTTGATTTTACGGTGGCAGAGAACCTGATCCTCCAGAATTTCGGTAAAGAACCTTATTCCCAAAAAGGGATCCTGAAAAAAGATCTGATCCGGAAACATGCCACAAAGCTGATCGAAAAATTCGATATCCGTCCCAGCGGCTGCGAAAACCGTCTGGCAGGTGAGCTTTCCGGCGGAAACCAGCAGAAGGTCATCATTGCCCGTGAGGTAACGAATGACGGAGAGCTTCTTATCGCCATGAATCCGACCCGCGGACTGGATGTGGGAGCGATCGAATTTGTGCATAAATACATTGTAGAACAGCGGAATAAAAACAAGGCAGTGCTGCTGGTGTCCTTTGAACTGGATGAGATCATGAGCCTTTCCGACCGGATCGAGGTCATTTTCGACGGACAGATCGTCGGAAGTGTAGCGGGCAGGGATGCAGATGAAAACCAGCTGGGCTTCATGATGGCAGGAGGTACAAAACATGAGCAGGAAAGATAAGATTTTAAACGGGAATGCACTCTATACATTCATTGCCATAATCATCGGCTTTGTTGCAGGAGCCGTGCTCCTGGCAGTTGCCGGGATCAACCCGGGACTTGCTTACGGAAAACTTTTAAATGGTGTTTTCGGCCAGGTGAAATACATTACCTGGAGCATTGTGTACGCAGCGCCGCTGATCCTCACAGGACTGAGCGTGGCCTTTTCCTTCCGGACCGGCGTCTTCAATATCGGGGCAGAGGGGCAGTTTGTAGTGGGCTCCATTGCAGCCTGTACCGTTGGTATCCTTTTTGATCTTCCGGCTCCCATTCATATCCTTCTCTGTATTGCAGCAGCAGTGGCAGCGGGGGCAGTCTGGGGCATCATTGTCGGTTTCCTGAAGGTAAAACGGGGGATCAATGAAGTGCTTTCCTATATCATGTTTAACTGGATCGCCTTTTACCTGTCCAACTATATTGTAAACCTGTCAGCCATCCACAGAACTGGCGGCGGAGAGGCAAGTAAAGATATGGCAGACAGTGCCCGCATCCTTGCACCGGAATTTATCACGAAGCTTACCCGTTGTACCGCAGCCAACTGGGGGATCGTCATTGCCGTTGCGGCGGCCGTTCTGGTATGGTTTGTCATCAGTAAGACAACGCTCGGTTATCAGCTTCGTGCCGTAGGCTTCAGCAAAACGGCAGCGGAGTATGGCGGGATCAACACCAACAAAATGTTCCTGACCGCCATGGCGATCTCCGGGGCACTGGCAGGACTTGGCGGCGCTGTCCAGACTCTCGGCATGGCAGGCCGTGTGAGCCAGTTCGCCAGCCAGGAGCAGTATGGTTTCCAGGGGATCACGGTTGCTCTGATCGGATCTTCCAATCCGGTGGGCTGTATCTTCGCAGGTCTTTTCTATGGAGCCATGAAATACGGCGGCGGTAAATTAAGTCTGGTAAAAGCACCGGCAGAGGTGGTTGATATCATTATGGGTATCATCATCTTCTTTATTGCCATTGCTCATATGTTCAAAGTGATCTTCAACCGGAAAAAAGGAGGGAAATAAAAATGGGTATCATCATTAAGGATCTTGGTCTTCTGATTAATGCAATGCTGATCGCTACGCCTCCTCTTCTTCTGGCAGCACTTGGTTCCTGCTTTTCAGAACGGAGCGGTGTGGTAAACATCGGAATTGAGGGGATGATGACGATAGGGGCTTTTGTTGGCTCTGTTGTCGCTTATTACACGGGAAACGGCTGGTTCGGCTTTTTCTGCGGAGGGCTTGCGGGAGCTGCCTTTGGCGTACTTCACGCGGTGGCCTGTGTCAGCTTCGGGGCAGACCAGACAATTTCCGGCACAGCGGTGAACTTCATCGCACCGGGTCTTGCAATCTTCCTGTGTAAGGCGATGTTTGATAACTCCTCTGACTCACCGGCTCTTGAAACGGCGAGTAAACTGCCGAAAATGTTCAACGGCATTTTCCCGGCAGGTTCTTTTGGCTACAATGTTCTTTCCACCTATTCTGCAGCCTACTTAAGCTTTCTACTTGTCCTGGTGATCTGGTTTGTCTTCTACAAGACCCGTTTCGGCATGAGGCTGCGTGCTGTCGGTGAGCATCCGAAGGCCTGTGAGACTCTTGGAATCAACGTATTCCGGATCCGTTACATCTGCGTGATCCTTTCCGGCTTTCTGGCAGGTCTGGGCGGAGCCTATGTGACTCTGGCCACGGTAAGCCAGTTCCGCCCCAACGTTATCGTAGGACAGGGCTTTATCGCGATCTCTGCTGTGATCTTTGGTAAGTTTACTCCGCAGGGAACCCTTAAGGCCTGTCTGCTGTTCGGTTTCTGCAACGGTCTGAAATCCCTTCTCGGAGCCAACAACATAGTTTCTCCGTATCTGATCTCCATGATCCCTTACGTAGTGACGATCCTGGCCCTGATATTCTTTGTAGGAAAATCCAGGGTTCCGGCTGCTAACGGAAAACCGTATGTGAAATCTAAATAAGAGGTAAAAGAATGGAAAAAGAGAAGCTGAAATCAATGCCGAAGGTGGAGCTTCACTGCCACCTGGACGGTTCGCTTTCTCGCTCATTCATCAGTCAGGAGCTCGGTAGAGAGGTAGATCCTACCGAGCTCCAGGTGGCTTATGGATGCCGCAGTCTGAAGGAGTATCTGGAAAAATTTGACCTTCCGGTGCAGTGCCTTCAGTCGGAGAAAAGCATGAGAAAAGCCGGATATGATTTTATCCGGAGCGTGGCGGCGGAAAATATGAAATATGTGGAAGTGCGTTTTGCACCGCTCTTTTCCGCCCATGAAGGATTTTCCACAGAGCAGGTCATCGAAGCCCTGCTCAACGGCCTGGAAGACGGGCGGAAAGATTTTGGCACCGAGTCCAACATCATCGTCTGCGCGATGCGTCATCAGTCCGAGGAGGACAACCTGGCCATGTTCAGGGCGGCCAGAAATTTCCTGGGCGAGGGCGTCTGCTGCGGAGATCTGGCAGGAGACGAGGCGGCCTGGCCGATGAAGAATTTTGTCTATCTCTTCGAGGAGGCGAAACAACTGGGCCTGCCTTTTGTGATCCATGCAGGGGAGTGCGGCAGTGCGGAAAACATCCGGGAGGCCGTGGAGTGCGGGGCCAGAAGGATCGGCCACGGCATCGCGATGAAAGGCCATCCGGACATTATCAAGCTGGTGAAGGATACCAGAACCGGCGTGGAGATGTGCCCTATCAGCAACCTGCAGACCAAGGCTGTGGAAGGGCCGGAGGACTATCCCATGCGGGAATTTCTGGATAACGGCCTTCTCGTGACGGTGAACACGGACAACCGTACCGTGAGTAACACCAGCATTTCCAGAGAGCTGGGCTTCATCCAGGAAACCTACGGTATCCGGGACGACGAGCTGAAGCTCATGATGGAAAACGCCGTGCGGGTGTCCTTTGCAGGGGACAGCGTGAAGGATCGGATTCTGAAAGAAATCCGGGCATTCGGATAAGGGAGGATAAAACAAATGAGAGAACAGCTGCGACAGATAAAACTTTGGAAGGTGATTTTTGCGGCAGTGGGTATCCTTCTGGTGGGAACCGGCGTGGCTTTCAACGCCAGGGCGGCCCTGGGAAACGATCCCATCGGCATTATCTATGACGGCGTCCGGAACGCGGCGAACCTTACGGCAGAGCAGCTTGGTATGACATCCAATATCGTAAACATCGTTCTTCTGGTACTGGTATTTCTGGCAGACCGGCATTATGTGAATCTGGGAACTTTTATCTATCTGATTCCCTACGGATTTGCCGTGGACCTGGGCAGAAAGCTCTATCAGGCCCTGATTCCGGCCCAGACGCTGCCGTTCCAGATCCTGGGCGCTTTCATCGGCTGTCTTCTCTTATATGTGGGTGTGGCAATGTTTATCACCATGGACATGGGTGTGGATCCCTTCACCGGCGTGGTGCTCGTCCTTCGGGACAGGCTCCACATGGAGTACCGGAAAATCAAGGTAATCTTCGACCTGTGCATGATGGTACTGGGCTTTGTGCTGGGAGGAAAACTGGGTGTGATTACGATCCTGACGGCCATCACCGCGGGACCCTGCATCCAGGCCTTCTCCGGCCTGCTCAAAAAATTCTTTGAAAGCAGGGGGATTGACTATGAGTAAAATGTATGAAAAACTTCAGAAATGTGTTTCCATCATCCGTGAGAAAACCGATTTTGTCCCGGAGGTGGCCCTGATCCTCGGTTCCGGTCTGGGGGAATATGCCCGGAACATGGATGTAAAGGCGGAGGTTCCCTATTCTGAGATCGAGGGCTTTCCGGTCTCCACCGTGGCAGGCCATGACGGCCGCTTCCTTTTCGGCTATGTGGAGAAGGTTCCGATGGTCATTATGAAGGGAAGAGTTCATTACTACGAAGGGTACGATATGACGGATGTGGTGATGCCGATCCGGATCATGGGAATGCTGGGGGCGAAAAAAGTGATTCTGACGAATGCGGCCGGCGGCGTGAACCTGGATTTCCAGCCGGGGGATCTGATGATGATTACGGATCATATTTCGACTTTCGTGCCGAGTCCGCTTCGGGGGGAGAATCTGGATGAACTTGGGACCCGTTTCCCGGATATGAGTCATGTGTATAACCCGGAGCTCTGCGAGGTGATCCGGAAGGCGGCGAAGAAGCTGAATGTACCTTTGAAAGAGGGAATTTATGTTCAGTGCTCGGGGCCGAATTATGAGACGCCGGCGGAAATCCGCGCTTTCCGTGGAATGGGAGTGGATGCTGTCGGCATGAGTACCGTATGCGAGGCCATTGCTGCGAATCATATGGGGATGAAAGTGTGCGGGATCTCGTGCATTACGAATATGGCAGCGGGTATCTTGGATCAGCCGCTGAACCATAAGGAGGTGCAGGAGGTCGCTGACCGCGTGAAGACGACGTTTGAGCGACTTGTAACTGAGACTGTGATGCAGCTTTGAGGAAAGCTGGAGGAAATATATTTGAGGGGGTCCGCGACTCGGAGCGCGCCCCCTCAATTTTGCTTTTCTATGCCGTTTGGTTGGGGTGGCGTAATCCCCTGGCATCACTAACTACCTACCTCTTTCCATCCAGCCATTTACAAATATACATGGCTGAAAAGTAGTCATGTGCAAAACATGTAAGTATTAGTGAAAGAAAATTTTTGACATTTAAGAAAAAGTGTGGTAGAGTAAATACAAAAAGAAGGTACTGCCGATAGACGGTTAGCCTGATATATTATTTTGCAAAATAGTCGTCTAGTTTTTCGGGCTGGGGCGGCTATTTTTGTGTTTTATGATTATCTTTACCGAATGTGTATTCGATACTGAAGCAGGTCAAACCAAAGCTGACTATTGCGATAAAATTTAAAATACTCATTGGCTCAGTCCTCCTTTCCATTAGTTTCCCGGAAGGGTGTCTATGTATTCGGAGGATCACAGTCCGTATTTTGCATTGGTTTTTTCGAAAACTGAGTGTAAAAACACTCTGCAATCCTCCGCATAATAACAGGACTAACCGCCTACCGTTATGGCAGTACCCGTATTGATTATAACAGCTTAAATGACAAAATCCAACGAAAAACATATTTATATTTTACAAAAATAAATTTTTTGGTTGTAAAAAATGAAAGGAGAAAAATAATCAAATGGACATCATAGAATTAAAAGCCCCGTCCCCTGAATACGCCGCCGACATCTGGCAGTTCCGGCAGGAAATCCTGGAGAAGGATGCTGGAAACAAGGATCAGTTCGCAGGCTGCGGGGGACTTGAAAACTGTACCTCAGCGGAGGAATGGATCGAGCGTATGAAGCTTGGTGAGAGTGAGGAAAACTGCAAGGATGGCAAGGTGCCGTCCCATATGTATCTGGCAGTCCGGAAAGCGGATAACCGGATCGTTGGCCTGATTGACCTGAGACACCACATCAATCACCCGATCCTCGGAACCTGGGGCGGTCACAGCGGTTACTCTGTGCGACCCTCCGAGCGCGGCCATGGCTATGCAAAAGAGATGCTCCGCCAGCTTCTTCCCAAGGCCGGAGCCCTGGGAATCCAGAAATTTCTTATCACCTGCAAAGTCGGAAATCTCGCCAGTGAGAAGACAATTCTTGCAAATGGCGGTGTCTTTGACAAGATCGTTGATGGAAACGGAGAAGAAATCAAGAGATTCTGGATTACGATTGACCCGGAGAAATGATATTTTGAATAACTGCGCGTCGCATTCTCGTTACTTCAGTGATGAGTTAGACGCGCAAT
>ERZ824488.359-NODE-359-length-62208-cov-14.643541_pt1 | contig 62208 bp, 65 predicted proteins | sample MGYA00519936_ERZ824488 | MGnify/ENA primary metagenome ERZ824488 (study PRJEB31778, sample SAMEA3449153) | human gut metagenome | biome: human gut; feature: human-associated habitat; material: faeces | place: United Kingdom | collected 2010/2012 ... | reverse complement strand
AGCCCTTTGGTGGGGCGATGGGGCAAAGCCCCATATTCTGAAAATGCTTAGTTTTTTGACTCTTGAACGATCTGGGTTGGGCTTGACAGCTCCGTTTTTTTGTTGCGTAAAATCGCCCGCGTGAGCAGGACTTTGACGTTTTGCAGACTTCGGCGGAGGTGAAGACGGGCTCAGCCCGCTTTTGCCGAAAATGAGGCGAAATGTCGAATCGGCGCGAAGATTCAACGTTTTTCGCGCGCACAATCGACAGCGAAAAAAGGGTGCGCGTTGCTATAATCTCGCCATGAAAACGGGATGGATTTTTCTGCTGGATCTGCTGCTGGACGGCGTGATGGTGACGCTGGCGCTGCGGCTGGGCGGGCTGAAGGCCTCTGTTTGGAAGATTGGGCTTGCGGCGCTGGCGGGCGCGGCGGCGGCTCGGCTGTGCGCGGGGCTGCCGAAGGGGATGCGCGCCGCGCTGTGGCTGCCGATTGCCGCGGGCATGATGCGCATTGCGGCCGGACGAGCTGAAAAGCCGCTTCGCGCGGCGGGACTGCTGCTCGTGGCGGCGGGGCTGCTCGGCGGCACGGTTCAGGCGCTTTCCGGCGCGGCGGGCTCCCGGACAATCGGGCTTTGGCTCGGCGCGGCGGCGGCGCCCCTTCTGAGCGCGGCGACGGTTCGCCTGCGCCGGATGCGGCAGGGCGCGACGCACGTTCGGGTGCGGATGACATGCGGCGGACGAACGGCGGCCTTCACCGCCATGGTGGACAGCGGCAACTGCCTGCGGGATTACCTCACCCATCGGCCGGTGATCGTGATGCCGCAGGCGCGCGGATACCGGCTCTTCGGGCTGGAAAACACGCCGCTGCGCCCCATCTTCGCGGATACGGCGGGCGGACGGCAGATGATGCTCTGCCTGACGCCCGAGGCGACCATCCTTGATAACGGACAAACCAAACGGGCGGTTGAAGCTCTGCTGGCGCTTTCGCCGGGGCTTGGGGGGAACGCTCCGGCTCTGCTGCCGGTTTCGCTGCTCGAGGACGGACAAGAGGGGGTTTGAACATGGAAAAACGGAAGTGTAAATCGAGCTGGGGCTGGCGCGCGCACAGGCCGCCGATGACCCTCCTGCGCACGGAGGGCACGGTGGCCTACATCGGCGGGAGCGACACGCTGCCCGCGCCGCTGAGCCGCGAGGAGGAACAGGCGCTCTTTCTGAACATGGAGGCGCAGCCGGAGACGGCGCGGCGGACGCTCATCGAGCACAACCTGCGGCTTGTCGTCTATATCGCGCGGAAATTCGAAAACACCGGCGTGGGCATCGAGGATCTGATCTCCATCGGCACCATCGGGCTGATTAAGGCGGTCAAGACGTTTGACCCGCACAAGAAGATCAAGCTGGCGACCTATGCCTCCCGCTGCATCGAAAACGAAATCCTGATGTTTCTGCGGCGCACGAGCAGGCAGAAGCTGGAGGTCTCCCTCGACGAGCCGCTCAACACGGATTGGGACGGAAACGAGCTGCTGCTTTCGGATATCCTCGGCACGGAGGGCGACATGGTGTATCGCTCCATCGAGGAGACGGTCGAGCGGCAGATGCTCGCCCGCGCGCTCTCCAAGCTCTCCGCAAGGGAAAAGGAGATCATGCGCCTGCGCTTCGGGCTGGGCGGCTGCGCGGAAAAAACGCAGAAGCAGGTGGCGGATATCATGGGCATCAGCCAGAGCTATATCTCCAGACTTGAAAAGCGAATCCTGAACAGGCTGCAAAAGGACATGACGCAGATGGGATAGGGCAGAAATCCGAAATTTTGCACAAATTCCAATAACGGGCGCGCATTGCGCGCCTGCGCTTTTTGCTCAATGATTGTTATTGCTAAGACAGACGTTTCTTCTGTGCGGAAGCGTCTGTTTTTGCATGCTCCCGCCGAAATCCATCCGAATAGCGTTGAAATCCGTCATATGAAATGGTATAATCACAGTATTATGAAGGGGAAAAGCCATTTTTCACGAAAATCCGAACGGATTGGAGCAAAGAGGACTTGCCTATGACCGACGAAGCATATCGAACGGAGCATTTCGGCCTGGACGAGCGAACGGCGCAGTCCGCCCGCGACGTCATGGATATTTTGGTGGGAAACGCGCTGGCGATCAGCGCGCTGGATCTGGATACCGGGGAACTGCGGCTGATTAAGCGCGGAATCGAGCTGCCGCAGATCGAAGCGGATAAGCCGATGCTGTTTTCGACGTTTAACAATCTGCTCATCGCCCAAAAGCTGATTCATCCCGAGGACGGAGACGGCTATCTGCGCGGCACGGCGCTCTCCGCGCTGCGGACGGTGTTCTTCGGCGGGGAGAAGCAGGTCTATCTGCGGTATCGGCAGAAGGTTGACGGCGAATACCGCTGGGTGGCGCTGGCGATCGTCGCGGGGAAGCGGTGCGAATCGGGGTGCGCGCAGGTGGCGATGGTGCTCAGCGGCGCAAACGGGAGCGGCCACGCCAACCGCCCGAGCGAGCCGCGCGAGGTGGATTATGACTGCGACCCGCTGACGGGGCTGCTCAACCGCAGAAGGTTCGAGCGCGATTTGGAATGGTGGGGGCGAAACCGCCCCGAAACGCTGACGTGCGTGTATATCGACGTGGTCGGCCTGCACGAAATCAACAACCATCTGGGGCACAAGGCCGGGGACGGCATGCTCTGCGCGGTGGCCGGCGCGATGCAGCGCATGTTCCCGTTGGCGGATACCTACCGAATCGGCGGCGACGAATTCGTTGTGCTCTGGGCGGACCACACGGGCGTGCAGGGCGCGGAGGCGGCGGCGCGGATCAAGGCGCTGCTGCGCGAATCCAATTACGAAATTTCCGTCGGTGTGCACCAGATCGAGCCGGACGAGAACCTCGAGGACGGCGTGGATCGGGCGGAAAACGCCATGCGCCGCGACAAGGAGGCCTATTATCGGGAGACGGGCAACCTCGACCAGATGCGTGTGCTCAACGAAAAGCTCGAACGGATTCTGGTTGAAAAGCGCGATATGGACATGTTTCTGCGCGCGATTGCGCCGCGCTATATCGGCGTGTATGCCGTGGATAACGACACGGGGCGGATGAGGAGCATCGTCATCCCAGACCGCTTCCGGCGGATCGTGAAGGAAGCGAAGGGGTTGTTCATCCCGGCGCTGGCGCAATATGCCGAGGAGGTTGTGGCGGATGCATGGCGCGGGAGCTTCGACCCGTTACTCGATCTGCCCGGCGTCATCCGCCGCGTCGAGCGGGAGGGCATGGTCTGCGCGACCTTCCGGCGCAGGGACGGCGCGTGGATTCGCCTGCAGGTGATGCGGTATCTGCCCGATGAAGACGAGGGCGGCGGAACGTTGTGGATTTTTTCCGCCGCAGACGCGGACGAACAGCGCGCTTGACAGTGCCGCGTATGTGCGATACAATGTCCCTTGCTGCAAAGAAAAAAATAACCGAAATTCCTGATATTCCCCCGGTAAACGAGCAATGGGACTGTTAGGATAACAACACAGATATTTCAAGGATAAAAAGAAGTGTTTGTGCCCGAAGGTTTCCAAAGGGCGATCGGAAAGCCCTTTGGTGGGGCGATGGGGCAAAGCCCCAAACGTTGCCCGATTCGAAAGGAGCGCCTATGTTTGACTACCTGAGCACGCTGTTCAGCGAGCCGATTGCCTTTTTCGATCAGGCGATTTTCCGCACGCTCGCCGTGCTGATCGGCCTGTGCTGCCACGAGTGGGGGCACGCCTATGTGGCCTACCGCTGCGGCGACGACACGGCCAAGCGCGCCGGGCGGCTGACGCTCAACCCGCTGCGCCATCTCGACCCCGTGGGCACCATCCTGATGTTCTTCGTGGGGTTCGGCTACGCCAAGCCCGTGCCGGTCAACCCGTATAACTTCAGGGGCGACCGCAACAGGGACGATTTTCTGGTGTCCATCGCGGGCATTACGGTCAACCTGATTCTCTTTGTGCTCTTCACCTATCTGGCCGTGCTGTGTAGCGCGTTCATGTGGGACGGGCGCTTTGTCGCCTATAACGGCCTGAGCAAGGTGGTCAGCTACGAATATAACGCTGTCTGGTCGGTGATTGCGGGCAGCGCGAAGCAGGATTTCGGCGCGGTGATCGCGCGCGGCTGGCTGGTGCCGTTCGTGCGGCTGTTCGCCTATACGGCGCTGGTCAACCTGAATCTCGCGGTGTTCAACCTGATTCCCCTGCCGCCGCTGGACGGCTATCACGTTGTCAACGACCTGATCTTCAAGGGGCGCTTTCAGCTCAGCAAAAACGCCTTCCGCATCGGCATGATGATCGTGCTGGTGCTCTCCGCGCAGGGGATTTTGGGCAGAATCATCAGCTGGGTGGTCTATCCCGCGCAGGGGCTGCTGCTCGCGCCGATCCGCGCGATTTGGGGGTAAGAGGATGTATTACGTCTCCCTCAAGCAGTTTGAAGGGCCGCTCGACCTGCTGCTGCACCTGATTACCCGCGCGAAGGTGGATATCAAGGATATATTCGTTTCCGAAATCACCGAGCAGTATCTGGCCTCGATGGGCAGCGTGGACGAGCTGGATATGGACACGGCCAGCGAGTTTTTGACCATGGCCGCGACGCTGCTGGAAATCAAATCCCGCGCGCTGCTGCCGCGCCCGCCCGAACCGGCGGAGGACGGCGAGGAAACGCCGGAACAGACGCTCATCCGCAGGCTGGAGGAATACAAGCTCTATAAAGAGAGCGCCGGACGCATGAAGGAATTTGAGCAGGCGGCGATGCAGGTGTTTTCCAAGCTGCCGGAGGAATATCCGCTGCCGCCGCAGCCGGTCGAGCTGACGGGGCTTTCGCTGGATGGGCTGGTGCGCGCGCTGGAGCGTATTCTGGCGCGGCAGACGCAGAGCGAAGAGCCGGGGCGCGTGTTCCGCTCCATCACGCGCGACCGCTTCACCATCGAGCAGTGCGTGTTCAACCTGACGGCGCGGCTGAAAAAAGGGCCGGTGCTGTTTACGGATATGCTGTCCGACGCGGTGACGAGGGACGAGATCGTTTCGTATTTCATGGCGATGCTCGAATTGCTCAAGCTGGGGCGGCTGCACGCCCGACAGGAGCATGTGTTTGACGATATTTTGATTTTACCCGGCAGGAGGGACGAGGATGGAGACGGAGAACCCGCAGGCGAACAGCCCGGAGAGTCCGCAGACGGCGGGCGGCGCGGATAAGCCGGAGCTTAACGAGCGCGTGGGCATCGTCGAGGCGATTCTGTTTGTGACGGGCAACGCGGTGGAAAAGAGCGAAATCTGCCGCGCGATGAACCTCACGGAGGAGGAGCTGGAGGAGACGCTCAACGCGCTGGAGGGCGGGTATGATTACGACCGCCGGGGGCTGAGGCTTTTGCGCTTCGGCCGGCACGTGCAGCTCGCGACGCGGCCGGATTATGCCAAATACGTCGAGAAGCTGCTCCAGCCGGTGCAGAAGCAATCCCTCTCGCAGGCGGTGATGGAGACGCTGGCGGTGATCGCCTACCGTCAGCCGGTGACCAAGGCGGAAATCGAGCTGATTCGCGGCGTGAAATGCGATTACTCGGTGCAGATGCTCGTCTCCCGCGGGCTGATCGAGGAGGTTGGGCGCAAGGAGGCGCTCGGCCGACCGATTCTATACGGCACGACGGACGCATTTCTGCGCCACTTCTGCCTGACCTCGCTGGGCGATCTGCCGGAAATCGACTTTTCCGCATTGGCGGAGAAAATCGCCGAGGCGGAGGCGAAGCAGGCGAGCGAAGCGCCGAAGGCCGACCCGGTGGACAAGCTGGCGCAGAACATCGCGAAGGAAAAGGGCTGAGCTTTTGCGGTGAGAGCCGCTCAGACAGTAGACAAAACGCTATTCTCCCCCCGAAGGGGGAGAATAGCCCTTTCCGCAAATGAAAGAATCGCTGAATTTCTTGATTTTGCTATTCAAGCCAAGTTTGCTTATGTGGGCAAGCTGCTGCACAAATCCCGGATTTGCGCATTTCCCGCACACAAAAAAACGGACGGCCGAAGCCATCCGTTTCTTCATTCTGCAAACGATCAATACCAGTTCTGGGCAGCGATTTCATCCTTCACGACGTAGCTCTTCTTGAACTCGACGCGATAGAAATCGTCCATTCGGCGCGCAGCTTCCGCCCGACGCCCATCAAAAACGCTGTACGCAACACTCGCAATGATCAACGCAGCAAAGACGAAAATAGCGGTCATATCCAGCACCCCTTTTGATCGGAAAATCACTCGTTTTTCTTTGGAGCGGTTCGTCTTTTCTTCGCTCCCTCTGTGCTTATATTATAGCACCCTTCCCATTTTTTCGCACCCTTTTTCTTCATAAACCGCAAATAAACCATCGCGTTTTCGCCCCTGCAAACCGCCCGTTTGAAACGACCGGCGGGGGCGGAAAAGCCCCGTCATTTGAATTTCAAACTTTCCATTTTTTCATTTTTCACCTGTTTTGCTTTCTTTTTTGCAGGATCCTTTCAAAAAAAGTTTTTTGACTTTCTCTGACCATGAATTTTATTCACCCTGAATGCATTTTTCGTTCACGGAAGACCGTCTGACGGCCTTCCGGGGATTTTCCATGAAAAGAACACTTGTTCCCCATTTTTATCTATGCTATAATAGATGAGATCATACGGCAAACCAACCCTTTGCAAAATCAGGAGGTCATCATGCAGGAAGGGCGCTTTGTTCTCAAATCTCCGTTCAAGCCGCAGGGCGACCAGCCGCAGGCCATCGAGGCGCTGGCGCAGGGCGTTCAGAGCGGCATGCCCTGTCAGGTACTGTTGGGCGTCACCGGCTCGGGCAAAACCTATACGATGGCCTCCGTCATCGAGCGCGTGCAGCGCCCAACGCTGGTCATCGCGCACAACAAGACGCTGGCCGCGCAGCTCTGCGCCGAGTTTCGCGAGTTCTTTCCGGACAGCGCGGTCGAGTACTTTGTCTCCTACTACGATTATTACCAGCCGGAGGCGTATATCGCCTCCACCGATACCTATATCGAAAAGGATTCCGCCGTCAACGAGGAGATCGAGCGCCTGCGCCACAGCGCGACGGCGGCGCTGCGCGAGCGGCGGGATGTGATCGTCGTCGCCTCGGTGTCGTGCATCTACTCGATGGGTGACCCGTCCGAATACGAGGGAATGATGATCTCCCTGCGTCCGGGCATGGCGATGGCGCGCGACGAGCTGATCCGCCAGCTCGTCGATATCCAGTACGACCGCAGCGACATCGAATTTGAGCGCGGCACGTTCCGCGTGCGCGGCGACGTGGTGGAAATCTTCCCCGCCGGATACGACAAGAGCGCGCTCCGCGTGGAATTTTTCGGGGACGAGATCGACCGCATCAGCGCCGTCGACGTGGTCAGCGGCCACACCCTGATGGTGCTCGAACACATTTCCATCTATCCCGCGACGCATTACGCCACCCCGCGCGAGGCCATCGACCGCGCCATCGGCAGCATCGAGCACGACCTCGACGTCCGCATCCGGGAATTCAAGGAAAAGGGCGATTTGATCGAGGCGCAGCGCATCGCCCAGCGCACGCAGTACGATATCGAGATGCTCCGCGAGCTGGGCTACTGCACGGGCATCGAAAACTATTCCCGCTATTTCGACGGCCGACAGCCCGGCGACGCGCCCTATACCCTGCTGGATTACTTCCCGAAGGATTACATCGTCTTCGTCGATGAAAGCCACGTCACCCTGCCGCAGATTCGCGCGATGTACAACGGCGACCGCGCGCGCAAGGAGGCGCTGGTCTCCTACGGCTTCCGCCTGCCCAGCGCGTTTGACAACCGACCCCTGCGCTTTGAGGAATTCGAGCAGCGCATCGGTCAGCTCGTCTGCGTCAGCGCCACGCCCGCGCCCTATGAGCTGGAGCACGCGGGGCAGGTCGTCGAGCAGATCATCCGCCCGACCGGCCTGCTCGATCCCGAAATCGAGGTGCGCCCCGCCGCCGGGCAGGTGGACGACCTCTACGCCGAAATCGTCAAAACCACAGGCGAGGGCTATCGCGTGCTGGTCACGACGCTCACCAAGAAGATGGCCGAGAGCCTGACGACCTACCTGAGCGAAATGAACGTCAAGGTGCGCTATCTGCACTCCGACGTGCAGACGATGGAGCGGCAGGAGATCATCCGCGATCTGCGGCTGGGCGTGTTCGACGTGCTGGTGGGCATCAACCTGCTGCGCGAGGGGCTCGACCTGCCGGAGGTCGCGCTCGTCGCCATCCTCGACGCGGACAAGGAGGGCTTCCTGCGCAGCGAGGTCAGCATGATCCAGACCATCGGCCGCGCCGCGCGAAACGCCAACGGCCGCGTCGTCATGTATGCCGACGTGATGACCGAAAGCATGAACAAGGCCATCTTTGAAACCCAGCGCCGCCGCCAGCTTCAGCAGGCCTACAACGAGGCGCACGGCATCGTGCCCAAGACGGTTATGAAATCCGTCCGCGACGTGCTGCAAATCGGCCACGCGGCGGATGAAAGCGACAAAAAACGCGCCGTGAAGCGCGTTCGGGATATGAGCGAGGACGAATTGCACCTGCTCATCTGCTCCACGGAGGAAAAGATGCTGCAAGCCGCCGCGAACCTCGATTTCGAATTGGCCGCCAAGCTGCGCGACAAGCTCTTTGAATTGCAGGGCAAAACGCCCGACGAACTGCCGGAGGAAACCGTCGCCCTGCCTCAGCGAAAGCGCAGGCGGCAGCGCAAGCCCGGCAAATACCTCAAGGCTTAATGCACCCAGTACACCTGATACTGATGCTCGAACAGGCGCTCCGCGCGCTCCAGCCCGGTCGTGCGCAGCACGGTTTCGATGTTCGCCTCGTCGTGGTAGCGCTCAAAGAGGATGAAGCCGTCCGGCTCTTCCCCCAGCGCCTCCAGCGCGGGCGCGACGCCCTGCGCGTCGTCCGCGTCCAGCAGAAAGACGCGGTCAAACGCCGCGAGCTCCAGCGTGTTCTGCGTCATGTCGTTCGTGCCGAGCACGACGCACGGCAGCGCGGCGTTCTCCTCGCAGGCGGCGAGATAAGCGCTGTCCCCCGGATAGAGATAGTGCACCTGCTGCCCGCGGTTCACGCGCGCGCCGCAGGCCGCCAGCACCGCGCAGGCCAGCAGGCACGCCGAGCCCCGGCGCGACCCAAACCGGCAGCCGCCGCGCGCAAAGAGCATGAACAGCGCGACCGTCGCCAGCGGATAGACGCAGAAGATATACCGATCCACCTTATACGGCGAAACGACCGCAATCACCAGCACATATGCCGCGCAGGCCAGAAGCGCCGCCGCGGACAGACCCGCGCCGCGCAAAAGCCCCTGCCCCGCCTTTTTCAACGGCCAGAAGGCCAGCGCCGCGCCGACGCAGACCAACGCCAGCAAAAGGCCGCCGAACTGCTGCGCGTCGAGCGTCTGCCAGAGGATTTTGAACCAGCGGCACATGTCGCTCAGCCGAAGCGCCGCCGCGCTCTCCATCGCGCCCCTTCCGCGATACCCGCCGAAGATGTGGTTCAGGCACCACGGGAACAGGCCGACCGCCAGCGCCAGCGCAAAGAAGCACCAGAGCGCAAAGCGCCCCGCCGCCGCAAACTCCCGCCGCGCCAGCCGTGCGAAGAAATACGCGCCGCATAGCATGCAGGCCAGCACGACAAAATAATACTGCGTCAAAAAGCCCGCGATCAGCACGGCCGCCAGCGCGCGCATCCGCCAGACCGTCTGGCCGCCGACCCAGAGCGCCGCCAGCGCCAGCGCCAGCCAGACCGCCCACATGGTCATCATCGCATACATGCGGATGAACACGACGCTCGAAGCCGCGCCCGCGCTGAGGCCGTACAGCAGCCCCGGCAGGAGCGCCGCCGGCGTAAGCGTCAGCCGCTCCCCGTCGGAAAGCAGCCGCGCGGAGAGCAGCAGCAGGCCGAGCTGCGTCAGGCTGAAGAAAAACAGGTTGAGCCCAATGCCCGTCCACTTGGTAAACGGCGGATCGCGAAACACCGAGCACACCGCGTGCACGAACAGATAATACAGCGGCGGGTGCACGTCGGCGATCTGGTTTTCATAGACGTTCAGATATTCGTGCGCATGGCCGCTCGCGGTAAGATAATCCGAAAACGCCTTTCCGCTGATCCAGTGTCCGGTTTCCGTGTTCAAAAACGGCTGATGATACGAATTGGCCAGCCCGTAGGTAAAGAATTCGTCGATATCAAACCCGTCCTTCTTCGCGCCGATGCTCGCCATCAGCGCCAGCAGCGCCGCGAGCATCACCGCAAACCCGACGAGCGTGAGCGCCGTCTTTCCGCGCTTTTGCATATGCCATCCTCCAAAACCATGTTCTGTTTTTGATTATATCATTCTTTGACGCTTTGCGCCAGTCTATGAAGGAGTTCACCATGCAGGAAAACATCGTCATCCGCGGCGTTCGCCAGAACAACCTCAAGGGCTTCGACCTGACCCTGCCGCGCAACAAGCTCATCGTCTTCACCGGCCTTTCCGGCTGCGGCAAATCCTCGCTGGCGTTCGACACGCTCTACGCCGAGGGGCAGCGGCGCTACGTCGAATCCCTTTCCTCCTACGCGCGCCAGTTTCTGGGGCAGATGGAAAAGCCGGACGTAGACGCCATCGACGGCCTCTCCCCCGCCATCTCCATCGACCAGAAGACCACGAGCAAAAACCCGCGTTCCACCGTCGGCACGGTGACGGAGATCCACGACTATCTGCGCCTGCTCTACGCGCGCGTCGGCGTGCCGCACTGCCCCAAGTGCGGCCGGGAAATCGCCAAGCAGACGGTCGATCAGATGGTCGATCAGCTTCTCGCCCTGCCGGAGCGCACCCGCATGCAGCTCCTCGCGCCGGTCGTTCGCGGCAAAAAGGGCGAGCATGTCAAGATTTTGGAAAACGTGGTCAAGCAGGGCTTTGTCCGCGTCCGCATCGACGGGGAAACCTACGACGCGGCGGAAGCGCCCGCGCTCGCCAAGCAGAAAAAGCACAACATCGAGGTCGTCGTCGATCGCCTGATTCTGCGCGAGGATATCCGCACCCGCTTGACCGATTCGCTGGAAACGGCGCTCTCCCTCTCCGGCGGCATCGTCATCGCGGATATCGGGCCGGGCGAACGGGAGATGCTCTTCTCCCAGAACCTCGCCTGTCCGGACTGCGGCATTTCCATGGAGGAGCTCTCGCCGCGCTCCTTCTCCTTCAACAGCCCCTTCGGCGCGTGCCCAACGTGCGCGGGGCTGGGCATGCTGCAAAAGATCGACCCCGATTTGATCGTGCCGGATTGGGGCAAGAGCCTGAACGAAAACCCGTTCAACGTCATGGGCTGGAGCAGCCTGGAGCCGGGCACGCAGGCGGGCATGTTCTTTCAGGCGCTGAGCGAAAAATACGGCTTCTCCATGGATACGCCGCTCAACCGGCTGCCCAAGGAGGCGCTGGATGTGATTCTCTACGGCAGCAAGGGCGAGCCGCTGAGCATCCATTACACGCGCCCCAACGGCGATTCGCACACCTTCAGCGCGCCGTTTGAGGGCGTGATTCCCACGACCGAGCGGCGCGCCGCCGAAACGCAGAGCGATTCCACCAGGGCCTATTACGACGGCCTGATGAGCCAGACGCCCTGCCCGGATTGCGGCGGCAAGCGCCTCCGCCCGGAAATTCTGGCCGTGACGGTCGGCGGAAAATCCATCGCGGAGGCCTCCGACCTGTCCGTGCTCGACGCGCAGGCGTTCTTTTCCGCGCTGACCTTCGGCGAAAAGGACGGCATGATCGCCGCGCCGATCCTCAAGGAGATCATCTCGCGCCTGCGCTTTTTGATCGACGTGGGGCTTGGGTATCTGACGCTCTCCCGCGCGGCGGGCACGCTCTCCGGCGGCGAGGCGCAGCGCATCCGGCTGGCGACGCAGATCGGTTCGAGCCTCGTCGGCGTGCTGTATATTCTGGATGAGCCCTCCATCGGCCTGCACCAGCGCGACAACGCGCGGCTCATCGAAACGCTCAAGCACCTGCGCGACATCGGCAACACGCTGATCGTCGTCGAGCACGACGAGGATACCATGCTCGCGGCGGATCAGATCGTGGATATCGGCCCCGGCGCGGGCGAGCACGGCGGCCGCCTCATCGCGCAGGGCACGGCGCAGGAAATCATGGCCTGCCCGGATTCCATCACCGGCGCGTATCTCTCCGGCCGGCGCAGCATCCCCGTGCCGCTGCACCGCAAAGCGCCCGCCGGCTGGCTGACGGTGCGCGGCGCGCGCGCCAACAACCTGAAAAACATCGACGTGAAGATTCCGCTGGGCGTGATGGCGGTCGTCACCGGCGTATCCGGCAGCGGCAAATCCTCGCTCGTCAACGAGATCGTCTACAAGACCCTCCAGCGCGACCTCAACCGCGCGCACACGCGCCCCGGCGCATGCGACGGCGTCGAGGGCATGGAGCAGCTGGACAAGGTGATCGCCATCGACCAAAGCCCCATCGGCCGCACCCCGCGCAGCAACCCGGCCACATACACCGGCCTGTTTGATATGATCCGCAAGGTCTTCGCCGCCACGCCGGAGGCCAAGGCGCGCGGCTATAAGGAAAACCGTTTCTCCTTCAACGTGCGCGGCGGCCGCTGCGAAGCCTGCTCCGGCGACGGTATTCTGCGCATCGAGATGCACTTTCTGGCGGATATCTACGTGCCCTGCGAGGTCTGCAAGGGCAAGCGCTACAACCGCGAGACGCTCGAAGTGCTCTACAAGGGCAAATCCATCGCCGACGTGCTCGATATGACCGTCGAGGAAGCGCTGGCCTTCTTCTCCGCCTATCCGCGCATCACACGCAAGCTGCAAACCCTTTACGACGTCGGGCTGGGCTATATCCGGCTGGGCCAGTCCTCCACGACGCTCTCCGGCGGCGAAGCGCAGCGCGTCAAGCTGGCGACCGAGCTATCCCGCACATCGACCGGCAGGACGTTCTATGTGCTCGACGAGCCGACGACCGGCCTGCACATCGCCGACTGCGAGCGTCTGGTGCGCGTGCTGCGCCAGCTCGCCCACGGCGGCAACTCCGTGCTGATTATCGAGCACAACCTCGACGTCATCAAGGCCTGCGATTACGTGATCGACCTCGGCCCCGAGGGCGGCAGCGGCGGCGGCACGCTCGTCTGCGAGGGCACGCCGGAGGAAATTTGCCAATGTGAAGCGAGCTACACCGGGCAATACCTCGCGCCCGTGCTCCAAAAGAGCCGCCGGGTGGAGACGGAAGAATAAATTTTCGTTCATATAAGAAGAAAGCGGTCAGGGCTTTGCCCCGCCGCTTTCTTTTTCTTCCGGATGATAATAGTCCCAAATCGCCTTTGCCTGCGCTTTTCCGATGCCCTCCACCTCGCAGAGCGCCTCCGGCGTGGCCGCCGCGATGTTGGCGACGGACTTGAAATGCGTCAGCAGCGCGCGCCGACGGGTCGCGCCGACGCCGGGGATATCCTCCAGCGTGGAGTGCATGCCCGCCTTTTGGCGCAGATCGCGGTGATGGGTGATGCCGAAGCGGTGCGCCTCGTCGCGGACGCGCTGAATCAGGTGCAGCGCGGGCGACTTGCGGTCAAGCAGGATACTCTCCTCCCGATCCGGCAGGAAAATCTCCTCCAGCCGCTTGGCAAGGCCGAAAATCGGGATGTCGTAGCCGACCTTGAGCATGGCCTCGCGCGCGAACCGGAGCTGCTGCGGGCCGCCGTCAATCAAAATCAGATCCGGCAGATCGGCAAAGCCGGACAGGCCGCGCCCGTCCGCAGGCAGCCTGCCCGCCTTGGCCAGCGCCTCCCGCTCCTGCGTCGCGCGGGTCAGGCGGCGGGTCAGCACCTCGTTCATGGAGGCAAAGTCGTTCGCGCCAACGACCGTTTTGATGCGGAAAATGCGGTATTCCTTGCGCGCCGCCTCGCCGTCGATGGCGACAACCATGCTCGCCACGCTCAAAACGCCCTGCGTGTTGGAGATGTCGTATCCCTCGATGCGCCTTGGCGTGTGATCCATGCCGACCGCCTTGGCCAGCGCCTCGCATGCGCCGACGGTTCGCTCGTGCGCGCGGGCGAGGTGCGCGTTGCGCTTGGCCAGCGCGTCCTTCGCGTTCTTGAGCGCCAGCTCGACCAGCTTGTGCTTCGTGCCGCGCTGCGGCTCAAACACCGCGACCTTCGCGCCCTTCCGCTCGGAAAGCGCCTGCGCGATATCCTCCGCCTGCTCCGGCAGCACCATGCAGAGGATTTCGGCGGGCGGCCTTCTGCCGTCGTCGTAAAACTGCATGATGAACGAGCCGAGGATCTGCGCCGCGCTCTGATCCCCCGCGCCGTCCAGCGCGTAATTTTCCGCGCCGATCATGTGGCCGCCGCGAACATAGACGACCTCCACCATCGCGTCGATATCGTCGCTCGTGCAGGCAATGATATCCTGATCGCCGCCGTTGACGTTGATCGCCTTCTGCCGCTCCATCAGGTTCTGCGCGTCGCGGATTCGGTCGCGAAGCTGCGCCGCCTGCTCAAAGCGCATCTCCCGCGCGGCCTTGTTCATCTGCTCGGTCAGCCGGTCGATCACCGCGGCGGATTTGCCGCTCAGAAAATCGACGACCTCCTGCACCACCCGGCCGTATTCCTCCGGCGTGGTCAGCGACGCGCACGGCGCGAGACATTCCCCGAGCTGGTGATGCAGACACGGGCGCTGATGCATCCCCGGCTTGATCGCCATCGCGCACGTGCGCAGGGGGAACAGCCCGCGCAGCACGTCGAGCACCTCGCGCACGCCCGTCGCGCCCATGTACGGGCCGAAATACTTCGCCTTGTCCTTTTCCACCCGGCGCACCAGCTCCACGCGGGGGTAATCCTGCGCGAGGTCGATTTTCAGATACGGGTAATGCTTATCGTCCTTGAGCAGGATGTTGTACTGCGGCTTATGCAGCTTGATGAGGTTACATTCCAAAATCAGCGCTTCGAGATTCGTATCGCAGAGCACGATATCAAAATCGTCGATCCGCGCCACCATCGCGCGCACCTTGACCGTGTGCGCCTTGGAATGGGTAAAATACTGGCTGACGCGGTTTTTGAGGTTGACCGCCTTGCCGACGTAGATGATCCTGCCCTCGCTCTTCATCAGATAGCAGCCCGGGCAGGTGGGCAGTTTTTCAATTTTGAGTTTCAGCAGATCGTTCATAGGGTCAGCCCTTCCTCCTTCCACCGCTTTAGAAGCCCCGAAAAAGAAAAAACGGAGCGAAGCGATGCTTCACCCCGCGCATAGACCGGCGCTTATTCATCCTCGTCTTCGTCATCGGCTTCATCGGAAAAGCGCGTGCGAACCACCTGAATCAGCTTCTCCATCAGCGCTTCTTCCGGGGGAACGAATTCCTCCATCTCCTCGCCGTTCTCGTCTTCGAAGGTGTTCACCTGCATGATATAAACCGCGTCGTCGTCCGGATCGTCGTCGCCGGGATTCTCATTCGCGTTGCACAGCGCGGCAAATTCCTGACCGTTGTAATAGAAATAATCCATCACTTCGAGCATCAGCGTATTGCCGTTGTCATCGGTAAATTCCACGATATCGCGTTCCTGCATATCTTCCGGGGCCATAGCCAAACCTCCTGCCCGCGCGTTGCGCGTGTTGATGCTCCTATTATACCCGCAGCGCCCCCAAAATGCAAGCGGCGCGCGCTGACCGCTTCCGTCACCCAAGCGCGAGATCGAGCGCCATCATCAGCGCGTAGCCCGTCATCAGCGTGAACAGGCCGGCGCGGCTTTTCGCCGCCTGCGGAGCCATCTCCGCGAAAACGACCTGCATCATCGCGCCCGCGCAGAATGCCATCATCCCCGGCAGCGCGCCCTGCATCATGCCCGCCGCCAGCGCGGCCAGCATGCCGAAAACCGGCTCGACCGCACCGCTGAGCGCGCCGAGCGCAAAGCTCCTGCCCCGGCTCATGCCGCCCGCGCGAAAGGGCAGCGCCACGGCCAGCCCCTCCGGCAGATTCTGCACGCCGATGCCCAGCGCCAGCACCGCCGCCCCGGCGAAGCCGCCCTCAACGCCCGCCAGCGCGAACGCCAGCCCGACGGCCATGCCCTCCGGAATGTTGTGCAGCGTGATGGCGGCGTACATCATCAGCCGCCGCTTTGCGCTCGCCGAAACACCTTGCAGCCGCTGCGTTCTGCCCAGAAACGCATCCACCCCGGCGATCATCGCCGCGCCGAGCGCAAAGCCGAGCGTCACCGTCAGCCAGCCGCCCGCCTTTTGCCGCATCGCGGGCAGCAGCATGCTGAAAACCGCCGCCGCGCTCATCACGCCCGCCGCAAAGCCCATGCAGGGGCCGTCTTCCTTCTGATTTTTGAGCAAAAAGACGAGCGCCGCGCCCGTTATCGTCATCAGGAACGGAAAAAGCGTGCCGACGCCCGCCCAGAAAACTGCTTTCATCGGAATTCACCTCTCTGCCATGCTATGCGCAGGGCGGAAAAAGCGTGCCGCTCTCATTTTTACCTCCGCCGAAGTCGGCAGGATGCCCAAGTTCCGCTCACGCGAGCGATTTCGCGCAATTTCCCATATATCCAAAAATCCCCCGGCCGAAGCCGGGGGACAAAGGCATGATTATTTCACATGGCAGCTCTTGCCGCCTCCGCAGCCGGGGCAGCCGCCCGGACAGCCGGAGCAGCCGCCGTTCTTTCGATCGCGAATGAAACTGCGGCCGAGAAAGAACAGGATGACCGCCAGAACAATCAAAACGATAATCGTTGCCATGGAATGTTCTCCTTTCCTGAAAACGGGGCGCGGTTATTTGGCGCTGTACTTGACCTCCAGCTCGCCGCTCTCCTTATACGGACGAACCAGCAGGTAGATCAGCACGCCGAGCACCACCACGGCCGCCACGGTGTCAAGGCCGAAAGTGCTCTCGCCGCAGAACAGCCCGCCGAGCTGATAGACGATCAGGCTGACGGCGTAAGCAAAGCCGCACTCCCAGCCGATTGCCGCCCAGGTCCACTTGGCGTTGTTCATCTCGCGCTTGATCGCGCCGATGGCCGCAAAGCAGGGCGCGCAGAGCAGGTTGAAGATCAGGAAACTGTAAGCGGAGAGCTGGGTGAACTGCGCCGCGATGTTGACCAGACCGGCGAAATCGCCCGCGTCAACCATCTCCAGCGCGTCGCCCGCAACCGCGAACAGCGTGCCGAACGTACCGACGACTTCTTCCTTCGCAACCAGACCGAGCAGGGTCGCGACCGTCGCCTGCCAGTTGCCGAAGCCGAGGGGCTTAAAGATGAAGCAGACCGCGTTACCGATGTTCGCAAGGATGGAGGCGTCCATATCCTCCACCATACCGAACACGCCGTCCACAAAGCCGAAGGAGCTGGTGAACCAGACGAACACGGAGGACAGGGTGATGATCGTGCCGGCCTTCTTGATGAAGCTCCAGCCGCGCTCCCACGTGCCGCGCAGCACGTTCTTCACGGTCGGCAGATGATACGCCGGGAGCTCCATGACGAACGGGGCAGGCTCGCCCGCGAAGGGCTTGGTCTTCTTGAGGATGATGCCGGAGATGACGATGGCCGCAATGCCGATGAAGTAGGCGCTCGGCGCGACCCACCACGCGCCGCCGAAGATCGCGCCCGCCATCAGGGCGACAATCGGCATCTTCGCGCCGCAGGGGATGAAGGTCGTGGTCATAATCGTCATGCGGCGGTCACGCTCCTGCTCGATGGTGCGGGAGGCCATGATGCCGGGCACGCCGCAGCCCGTGCCGACCAGCATCGGGATGAAGCTCTTGCCGGAGAGGCCGAAGCGGCGGAAGACGCGATCCATGATGAACGCGATGCGCGCCATATAGCCGCAATCCTCCAGAATGCACAGCAGCAGGAACAGCACGAGCATCTGCGGCACGAAGCCGAGCACCGCGCCGACGCCGCTGATGACGCCGTCCACGATCAGGCCGGTGAGCCAGTCGGCGCAGCCGATGCCCTCAAAGAAGCTCTGCGCCGCCGGAACGATCCACTCGCCGACGAAAACGTCGTTCGTCCAATCGGTCAGCGCACCGCCGACGGTGGAAATGGCGATGTAATACACCAGCGTCATCACCGCGGCGAAGATCGGCAGGCCGAGGATTCGGTTGGTCAGCACGCGGTCGATCTTGTCGCTGGTGCTCATGCCGCGGCTGCTCTTCTTCACGCAGCCGTCGATGATGGAGGCGATATAGGTGTAGCGCGCGGCGGTGATGATGGATTGGCTGTCGTCGTCCATCTCGGTCTCGCAGGCCTTGATATCGTTCTCAATGTGCGCGAGCTTATCCTTCGGGATGTTCAGCTTCTCGATGATGCGCTCGTCGCGCTCGAAGATCTTGACGGCGAACCAGCGCTGCCGCTCCTCCGGCATATCGTGCAGCACGACCTCCTCGATGTGCGCCAGCGCATGCTCGATGCTGCCCGCAAAGCGATGCTGCGGGATGGTCTTCTTGCCGCTGCGCGCCAGCTGCACCGCGCGCTGCGCCGCTTCCATCACGCCGTCGCCCTTGAGCGCGGAAATCTCGACCACCGGCACGCCGAGGTGGTTGGAGAGCTTCGCCGCGTCGATGCGGTCGCCGTTCTTGCGGACGACGTCCATCATGTTCAGCGCGACGACCATCGGAATTCCCAGCTCGGCGAGCTGCGTGGTCAGATACAGGTTGCGCTCCAGATTGGTTGCGTCGATGATGTTGAGCAGCGCGTCCGGGCGCTGGTCGATCAGCACGTTGCGGGCGACGACTTCCTCCATCGTGTACGGGCTGAGGGAATAAATGCCCGGAAGGTCGGTGATGATGACGTCCTTTTCGCCCTTGAGGCGGCCTTCCTTCTTTTCAACCGTAACGCCCGGCCAGTTGCCGACGAACTGATTGGCGCCGGTCAGCGCGTTGAACAGCGTTGTCTTGCCGCAGTTCGGGTTACCGGCAAGCGCGATCTTGATCTCCATGACCATTCCTCCTCGGTTAGATTTTCCTAACCTTTATCCTGAAATCAAGCGGGTCACCGCCCGCCGTCTGACGATCCCGCCGGGGTTTACCTGACCTCGATGAGATCGGCGTCCGCCTTGCGCAGGCTCAGCTCGTAGCCGCGAACGGTTACTTCCACCGGGTCGCCCAGCGGCGCCACCTTGCGAACATAAATCTGTACGCCCTTGGTGATGCCCATGTCCATGATGCGGCGCTTGAGCGCGCCCTCGCCGCCGACCTTCACGACCGTCACGGTCGAGCCAATTCCGGCTTCTTTCAGTGTCATCGCTTATCCTCCTCCTGTATGCTCGGATTCCGCCCCGATGGAACTCAGACCAGAATCTTGGTCGCCAATTCGCGGCTGATGGCCACGCGCGCATCCTTCACCTGCACGATCAGGTTGCCGGCAATATCGGAAACCACGCGAACCGTTTCGCCCTCAACAAAGCCGAGGTTTTCAAGATGCGTGCGCACCTTGTCGCTGCCCCCAATGCGGAGAATCGGTCGGCTTTCGCCGACGCCCACCATCGTAAGCGGCATATGCATCCTCCCTTTCAGCTTGTCCATTCGTTTGTTTGCATGAACAAATTAGCTTTATCTAACGGAAATATATTAGCATCGACTAACAGATTTGTCAATGGCTCGCGCGCAGAAAAAAAGCCCAAATTTTTTGGATTCGCGTTGTTTGAATTTGGGAATTATGTTATAATGGAGTTGGTATAATTGCGCCCGTGCGTCCCGCGCGGTCGGCGCGTGGAGGTGATTTTGACTATGGCCGTATCCGAAGCCATCGAAAACTATCTGGAAACGATCTACATTCTCTCTAAGCAGCAAAACGAGGTTCACGCCATTGACGTCTGCTCTTACCTCTCCTATTCCCGCCCGACGGTCTCCATCGTCCTGCGCCAGATGCGCGAGAGCGGGCTGGTCACCGTCGATGAGGATAACCACATCCACCTGACCGAGGAAGGCCGCGCCATCGCGACCCACATCTACGAGCGCCACACCATCCTCAGCCAGTTGCTTATGCGCCTGGGCGTCACGAAGGAAACCGCCCTGCACGACGCATGCAAAATCGAGCACGACCTGAGCGACGAAACCTTCGACGCGATCAAGCGGCACTTTCAGGCGCATCAGGAAACAAAACGCTAAACAGCAAATGAGCAAACCCGAGATTTTGCATACATTCCGATAACGGGCGCGCAACGCTCGCCTGCCTTACTCCCTCAGTCACGGCTGCGCCGTGCCAGACCTTCGGCGTTCCGCTTGCCTGCCTCCCGCACCGCGGGCGGCAAGCTCCGCGCCCTCGAAGAGGGAGCTCCAGACTGTAGACAAAAAGCTATTCTCCCCCCTTCGGGGGGAGAATAGCCCTTTCCGCAAATGAAAGAATAGCTGAATTTTTTGATTTTGCTCAATGATTGCTATAGCAAAAACGGGCTGCGCATCTGCAGCCCGTTTTTTTCTGTCTCTTTTCAGGGGATTCGGGGACGCACTCAGTCGTCCGCCGAAACAACCGCCTCGGCCTTCGGCTGGATATCTCCGGCCTCGGTCAGCGCGATTCTCGTCAGCGCCGGACCGACCAGCTCGTAGATCAGCACGCCAAACAGAACAATATTGCGCACCATCGCGCCATCCGCGCCCAGCGTCTGCGCCACGGTGACGGACATGCCCAGCGCCACGCCGGCCTGCGGCAGCAGCGTGATGCCCAGCCACTTCTGCACCTTCGGCGGGCACTTCATAAACTTCGCGCTGATGCTCGCGCCCGCCCACTTGCCGAACGCACGCGCGAGGATATACGCCGCGCCGATGAGCACCACGGAGGCGCTGCTGAACACGTTCAATTCCAGCTCCGCGCCGCTGAGCACGAAGAACAGGATATACAGCGGCGCCGTCCAGCGGTCGGTCTTATCCATGATCTCCGCCGAGAAATCGCACACGTTGCAGAACACCGTGCCCAGCATCATGCACACCAGCAGGCTGGAGAAGCCGATCTTCACGCCGCCGACCTCAAACTCCATCATCGAAAGCGCCACCGTCAGGATGACGAACGTGATGGAGAGCGACAGCCGCTTGCTGTTGGATTTGAAATATTTCTCCGCGGCGGAGAAGATGCTGCCCATCACAAAGCCCAGCAGGATGGAGAGCACGATTTCCAGCAGCGGCTCAACGAGGATGCTCGTCATATCGTAATGGCCGTAGTTGATCGCTTTGGCCACGCCGAAGCTGATCGCGAACACGATCAGACCCACCGCGTCATCCAGCGCGACAATCGGCAGCAGCAGGTCGGTCAATTCGCCCTTCGCCTTGTACTGACGAACGACCATCAGCGTCGCCGCCGGGGCGGTCGCCGTCGCAATCGCGCCCAGCACAATCGCATCCGCCAGGGACATCGAATCGCCGAGCACGAAGATATGCAGCCCGATGAGCACCAGATCGACCATCAGCGTCGCCGTCAGCGCCTGAAAAATGCCGATCACCGTCGCCTGCTTGCCGGTGTGGCGAAGCTGGGACAGGCGGAACTCGTTGCCGATGGCAAAGGCGATGAAGCCGAGCGCCACGTCGTTAAACAGGCTCAGCGCTTTCACGTCGCCGTTCGTCGGGAAGCCCACGCCCTGTACTCCGAGCTTGCCCAGGCAGTACGGGCCGATCAAAATACCCGCAATCAGGTAGCCCGTCACAGCCGGCAGCTTGAGCGGCTTGACGAAGCGGGAAACCAGCAGACCGGCGCAGAGCGCGATCGCAATGCTGAGCAGCGTTTCCATAACGATTACCTCACTTTTTCCTTTGTTCCGATGCACTATTATATCACTGACCCACGCGCAAAAACAGGTAAAAAAGCGCCTGACTTTTGCGGTTTTTTCTGTTCTTTTTTTATACCTTTTTTCGAAAACGCCTCCCGTCACGGACGGCAACGATTTCAAACGTTCCTTGAAGAGGAAGATTTTATCCTTTCACAGTTCCATTTTAAAGCCAAAAGGGCTCCCTCCTTGAGGGCGTGGAGCTTGCCGCCCGCTGTGCGGGAAGCAGGCAAGCGGAACGCCGAAGGTCTGTCAGCGAAGCTGACTGAAGGAGTTATCAAAAAAGAACGCCCCTTTTTCAAGAGACGTTCTGAATCTGCGTAGAAAAATTACTGCGCAACCGGGTACACGCTGCAGCGGGTCTTCTTCTTGCCCATGCGCTCGAAACGGACGACGCCGTCCACCAGAGCGAACAGGGTATCGTCGCCGCCGATGCCGCAGTTGGTGCCGGGATGAATGTGGGTGCCGCGCTGACGGTACAGGATGTTGCCCGCCAGGACGAACTGGCCGTCCGCACGCTTCGCGCCGAGGCGCTTAGACTCGCTGTCGCGGCCGTTGTGGGAAGAACCGGTGCCCTTCTTATGAGCGAAGAGCTGAAGATTCATCGTAAGCATCTGCTTGCCTCCATTCTTCTTGCTGTATCCGAATGAGATTCGGATAAATTTTTTGAATGTCTGTCAGTCCCGTCATGACCGTTTGGAGCACGACCTGCGCTTTTTCCATCCGCCCGGCGTCAATCGCCCGCGGCAGCTCGCACCGGAGATATCCGTCCCGCACGGCGACAACGGGTGTCACCTTCGCGACGGCTTCCAGCGCGTTCACGCCGGTCTGCGTCAGCGCGGAAACCGCGCAGCAGACCAGATCGTAGCCCCTTATCTTCTTGCCGCCCGCGTGGCCGCTGGCCAGAAAGCCGCGCACCGCGCCGTCGGCAGAAGTATAGACCGTGATGGTGGTCATCTCTTAGCCGATCTTGGTGATTTCCACCTTGGTATACGGCTGGCGATGGCCCTGCTTACGGCGATAGTTCTTCTTGGACTTGTACTTGTAGACGACGATCTTCTCGCCGCGGATCTGGCCGACGACCTTGCCCTCGACCTTGACGCCCTCGACAACCGGCGTGCCGATCTTCACGTCGCCGTCATTGCCCATGAGCAGAACGTCAAAAGAAACCGTGGAGTCAACCTGAGCATCGATTTTCTCGATGTAGATCACGTCGCCCTCACTGACGCGGTACTGTTTGCCACCAGTCGCAATAATCGCGTACATTATGGTGACACCTCCTCATAAATACTCGCCGGGTTTAGGTAGCCTTTCGGCGTTTGCAGACCAGCCCCGAGCGGCTTGCCTTCCTATGATATCAGTTTTTCCTGCTGGTGTCAATCATTTTGACGCAATTTTCCGTCAAATTCCGCAAAAAGAGGGCTGAGCCTGCCTTTCCCTCCGCCGAAGTCCGCAAAACATCAAATTCCGGCTCACGCGGGCGATTTTGCGCAGTTTCCTATCCGTCAAAATTGGGCTGAGCCGCGCGCGCCCCTGCGATACGCTGTCAATAGCCCGTCGCTTCTTCGTTTTTCACCAGCTTGACGATGCGGCTTGTGCCCAGCCGCGTCGCGCCCAGCTCGATGAAGCGGTATGCGTCGTCCAGCGAGGCGATGCCGCCCGCCGCCTTGATGCCCTTGCCCGGCTTCATGTGCGCCTTCATCAGCGCCACGTCGTCAAACGTCGCGCCGGCGGTCGAAAAGCCGGTCGAGGTCTTGATAAAATCTGCGTCGGATTTGGAGACGATATCGCACATGCGGATCTTCTCATCCTCGCTGAGCAGGCAGGTCTCGATAATCACCTTGAGCGTATGCCCCGCGCAGGCCGCCTTGATCGCGTTGATTTCGGCGAGCACCTCATCGTCGCGGCCGTCCTTGAGCATGCCGATGTTGATGACCATGTCCACCTCGTCCGCGCCGTTCTTCACCGCGTTTGCGGCCTCAAACACCTTCGTCTCCGTCGTGGAATAGCCGGTCGGGAAACCGATCACCGTGCACACGCCCACCTTGTCCGCTTTATCCTGCATATACGCCTTGCAGCGCGCGACATAGCAGGCCGGGATGCACACCGTCGCCGTGTGGTATTTCATCGCGTCGTCGCAGATGGCCTTGATCTGCGCCCACGTCGATTCGGGCTTGAGCAGCGTATGATCCACCATCGCGAGCATCTGGCTGAGTTCCATTTTCTTTTCCTCCTGCATGTTTTTTGCAAAACGGTAAGCCCCGCCGGCGCGCGGAGAAAACGGCGTTTCCCGCTTCAAACCGGCGCGTCGGCGATCGTTTTCATTTATTATACGGCATAAAAGGCGGAAGGGCAAGCGCACGTTTCCTCTTTCTTTTTTCCCGCGTCGGGCGTATACTGATCGTATCACGTCAAGCAGGAGGAATCCCCATGATTATCGGCATGCGCGGCCACGATTTTGGCCGCATGGAACCCCGGGCGCTCGCCGCGGCCATCCGCGAAACCGGGTTTGAAGCCACCCAGTTGGCCTTTACCAAGGCGTTTCCCGCCCCCGCCGAGCAATACATGACCCGCGAGGCGCTCTGCGACATCCGCGAGGCGTTCGCCGGGCTTGCCCTGCCCGTCATGGGCTGCTACGTCAGCGCAAGCGACCGCGACCCCGACGCGCTGGCCGAAGCGAAGGCGCGTTTCAAGCTCGCCCTGTCCGCGAGCGTCACGCTCGGCGCGGGCTGCGTCGGCACGGAAACGACCCATTTCACCTTCCCGGAATCCGAACGCGAAGCGGCTTACGCCCGCCTTCTGGATTTCACCCGCGAGGTCTGCGCCCACGCGGAGCAGGTCAACGCGCTGGTGGGCATTGAGCCGGTCGCGCTGCACACGCTCCATACGCCGGAGCTGACCCGCCGCCTGATTGCGGACGTGAACAGCCCGAATCTGCGCGTCATCCTCGATACGGCGAACCTCGTCACCCCCGAAAGCACCGCGCCGGAGGCGCAGATGGAGATTTTGGAACGCGCGCTTTCCTGCTTTGGCGAGCGCATCTGCGCTCTGCATGTCAAGGACGGCGTGTTTGGCCGCGAGGGCAAGTGGGAAAACCGCCCGCTCGGTCAGGGCGTGATGGATTGGCCGCGCCTGCTCCCCCGCCTGCGGGCGCACAACGACGCGCTCTGCGTCCTGCGCGAGGGCGTTTTTCCCGGCATGGCCAGGGAAGAATGTCAAATCATGCACCGCTGGCTCGGCGAATAACCGGCCATCATCATCAAACGGAGCTGCGCAAACAGCCCCGTTTTTTTCGTCTCTTTCAGCGGATTTTCACTCATACTAATTCGCAGTTAAAATGCTTAACAGAGCGCATCAGATTTTTTGTTCTGACGAAGCCAAGTGAAGTGAGGCGTACTGGAGGTACGTTGAACGGAACGAGGCAAAGTCAGAGCGAAAAAGATGGTGCGCGGATTAAGCCATTTTAACAAGAATTAGTATCACTCCACATGTTCAAAAAAGTCGTCCTTCCGCGTGTCCTCACCGACCGCCGAAAACGCCAGACCGAACCGGGAATTGTCATACGGGCCAAAATCCTCCACATGGTAATCCGTCCTCTGCTGGGAGATATGGCACGCAAACGCGCGGCAGGCCATGTCGAACGCCGTCTGGCCTTCAAACGCCGCCAACGGCTTCCGCCAATCCATCTTCACCGGATTCTGCTCATAGAGGTGGATGTAGAGCTTCTTGATCTGCCACGGCTCGCTGTGCGCCATCTTTTTCTGATAGCTCGCGTCCGCCGCGAGCGCGACAGCCGCCTGCGCCGCGTCCGCCGCCGCCCGGTGCGCACCGTGTCCGTATTCGCCGTTCACATCCTGCGTGACCACGACGTCCGGCCTGCAAGCGCGGTAAACCTCCGTCACAAAGCGATAGACGCTCTCCCGGCTCCATCCCTTCTGCGCATACATTCCCTTGAGCGTCAACTGGAACTGATCCGGGAAATGGCCGAGAATCGGGTAATTCCTCACCCCGCAGAGCCAAAGCCCGTCCAGCAGCTCCAGCCGCCGATACGGCATCGTCGGCACGAGGTAGGCCACCTGCACCGCCTTGCCCATTTCCCCCGCGTAATAGGGAATCGTGCCGCCCAGAAACAGGATTTCGTCGTCCGGGTGCGCCGCCAGCGCCAGAAGATCCGCCTTTTCAAGCGGCGCCTGCCATTGCTGCACCCAGCCCGGCGCGTCCCCCTCGCCGAGGACGCGAAGCTCTGCGATAAACAGCCGCCCTTTTCCGTCCTTCGGGCGAATCCGCACGGTTTTTGCGCCCGCGTCCACCGCCGCATACGCCGCCAAAAACGCGCCGTCCGTCTGCGCGACGGTCTGCCATGCGCCGGACGCATCCCGCGTCTGCACATCGAGCGCCGCCGCGTCGTCGTAAAACTGCACATACACGCCGCCGATGGCGTCCTCCGCCTCAATCTCCACATAGGCCGAGCCGTTCGAGGACGACGCCCAGTACGTCCGATAATCCCCGTCCGTCATGCGGCCGAGCGTCTTTTTGCCCACGCTGGAAAAAGCGCATCGGTCGGTCATCTCCTGCGCCGTCTGCGCAAAGGCCGCGGGCGCAAGCGCCAGCAGCACCGCCAGCATCCAAATCAGTTTTCTCATGCTTTTCCTCCGTTTTTTCGCTCTGCCTCCCATGATACCACAATTTTCCCGCAAAATAAAGTTTGTCCCTTGTTTCGGCTTTATCCCGATGGTATAATAGACAGGATGGCTTGGCAGCGGGACGGCCGCGCCATAACACGGAAAAAAATGGAAAGCGAGCGATTACAAGCATGGGCATCAACGCGATTGTCGGCCAGAGCGGCGGCCCCACCTGTGTCATCAATTCCAGTCTTGCGGGCGTTTTCAGCGCCTGCCGCAAGCACGGCGTACAGCATGTTTACGGCATGCGCCACGGCGTTCAGGGGCTGCTCAAGGACGACGTGGTCAACCTGACGGACGTGCTCAGCGCGCCGGGGCAGCTCACCCTGCTGCGCCACACCCCCGCTTCTTATCTGGGAAGCTGCCGCTACAAACTGCCGGAAAGCGACCAGATGGAGGCCGTCTATCAGGAAATCTTCGACGTGCTGCGCCGCTATGATATCGGCTACTTCTTCTATATCGGCGGCAACGACAGCATGGATACCATCCTCAAACTGAGCGACTACGCCGCCAAGGTCGGCAGCGACATCCGCTTTATCGGCGTTCCCAAGACGATCGACAACGATCTGACCCACACCGACCACACGCCGGGCTATGGCTCGGCCGCCAAATACATCGGCACGACGATCAAGGAACTGGTGCGCGATTCCACGATTTACGACCTCAAATCCGTAACCATCGTGGAAATCATGGGGCGCAACGCGGGCTGGCTGACTGCCGCTGCCGCGCTCGCGGAGGACGAGGATTGCGAGGGTGCGGCGATGATCTGCCTGCCGGAAATCCCGTTCGACCCGGATCATTTCATCGCCCGCGTGGACGCCATTCAGCAGCAGACGCCTTCGCTGGTCGTCGCGGTCTCCGAGGGCGTGCGCATCGCGGACGGGCGCTACGTCTGCGAGCTGGCGCATAACCTCGTCAACGTGGATGCGTTCGGCCACACCTATCTGAGCGGCACCGCGCATTACCTCTCCAGCCTCGTCGCCGCCAAGCTGCACAGCAAGACCCGCGCCGTCGAGCTCTCCACCCTCCAGCGCTGCGCCGCGCACGTCGCCAGCGAAACGGATGTTTCCGAAGCGTTTGGCGTCGGTGCCTTCGCGGTGGACGCCGCGTTCTCAGGCAAGACCGGCATGATGGCCGCGCTCAAGCGCGTGAGCGACGCGCCGTATGCCTGCGGCTTTGAGCTGCACGACATCCACGACATCGCCAATCTGGAAAAGAAGATTCCGCTGGACTGGATCGACGCGGAACACTATCGTCTGCGCGAGCCCTTCTTCGCCTACGCCCGCCCGCTGATCGCCGAGGAGGTCAAGCCGGAGTATCAAAAGGGATTGCCGAGGCACCTGAAACTGAAACGCTGAACCTAAAAGCCGTCGTTTCTGTCCCGCATGGCCGATGTTTTTTCGGTATGCGAGCCGGATCGACGGCTTTTTTCGAAAAAAGGCAAAAAACCGAAAAAAATTGAAAAAAAGGGGTTGCATTTTCCAAAGAGCCGTGATATACTATCTAACGTTCCGATCGAACAAGTGAATACGACACGGGGCATTAGCACAGTTGGTAGCGCGCTACATTCGCATTGTAGAGGTCAGCGGTTCGAATCCGCTATGCTCCACCAAACCCAAGAAATCCGAACATCATCCCGATTGGGGATGGGTTCGGATTTCTTCTTTTTATCTCAAGTATTGTGGTGTGATAAACAAAATGAACGAAAGGAGACAGATCGGAATCATTCCGATAGTTGCAGAAAGTACTTTATAACCGACACACTACAAGAAAGCGAGGAACACAATGAATATGCTGCCTTCTAAAATTCACGACCATAACAACGACCTTGATTACATGCTCGTGGGCGACTACTACCTTCCTGAACTCAAGCCCTTTGAAGCCCCGCCACTCGGTAAATATGGCCGGATGCGACTGCGTTATCTGAAGGAGCATCGTCCCTGCACCTATACGGCGTTGTTGCTTAGCGGCAAACTCTACGATGATTTGCATGATGCAGATGAAACAGCACAAAGGATGCTGGATCAACTGATTCCGCAAATGGCGAAGGATGTCGGCGTGACCGAGGAAATGAAAGCTTCTAATCCAATGAGATGGATTGGAATGATGAACACTATCAAGGCGCAAGTTGAGGAAATCATTTTCGATGAAGTCATATACCGATAACAACTAAATCACTCTAAAAAACGAGTCAAGATTCATCTTTTGCGTACAAAGGATGAGCCCTAACTCGTTTTTCTAATAATATATCAATTTTTCACTTATCAGATTACGTTGCGATTCTACAAGTACTTCTTAAATATCCGTTTATATTTCAGCATGATTTTTGTCAAGGAATATTTTACCCAATTCAAAAACAAAAATCAATTCTTTTAACCTGATTTTCAAAAAGCACAAGCCCCATCTTCCTTGGCAGAGCTTGTGCTTTTTATATAAACTCATGCTTTTTTCTTTCTGCCCAGCAAATTCTGCAACACCACGCCCATCGACGCGAACAGCATCATGATCGTCAGGTAATCGAGCAGGAAGAAAACAAGCGGCTCGTCATAATCGAAATAAGCGAACTGAATCTGCATGAACATGTAGCCGGGGAGCTGGCGCTTGACCAGCGCATACGCGCCGCATACCGCAATCAGCGCCCAAGCAACGGTGATCTTCCGCCATGCGGGTCGCTTTTGCAGCTTGCACACAAGCGGCAGCATGTGGAATCCCGCGTGAACGCACATCAGCGCAAAGTTCCAATACGCGCCCGTCATGTGGATGGTTCGGGCAATCGACCGCCTGCCGACGTGCGGAAGAAAGCCGAAGGTGTGCTTCGCCATCATGATACCACTGACGGCCTGCAAGATGAGCAGCACGAACAGCAGAGCATCCATCGCCGTCATTACCGTGCGCTGAGGCGTATATTTGCCGCGCAGCAGATGCGTGTGCCACGAGCGGTTGAGCAGGTGATGCGCAACGACCAGCGCCAGCATCGCGATGCCCAGAATCTCGTGCGTCGCTTCGCCGATGAGTTCGTAGGTCATCAGGAACGGGAGCGCCGCGACCATCGCGATATCCACGATCTGTTTTTTCTTCATCATGCTCAGTAACCCAGCCCGGTCAGCCACTTGTCGATATCGCTCTGCGACTTGGCGGCGTTGCGCTCGTTGACGGTGAAGCCGTTTTCGATGACGGTCGCGTTCGGCTCAAGCTGCTCGATGGTCTGAATCGTGCCGGAGAAGCGGCTGCCGTTGTGCGTGTTGAACGGGATGATCGTCTTGCCGGAGAAATCATACTCGTCGAAGAAGCTGTACATCACCATCGGCAGGTCATACCACCACGTCGGATAGCCGATGAAGATCGTGTCATACTGGTCAAAATTCTCGATGTGATTGATCAGCTCCGGGCGCACGCTCTTCTCCTGCTCGTCGGCGGCGTAGTCGATGAGGGTATTGACGGGGTATTCGACGGATGTGTCGATGGAATACAGGTCGCCGCCCACATGGTCGTGGATCATATTCGCCAGCACGCTGATGGTGCCGACAGCGTTGCCGTTCCACTGGGTCACGCTCGCGGCGGAGGATACGTCCACCTCGCTGTTTTCCGCGACGGAGAAATAGACGGTGAGAATGTGGTTAGCGGTTTCTTCCGCCAGCGCGCTGACGCTGAACAGAGTCAGCATCAGCGCGATGATGACCGCAATATATGTCTTTTTCATGATGGATGTTGTCCTTTCTATGGTCTATCGGTAAGCCCCGTTTCAATCGCAGGATGCTTCGCATCCTGCTCTGAAACTACGTTCTTAACACAGGGAGATGATGGGGCTGCCCCCCCCCGCCTGAGGGACTTGTCCCTCAGACTCCCTTCTTCGCTTCGCGGTGGCTTAAAGAGGGTTAGTGTTCCCCGAACAGCCAGCCCATGACGCTTTCCTCATGGGCGAACGCCTGTCCGCCGGAGTGCTGGTCGCGGAAGCCGCGGCTGGTGAAGAACTCCGCCGGGCGAACGTCCAGCACGATGAGCTTGTCGATGGCCTCATCCGTCAAGCCCTGCTGTTCATAAAGCGCATGGAGCGCGTTATAGGTTTCAACAAAGGAGGTCGAGCCGTAGTAGCTATCCTGAGCGCCGATGGCGAAATAAACCGGGGTGCGTGCCTGAGCGAGCACGTTCAAATCACCATCCCACTGGGAGCTGGTCGCAAGATACGCGGTGAACAGATCGGGGCGTGTACCCATGATCAGCGAGCCGGTCTCCCCGCCGCCGGACATGCCGTGCAGATAGACGCGGCTTGCGTCGATGTTGTAATGGCTGATGAAATACTCGGTCAGGGCGATGGCTTCGTTGGCGGAGGTCTGTCCCCAATCGTTGAGCTGCGGGGAGAGGACGATCATCCGCTCGTTATCATGAATGGCTTCCGGACCGAAATCCTCGACCATATTCGCGCCCACGCCTTGGAAATACAGCCCTTCCCAGCCCGGCAGGGTGACGAACAGCGCATAGGGAACACTGCCGTCATAGGTTTCGGGAATGTAGCTGCTGAAATGAATATCGCCGATATCGCTGTGAAGCACATTGTCGTTGACAAAACCGCGCTGCGTCTGCGTGCCGGGCGTCAGAGTTTCTTCCGCCGTGGCCGCGCCGCAAAGCACGCACAGCAATAGAAGGACAGCATAAAAGTGTTTCATGGAAGGTCGCCCCCGTCAGTTCAGGCCATGCTCACCCAGCCAGTTCTCGATGTTCGCGGCGATTTCGTCGCTGTTCATCTCCTGAAACATGAAGTGGCTATTGCCGGTGATGCCGATTTGGGGTAGATCGACCACGGTGCAGTCGCCGCCGTCCGCGTTATAATGCTCGGCGAAATCGAGTGCGCCGTCGCGAACCTGCTTCCAGAAACCGGTCGAGGCGATATCCTCCGGGCCATTGTCGATATAGTCGCCGAAGTAGATGACGATCGGCACCTTGGCTTCCAGCAGGCGGTTATACTGCTCGGAACCGACCTGCGGCGTTCCGCCCGGCTCGATGGCGACGATGGCCGCCATGTTCTCGACCGGCACATTCCAACCGACCGCGCCGCCCTGAGAATGGGTGACGAAGATGGACTTATTGCCCGTGCGTTCCTTCACCTGCGCCAGCACCTCGCCCAGCGCGGCGGCGGCCTTCGCCTGATCGAACGTGCCGGTGTTCGGGGTCATCTGGCGGAAGAACTGATTCTGCGCCTCGTCGCCCTCCGGGAACTGGGAGCCTTCATAGCGTTCCGGCGCGACGCGCCCGATGCGGAAGTGGGTATACCACGCCTGATCGCCGGGCTTATAATCCTTGGATTCCGCCGACCATGTATCCAGGAAGCCGTCGGCGGACATGCTCGCCTGTGCGCCTGCCTCGCCGCGCCCCGGCTGATCGACCAGATACGCGCTGTGGCCGTTGCGCAGGAAGTAGGTCGCCCAGCCCTCGCGTCCGTCCGGCGTGGTCATCCAGCCCATACGGGACTGACCATAGCCATGCAGATAGACCATCGGGTGTCCGTTGTCATTCGTCGGAATCTGATAGAGCACATTCGCGTGATCGACGTGCGCCGTATTGCCCGCGCGGGTCGTATCCAGCCAGTTGGTCGTCGGGTCATAGTCGCCCGCGACGGGTTCGGTCACAGTGCCGCCCGCAGAGAACATGCCCTGCTCGGCAATGGAAAGCGGCTCGGAGGGCGTGGCTTCCGCCAGCGCCGCGCTGGTCATGGTGATGGACAGCATCAGCGCCGCCATCGCGGTCATTTTTTGAAGATTGATCATGATGTTGCCTCCTTACTTCTGTTCGCTGGTAAGGCTGTCGATCCACGCCTGAATCGCGTCCACATCGCGGATTTTCAGCCCATCGAGAATGGTATAATCGGGATAAAGCACGCGAAGGGATTCGACACTCTCCTCGATGCCGGAGCTTGCGCTGGTGCAGAACGGGATAATCGTCTTGCCGGAAAGGTCATAGGATTCGATGAACGTGTTAATCGCCATCGGCGCGTAATGCCACCAGATCGGGTAGCCCAGATAGATGATGTCGTAGTCGTCCATGTTCTCGATGACGGTCGAAAGCTCCGGGCGGGCGTTCGCTTCCAGCTCAGCCTTGGCAACCTCGGTCGTCTCGGTGTAATCCTCCGGGTACGCCTGAACGGTTTCCAGCTTCACCAGATCGCCGCCCGTCAGCTCGGCAATGCGCTCGGCGGCTTCCTGCGTCGTGCCCGTGCGGGAATAATACGCAATCAGCACATGGCTCTGTTCTTCCTCCGCCATGCCGACCATCGCCAGCGCCGCCAGCAGCAGCGCGGCAACCAGCAAACTTGCAATCTTTTTCATAAGAAAACCTCCTTTAATGTTTTTTACCTGCATTTTTTTATGAAGTTATCGCTTGGCGATAACTTGATAAGTGGGAAGTCCAGAAACCTCAGGTTTCTGGCAGGGCTTGGGACGGAGTCCTAACGTTTCCCTTACAGCTTCGCCGCAAGCGCGACCGCCTGATGCTCGTTCGTCGCCATGCCCTGATAGGTGAAGCCGTAGAGCGCGGCGAAACGCTGCATCGTGTATTCGCCCGCGTCCAGCATCCACTTCTCCGGCGCTGCGCCCTGCAAAATGAACATCAGCTTTTTGCCGCGCATCGAGCCGCTTTCCACCGGGCCGTAGAATCTGTCCAGCAGGTTGCGCACGCTGCCGCAAATGTTGTGCCAGTACAGCGGCGAACCGATGATGACCGTGTCCGCGTCGCGCATGGCGGCAACCACTTCGTCAAACTGGTCGCCCGGAAGGGTCTGACCGTAGCAGTTGATGCGGTAATCCGTCAGGTTCAGCGTCTTGTACGGCTTGCCGTTTGCGATCTTCGCGGCAAGCGCCGCCGTGTTGCCGTTCTTGTTCGGGCTGCCGTTGATAAAAAGCATGTTCATGGTTGTGTACCTCCGTGATATTCAAGGTTAAAGGTTATTCGTCCAGTCGATCATCTGCCGCTGTGCGCCCGCCACCGCGTCCACCGTGTCCACATCCTCCGGCATGGAGAAATAGACGACCAGCGTATCGCTCTCCGCCCGTGCGCCGGGCATGAGCATCCAGAGCGCAATGCCGACAAGAAACACCAGCAGGAACAGCGAAACGCTTCTCTTCATCTTTACCAGCACTCCTTCAAAATCTCGTAGATCTCGTCGTGGGTCATGTGCTTATAGCTGCCCGGCATGAGGTTGCAGGAATCCGCAATCTCGCGCAGGGGGCTGTCGTCCGTCATGCCCAGCTCGCGCAGGGTCGTCGGCATACCGATTTCGCGGATGAACGCCGCCAGCGCTTCCACGCTCTCATGCGCCAGCGTCACGTCATCTTTGCCCGCCGCCGGGATGCCCCAGACGCGCGTGGCGAACCGCACGAACTTCTTCGCGCCCGCCTCGCAGATGTGGCGGTAATAGACCGGGTGGATGACCGCCAGCCCGCAGCCGTGGTTGCAGCCGGTGAACGCGCCGAGCTGATGCTCGATCTGGTGTGCTTCAAAGTCGGTCTTTTTGCCGAGCTTGAGGATGCGGTTTTCCGCCATCGTCGCCGCCCACATCAGGTTGCTACGCGCGTCGTAATCTGTCGGATTGACGATCGCCGTGCGCATGTCGCGGATCACGCCGCGCATCAGCGCTTCCGCGATATCATCCGACACGTTTTCCTCGTCCGGTTCGCTGAAATAGATTTCCATGATATGAGATAGCGTATCGAATGCGCCAGAAACCATCTGCTTCTTCGGCACGCTGAACGTGTAGGTCGGGTCGAGCATCGCGAATTTCGCGTTCAGCTTGGGGTAATCGCGCCCGGTCTTGATTTTGAGCGCTTCGTTGGTGATGACCGCGCCGCCATTCATCTCGCTGCCCGTGCCGGAGACCGTCACGATGATGCCCAGCGGAAGCGGCTCACAGGCGATGACGTCCTGCTTCGCCCAATACTTCTCCCAGATATCCTCGTCGGAGACCGCCGCCAGCGAAATCGCCTTGCAGCAGTCCATGACGCTGCCGCCGCCGACCGCAAGAATCATGTCCGCGTGCTCGGCCTTGGCGAGCTTCGCGCCCTCCAGCACCTTGGCGTAGGTCGGGTTGGACGGGATGCCGCTGAACTCGATGACGTGCTTGCCGCAGGATTCCAAAATGCCGCGCACCTCGTCGTAAACGCCGTTGCGCTTGATGGAGCCGCCGCCGTAACAGAGCATCACGTTCTGACCGTATCGGCTCATCTGGCAGGCGAGATATTCCTTCACACAGCCCTTGCCGAAATAGGCTTTCGTCGTGTTTTCAAAAATGAAGTTGTTCATAACCTTTGCGCCTCCTGTTTGCTGCTGCGCTGTTTTCTTTTTACGCCGATATTATAGCGAAAGAAGGAATGAAACAGAAGTTTCTCCTTGTTACGCAGTATAAACCCGAAGGTTATGATAAGGATGCAAAAAAGGAGCCGTCCCCGAAGGAACGACCCCTTATCAAAAAGACTGTGAAATTACTTCGCCGCGTTGATCTCGCTGACCGCAGTCTCAGCCGCAATGCGACCCTCGGTCGCATAGTAGCCCAGAGAGAACGCGCCCATGTAATAATCACCAAACAGCTCGGACGTGGAAAGCTCGCCGATGGCAAACAGATTCTCGATCGCCTGATCGTTCTGATCCAGCACATGGAACTGACGGTCGGTCAGGAAGCCGCCGATCGTGCCGTAAGAGCCCGGCTGGATGAACGCGGCGTACAGACCTTCGTCGTCGTTATACGGAACGAGGAAGCGCGGATCCTTGCCGTAGTTGGTATCTTCGCCCACTTCGCACAGATGCTGATAGCGGTTGTAGGTATCGCTCAGCACCTTCGCGTCGATGCCCAACTTCTCGGCGATCTCCTCGATATTCTTGCCGTAGACCACGACGTTCGGATTATCCGGCTGCTCCTTGAGCTTGGCGAGGAAATCCTCGCGGATGTTGTGCGCGTCGAACAGCGCATAGCTGGCGGGGCTGCCGTGGCGCAGCATCTCGACCGCCATGCCGGAGGACATATTCAGCTCTACGCCCTGATCCTCGCGGACATAGCGGACGCCGTTCGCATCTCCACGTTCGAGTAATCGACCGCGCCGCCCGCGATCGCGTCCTTCACGATGGAAAGCACCGCATTGCTGGTGATCGTCGCGCCCGCGATGCCGTCCACATCCGCGTCGCCCTTTTCCAGAATCGCGGCGACCAGCGGCTCGATCGCCGCGCCGCCGACGGTCGGCGTTTCGCTGTCCGCCGTGACCGTCAGAGAGACGACCTTGCCCGCATCATCCAGACCGACTTCCGCCGTCACGTCGCCGCCAAAGCCGCGCGCCGTGCCGGTATAGCTGCTCTCCGCAAGCGCAGCACTGCTCATCAGCAGCGCGCCTGCCAGAAACAGGCTTATCTGTTTTGCCTTCATGATGAAACCCTCCGAAATGGCGCGCATCCGGCCGAATGTGCGCTGTGTGAACGTGCCTCACGTTTGACAACAGTATAACAATTCCACCTCTGTTCGAGAAGAATGTCTTGGTTATTATCTGTAAACTCAAAGGTTTACAGTCAAGCTGTTGACAAAAAGCTATTCTCCCCCTAAAGGGGGAGAATAGCCCTTTCCGCAAATGAAAGTCAGCAAATTGAGTGCGTATATAAAAACACGTTCACGATGAGCGTTTACATCTGTTCCTGCTTCATCACGGTTTTTACCGCGTCCAGAAACCGCTTGACCGCCCGCGACGGCGTAGGCGCATGAAGCAGACCGAACGGCATGAAGTATTCCCAATCCACCGGGACGGTGCGCAGCATGGGATGAATATCCGCCCAATACTCAATCGTCATCATCAAATCGTTGCTGTGTTCACATTGATTGAGAACCCTCATGGAAAGAAAATCGAAATCAACGATGTGAATCTGCGGATGATTCTGCCAGAGATCATCCCGCAGAATATCCAGATAGCCGTTCCAGCCGCGGCGAATCAGCATGAAATTTTCACCGTTCAAATCTTCGACGGAAAGCCTTGCGCGGGAAGCCAGCGGGTGAGAAACCGACATTGCGCAGCAAATCGGCTCCTTGGACAACTCAAGTGCCGCGCACCCGCGTGCTTTCAAAAATGGTTCATCAAACGTGCCCGCCACAATGTCGATCTTATCACCGAGGTTGCGCAGAATCTCCCGCGCATTTTCCGGCGTGTTTTCAAACGGAACAAACTCGAAACGGATTTCCGGGCATATCTGCTGGATTTTGGGACCCCAGTCCTGAATAAACTTGATGGGTGTCATCGGCGACGCGCCGATGCGGATGATGTTTTCCTCATCCTCGCCCGCGTCCTTTGCACGCTCGACGGCTTCCTTGCAGTAGGCGACGATATATTTGGCGTCCTTATAGAGCGACTGCCCTTCCTTGGTGAGCTTCAGCCCGCGGTGGGTGCGGACAAACAGCGTCAGCCCCAGGCTGTTTTCCAGCAGATTGATTTGCTTGATGACCGCCGGAGGCGAAATATACAGCTCCTCGGCGGCTTTATTGAAGCTGCCTGCATCGGCAACGCACAGAAACGTGTCGAGCTGCGGGTTATACATGTCGTTCACATCCTTCGGAAACTCTTTCTGACAGTATAACGCATTTAGGACTTCTGTGCAAGACGGGGAAAGAAAAACGGACTGCCGAAGCAGCCCGTCAGGGAGGGAAAGCGATTTACTTCTGCTCGTCTACCGGCGGCACCATCTGCGCATACTTCTTGAGCAGCTCCGGCGTGCTGGTGTAGTAGCGAACATCCTTGTTCAGCGCGGCAATCTGCGCCATTTCCGCATCGGTCAGCGCAAAATCGAACAAATCGAAATTCGCCTTGATGTGCGCCGGATTCTTCGAGCCGGGGATGACGATGTTGCCATCCTGAATGTGCCAGCGGAGGATGATCTGCGCGCTGGTCTTGCCGTACTTCCTGCCCAGCTCGGCAAACAGCGGTTCTTCCAGCAGCGCCTTGTCTCCATGGCCCAGCGGATACCACGCCTGCGGCACGATGCCGTTTTCCGCCAGCATCGCCTTGAGCTGCTTTTCCTGATGATATGGATGCAGCTCAGTCTGCAAAACGGTCGGCTTGACCTCGCAGATGGAGAGAATCTCGGCAATCTGCGCCGCGTTGAAGTTGGACAGACCGATGGCGCGCACCTTGCCCGCCTTATACGCCGCCTCCATCAGGCGATAGCCCGCGACGTAGTTGCCCGCAGGCTGATGGATCAGCAGCAGGTCGATATACTCGGTACCCAGCCGCATGAGCGTCTTATCCACCGCGTCCGCCTGCTCGTAAAAGCTCGGCCAGATTTTGGTTTCGAGGAAGATTTCTTCCCTCTGCAAGCCGGATCTCTTCATCGCACGCCCGACCGCCTTTTCGTTGACGTAGGCGTTGGCGGTGTCGATGAGCCGATAGCCGTCGGCAAGGGCGCTGAGGACGAAGGCTTCCGCCTCGTCCGGGGAGAGCAGGAACGTGCCGATGCCCGCCATCGGCATTTTGACGCCATTGTTCAGCGTTGTGTATTCCATGAAAATCATCCTTTCTGATATGGTTTCGCGATTCAAGACCGTCAGGTAACGCTTCGCGGTTGTATAAAGAAGTTACACGGTTTTACCCATTTCATAAGCCTGTTTCATGGCAGGCGTATTTGCGATTTTACCCGGCTCATACACGCCGTTTCCGATAATCGTCCCCTTTTCCACCGCGCCATGCACGCAATCGACATAGCCGCGGAAGCACGCCAGCGTGGTATCAGCGGAGGAGGTATCTTCATCCGCCATCGTGACGATATAATAGAAATCCTTATTCTTCACTTCCAGCCAGCGCGCCACGGTGCGGTCGATAACCGCCTTGAGCTGCGCGTCGATGGAATAGAAGTAGACCGGGCTGGAGAGCACGATCACATCCGCGTCGATCATCTTTTGCAGCACCTCGGCCATATCGTCCTTATGGGCGCATTCGCCGTGGTGACTGCGGCAGAAATAGCAGGCGGAGCAGGGCGCAATCTTCTTGGACACGACGCGAATCTTTTCGACCTCGTTGCCCGCTTCCTGCGCGCCGCGCATAAATTCGTCGCACAGCAGATCGGAATTGCCGCCCTTGCGCGGGCTGCCGGACAGAATCAGAACTTTTTTGCTCATGGTGTTTTCCTCCCCGTTTGAGTTTCTTTAGTTGTTGGCAAAGACCTGTTCGAGCCATGCGGCGTAGTCCCTGACCCAGCCGCCGTCCGAACCGAAGCCGTGCGGCCAGCCGTTCAGCACGATGCGGCCGGTGGGAATACCTATGCCGCGAATCACGTCGTATTGCTGTTGAAACTGGCGATAGAAGGGATCCTGCGTGCCGTAGACGTAGAAGGTCGGCGGCAGGTCGCCCTCCGCGAGCCAGTCTGCATCCATATTGCCCACGCTCAGGCGGCCGTAGAAGGAATAGATCATGCCCGCGGCAGACGCATGCGCGGGGATCGCATCCAGCTCATCCGGCACATAGCTGCTGTCCAGCGCCGTGCCGTTGACCTCCTCGTCGTAGTGCATCAGGAACTCGCCTGCCTGAATACCGCCCGCAGAGAAGCCCATGACGGCGATATCCTCCGGCTCAACGCCATACGCATCGGCATTTTTGCGGATGAAGCGCACGGCGCGCGCCACATCCAGCGCGCCTTCCTCCTGCGTGTAGGGAGACAGGCGGTAATCCACGATGAACGTCTGGAAGCCCAGCTCGCGCAGCGCCGCCGCCGTCGGCAGGGAATCCGTATAATTGCCGCGGAACTGATACGCGCCGCCTGCCATCAGCACGACCGCGCCCTTGGGCTGCACGCCCTCGCGAACGGGAATTGCCGTCACATACGGGCGGAAATCCCAGTCGTCAAAATAGCCCGTCATGTCCGGCGTAAAACTGGTTTTCGCGGGCGCGCTGCCCTCCTCCCAGAGATAGAGCGCCTGAATCCGCGTCGGATCAGCCGCCGTATTCAAGACGGTCGCGTTTCCATCCGGCTGCGGCATCTTCGCCAGCATCCTTGTGCGGGAATAATCGCGGATCGTCCCCAGACCGTAATTGTACGCCGCCGGAAAATCGTCCGGCGTGGGCACGGTATCTTCGGAAGACCCTTCGCGCAGATCGTCGATGGTTTCGGTTAAAGCCGCCTGTCCGTTCATCCGGTTCATCGCGTCCTGTATGGCCTCCAATCCGTTTTCCAGATTGCTGTTTGTGTTCTCCGCCAGCGCACCGTTTCCTGCCGGCAGAACCAAACTCAGCAGGGCGATACAGGCGGCGATTTTTTGTTTTGTCTTGCTCATTGAAAATTCTCCGTTCAGCCTTCATTTTGCATGTGTTTTTCCCAGAAAGCCACCGCGTCGTTCAGCCATCCCTCGGCAACCGTTCCTGTGCCGATGCCGAACCCGTGCGACAGCCCCGGATAGACGTGAAACTCGGTATCCGTGCCGAGCTGATGCAGCAATTCAAGACGCTGCTGCATCAGCTGCCAGCTTGCAATACCGTCATTGCGCCCGACGCAGGCATACGTCGGCGGGTCAAGCTCGCTGTATTCGCTGTGCCCCGTGTATTGCAAAATGACGGCGGCAGGGCGCGGATAATCCGGCTCGCCGAAGAACGCCGTTCCATACGAGCCGACCCACGCCGCCATGCGTCCGCCCGCCGAGCCGCCCCAAAGGGAATAATCGGAGGTATCGACCTCCAGCTTGTCGGCGTGCTCAAAGATAAAGCTGATGGCGCGCGCCAAATCCTCGCACGCCGCTGCGCCGGGGCGATAGATCAGCGCAAAGGCGTTGTAGCCCTTCTTGGAAAGCTCCAGCGCGTGCGGGAAGCTGTCCTGCATCGCGCCCACATAGGCAAAGCCGCCGCCCGCGTTGCACACGGCGAACCGCGCACCCGGCGTACCCTTGAAGAAGAACAAGCCCGAATCCCGCTTGGCGGGATCGGCGGCTTTTTCTTCCTCGGTATAGATATCGTAAAAGATGGTTTCGCCGTTCAGCGCGCGCGTGCGCAGAAAATTGGCGATTTCCACCGTCTTATCCGGGTCGATGTTGTTGTACCACGTCAGGCGCAGACTGCCCAGCGTATCGCCGCTCATGTAGCCCTCGTCCACCGGAAAAATCAGCCGCCCGCAGTCGCCAAACGCCGGATCATGGATGACGGCTTGAATCGGCGTGTTCTTAGTATATGCGTTCATATCCGCGTCCTCCGCGAAAGCGCTCGTTCCACCCCATACGCAGAGAAAAACCAGCGCAAGGTAAACAAGAAGATATCTGTGTTTCATCGGCTCACCCGTTCCGTTCTTTTTTCGGTTCTATTATAAAAAAGGTGAGACTCGTTGTGAAGTCTCCCTTGGTTTATCAGTATATACCTGAAAGTTATAGCTCTGGTGGATGAGAACGAAGCAAAACGTGTTGGACGGATTCTTCTCGATTGCGTTTGAGAACTGTCTGCGCGGCGGTTTCTGTCGTTTCTTTCAATTCTTTTCGATTGATCGCCGTTTCCATCGCATCCTCAACCGAAACCCTCCCATCCGAAACGCGCGGCAGCGCATCAGGAATAACCTTGCGCATCCAGTATCGGATGCGGTTCAGTTCCGCCATTTCAGCTTTGACTTCTTCGAGTTTGGGAAGAAGGGCTTCGCGTTCCGCTTCTAGCTGCATACGCTCTGTTTTCAGCGCCGCGCGCTGCTCCTTATCGAGAGGAGACGCAAGCCTCAGCAACTTTATCCAGCAAATGAGATCGGGTTTTGTGACCAGCTTTCTTCCGCCAATCCGGAGCGTCGGAAAGTCCTTTTGATTCAGCAAAGTATACGCGCCGGATTTAGATATGGAAAGCGCATGGGCCAGCGCTTTAGCATCCAATACGTCGGGCAGATCATTAAAAAGCTCATTCATTCAAGAAATTCCTCCTTTTCGGGTAAAAGAAAAACCACTGTCGTCCTGACAATGGCTTTAAGAGAAATAAAATTGAGGTTACTCGTTTTCCACATATTTTTGAGAGTGTTCGGCAATCTGTTTTCGCCTTTTCACCACCGCGCTGTGATTCTTAAAACCAACCTTTTCAGCAATCTTCTGATCGGTCATGCCCTGCATTTTGAGTTTCAGAATCTCGCGGTCGCGCTCCGACAAGGTTTCCATAAAGCTCTTGAGCCGCAGCTCATTCAGCACTTCATGCTCGAATTCCCCGTTTGGATCAGCGATATCCTTCGTCCCATCTTCACAGTCCTCCTGTATCTGTTCCATCGAGACGGGCGTTCCCACATTGGTCCGCGTATGATGCCACTTTCGATAGCTGTCGATTCGTTCGCGGCTGACGCGCGTCTCATCGAAATCCTCCACCGTGCGATTGAGCCACAGTTCATCAATCATCGGCTGCCAATCCTGCTCCTCGATGATTTTTAACGTCAGGGTACAGACCAACGCATCAAATTGAGCCGTCGTGCACCATGAAAATTCCATGCCCGGACGCAAACAAAGCAGACGGGAAAATGTGAGAATCTGATCGTCTTCCAGCTTTTTTCGGATATGATTCATGATGGTATACGCCAAGCGCCAGAGCGGGAAATTGCCGGAGTAATAGTTGATATTGGTCGGCATCCATTTTCGCTTTCCATTTTTATCCGGCACCAGAAAGCAATTCCAGATTGCCCAAGCATACGAATCCCAAATCATTTCCAGAAAAGCGTCGCTGTTCACCAATTCATCGTACTGATGGGTGTTCCAGATTGCATAAGGACAGCGCGGAAGCGACAGATAGACGCTTCGCTTTTGTACATATTCCTTTGGCAGCAGATAGAACATGGGCAGCCACGATTTATAGGTGGTCAGGCATACCTCCACTTTACCATCTGATCTTTTTGTGGCAAACGGTTCTGCTGTAAAGGGTGACTGATTCTCCATCTCGCTCACCTCGCCTTCAAATCATTATGGAAAACAGTACCTCTATCCATACACGACACAAACATGCTTCGATTGTTCCATCTGTTTCAAATTTTTTCAAAAAATCTCCGTACAACACAAAAAGTAAAACGCACCTTATTGTCATATTATAGCAGGAACGGAAAGGCTGGAAAAGATGCAAAGATGATTCCCTCGTGACAGAAAACAGAACAAACCATGAACAATGCTCATATCAGACATATTCAAAATCTTTTTTGGAAAATGCCATTTTTAAGAGTTGACTAATTTCATAAAATGATTTATGATAGAGCCATCAACTCACAGGAGTGTGTGTACATGGAAATTGTCGGTCAACGTCTGAAAGCGCTGCGCGAGAGCATGGGAATTTCACAGGCAAAGATTGCGTTGCTTCTGGATTCCAAACAACCCAATATCAATCGTTTTGAGCATAATCAATCCGAGCCGCCGCTTGCGCTGCTCTGCCGCTATGCTGATTTCTTCGACGTGTCGCTGGATTATATTCTCGGACGCACCGATCAGCCGCAGGGAAAGCTGTACGAATACAAGCCGACTTATTCTCCCGAGCGAGAGGACATGCGGCGCTTTATCGAGATGTGCTTTGATCCTGCGTCGCCTGCAAATGCCAAGTTGAAAGAAACTTTATTGCGAATGGCTGAAGGTGAAAATCCATGAGTAGGAAAACATCTTCCATCCTCGTTCAAGACGTTCCCGTTACCGTCATGAGCATCGACCAGCGCGATTATATCCGCCTGACCGATATGGCAAAAGCGCGGACGGATGCAGGGCGGGCAGCGGATGTCATTAAAAACTGGCTGAGAGCTCGTTCAACCTTGGAGTTTCTCGGCACTTGGGAATCATGTATAACCCCGATTTCAAAGTGGTCGAATTCGACCACTTTAAGAGCGAAGCCGGGCTGCATACGTTCACTTTGAGTGCCAAGGAATGGATTGAAAGTACGCACGCAATCGGCATGTATGTGCAAGCCGGACGATACGGCGGCACTTACGCACATAAGGATATTGCCTTTGAGTTCGGCTCTGCAATCAGCCCAATCTTCAAGCTCTATCTGCTGAAAGAATACCAACGGTTGAAGGATGAAGAAAACGACCGTCTCAAGCTGGAATGGGATGCAAAACGCTTCCTGTCCAAAAATAACTACCTGATTCACACGGATGCCATCAAAAACTATGTGCTGCCGCAAAGCAATCATTCCAAATCAACCGAATGGCTGGTCTATGCGGACGAAGCGGATTTATTGAACGTCGCTTTGTTCGGCTGCACAGCCAAGGAATGGCGCGACGCAAACCCTGTTCTTGCTGCCAAGCAGAATATTCGAGATTTCGCTTCCATCGCTCAATTGACTGTCCTTTCCAATCTGGAAACCCACAACGCAGAAATGATCAAGCAGGGCATCGACAAAGCAGAGCGCTTTGACCGTTTGAAACAGATTGCCGAGTATCAGCTGCGCGTGTTGACCGAGGCAGAAGCCATTCAAAAACTGCCCAAAGGAAATGATAACGAATGAAAGCCGTCATTTATGCCTGCTACTCCTCCGATAATCAACGCGAGGAAAGCATCGAGGGTCAGATTCGAGAATGTACCGAATACGCTGTCCGAAATGACATCACGATTCTTTCCAGTTATATCGACCGTGCCTTATCCGCCAGAACTGCTGATCGTCCCGAATTTCAAAGGATGATTGCGGATAGCGAAAAGGGGCTGTTCGATGTAGTGCTTGTCTGGAAACTCGATCGTTTCTCTCGTGATCGCTATGACAGCGCACATTACAAGCATATTCTGAAAAAGAACGGCGTCCGCGTTGTTTCAGCCCGCGAAAATATTTCCGAAGGGCCGGAAGGCATTATCCTTGAATCTATGCTGGAGGGCTATGCCGAGTACTATTCCGCGGAGCTATCCGAAAAGATTCAGCGCGGGCAGAAGGAAAATGCGCTTAAATGCCGCAGTAATGGCGGCAATGTTCCTCTCGGCTATAAGATTGGCTCAGACGGCGTACTGGAAATTGACCCTGCCACTGCCCCACTGGTTGAGGAAATCTTTACCCGTTATGAGAGCGGCGAAACCATCAAGGCTATCGCCGATTCGCTCAATGAGCGCGGACTTCGCACACGAAAAAACCGGCCATTCCGTGTGGCATCGCTCAGCGTCACCCTTAAAAACAGAAAATACATCGGTGAATACAAATACGCCAGCACTGTGATTCCAAACGGGATTCCCGCCATCATCTCTCTCGATCTATTCGAGCGGGTTCAGCAACGAATGGCAGGCAACAAAAGAGCACCGTCCAGAACGAAGGCCGATACGGAATACCTACTCACCACCAAGCTCTTCTGCGGAGACTGCGGCAGGCTGATGGCAGGCGAATGTGGCACCAGCGGCACAAACGGCGTCAAGTATTACTACTACAAGTGCGGCGGCACAAAGCGCAAGCTGGGCTGTAAACGAAAAGCACTGAAAAAGAACTGGATTGAACGTGCTGCCGTGATTGCAACCATCGAACGGGTGCTGCGAGATGACGAAATTGACCGCATTGCTGATGCGATCATCGACCTGCAAAATCGAGACGATACGACCCTTCCCGCCTTGCGCCAGCAGCTCAAAGATTGTGAGCAGGGCATTGAAAATATGCTGAACGCGATTCAAATGGGTATTCTGACTCCATCCACCAAAACAAGGCTCGAAGAGCTGGAATCCCAGCGCGAAAGCCTCAAGGTCAGCATCCTGCAGGCCGAGCTCGAAAAGCCCAAGTACACCAAGGAACAGATCGTCAGTTGGATCAACCGATTCAAGTACGGAAACGTGGATGACACCGAGTACCAGCGGCAGATCATCGACACCTTCATCAATGCCATCTACGTCTATGACGACAAGCTGGTTTTCACCTACAACTTCAAAGACGGCACAGAAACCGTTCCTCTGAAAGCCGTCGAAGATGCGTTTGGTTCGGATTTAACTCAAGTTGCTCCACCAAACCCAAGAAATCCGAACATCATCCCGATTGGGGATGGGTTCGGATTTCTTCTTTTTATCTCAAGTATTGTGGTGTGATAAACAAAATGAACGAAAGGAGACAGATCGGAATCATTCCGATAGTCCCGGCACTGAAAATAACGATAGGGCAAGCGTTCACATCCACAGAATGTGAGCGCTTGCCCTATTTTGCAAATGGATTTATGCCTTTTCCAGCGTCCAGTTCTGGCTCTCGGTCTGGCACTTCACCATGTGGGCGAAGATACCGCCCGATTGCAGCAGCTCTGCGGGCGAGCCCTGCTCCGCCACTGCGCCGTCCTTCAGCACCACGATCTGATCCGCGCCGGAAACGGTGCGCATCCGATGGGCAATGATGAGGACGGTTTTGTTCCGGATGAGGCGGGAAAGTGCTTCCTGAATCGCCGTTTCATTTTCAACGTCCAGACTGGCGGTTGCCTCGTCCAGCAGAATGATTGGCGCGTCTTTCAGGAAAGCACGGGCGATGGAAATGCGCTGCCGCTCGCCGCCGGAAAGCTCGCAGCCGTTCTCGCCGATGTTGGCGTTCCAACTGTCGGGCAGTTTTTCGGCAAACTTGTCCACATTGGCGAGCTTTGCCGCCGCAATCACCTCTGCGTCCGTCGCGTCCTTTCTGCCGATGCGGATGTTTTCCAAAATGCTGTTGTCAAACAGCGTCACATCCTGAAAAACAATGGCATACAGGCTCATCAGCTTTTCCGGTTCGATCTTCGACACATCCATGCCGCCCACGGTGATTCTGCCTCGGTCGATATCCCAGAACCGCGCCGCCAGCCGGGAAACGGTGGTCTTTCCGCCTCCGGAAGGCCCGACCAGCGCCGTGACCTGCCCCTGTTTCGCCGTAAAGGACACATCTTTCAGCACCGTTTCGCCGCCCTGATAGGCAAACCCCACATGGTCGAACACGATATCGCAGTTGTGATTGGTGAGCTGTTCGCTGCCGGTCTGCACGGGGCAATCCAGAATCTCATTCATCCGCTCGATGTTGCTGTTCGTGCCGATGATGGCGGCGAGGTTTTGCAGCGTTCCCTCCAAAGGATCGTACAGGCGGGAGACCACCAGCAGAAACATGAAGAAGGTCAAAACGTCCAATTCGCCCTTGACCAGCAGCGATGCGCCCGTGAGGGCGGTAGTGGCGATGCCCAGCCGCAGGACAAGCCCGGCGGACACCACGAAGACGGACGTTCCCAGCTCGCTCTTGATGAGGCGGCTCTCCACAGCGCGGATTTTCTGTTCCAGCCCGGCAAGATAAGCGCTTTCGGCGTTGTTGGCGCGCAGGTCGGGCATCGCTTCGATGTACTCCTGAACGCCGTCCTCGCAGGCGACCTTTGCCGCCGTCGCTTTGCGGGAAAGCCTTTTCTGCACGCCGGACGCCAGCGCGACGATGGCAAACGCCACAGGCAGCGGCCAGATGGCGGCAAGCGCCATGCGCCAGTTGAAAAACAGCATCGACACGGCAATGACCGTGGTGGAGAGCATCGCGCCATACAGCGGCGCGACAAAGTGGGATTGGCTCTGCTCCAGCACGGCGCAGTCGTTCATAATGGAGGAGGTCAGGTCGGCGAGATCCTTCTTTCCAAAAAACGACAGCGGAATCTTTCGCAGTTTCTCCGCAAGCCCCACCCGGCGCACGCCGGATTCCACATAGGTGACAAGGAACGTGTTGTCGTATTCAAGCCGCGTACAGACCACGATGAACAGCGCCGCCGCGATACAGCCGATGGCATAGAACGGGATTCGCTCCGCCGTCAGCGTACCACGCATGACGTCGCCCACCAGCCGGTACAAAAGCCCCACTGGCAGCATGAAGGAGATGTTTTGCAGCGCACAGCACAACATGCCCTTGATGTTGTCCACCGCGCCCTTACGGGAGAGGGCATAGCGCCTTTGTAGATACCGAATCATCGCTCAAGCCTCCTTTGCCACTTTCCATTGGACAGACTGCTGATAATCCCGCCACATCGTGCCGAACAGACTGTCCGCCTGTCCGGACAGCTCCGCAAAGCTGCCGCTTTCCGCGAGACGTCCCTCTTTTAAGACATAGATGCGGTCGGCGTTCACGACCGTGGACAGACGGTGAGCGATCATAATGACGGTGCGCCCCTTTGCCAGCGCATTGAAGGCCATCTGCACCTTCGTCTCGTTGTCGGGGTCTGCAAAGGCGGTCGCCTCATCCAGAATCAGCACCGGCGCGTTTTTCAGCATGGCGCGGGCGATGGCCAGCCGCTGGGTCTCGCCGCCGGAGAGGTAGACGCCCTGCGAACCGATGACCGTGTGCACGCCGTCCGGGAATTTCTCGATGATATCCATGCACTGCGCGGCGCTGAGCGCCGCCAGCACTTCCCCATCCGTAGCGTTCGGCTTGCCCATGCGCACGTTATCCAGAATACTGCCCTTGATGAGGCGGCTGTTCTGGAACACGAAGGAAACCGTGTCCATCAGTTCGCTCTTGTCTATGTCCTTTACATTCGCGCCGCCGATGGATATTTTGCCGCTCTGCGGGTCAAAGAAGCGGGCAATGAGCGCCGCCAGCGTGGATTTTCCGCCGCCGGAAGGGCCGACAAATGCCACCGTCTGCCCCGTGCCGATGGAAAGGGAGATATCCTCCAGCGCGTTTTTCACGCCGTCATAGCTGAACGTAACATGCTCCAGCGCAACCGAGCTGTCCTTGGGATGCTTCGGCGCGTTCGAGCAGGAGAGCGACGGGCTTTCCAGTACACGGTCAATGCGGGTAATGGCGTCCTGCACGATCATGCCGTTTTCGCTCATAAACATCAGCTTGGTCAGCGTCAGGGAGATGACCGGCGTGATGATGATGTAAAAGAGCAGGTTCAGCAGCGCGCCGCCGTCCGTGCCGCCGCTGGCGAACAGGAAAGCGCCCGCAATCAGGAACACAAACACACTGTTGACCGCCAGCGTATAGAAGGTCATGGGCCAGCGCAGCTGCTTGGTATAGGCGATGACCCAGCGCTCATAGTTGTCGATTGTCCCCTTGAACTTTTTGAAGGAGAACACCGTCTGCCCGAAGGTCTTGACCACGGGAATACCCCGCACATACTCCACCGCTTCGCCCGACATATCCGCCAGCGCGTTTTGGTATTGGGTCATTTGCTCCTGCATCTTCTTGCCGGTCATGCTCGTCATCACTGCAAAGGCGAGCGCCACGGGCACAAGGCTCAAAAGCCCCAGCCGCCAGTCAAACGCCAGCAGCAGCGTCAGAAGCCCCGCGATGGTCGCCATGGCTTTCGCCTGATCCGGCAGTTGGTGGGCGAGATAGGTTTCCGCCGCCCCTGCGGTTTCGGAGATGGTTCGCCGCAGTTTGCCGCTGCCGAACTGCTCAATCGTGCCCAGCGGCAGGGTGGCGATGTGCTTCACCATGGCAAGCCGCAGGTTGGTGGCGATGCGGAACGCCGCAAGGTGCGAGCACATCAGCCCCGCGATGTAGGTGAGCACGGCGACGACGGCAAACGCCACCGCCATCCAACCATATTGGGTCACATGGACGGCGTTTTCATACTGCGGCGCGACCTCGATGACCTCCCTCAGGATGCGCCAGATGTACCCAAACGGCACCAACGCCAGCAGCGCACCCGCGGCGGCAAGCACCCACGAAAGGTAGGTCAAAATTCGATACGTCCCGGCATAATCGAGCAGCCGAGATAGATTGGATTGCTTTTTCAAAACAGCGCCTCCTTATTGATTTATATGTTAGTTTACTCTAACCATATAGCTTTTGAAAAGCCGCCGAAGCGGCAATTCTGAATTCCGTATTTACTTTTTCAGAAACGAGAACAGCCCTTTCTTTTCATACGGCGCTGCATGGATTTCCCCCGCCGTATAGCCGGTTGCGTCAATGGCGGCACGCAGGGCGTTTTCATCCAGCGGCGCTTTAGAGAGAATCACCGTCTCCCCTTTCGCATGAGAGGACGAAACCTTTTCCACCGAAAATGCGCGGCGAATCGTGTCGTTGACGTGCGCCTCGCACATGGAGCACGCCATGCCGGAAACCTTGACCGTTGTTTGAATCATATGGATGCCTTCTTTCTAAATCGTAAGTTTTTCAACGTGTGTATAACCACGCCGTAAGCACACAGGCAGAAATCATCTATTTCACAACCTTCATGCAAAAATCGCAACAGTCGTCACCGCGCCCCAGCGTCATGGTTCTCTGCCAGATGAGCCTCGGATGAAGTCCGCCATATGTGATATCGTCACTGTCACAGAAACAATGACACAACTCCGGACAGCCGCAGCGCACACATTCGTCGTGATAGGGGCATCTCGTCATGTCGATGCGCCACACACCGCCGGTCGTCCGGATTTCATTTGCCTCAAAGCCCGCCGAAATTCCGAAAAATTTCGGTGTCTGCGCGGCGAAAATCCCCGGCACCTTTTTATACAGTCCCGGGATGCGCATCAGCCGCAGGAAGATCTTTTTCAGCCGATATGCCCGTTCTTCCACATAGCCGTGGACGGTTCGCAGCGCTTCTTCCTTCGGCATGACCGTCTGCAACGTCTCGTATGCCGCGATGCCCGGCATGATCTGACTTTCGAGATGCCGCATCCTTTGCCTGCTCGCTCCGGCGTGTTCCGAGCGCAGTTCACCCAGCCTCTTTTTGAAAGCGGAATTCAGCTCGGCTTCCCGCTCCGGAAATCTTTCACGCGCCGTTTCTCGGAACGCTTTTGTAAGATAGCTTTCTTTCATCGCTTTACCTTCCGCTTAATGTTTCTTTCTCTTATACCCGCAGTCGCAGTACGCCCCGCCGGAAGCCAGCGTATACTGCCGCACGAAGTCGGTCACGCCGCCCGCCTCGCTCATCGTGTAGTCAAGGCGGCACAGCGCAGGCGTTAAATCGTACAGCCCCAGCTTTTTCATCAGCACGCAGATGCCGCATCGGGTGAACCGCCCCTCGTATCCGCTGCCGTCGGGGTATTCGTAAAACTCCATGTTCCACGAATAAGGGTTTCGGTCGGCGGCTCTCAGCGCAGCGGCCGCCTTCATGCCCGCAATATCCTTTTCGGTGAATTTGCTTTTTCCGCTCCTGCGGCAAAACCATTTCATCGGCTTTGTCATCATGGCGTTGGCGTAATAGACGGTCAGCCGCTCCACATCCGGGCGCTTCGGCATGGAGAGAATAAACGCGCCAATCATCGCGCAGTTGACGAGGTTCATTTTGAAGCGGTCGCCTTTTTCAAACTCCGGCAGGTCATGGATGATCGCCTTGTATCTCGGCTTCGCCTTTTTCGTGATGGCTTTTGCCGCGTCCGCGTCATAGCCGAATACCGCTGTCAACTGCTTTCGGAATGACGGCGCAAACAGCGTCCACATGCCGAAAGGCATTCCGATGTATTTCATCGCAAATATCTCCCTGTTTCCGCTTCGAGTGCCTGCCACACGGGGTACGCCGCGCCGCTCTGATCGAAAAACTTCTTGATATCCCGATTCAGCGCACGCATTTCGTCTATTGCGTTCATGGCATGGTCGGACGCGCAGAGCTTGCCCAGCGAGGTCGCGCACATCAGCTTAAAGAAGCGCAGGCAGGTCCTGCGGTATTTTTCACTCTCAAAATCGACGTCCGCCTTTGGCAAAATGGCATGTCCCGCGTTTCGTATGGCGCGGTAGCCCTCTATATTGGCGTCGATGAGCCGCTCGAGATACGCCGCATCTCTCTTGAGCTTTTTCAGGTCGCCGTCCGTCTTATAGCAGGCAAAAGCCGCCGGCATCACAAACGCCGCGTGGCAGAGCAGGTAATCCTCCATGTTCGGCTCATAGACGACCCTGTATTTGGTGCCGCTGAAAATCCGCTCGATCAACTGTTTATTGGATGCCGCGCCCGCCAGCTGTCCAATGGTGATTTTCTTTAGGTCGATGGAAACGACTCGATCAGCCTCCCGATGTCCTGCCGAAAGCGCAAAAGCGAACAGGACGTTTTTATCAGGCAGTTCGGCGGCAAGCGCTCTCGTCTGCACATTGTTTCCCACAAAAACGATGTTTTTTGTCCGGTTCGCCCGCAGCGTGTCCAGAACGGAATCGAGCTGCGTATAGCGCAGAACGACAAAGAATACATCGTATTGCGCATCCGGCGTAAGCTCGGTCACGACCGGGATGCTGCTGACCGACGTGCAAAGCGAAAACTTGTCCTTGATCCGCAGTCCGTTTTTCCTGATTTTCTCCGCCCATTTCCCCCGCGCAAGCAGGGTGACGTTCTTTCCGGCGCGGAATAAATTTCTCGCCAAATTGCAGCCCAGCACGCCCGCGCCGTATACCAAAATCTTCATCGCTTTCCTCCAAATTCGATCTTCACGATCTGCATCTTCATCCCATGATCGCCGACCTTTGCGAGGAAACGGAAAAAGCCGCTGACGGATGGGTCGCGAAGGTCGTTGTAGCCCAGCATATAGCCGCGGCTCGTGACCTGCAAACGGCTGTCCCACGCGCCGATCTCTTTGGGCGCGTCTGAAACGGCGAAATACGCGCCCACGTCCTTGATCTTCGCGCTCTTGAGCCATGTTTTGGCAATCATCTTGACCGCCGTTCGGTTCGCCGCGTCAAACACCAGAACGCCGCCGGGAAATGCGCCCGCCATGGCCTGCACCAACGCCTTGACCTGCTCCGTCAGGAAGTAATAAAACACGCCGGAAGCAAAGAACACCGCGCCGCCCGAGGCGTCGATTTGGGAAAACCACGCCGTATCGTTCAAATTGCAGGGGATGTTTTCCTCCCGCTCCCCGGCGGGCAGCAGCTCATTGCGCACGGCGATGACGTCGGGAAAATCCAGATTGTAGATTTTGCAGCTTCCGTTGTCGCAGGCTCTTCCGGTGCTGTCCAGACCGCAGCCGAGGTTGACCACCGCCGCAGTTGGATGGCTTTTCAGATAATCCCGCACCTCCCACGCGAGGTCATTCTGCCGCACGGCGACCTCCAACGCACCGAAACGCTGCATCAGACTGCGGGATTTCCTTTCCGCCTCCGAAAAGTCGTAGTCGATTTCGTCAATCAGGCGGATAGATGTTTCGTCCCGATAGAGATTCGGGTACAGCTCCGAACATGCCTTCCGGGCAAACAGCGGAATAATCAGCGTCTCCTGCACGGTGTTTTTTTCGATTTTGTGTTTCATAAGCGCCTCCCTCAGCGGATAAATACCGCCATGATTCCCGCCAGCGCCGCCGCAATGACCGCCATGCCCACGGCGCAGACGAGAGCCGGCAGAGCATCAAGCCTAATTCCTTCCAGAATCGTTTGAAAAATCATCCCATTTTCTCCATTCTTACCCCAGTGCCACATCCAGCACCATCATCACGCTGAAACCCAGCGCAAAGAAAACCGTTCCGAGGTTGGAGTGCCGCCCCTGCGACATTTCGGGAATCAGCTCCTCCACCACGACATAGAGCATCGCGCCCGCGGCAAAGCTCAAAAAATACGGCAGTGCCGGAATCACAAGCTGCGCCGCGAGAATCGTCAGCACCGCGCCGATGGGCTCGACCACGCCCGAAAGCACGCCGCCCCAAAACGCCCTGCCCTTGCTCTCTCCCTCCGCCCGCAGGGGCATGGAGATGATCGCGCCCTCGGGGAAATTCTGAATGGCGATGCCCAGTGACAGCGCCAGCGCGCTGGCCGCCGTGATCTGCGAACCGCCCGCGAGGAAGCCCGCGTACATCACACCAACCGCCATTCCCTCCGGAATGTTGTGCAGCGTCACCGCCAGCACCATCATGGTCGTGCGCCCCAGCTTGCTTTTCGGCCCCTCCGTCTGGTCGCTCCCCACATGAAGGTGGGGAATCAGACGATCCAGCATGAGCAAAAACAGCACGCCGACCCAAAAGCCGATCAGGGCGGGAAGGAAGGACAGCCTGCCCATCCCCTCCGATTGCTCAATCGCGGGAATCAGCAGACTCCAAATCGACGCCGCCACCATCACCCCGGCGGCAAAGCCCGCAAGCGAACGCTGCACCAAATCGCCAAGCGATTTTTTCATAAAGAACACGCACGCCGCGCCCAGCGTCGTTCCGAGAAACGGAATCAGGATTCCGAGAAAGGTTTCCAAATTACTTCACCGCCTTTTCGTTGTTTCCGATTTAGTCCGCTTTCCGGCAGACAAACCAGGCAATGCCTTTCACATTTCCAATCGTCACGGCCGCATACATGTTTTCCAACCGATTTTTTAGGCTGAAAACCGTCTCATAAGGCGGCGTGAAAAACCCTGCCTTTTCATAAACATGCCGGACGAACCAATCCGTCCGCTTGTGTTCGCCCTTCACATAGAAGCAGCCGCAGAATGTCCCGCCGGGTTTCAGCACCCGAAAAACCTCCCGATAAGCGGCTTCCTTATCCGGAAAAGCGTGAAAGCCGTTCAGCGATAGCACGATGTCGAAGGTATCGTCTTCATAGGGAAGCGCCCCCACGTCGCCCTGCCGAAAGGTCACATTTTTCAGGTGCAGGCGCTCCGCCTTTTCCCGCGCCTGCCCCATCATATCCGCCGAGTAATCCAAACAGGTGATGTCCGCCTCCGGCATGGTCTGATAAACCGGCATGGTCAAAACGCCCGTTCCCACCGGCACCTCCAGCAGCCTGCCGGAGAAATGCGTGGGGATGCCGGACAATGCCTTTTCCAGATAAGCGTCGTTTTCCGCCTTGTTCATCGCCCACACCAGACGGCACACCGCTTTCCCGCTCAGGGTGGAGCAGGTAATCATGCCGTCATAAAAATTGTTCCCGCCCGTCAGCCGATACGCGCCGCGGATGGCATCTTTTCGTTCCATAGTCATTCCTCCGGATGCAAAATTTCCGTGCTCTATCTCCTCATTTCCGCGCCGTGACGCACAGCCAGCCCCGTTTATTCTTGTGAATCTGCACGTCGCGAAAACCCGCCTGCTCCAGATCCGCTTTCAGCTCGACGTCCTTGTAGATGGTCATCCCGTCGATGATCTTCGTCCACTTCTCGTCCTTATCCGTGTCGCCGCTGCTTTCGTTGCAGATGAGAAACATTCCGCCGGGTTTCAGCATCCGATGGATTTCACGGAAGCACTGCGGCAGTTCCGGCCAGAAATAGACGGTTTCAAACGCCGTGACCGCGTCAAACCAGCCCTCCGCAAAAATCCTTTTCGCCACACTGCCTTGCAGAACCGTGCAGCGCCCCTTTGCGATGGCATCCGCATTGACCTTTTGGGATTTTTCCACGCTGACGGGCGAATAGTCAATGCCCTTCACAATCCCCTGCGGACATTTTTTCAGCAGCCTTTTGATGTTCGCCCCGCCGCCGCAGCCGCAATCCAGCACCTTGGCGTCCGGCGCGACGTTCAAAAACCGAAGTCCCCACCACGCCACGGGGCTGTGCCCGAGATTCATCAGACTGACCATGAGCTTTCCGCCAAGCCCCTCAGGCTTGCGGGTGTTCTCCCAAAAGGACATATCATCATACCTCCGTCTTCACACATTCCGCATAGGTCAGCGGGAAGGACGCTTTCAGCACGGCGCTTTTTTGCACCGTCCAGCCGTTTTCCCGCAGGAAGTTCAGGTATTCCTCGCTCGTCCACCTGCTGCAAAGCGGAAAGCCCGCCAGCTTCATAAAAAACGCCTTGATCTTGCCGAAAAGTGAGTTCTCCGCATGGGTAAAGGTCGGGGCGATCAATACGCCGTCATCCTTTAAGACCCGCCTGATTTCGGCAAGGGCTTTTTCCGGATGCGCCACGATGTGCAGGGCATTGGACACAATCACAACGTCAAAGGAATGGGGTGCATAGGGCAGGCAAAACATATCCTGCACCGAAAAATACAGCTTTGCGGAGCGGTTATCCCGCCTGGCTTCGGCAATCATTTCCGCAGAAGCATCCGTCGCTTCGATATGCTTTGCCGCGCTGACGATGTGCTTTGCAATCAACCCCGTGCCGGTGGCAAGCTCCAAAACCGTTTTGGATTTCACGACCGGCCAGATCAGCTCGTACATCTGCCGATACGCCGCCGCATCCTTTCGCATGAAGCGATCATACCGCTTTGCATTTTTATCCCAGAAATCCGCGTGCGCTTCCATTGTCCCCACCTCCCGAATACAACGCTCAATCCGTTCACCATTTGCCCATTCAAAAGTTAGTTAATGCTAACCATTAGGTTTTTGAAAAGCCGCTCTGTGGCGGCATTCCGCTTATTGAAATTCCTCCCCGCATGCACCAGCGTTTCCGGCGCCTGCGGATTTTCCGGAAGCTGACGAATGTGCGTTTCACCTTCGTGTTCTTCCGGTCATGTTATATCATGCTTCCGCCCATTTTGCAAGAGGTAAGCGAAAAAAACTCGCTCGTCGTCATATCCGGGCTGAACTCGGGCTTGCCGTAGGAGATGAAGCTGATGTCCTCGGGGATGCGCAGCCCCTTTTCGTATATCGCCTTCAGCGCGCCGCAGAGCAGCTTGACAATGCCGCGAATCACGTTCTGCGTGCCCAGCGTCGCGATCATGGCCGGAACATTCAGGTCGAAGATAATCGCGCCGTTGATCAGGCCGCACAGGGTGGTGACCGCCGGACAGGTCGTCACGCCGACAATTGCGCCCTGCTTGATCCCGCCGGAACCTGCAAAACGTCAAATTTCCGTCACACGGACGTTTTCACGCCCCACAACATCCCTACAACATTCTTTTTTCAAAAATCGTCCTTCGTACTTGACAAGCTGAAATTGGCATGATATACTAATCGCTGTTGACGGGGCATTAGCGCAGTTGGTAGCGCACAACACTGGCAGTGTTGGGGTCAGGAGTTCGAATCTCCTATGCTCCACCAAACCCAAGAAATCCGAACGTCATCCCAGTTGGGGATGGGTTCGGATTTTTTCTTTTTATCAGAAAAATTGAACATACACAATAAAAAACGGCATTACAGGAAAAACAGGCTTCAGGAATCAAGCAAGCCCTTCTCCCAAATCGCAAGAAAAGGGCAAGAATATAGGCGTGGCATTCCGGCGGATTCATGCTAAAATATCTCCATGGGCAAAGGAGGTGCGAACCGCCGTTCATCCCGCCCTGACAGTCAAATCCCTTCCCCCCACGTCTATGATTATGGAAGGAGAACATACCGATGGAAAACAACCGCGAATTGAACGAGATGATTTTCCAGAACTACGGCGAGCTCTATGACGCTATGCTCAACTATCTCAGGGAAAATTGCCTCGTCACGCATTTTCCCATCCAAGGCGACAGATACGACGAACAATCAAACAAACTGCTTCTTGTCGGTCGTTCTCTCAACGGGTGGGGATGCAAAGACGAATACAGCGGCGCTTTTCAATACGAAAAAGCGCCTGCGCGCGATGATTATGTGGAAAAAGCATACCGTGCATTGTTTGCAAAACACAGATATGGATTTATCGAGGAAAACCGGATCAAACACCACTATGATACGATTGCAAGAAGTGCATTCTGGAGAACCGCGAAACTGATAAGCAGCGAAATCGTCGGTTTTCCGCCTGATGAAGCGAATTGGTACGAACGAATCGCATGGGCAAACCTCTTTCCCGCAGCGCCGAGCGAAGGGGGAAATCCATCCGATCATTTGATTTCAGCACAAAGACCGATTGCCAGGAAATTACTGAACCAAACCATCGATGTCTACAAACCAACGCATATCCTTTTTGTAACCGGATGGGATGATTGGCTGTACTACAGAACCGATCACAAAAAGGGGGATCATTTCCAATGTATGCTTGACGGTATTCCCGAAGCTGAAATAAAAGCCATCGCCGACAGAAAGAAAGCCGTTATTTGGGGTGGTCTATGCCGGGGCGCAAAAATCGTCATTGCAAACAGACCGGAACGAAAAGCTGAAACGGAATATGTCAAGAGCGTCCTACGGGCTTTTCAGGATATCTGACACATCGCGCGCCTGCGTTTTGTGCGGAATTTGCTTTTTGCTCCATTATTGTGCATCAAAAAACCTTCCCTCGCCGAGGAGGGAAGGTCAAATGTCCGCTTACTTCGCCAGCGCGAAGGCCGCCGCGCCGGAACCGGCGATGCGTCCCCACGTGAACGCATTGGAGATGGTGAAGCCCATGTAGGCGCTGCTGGCCGTAGCCTCGCCCGCCGTGTACAGGCCGGGGATCACCGCGCCGTCCGCACGGATGACTTCGGCGTTTTCATTGCGGGCAATGCCGCCGTAGGTGATGATTTCGCACGGAGTCACGCGAACCGCGCAATACGGCGCGTTGAGCTTCGCCAGCTTGAGGCGGCCAAACTCCGGGTCATGCCCTGCGTCGCAGTAGGCGTTGTAGTTGGTCAGGGTTTCGCTCAGCGTCGCCGCATCGAGCCCCATCTTCTCGGCCAGCTCTTCAAAGGTGTCGGCGACGACGAACTCCATATCGAGGCCGCGCTTCACGCCCTTCTCATCCAGAGAAGCCTGATCGCTGATCGCCCAGACGTAGCCCAGACCGTCCCTGTGCATCTGGTCGAACACCGGGCCGTTGAGCTTCTGGGTCATGTAGCCGCTGTCCTTTTCATCGACGAAGCGCTTGCCGTTCGCGCCGACGAGCACGGTGTTGTCGCGGCTGATGAAGCTGGAAACGTTCGCCGTGGCAGACGTGCCGTCATGCTCGGCCATGATTTCGTAATCCTTGAGCACGCACATCATGTCGTTGGTGTGGGTCAGCGCCGCGCCGACGTTGCTGGCCATCATAATGCCCTCGCCCGTCGAGCCGGGGAAGCCGATGCCCATCGTGCCCGCCTTCTCCGGATCAAGGCGCACGGTCAGCTCCGGATTGTACGCATAGCCGCCGGTCGTGATGATCACGCTGTCCGCGTAGATCAGCAGGGTATCCGCGCCGCGAACGGCCTTTACGCCCTTCACAGAGCCATCCTCGTTCATCAGGATCTCCGTGCCCTCGGTCTCAAGCAGCAGCTCAACGCCGGTGCCCGCCAGCGTATCTTCCATCGCGGTGCGCATCGCCGGGCCCGCGCCATCCACCAGATGCATCATCTGGAGCGGGCCGTAGCCGACGATTACGTTGTCGCTGAAGGGCATGCCCAGACGCTCGCCCATCCAGTCGATCGTCTCGCCGGAGCGCTCGACGGTGATCGTCGTCAGCGCCGGGTCGAGGCGGTAAGAGGCGTTGCTCATCAGGTTGCCATACATCTCTTCAAAGGTGTAATGCACGTCCAGCGCCTTGGTGTACTTGGTCTCATAGCCGCCGACCATGCCCTGGCTGGTCGCGGTCGTTCCGCCGATCTGCGTCAGCTTTTCGAGCAGCACAACGCTCGCGCCGTTGTCGTTGGCCTCGACCGCAGCCGCAACGCCCGCGCCGCCCGCGCCGACAACCACAACGTCCGTCGTCATTTCAATCGTCTCGCCCTCCGCCTGCTCGGCCTTCGGCGCGGCGGTCTTGAGCGCCTCGATGTCCGCGCCCGCCTCGGTCAGCGCCTGCTCGGCGGCGGCGAGGATGGCCTTGCTGGTCACGGTCGCGCCCGTCACGGTATCCACCGCGAGGCTCTGGGCAGCCACAATCGCGGCCGGGATTTTCTCAATCGCAGGGTCGCAGATTCCGGCGGTTTCCGCGTGCTCGACAACCTCAACGGCGGTGATCGCGCCGCCCTCCACGGTCACGGCGACCTTCACCGCGCCGCCGATGCCCTGACCCTCGCCGGTGTACGTTCCGGCCGTCATCTCCGCAGACGCGCCGGCGGAGAGCAGCATCATGGCGCACGCCATAATTGCGACGATTTTCTTCTTCATGGTGGTTCTCCTTTCAGTTTCCCTTCGTTCTCACAGGGAGCGACCAAACGGAATCCAAGGATTGATTTTTCTTTCCGTTTCCTGTAAACTATATACAGCGTCATTCCCATTTCCATTTTATTGTACAATCTCAAGGTGCTTGAGAGTCAAGCCCTTCTTGCAATTTTTTTGACAATCTTTCATTCGCCCACTCTCTCACTCTTTCACTCTGCACAATTCATGTCAGGAGCGTATCGCATGAAAATATCCATCAGCGCGCTTTCCATCGCCTACGGCCTCACCCCGGAAGCCCTGCGTTATTACGAGGAAAAAGGGCTGCTTTCGCCGGATCGAGCCGCCTCCAGCGGCTTTCGGCGCTTTTCCATCGCGGATGTGCAGCGGCTGGGCATCATCAAGAGCCTCCAGCGGCAGGGCTTCTCGCTGGATGAGATCAAGCGGATTCTGACCAAATGCGCCCTCAGCGACCTGATTGTGATGATGGATGAAAAGCGCGCCGCGCTGCGCGAGCAGATTGCCCAGCAGAACGCCGTCTACGAGCGCATGACCAGCGGCACCGATCTGCTGCGCGACTGCCGGCGCCTGCTGATGCAGCCCCGCCTCTGCATGGGCTGCGCCGCCTATCTGGTCGATTTCGATTCGGTTCCCGCGCTGTGGACGGCCGTTCCCAAAATGCCGTTTCTCAAGGATCTGATCGACGCGCTCCCGCTGACCAATTACTGCACCACCGTCCCGCTCGCCCTGCTGAACGGCCAGAGCGCCGCCACGCGCATCGGCATCGTCGCCCCGGTGGAGTTTACGCACGTCATCCACGCGGATTTTTCGCAGATGCGCATGAGTGCCGGGCCGCAGGCCGTCAAAATCATCTTCGACCTGTGCCCGCCGGAGAAGACCTCCCTGCAGCCCGCGATTGATCTGACGCGCGCGTTCATGCAAGCCCACCGCCTCAAGCCCGTCTGCGAGGGATACACGCGCCAGTACGCATGGTTCGTCGATCCCGACGGGCAGATGCGCCACTATTCCGAATTGATCGTGCCGGTGACGGCGGAATAAGCCTGTGCTCGATATGAACAGACCCAACAGCCCCATGCGCCGCGGCTCATCCCGCGCGCATGGGGCTGTTATGGATCGTGCGGAAACGCGCGTCCGCGATGAACGTCCTCTTTTTTTGGCCGCTTCGCGCATTTTTCATGTCAAGCACGCTTGACATTTACCGCTGGTCGTGCTATTCTATTCACGTAAAGCAAGCTTTACTTTTGATTGAAGGAGTTTTTATTGCATGAAGAATCGGCTCGAAGAACTGCGCAAGCAGCGCGCCATCCGTCAGGAGGATTTGGCACAGGCGCTGGGCGTGTCGCGGCAGACGGTCATTTCGCTGGAAAAGGGGAAGTACAACCCGTCTCTGGCGCTGGCCTTCAAGCTCGCGCGCTATTTCGGCCTGCCCATCGAAGCGATCTTCGACGACAGCGACGAATCCCCCGACGCGAAATTGCAGCAGTAACGAACCTCGCGTCCTGTTCAGGAGCGGACATTGGGCTTTAACGTCAAGGAGGAATGTGTGATGACCTGTAAATGGGGAGAAAAAAAGAACATGGTGGTTTTGCTGGCGGTCGGCCTTGTTTTGCTGATCAGCGGCGTCGTTTTCAATCTGGTTTTGCCGGAGGACGCGCACATGCTTTCGCGCATCACCGGATTTTTCAGCGGCATGGGCAGCTCGTTCGTCGCGATTGCGCTGGTCGTGCTTCTGCGCCGCAGGCTGCTGGGTGAAGCGCGCGCCAAGGACAGCGAGCTGGCCGCCACGGACGAGCGCGGCCAACTGATCGCGCTGAAGGCGCAGAGCGTGCTGGCGCTGTGCGTCACTTTCTCCATGTGCGCGATGCTCGTCGTCGCAACGGTTCGCGGCGACACACTTTACATGCTGCTGGGCGCCGTGCTGCTCCTGCTCAGCGCGGCGGGCAAGGCCATTGCGGCGCACATATACGGCAAACAGCTTTAACGCCCGGACAAAATCGCCCCGCTGTCCCTTGTATCTCCCCCGCCGGTTCTGATATACTGAATGTATCACAGACGGCAGGGGGATTTTTTATGCTTGAACTGATTTCGGAAACCAACTACCGCGAAACGATGGAAAACACCGTCGAGCCGAAGCTGGCCTCGATCCGCGAGGAGCTTTCCTTGCCGCTTGAGGACGGCGGCGCGCTGCACGCCGAGCTGTACGAGCAGCCGACGGCCACGCGCGCGGTCGTCGTGCTGCACGGCTACACGGAGAGCGGCGAAAAATTCCGCGAAATGACGTGGTATTTCCTGCAATCGGGCTTCAACGTCTACGCCATCGACCATCGCGGCCACGGCAGGAGCGCGCGCGCGGTGGATGAAACGTGGCTCACGCACGTCGATCATTTTTCGGATTATGTGCGCGATTTGGAAGCGTTTATGGATCGCGTCGTTCTGCCGCGCGCCCAAATTCTGCCGCTCTGCCTCTACGCCCATTCGATGGGCGGCGCGGTCGGCAGCATGATGCTGCAAAGGCACCCGAAGATGTTCGCGCGCGCCGTTCTGACCGCGCCGATGATTGCGCCGTCGAGCGCGCCGTTCCCGTCGTGGGCAGGCGCGGCGATTGCAAAATTCATGTGCGCCATCGGCAAAACGAGGGAGATGGCGTTCATCGGCAAGCCGTTTGACCCCCAAAGCGAAACGTTCGAGGCCTCCTTCGGCACGGGTCGTGCGCGGTTTGATTATTACGAGCGCAAGCGGCTTGAAAACCGGCATCTGCAAAACTGCGCGCCGACCTACGGCTGGGTCAAGGAGGCGATCGGCGTGACGAAGGTGCTGCTGAACCGGGAGCTGGATCGGCAGATTGAAACCCCGCTCCTTCTCTGTCAGGCCGCGCGGGACACGGTCGTTCGCCTGCCCGAGCAGAACGAATTTGTTTCGCTTCTGCCGCACGCCCAGCTCCGCGCGTTTGACGCCAAGCACGAAATCTACATGTCCGACGACACGGTCATGCGCGAATACGTTCCGGCGGTCATCGGGTTTTTGAGGGGATGACGGCGGCCGCGCGGTGCGCGCCTCTACGGGTACGGCGCGGCTTATTGCCTAGCCGGAAAATAACCTACTCAATGAGCTCCCTCCTTGAGGGCGTGGAGCTTGCCGCCCGCTGTGCGGGAGGCAGGCAA
>ERZ824488.356-NODE-356-length-62398-cov-5.800667_pt1 | contig 62398 bp, 52 predicted proteins | sample MGYA00519936_ERZ824488 | MGnify/ENA primary metagenome ERZ824488 (study PRJEB31778, sample SAMEA3449153) | human gut metagenome | biome: human gut; feature: human-associated habitat; material: faeces | place: United Kingdom | collected 2010/2012 ... | reverse complement strand
AGCCCTCGAGGATGTGCGCGCGGGCCTGGGCCTTCTTGAGGTCAAAGCGGGTGCGACGGGTGACGACCTCGACCTGGTGCTCGATGTAGTTCTGCAGGATCTCGCGCAGGGAGAGGCACTTGGGCACGCCGTGGACAAGCGCCAGGTTGTTGACGCCAAAGGTGGTCTGGAGCTGCGTGAACTTATACAGGTTGTTGAGCACGACCTGCGGGATGATGTCCTTCTTGAGCTCGATGACCAGGCGAATGCCCTTCTGGTTGGACTCGTCGCGCATGTCGGAGACGCCCTCAATGCGCTTCTCGTTGACCAGCTGGGCAATCTTCTCCTGCAGGGCGCCCTTGTTGACCTGGTACGGGATCTCGGTGAACACCAGGCGGCTGCGGCCGGTCTTGGTGGTCTCCACGTGGGCCTTGGCACGCACGGTGATGGAGCCGCGGCCGGTCTCGTAGGCCTCGCGGATGCCGTCGGTGCCCATGATGACGGCGCCGGTCGGGAAGTCCGGACCGGGCATGACGGTCATGAGCTCGTCGACGGTGGCGTCGGGGTTGTCGATGAGCATACAGGTGGCCTCGACGGCCTCGCCCAGGTTGTGCGGCGGGATGTTGGTGGCCATGCCGACGGCAATGCCCGACGAGCCGTTGACCAACAGGTTGGGGAAGCGCGCGGGCAGGACCTGCGGCTCCTGGAGAGACTCGTCGTAGTTGGGCTGCCAGTCCACGGTGTCCTTCTGCAGGTCACGCAGCAGCTCCATGGCGGGCTTGGCCAGGCGGGACTCGGTGTAACGCATTGCGGCGGCGCCGTCGCCGTCGATGTTGCCGAAGTTGCCGTGGCCGTCGACCAGGGGCGTCCTCACGGAGAACCACTGGGCCAGGCGGACCATGGCCTCGTAGACGGCGGAGTCACCGTGCGGGTGGTACTTGCCGATGACCTCGCCAACCGTCCACGCACTCTTCTTGTGCGGGCGGTTGGGGAAGATGCCGGACTCGTTCATGGCGTACAGGATGCGCCTGTGGACGGGCTTCAGACCGTCGCGCACGTCCGGGAGGGCGCGCGCCGTGATGACGGACATGGAGTACTCGATGAACGACTGGCGCATCTCGTGGCCAAACTCGGAGATCTGCAGGGTGCCGCCGTGCTCGTCGGTCTCGCCGGTGGCCTCGCCGCGTCCGCCGTCGCCGAACTCCTCCTCGAGCTCGCCGTCGTCGTCATCCTCCGTGTCCTCGCCCTCGGCGTCGGGGTCGTAGACGTCCTCGCCGGAGTCGTCGGCCTGGGCGCGGTCCAGAAGGCGCCTCAGGTCCTCGGGAAGCTGCTCGTCGGAGCTGCCGTTGCTGATGTTGTCGTCTGCCACGTAAGGCCTTTCTCTAGGTGGCGTTTCTGCTGGCGAGAAGGACGTGCCCCTCTCGCCTGAACGATGCGGGAGCGCAGGGTCCGGGCATCACTTACGCGTCAAGGAAGCGCGCGTCGTGGGCATGGCGCTCGATGTACTCGCGGCGGTACTCCACCTGGTTGCCCATGAGCTCGCGCACGGCTCGCTCGGCAGCGGAGGCGTCGTCGATGGTCACGCGCTGCAGGATGCGGGTGCGCGGGTCCATTGTGGTGGAGGCCAGCTGCTTGGGGTCCATCTCGCCAAGGCCCTTGTAGCGCTGGACGGTGTACGGGCGCTTCTTCTTCTTGACCTTGCCGTTGGTGGAGTCCTCCACCTCCTCGTCGCTGTCGTAGTCAAAGCCCAGCTCGCGAATCTTGCGGCGCAAGATGTCCTCCTCCGGCTCCTTGCCGTTGGGGTAGACGTAGTAGATCTTCTTGCGAACCTTGATGCCAAAGATGGGCGGGCAGGCGGCATAGACGTAGCCAGCGTCGATGAGCGGGCGCATGTACTTGTAGAAGAACGTCAGTAGCAGGATGCGGATGTGCGCGCCGTCGACGTCTGCATCGGTCATGATGATGATCTTGTGGTAGCGCGCCTTGGTGATATCGAAATCGCCGCCGTCGCCGGCACTCGTCGTGACGCCGCAGCCGATCGCGGTAATCAGCGACTGGATGGTGTCACTCGAGAACGCGCGATGGTCACCAACGCGCTCGACGTTCAAAATCTTGCCGCGCAGGGGCAGAATCGCCTGGATGTCTCGGCGACGGCCGTCCTTGGCCGAACCGCCTGCCGAGTCGCCCTCCACGATGAAGAGCTCGGTGAGCTCTGCGTCTCGGACGGAGCAGTCCGCTAGCTTGCCGGGAAGGTGCGCGGTCTCTAGGAGGGACTTGCGGCGCGTGGCCTCGCGGGCCTTGCGGGCGGCGGTGCGGGCCTTGGAGGCCTGCATGGCCTTGTTGACGATGGTGCGGCCCTGCTTGGGGTGCTCCTCGAGGTACTCGGCAAGGCCGTCGGAGACCACCTTCATGACCAGCGGGCGCATGAAGGAGCTGCCCAGCTTGGCCTTTGTCTGGCCCTCGAACTGCGGGTCTCCCAGCTTGACGGAGATGATGGCCGTCAGGCCCTCGCGGATGTCGTCGCCGGTGAGGTTGGCGTCCTTCTCCTTAAGGATGTTCTGCTTGCGGGCGTAGTCGTTAACCACGCGGGTGAGCGCCGTGCGGAAGCCCTCGAGGTGCATGCCGCCCTCGGGGGTGTAGATGTTGTTGGCAAAGCTCATGACGTTCTCGGAGTAGGAGGTGTTCCACTGGATGGCCACCTCGACCTCTCCGCGCTTGGCGGGGTTGTCCGCGTCGTTCTTGCCCTCCAGGTAGATGGGGCGCTTGAGGCCGTCGGCAACCTCCTTGCCCTCGTTCAGGAACTTCACGAAGTCGATGATGCCGCCGGAGTAGCAGAACTCCTCCACGCGCGGGGTGAGCTCGCGCTCGTCGGTGAGCACGATCTTGAGGTCGCGGTTGAGGAAGGCCATCTCCTGCAGGCGGTCGTGCAGCGTGTCAAAGCTGTAGACCGTGGTCTCGAAGATCTCGTCATCGGGCCAGAAGGTGATGGTGGTGCCCGTGGCCTGGGACTTGCCCACCACGGTCATCTTCTTGACGGTCTTGCCGCGGGCAAACTCCATCTCGTAGATGTTGCCGTCGCGCTTGACCTGCACCACGAGGCGCTTGGAGAGGGCGTTGACGACGGAGCTGCCCACACCGTGCAGGCCGCCGGAGACCTTGTAGGCGGCGTTGTCAAACTTGCCGCCCGCATGCAGGATGGTCAGGACGACCTCAAGGGTCGGAATCTTCTTGATGGGGTGCTTGTCCACGGGGATGCCACGGCCGTTGTCTACGACGGTGATGGAGTTATCGGCGTGGATGGTCACCTGGATCTTGTTGCAGAAGCCGGCGAGGGCCTCGTCAACGGCGTTGTCCACGATCTCGTACACCAGGTGGTGCAGTCCGCTGGCGCTCGTCGAGCCAATGTACATGCCCGGGCGCTTGCGGACGGCCTCAAGACCCTCGAGGATCTTGATCTCGCTGCCGTCGTAGCTGTTCTTCTTTGCCACGCGTCGTCCTCTCTCGGGGCTCTTCTCCCCGCGTCGGCTGTTCACGCAACCTTTGTTGAATTACGGGCTGATGCCAAAAACAGACACAGCTTAACTATGATAGCCCATCAAAAGGCCGTGAGAGGCCTTCTGAGGCCCCTTCACAGTTTCTTGCGTCCCTCATACCTCTGTCGGCGCATACACGCGGCCATGGCCTTAGAGACGCTCTCCCTGAGCCTCGGCGGCAACCCCGCCGTCTGCCCCTCTATCTCTTCCCTCTCCCGAGTTGACAAAGGAGTTGACAAAGGGACAGTCCCTTTGTCAACTTTTTCCGCCGTGCGAGAAGAGAGGGCGGCCCCCTCGCACCCATCCCGCAACATGGGCTGCCCCGAAGTCTGCTCGGCCTTGGGACGAGGCCGCTTGTTCTGGAGGAACCGCACTTCGGAGTAGTCGTAGCCGGCGGCCGTGAGGCGCGCAAGGTAGATCTCGCGGTTGGCGTTGAAGTCCACCATGCGCATGCGGCCGTCCACGTAGACGCACAGCGCGGGCGCCATGCCGGGCGCCTTGGGCTTGCCCACAAAGACGCCAGTGGTGTGCTTGCGCTCCATGTCGCCGATGACCGAGTGCCAGGCCAGGCCCGCGGCGTGGCCGGCGCCCATCTTGGCGCGTACCTCCGGGCTCTCAAAGAAGTCCGAGAGCACACTTCCCAGGCTCTCGTCGTGGCCGCGCCAGTCCATCTCAGTCGCCATAGCCAACCACCTCCGCCCCGTCCAGCAGCTCAGGCGAGAAGTACCCCATGTTGGTGGTCGTGATGACCGTCTGGACGCCACGCTGGGCAAACCTCGTGACGGCCTCGCGGCGACGCTCGTCAAGCTCGCTCATGACGTCGTCAAGGAGCAGCAGCGGCTGGTTGCCCACCACCTCCGCGGAGAGAAGGACCTCGGCCATCTTGAGCGCCAGCACAACGGAGCGCTGCTGGCCCTGGCTGCCGTAAGCGCGGGCGTCGCGGCCCTCGATGAGAAACGCCACGTCGTCACGATGCGGGCCCACGGTGGTCTGCTGACGGCGCAGGTCATCCGGACGGGCGGAAGCCAGCCGCTCGCAGAAGAGCTCTCGCAGGTCGTCCTTGGAGAGGCCCAGGGCCTTGTCCCCCAGGCTGCAGATGTAGCGGCACTCAAGCCGCTCCCCCGCGGCCAGCTCGCCGTAGACCTCGCAGACCTTGGCACGAAGCCGCTCGAAGAGGCGCAGGCGCCCGTGGAGCAGCGTGGCTCCGCCCAGGGCCACCGAGGCGTCCCAGGCGTCCAGCAGGTCAAGGTCGGGCCGCTCCTCCTTGAGCAGGCGGTTCCTCTGCTCGATGGAGCGCGTGTAGGTTGCCAGCACGCTCGCAAAGCCCCGGTTTGCCTGGCGTCCAAAGTCGTCGAGCTCATCTCGCCTAAAGGAGGCGCTGCGTTTGACCAGCTGCAGGTCGTCGGGGGTAAAGAGCACGCTCATCAGGGTGCCGGAGACCTCGGAGGCCTGGATGCGCTTTCCGTTGCGGAAGAACTGCCTACGACCCGAGACCACGTCGCAGCGCAGGTCCACCACACGGCCGTCCCCCTCCAGGCGCGCCGAGGCGCGGGCGGTCTGGGCGCCCTCGCGCACCAGCTGGGCCGGCGTGGGGTGTCTGAAGGAGTAGCCGGCCGTCAGCAGCTGCAGGGCCTCGACGGTGTTGGTCTTGCCCGCCGCGTTGGGGCCGCACAGGATGGTGGTCGCCGGCGCGAGGCCGACGACCTTCTCTCCAAAGCTCCTGAAGTCCTGGAGCTCAAGCGTCTTGACCAGAAGTCCCACGAGCTCGCCGCTCCGCTAGAGGCGCACCGGCATGAGCAGGTACAGGTAGTTGACCTCGCCGTTTGACTTGAAGATGCCCGGCTGCGTGGAGCTCTGGAGCTCCAGGCGCAGGGTCTTGGAGCCAGAGACCGCGTTCACGCAGTCAAAGACGTAGTGGTAGTTGAGGGCGATGGAGAGGCTCTGGCCCTCCACGTCGGTGTTCATGATCTCGGAGGACTCGCCCTGCTCCGGGGAGCTGGCGGAGAGCTTCATCAGCCTGCCGTCGGCGTCGATGTCAAAGCGCACGGAGGCATTGGTGAGCGCGATGACTGACACGCGCTTGAGCGCGGCGGCAAACTCGGCCACGTCGATGTCCACCGCCGTGGCGCAGGAAGCCGGCAGCAACTGCTTGTAGTCCGGGAAGTTGCCCTCGATGCGGCGGGAGACAAACGTCGTGGTGCCAAAGGTGAAGACAACCTGACTCTCGGTGATGCCAATCTGGATGCTGTCCTCCAGGGTGGGCATGCTGAGCACGTCATGGAACACGTTGCCACTCACGATGGCACGGAAGGCCTCGTCGGCCGGGGACTCCACGGAGGCGTCGCAGACGGCCAGACGGAAGGAGTCGGTGGCCACCAGGCGAATGGTGTTGTCCTCGACGGTCAGTAGGATGCCCTGCAGGATGGGGCGCGAGCTCTCCTTGGACGTGACCTTGTAGACCTTGTCCACCATGGTGGAGAGAAGGTCGCACGGAAGCTCAATCTGACGCTCCGGGTTGACCTCCGGGAAGCCGGACCAGTCACCGGCAGATAGGGTGTTCAGACGGAAGGTGGACTTGTCGCAGGAGATCTCGATGGTCCTCTCACCGCCCTCGAAGGTCACCGCGGCGTCGGAGAGGTTCTTCACTATGTTGGAGAGTACCTTGCCGGAGACCACGGTCTCGCCCGGCTCCTCGACGTTTGCCGGAATGAGGTGGCGGATGCTGATGGTGAGGTTGTTGGTCTGGAACTCAAGGGTACCGTCGACCGCCTTGATGTAGATACCCGAGAGGATGGGGAGCGTGGAGTTGGCACCCATTCCCTTGGAGACCACGGAGAGAGCCTTCATGAGGGAACTCTGGCTTACGGTGAATTTCATGGCTTCCCTTTCTATATGTACTTAATGAATAACAAAGAACAACAGTAGTAATAGGGGTTGTAGAAAAGTCTAAAAGCTGCGTTTTACCAGCTCAGAGCCTTAACCTGCTTGTCGAGAAACTCGTCTGAGAGCCAACGCGCCTCAACATTTCCCAACCCCTCCCAAAATTGTCTACACCAACTGGACGGTTTTCTACACGTTCTCACACGCTCTTCAACCGCTTCTGAACATCGCGGCCGCTAGGCCTCGCTGGTGATGCCCTCCTTCATGCGCTGCAGCTGGTCGAAGAAGACCTTGTCGTCCTTGGCAAGCTCCTCAACGGTGTGGATGCTGTGCTTGATGGTGGCGTGGCTGCGGCCTCCGAACTTCTTACCGATGTCGGCCAGCGTGCGGTTGCAGAGCTCGCGGCAGAGCCAGATGGCCACGTGGCGGGTCATCATGATCTCCTTCACGCGCTTGGGCCCGACGAGGTCCTCGTGCGAGACGTCGTAGACCTTCTCCACGTACTTCTGCACGTTCTCTATGGTCACGCCGCGGGCGTTCTCGGGCCAGCTCTCCTTGGCTATGGTGCGCACGTCGTCCTCGGTGAGCTCCCTGCCCTGCTTGCGACACATGGCGGCCGTGATGAGGCACTTCTGGCAGAAGCCCTCGATGGTGCGGATGTTGGTGCCGGCGCGCTCGGCCATGAGACCCTGCAGGTGCTCGGGGATCTCTGGCAGGGGCTCGCCCACGTGCTCACGGGCGCTGTCCTCCCGCATGCGGTCGCAGAAGGTGCCGATGAGGCGCAGCTTGAGCTCGTAGCTGGGCACCTGGACGCTGACGGTGAAGCCGCCACCAATGCGGCTGGTCACGCGCTCGTCAAAGCCGTCCTTGCCCATGCCCAGCTCGGCGGGGGTGCGGTCGGCCGCGATGACGACCTGCTTGCCGTTTGACTTCAGCGTGTTGAAGATGTTGAAGAAGAACGTGATGGTGCCCGCCTTGCCGGCCAGTCCCTGTACGTCGTCGATGATCAGGACGTCTATGTCCTCGTAGTTGCGGCGCAGCGCGTCCGCGGCGCTTCCCGCCTCGCGCATGGCCCCGACGTATTCGTTGATGAACTGAGAGGCGTCGCGGTAGACGCAGATGCGCGACGGGTCGTTGGTCACTATGTAGTTCTGGATGGCGCGTAGCAGGTGGGTCTTGCCCAGGCCGCTCTTGCCGTAGATGAACAGTGGGTTGTAGCTGTCCTTGTTGCCGTTGGCCACCTGCAGGGCCGCGTTGTAGGCAAACTCGTTCTCGTCTCCCATGACAAAGCGGTCGAAGGTGAGCTTTGAGTCCGCGGCCACTTCCTCGTCTGCCAGCGGGTTCTTCTCGCGGCGCTCTCGGGCCAGGCGCTCGTGGGCCTGGGCTTCGCTCTCCTCGTCCCAGGCGTCCGCCTCCGCGGGGGAGGCCGGGGCTGCGGGGGTGCCGCTGACGGCGGCGTCCCAGCGCCTGAGCTCCTCGGGCGTCATGACGGAGCCGGCGGCGCCCATGAGCACGTGGCCGCGCGGCCTCTCTGCCTGCAGCTCCGGTGCGGGCTTTCTTGCCGGCGAGAAGGGCGTGGCGGCCGCGGGTTCCGGCGCTGCCGGTACTGGCGCGGGCGCCTGGGCCGGGGCCGGTGCGGCGGCAACAGCCGCCCCCTGGCGAAATTGCACGTCGAGCCTTACGGGCTCGAAGGCTGCCTGCTCGAGGCACGCCTCTATGACGGCCGCGTTCTTGGCCACGCTCTTTGCCACCATGCGCATGGGGGTCTCCACGTGGAGGACGCCGTCCTCCAGCTGTACGGGAGAGCACTTCTGCAACATGGCCAGCAGGGCGGCGGGGGCGCCCTCGCCCGTCAGCAGGTCAAGGGAGTCCTGCCACAGGGCCTCGGCATCTGATTCCAGAGATAGTTCCATTTTGGCTGCGTTTCCTAGGGTGCCTATAACCAGTGCCGCCTAGTATACGCGATTGTTGATAACTTCCTCGCGATGTTGAAAACTAGCCGATAAGAGACTGTCCGTAGCAGGTCAAGCGGTACTTCTGGGAGTCCTTTATCACCACGCCCTGGCCGGCCAGGTCCTGCAGTGCGCGGGACCACGTGGCGTTTGAGCCGCCGAGGGCGTTTGCCAGGTCCGTGGGGCCGCAGAGCTCGTGGGCGCTCAGGAAGCCTAGGATTGCCTGGCTGCGCTCGTTGAGCTGGGGTGCGGCCGCGGGCATGCCCGCCATGGGCGCGTAGGGCTGCTGGGCCGCGGGCTGGCCCATCGGCGCCGCCTGCTGCCAGGGCTGCTGCTGGGCGGGTATGCCGGCCGGAGCCTGCTGCTGCCAAGGCAGACCGTAGGGCTGGGATTGCTGCCAGCCCGTCTGCTGCTGTGGCATGCCTGCCGGAGTTTGTTGCCCGTACGGCTGCTGCCAGGGCTGGGTCGGCCACTGCTGGCCGCACGCCTGGCCAAAGGGTTGAGGCTGCTGGGGCCATTGCTGCTGGTAGGGCTGCCCGTATGCCCCCGCCATGGGCGCCTGCGGGGCCGGGGGATCCTCGCGGGGGTGCGTGGAGATGGTGACCACGGTGCCGCCGCCCAGGTTGTCCTCGATGTCCAGGCTGCCGCCCTTGTCCACCATGTACTGCTGCGCGTAGGGCAGACCGCTCCCCACGCCGCGGATGTAGTGCTTCATCTCCTCGGTGGCGCTGGAGGTGCCGTACTCAAGGGCCAGGTCCTTCTGCTTGATGCCGGGCCCCTGGTCAGAGAAGCGAATGGTGTTCCCGCCGTCCAGGATGGTTATGGTCGGCGCCTTGAAGTAGGCGTGGATGAAGTTCTCGACGATCTCTCTGATGACCATGAAAGGGATGGTGCCGCCCTGCTCGTGCGAGAGACGGTTGACCGTGGCCGTAATCTCCTCAAGGAAGCTGCGGACGTCCTTGGGCTCCACCATGACCACGCGTGGGGCCGCCGCCGCGTCGTCGTAGACGGCAATGCGGGCGGGCGTGCTGACCTCCATGGGCGCCTGGAAGGGTGATGAAATGTTTTCACCCAGGTTTTGGACGCCGTTTTTGACAACGTCTCGAGGTTGGGAAGAATCGCTGGTAGAGGGGTCTTTCTCCACAAATGGATAGAAGTCTCTGGCCATGCTCTCCAACCTTCTTTTCAACAACGTTTTGACACTTGAAGAAAACTTTTCGCGCAAGATTCGATGTGAAGGAAAGTTTTCAACACGTTGTGAAAGCCTGTTGAAAACTTGGGATTCATCACTGAAATCGGCTGGAAAATCATAGCATGCAACCGAAACTTTTCATCGCGTTCCACCGCATTGCACGCTTCTGTGGAATGTTTCTTTCATCAACGTCGCGACGGTCTGCGGGGACTTTTCTCGCCGAGAAGTGCCTACCGTGGCAATCTCACTACATATAGTGTTGTCTGAAAGCCCATCCGCTAGGGGTGGCGTCCTACCTTTGTGACCTCGGAAGAGATTGTGAATATGGGCGGGATGTGTGCGAGAAGGAAATTGACATCTGGAGGTTGACACCCTTACAATCTTTGGGCTTATTGCTCTATTACTGACGTCTAAACCCAACCGGGAGGAATAGCTATGAAGCGTACCTATCAGCCCAACAAGCGCAAGCGCGCCACCACCCACGGCTTCCGTGCTCGTATGGCAACCAAGGGCGGCCGTGCTGTGCTCGCTCGTCGTCGTGCCAAGGGCCGTCACCAGCTCACCGTCTAAATAACAAAGCATGAAGACCATCAAATCAAAGCAAGATTTTGAGCTGGTCTTCTCCCGTGGGAAGAGGATTAACAACTCCCTCCTGCGCATACGTGTAGCTAGACGCGACGAAGGCGACACCGGAAGGGTCGCCTTCGTCGCGCCAAAGCGTCTTGGCAATGCCGTCTACCGCAACCGTTGCAAGCGCGTCCTCCGAGAGGCAGCACGCGCCTGTGACATGCCGCGTGACGGCTATGACGTGATTCTCTTCTCCACGGCGGGAACCCATGACAGCTCACCTGAGCTTGTGGCTGCCGCCCTGCAGAAGATGCTCGCCAAGGCCGGCATCTGACGTGGGCCAAACCCGCCCGCAGTCGGCGGCTGCCAAAGCCGCACTTGTGGTCGTGGCCTTCTATCAGAGGAGAATTTCTCCCCTGATGGGGGCCCACTGCATTTATATGCCGACATGTTCCGAGTATGCCCGCCAGGCCATAGAGCGCTACGGCCTGGCAAAGGGCGGCTGGCTTGCGCTGCGCAGGATCTTGAGGTGTCATCCCTTCCATAATGGCGGGTATGATCCCGTTCCCTGACCGGGGACGGCCACGGAGGAAACATGTGGGATTGGTTCATTAACTTCCTGACCATGGTGCTCGAGGGGCTCCATGGCGTCTCTGGCGACTGGGGCCTGGCTGTCATCATCCTGACCCTCATCATTCGCCTCATCCTGACCCCGCTGCAGACTAAGTCGGTTAAGTCCACGGCCAACATGCAGATCATGCAGCCCAAGATCGTGGAGATCCAGGAGAAGTATGCGGATGACCCCGTTCGCATGCAGGAGGAGCAGATGAAGCTCTACTCCGAGGCAAGCTTTAACCCGCTCATGGGTTGCCTGCCTCTCTTCCTGCAGATGCCCATCTTCTTCGCCCTCTTCACCGTCGTGAAGAACGTGCCTGTGGACGCCTCCTTCTTCGGTATTCTGCCGTCCATCTCCAATTCCGTCGCTGGCGTGCTCGCCGCCTCCGGCTGGGCCGCTGCTGCCCCCTACATCATCTTTGACCTGCTCTTTGGCGTGCTGACCTTTGTCCCCATGCTGATGAACACCCAGATGCAGGGTGACCAGCGCATGCAGTCCATCACCATGGGCGCCGTCATGTCCATCATGATGCTTTGGTTTGGCTGGTCCTGCCCGGCTGCCGTCCTTCTCTACTACGTGACCTCCTCCCTGTGGCAGGTGGCCCAGCAGCAGCTGGTAACCAACAAGGTCATGGAGAAGGCCCGCAAGGAGGCCGAGGAGGCTGCCAAGAACAAGCCCGTCGAGGTCAATGTGGTGCGCAAGGAGAAGAAGCCTCGCCCCCACAAGAAGAAATAACTAGTTAGCTCCTAGTATTTGCTGTTAGATTACGTTTATTAGCACCGCTTTTGATGCTATTACAGGAGGTTGGTATGGAGGAGAGCATCCCCGAGAACCAGGAGGAGACTCTGGTGGAGGGAACCCTCAATACTGCCGAGGACGACGAGTTTGCAGAGATTCGCGAGCACTTTGAGTCCGGCATTGCCCTTACTGACGAGGAGACCGACAAGGTCGCCGACCTCGCCGTTGACTATCTGAAGAAGATTCTGGCCTTCTTTGGCGAGACTGAGTCTTCCATTGACGAGTACGACGGTGACGAGGGCGAGCTCATTCTTGACGTCAACGGTGGTGACCTCGCGGTTCTCATCGGTCGTCACGGCCGTACCTTGGATTCCCTTCAGATGGTGCTGACCTCCCTGATGAGCAGCCGCATCAAGTTCTACTACCCCATCGTGGTGGACATCGAGAGCTACAAGACCCGTCGCAAGAAGAAGCTTGAGACCATTGCTCTTTCTGCTGCAGAGCGTGCCTGCAAGCAGGGTCGCGTTGCCCTGGCCCCCATGAACGCCTACGAGCGCCGCATCGTCCACATGACGTTGCTTGGCAACGAATCAGTCACCACTCACTCCGAGGGTGAGGACCCCAACCGTCGCGTGGTTGTGACTGCCGTCAGGTAAGTCCAACTACATAGGCTATTCTCTAGGGGAGGGTGAGTTTCTCACCCTCCCTTTTCTTATATGACAAAACTTCTTGTGTCGAGAGTTTTTGGCAGGAGGCAAATTTTGAACATTGAGCTTAGGAGAGACCTTGAACAGAGGCTGCTTGAGTATGTGAATGACTATGGCATCCCTTTGACTGAGAATCAGGCTCGTCTCATGGTTGCCCATTTGGACCTCGTTATCGATAAGAACAAAGTCGTCAACCTTACGAGGATCACAGAGCCCACTGAAGGCCTTGTTTTGCATTGCCTTGACTCTCTTATGCCCCTTGCCTTTATCTCGTCTCAGATAGGCTCTCAGGACGTCGTTTTGGACGTGGGCACTGGTGCTGGCTTCCCTGGCATCCCTCTGGCCATTGCTACGGGTGCACATGCGGTGCTGATTGACTCTGTTGGCAAGAAGGTAAATGCAGTCAATGACTTTGCCACGGTGCTTGGGTTGGACAACATCGAAGGTCTTCATGTGAGGGCTGAGGAGTTGGCCTTGGAGAGGCCTGAGTCCTTCTCCTATGTGTTTGCACGTGCGGTGGCTCAGTCCAATGTTCTGGTTGAGTATGCTGCTCCGTTGCTTAAGAAGAATGGACTTCTTGTTCTCGAGAAGGCCAATCCGACTAAGGACGAGATGGCTGCTGCAAACCGTGCTGCAAAGATTTGTGGCATGAAGTTTGTTTCACGTGAAACATGCGAGTTGCCTAATGGTCTTGGGCATCGTGAGATTCTGCAGTATCAGAAGGTTGCCAAGTCTAAGATCAAGCTGCCGAGACAGAATGGAATGGCTAAGAATCAGCCGCTGGGTATTTAGTCGTGTAAGTACAATCCGAATTTCCTGATATGAATGGCTCTAACGTTTCACGTGAAACGTTAGAGCCATTCATGTTTCACGTGAAACATATGCCAATCAAAAGAGGTTGAGAATCACAATGTTTCACGTGGAACATTCTCGTATGATGTAGTCCAATCACCATCTACATAGGCCAACGAACTGCATTTGGAGGGTCACGTGAGCTATACAGACGTGAAACGAGGACTTCCCAGTCGCAAAACGAGGGTTATTGCGACGATTAACCAAAAGGGCGGCGTTGGCAAGTCTACAACGGTGATTAACCTCGCTGCTTGTCTTGGCGAAGCCAACAAAAAAGTGCTTATCGTTGACTTTGACCCGCAGGGAAATGCTTCCAGCGGTTTTGGCATCGAGAAGGATGAGCTTGAGAACGACATTTATGACGTCATTCTCAATAACGTGCCCATTGCCGAGGTAATTCAGGAGACTTGCGAGCCGAAGGTGTTTGTTGCGCCGGCTACAATTCAGTTGGCAGGTGCTGAAATTGAGCTTGTCAACACAATGGCTCGCGAATCAGTGCTAAAAGAGGCTCTTGAGACGGTAAAGGACGAGTTTGACTTCATAATCATCGACTGTCCCCCGTCTTTAGGCCTTTTGACAATCAATGCACTCATTGCAGCAGACTCTCTAATTATTCCGATTCAGTGTGAGTACTACGCACTTGAGGGTGTTACTAAGCTTCTTGAGTCCATGAACATGGTTAAGAAGCGCATGAACCCTGATTTGGAGATCTTTGGCGTTGTTATGACAATGTTCGATAGCCGTACAACGCTATCTAAGCAGGTTGTGGATGAGGTTCAGGCCTTCTTTGGTAAGAAGATGTTCAAGACCATCATTCCGCGTAACGTCAAAATTGCTGAAGCGCCTTCTCACGGCATGCCGGTTTCTATGTATGCTCGCATTTCCAAGGGTGCTTCTGCCTATGCAAAGCTTGCAAAGGAAGTGATAAACCGTGGCTAAGAAGGCTGGTTTGGGAAAGGGCCTCGTCTCTCTGATGGGTGAGGCTGATGCTGAGACTGCAGCAATGAAGTCAGACTCGGTTCTTCCTATCTCCAAGGTCAAGCCCAACAAGGGACAGCCGAGAAAGACTTTTGATGAGACCGAGCTCTCTGAGCTGGCGGACTCAATCAAACAGAACGGCATCCTTCAGCCCATCCTTGTCCGCAAGCACGGAACGTCTTACGAGATCGTTGCTGGCGAGCGCCGATATCAGGCTGCAAAGTTGGCGGGTCTTGATGAGGTTCCCGTTGTTATCCGAGAGATTTCCGATGAGGATGTATTCAAGCTTGCCCTCATCGAGAACCTGCAGCGCTCCAACCTGACTCCCCTTGAGGAGGCCCGCGGCTACCGCCAGCTCCTTGACGAGAAGGACCTCACGCAGGAGGAGCTCTCAAAGATTCTCTCCAAGTCCAGGTCCGCGATCACCAACACGCTGAGGCTGATGGACCTACCTGCTGAGGTACAGGACCTTCTTGAGGCTGGGCGCATCACTGCCGGGCACGCCCGCGCCATTCTGGCTGTGCCTACTGAGGAAGGTCGCATTAGACTGGCAGAGAAGGTCGTCAACGAGAATCTGTCGGTCCGTCAGACAGAACATCTTGCCCCGCTGTTTTCTGGCACTGAGGAGCCCTCCAAGCCCAAGAGGGAGCCGGCCCCTCAGTCCTTCAAGAGGGCGGCCCGTGAGCTGCGTCAGGCTTTAAACACCAACGTCAAGATCAAGAACGTCCGCGGTAAGAACAAGATTGAAATCGAGTTTGCCGACGAGGAGATGCTTGCCCACATCGTGGAGATGATTGCTGCTCGGAACACGTATGGAGATGAGTAGCTGTGCGCGTGAAGACAACGCTTGTAACTGCGGGTCTGCTCGCCATCGGGGCAGCCTATCTTTATAAGTTCTGTCTCTCCGATGAGGCCAAGTCAAAGCTCAAGTCTGCTGCCGCCTCGGTTAAGTCCTCCTACGACAGAATCAGTCAAATCATCGAGGATGCCCAGGGCGTGACGATGAAAGACGAGAGTCCGCTGCCAAATGCCCAGTCAACCGCAGCTCAATGGCAGGCTTTGGGATTCTAAACAGAACACGTGTTCTTCTCGCCAAAAGGTTATGAGGTAAAAGGAAAGGCCGGTTACCCGCGGAGTGCAGGTAACCGGCCTTTGCGTCACACAGGCAGTAAGAGGGACTACTTCCCCGCCATACGCTGGCGGAGCTGACCGCAGGCGGCGTCAATGTCGGACCCGCGGGAGTTCCTGATGGTGGCCTCGACGCCAACGCGGGCAAGGCGCTGCACAAAGTCCTGAGCGCGCTGCGGCGTAGACGGCTTGAACTTGGAGCCGCTGACCTCGTTGAGCTGGATGAGGTTGACGTGCGCCAGCGTGCCCTTGCAGAAGTCGCACAGCGCGTTGAGCTCCTCACCCGTGTCGTTGACACCGCCGATGAGCGCGTACTCGTAGGTAGGACGGCGACCGGTCTTGTTCACGTACTCGCCCATGGTGTTGTACAGGTTGACCAGGGAGTACTTCTTGACGCCCGGCATGAGGGCGTTGCGGGTGGATTGCACCGCGGAGTGCAGGGAGACGGCCAGCGTGAACTGCTCCGGCTCCTTGGCAAAGCGGATGATGTTGGGGATGACGCCGCAGGTGGAGACCGTGAGGTGACGGGCACCAATGCCGCCACCGTCAGGGTTGTTGAGCTTGCGCAGGGCGCCCAGCGTGGCGTCGTAGTTCATGAACGGCTCGCCCTGGCCCATGAGGACGACGCTGGTCACGCGCGTGTTGAAGTCATCGCGCACGTGCATGACCTGTTCATAGATCTCTGCGGACGTGAGGGAGCGCGTGAGGCCAGCGGCGCCGGTGGCACAGAAGGCGCAGCCCATGGCGCATCCGGCCTGCGTGCTGGCGCACACGGCAAGGCGGTTTTTGGTGGGCATGCCGACGCACTCGACGGTCACGCCGTCGGGGTAGCGCAGCAGGTACTTGCGGCTGCCGTCAGAAGAGACCTGGCGGGCAACCTCCTCCACGCCTCCTAAGCTGACTTTGGCGGCAAGCGCCTCGCGCAGCGTCTTGGGCAGGTTGGTCATCTCGTCCAGAGAACTGACGTTCTTGTTCCAGATCCAGTCCTCGACCTGCTTGGTGCGGAAGCTGGGCTGCCCCAGGGACTCGATGAGCTCCGCAAGCTCCTTGTGAGAGAGCGACTTCAGGTTGACAAGACCCGCGGCCGCCCCGGAACCACCGTTGGTGGAATTGGTCATGACGCTCCCCTCAGCGTGGCATCCCCGTGGTGGAGTATTCTCAACAGAGCTAAACCACTGTTGGCAACCAACGGGAACGATACTTACTAACTGCCTGAAGAGCATACCAGCTCGTGGGCCTGCCGCTAAGGAGCTTCAATGGACGCAGAGCAACTCAAGACCCTCAGGGTGGCCGTTCTGGCCGGCGGCTGGTCAGACGAGAGGGACATCTCCATGCAGTCTGGCACCCAGTGCCGCCAGGCACTTCTCGACGCTGGGCTTGCGCAGGTAGACCTCTATGACATTGCCGAGAAGGACTTTCCGCAGAGGTTCGTGGCCGGCGGCTACGACGTGGCCTTCCCCGCGCTTCACGGCCGCTACGGCGAGGACGGCTGCATCCAGGGCTTCCTCGAGACACTCCACATCCCCTACGCGTTCTCTGGCGTGCTTGCCAGCGCCGTGGCCACCGAGAAGGAGTTTGCCAAGGCCGTCTACCGCTCAGCGGGCATCCGCGCGCCGCGCGGCTTTGACATGAGGCCCGGTACCGTCCTCACCGAGGAGCAGGTGGACGCCGTCATCCAGAACCTGGGCCTGCCGCTCTTTGTCAAGCCTTGCGGCAACGGCTCCAGCTTTGGCATCAGCCGCGTCAACGGACGCGAGGAGCTTGCGCCCGCCATCGAGCTGGCCGGCTCCGCCGGGCAGAGGGTGCTTGTGGAAGAGTGCATCGAGGGAACCGAGATCACCGTGCCCGTCATTGGCAACGACGAGCCCGAGGCCCTGCCCGTGGTAGAGATTGCCTACGACGCCGAGTTCTACGACCTCAAGGTCAAGTACGAGCCCTCCGCGCTTCACCACATCATTCCGGCACGCCTTTCTCCCGAGGTCTACGCCCTTGCGCAGGACATGGCCTGCCGTGCCCACAAGGCCCTTGGTTGCCGCGGCTGCTCTCGCAGCGACTTCATCGTTACCGCCGCGGGCGAGCCCATCATCCTGGAGACCAACACCATCCCGGGCATGACCGCAAGCAGCCTCCTGCCCGACTCCGCCCGCCACGCCGGCATAGAGTTCCCGCAGCTCTGCACCCGCTTCGTCGAGCTTGCCCTCGAGGCCTGAGAAAAAGGGACCGTCCCTTTCTCTCATTCAGACACCAAACCAGCTAGAGAACCCGAGGTAGACACTTAGATGACCCAACCCAAGACGCTGGATGACCTCATCCTCCCCGGCACGCCGGCCTCTGTCCGCGCGGCCTACGCGACGCTTGCCGAACGCACCCATACCCAGCAGTTTGGCCTGCTCGAGGACGACGTTGTGGTCCTTGACACCGAGACCACGGGCCTCTCGTTCAAGGACTGCACGCTCATAGAGATCTCTGCCGCCCGCCTGCGCGGCCGCGAGGTCGTGGAGACTTTCGAGACCTTCGTCAACCCGCACTGCCTCATCCCGGCAGAGATTGTGCAGCTTACGGGCATCAGCCAAGTGGACGTGGCAGACGCCCCGGACGCCCGCGAGGCCGTGGCGGCCCTGGCAGACTTTGTGGGTGGCGCCCCGGTGCTGGCCCACAACGCCACCTTTGACCGCACCTTCGTGGAGGCCGTCCCCGGCGGCGTGAACGTCTCGGCCACCTGGATAGACACGCTGGCGCTGTCACGCATCGCCCTGCCGCGCCTCTCTTCTCACCGCCTGGCGGACATGGCGGAGGCCTTTGACTGCGCCTCCGTGACCCACCGCGCCGGCGACGACGTGGCCGCCCTCTGCGGCATGTGGCGCATCATCCTGTGTGCCCTCACCGACCTGCCGGCGGGGCTCCTCGGCAACCTGGCAGACATGCACCCCGAGATTGACTGGCCCTTCCGCCCGGTGCTCTCTCATCTGGCGCTGGCCGACGGCCCCGTGCGCTTCTCGCTCAAGGGCGTGCGCGCGCAGCTGCTGGGAGAGTCCGTGGCCAAGCAGCGTGACGACGCAGCCGAGAAGGACCACGTCAAGCCCGTCACCGCCACCGAGGTACGCGAGGAGTTTGGCTCCGCGGGTGCCGTGGCCCGCATGTACGAGCGCCTGGAGAGCCGCCCCGAGCAGGTCCAGATGTCCTGCGAGGTGGCCGACGCCCTGGCAACCTCCACGCACCGCGCCATAGAGGCCGGCACCGGCGTGGGCAAGTCCGTGGCATACCTGCTGCCCGAGGTGCTCTTTGCGCAGCGCAACAACGTCACCGTGGGCGTGGCCACAAAGACAAATGCCCTCACAGACCAGCTGGTCTCCCACGAGCTGCCGGCCCTGGCGGAGGCCCTGCCGCACGGCCTGACCTTCGCCAGCCTCAAGGGCTACGACCACTACCCGTGTCTGCACCGCCTTGACCGCGCGGTCAAGGACGAGCTGCCCTTCTCGCTGGCGCAGCACGACGGCCGCTCCGATAACGCCGTGGGCGGGGACATGCTCACGGCCATAGCCGTGACCTACGCCTTTGCCTGCCAGTCCCCCGACGGAGACCTGGACGCGCTGGGAATTCGCTGGCGATACGTGCCGCGCCAGATGCTCACCATCAAGTCCGGCGAGTGCCTGCACGCGCGCTGCCCGTACTATCCCAACGAGTGCCTGCTCCATGGCGCCCGTCGCCGTGCGGCCAGCTCGGACGTGGTGGTAACCAACCACTCGCTGCTGCTTCGCAACGTGGAGGCCGAGGGCAAGATCCTGCCGCCGGTGCGCCACTGGGTCATCGACGAGGCCCACGCGTTTGAGTCCGAGGCGCGCCGCCAGTGGGCCGTAGAGGTCTCCGGCGAAGAGGCCCGCATGGCGTTTGAGCTGCTCGGCGGCACCAAGACTGGCGTCATCCACAGCCTGCTGGTGCAGTCCGCCATGCTGGACGGGTCCACCACCATCCAGGGACTTCTGACTAAGGCCGCCGCAACGGTGGCCCGCGCCTCCGTGGGCGTGGCGGACCTCTTTGTGGCCGTGCACGAGCTGGCCGGCCTGGCCCGCTCCGACGGCGGCTACGACCTCATGACCCTGTGGATTGACGCCGACGTGCGCGCTGGCGAAGAGTGGGGTGCCGTGCGCGACTGCGGCCAGAAGGCCGCGTCCGTGTTGGCAGAGGGCGTCAAGCAGCTCAAGGAGGCGCAGGCGTTTCTGGCGGGGGCTTCTCCCCAGCTGGCGGCCGACCTGGGCGAGTCCTGCAGGTTCCTGGGTGACCTGCTGGCCGGCATCCGCCTTATCTGCGTCGGCGAGGACGACCGCTATGTCTACTCTGCGCAGCTCAGCCGCTCCAAGCGCCGTATGGCCGCCGAGCGCCTTGTTGCCGAGAAGATCGACGTGGGCGCAGACCTTGCCGAGCGCTGGCTGCCCGAGATGGAGAGCGTGGTCTTCACCAGCGCGACCATTGCTGTTGGGGACGACTTCAAGCACTTCAACGAGGGCGTGGGCCTTTCCAGGCTGCCGGAGGGCAAGCACCGCGATCTGCGGCTTGACTCGAGCTTTGACTACGACTCGCACATGGCCGTGGTGGTTGCAAAGGACATGCCAGCGCCCAGCGACCGCGCCTACATTGGCGCGCTGGAGGACCTGTTGTTTGACGTGCACGTCTCCATGGGCGGCTCGGTGCTAACGCTGTTCACCAAAAGGCGCGACATGGAGCGCGTCTACGAGGGGCTGCGCCCGCGCCTGGCCGCCGAGGGCCTTGACCTGGCCTGTCAGGAACGCGGCACCAGCCCGCGCCGCCTTCGCGACCGCTTCATGAAGGAGGAGAGCCTTTCTCTGCTGGCGCTCAAGTCCTTCTGGGAGGGGTTTGACGCGCAGGGAGACACGCTGCGGTGCGTGGTGATTCCCAAGCTGCCGTTTGCCAGCCCCAATGACCCGCTGGTCCGCGAGCGTGACGCCCGCGAGGAGCGTGCTTGGTGGAGGTACTCGCTGCCGGAGGCGGTGATTTCCGTCAAACAGGCTGCCGGGCGCCTCATCAGGAGCGCGAGCGACTCCGGCGTCCTGGTGCTGGCCGACTCGCGCCTGGCCACCAAGCGTTACGGCAAGACGTTCATCAAGAGCCTGCCCAGCAAGAACGTGCAGATGTTGGACTCCGCCAACGTCCGACGCTACATAGAGTTCTGGCGCCAGAGCCAGGGGTAAGCCAGGCCCGGCCAGGGCCAGCGGGGTCCCTCTTCGCGTTTTGGGGGATGTGTTGGTGACGGCTGGGGGCGCGGGGCTTCTGCCTGCGGTTTCTTGACACGCTTGTGCTGGCCCCGCCGCCCGCCCGCCAGGTGCGAACCCAAATCGGATATTGAATTGGGTTCGGTCTCCGCCGGCCTCCGCAATGACGAGAAGACCCGCAGGCCAGTGACCTGCGGGTCTTTGTTTCGGTCTATGCGCACGTCCCAAAACCGCGAACCCAAAACGTGTTTTAGCCCCTACCGCCCCAGCTCTGCGGTCGCAAGGCCATGGACGGCGGCTGCGAGCATGGAGTCGTCGCAGGTGACGTGGCCGCCGCAGGCAGCAATCATCCTGGGCAGCCACATGCCCCCGTACCAGGCCGTCTTTGCTGTGAGGGTGCCGTTTGCCCGCCTCGTCACCTCAAGGTCGTGCCAGGGGAGAAGCTCCAGCCAGTGCTCCGAGTCAAACACCAGCGTGACTCGCCGCGGCTCGCTCGCGGGGCCGGTAGGCTCGACCGCTTTTTCCGCGTGCGCAGCAGCCTCAACCGAGGAGATGCGCTCCAGCTTGAAGTCCCGCCGGGCCCCGCGGCTGGGGTCCGTGCCAGTTAGGTACCAGCTGCCGTCTTCCTGCCGAAGCCTTGCGTCTTGCACCAAGCGTACCTCGTCGGTCGAGGCGCCGGATTTCCGGTAGACAATGCGCAGGTCAAGCTTGCGTGCGATGGCATGTGCACAGGCGCTCCTGGTGGCGTCGACCTCGGCCGAGCCTGCCGGCGCAAGCATCCTGTGCACCGTCTTGTCGTCAAAGTCCGGTGCCCCCAGGGCCCGGTTGACCGTCGCTGCCAGCGGGTCGTCTTCCGGGGTGCCCATCCAGGCAAGCGCCGCCTGGACGGCAAGGGTCTCTGCCTTGGTCAGGCGCAGTGGCCTTCCTGCGGCGGAGTCCACAAAATAGGGGGTGTCGTCACCGTCAAACTCGGCGCAAAGCTTGAGCCCGACATCGTCCGTGCCCAGGTAGAGCAGCATGTCCATGAACTTGCTGGCCTCCTCGGGCGTCTTGCCCATGCGAGAAGCGATGGCGTCCGGGTTGACCTCGTCACCCTCGGTGCTGAGCGCGCCAATGACGCTCACGATCTCTCGTGCCGCGTCCACGCCACCCGTACGACCAGCCCTAGCCATTGCGGACCGCCCCCTCAAGCTGCTTCCTCCATGCCGCGACCAGCTCCTCTGGTGCCGTGGGCCGAACGCCAACCGAGATGGCCCACGCCGCGGCGTCCTCAAGGCTGCTCACCGCGGCCACGAGCTCACCCTGGCCGTCGGCAAGCCGCGCGCCGGCCTTCAGGACCTCCGCCCTTGCCGCCTCGGGCACGTCAAAGTGCCCCTCGCAGACCGGCTCGCCCATCTGAAACGGCAGCTTGCGGTGGTCACTGATGTCAAAGTCGCGCGGCACCTCAAACGCAATGGAGGTGAGCTTGGCCTTTAGGATGCGCTCAAATCGATACGTGCGCACGCTGTCCAGCACCACCGTCCCGTCCCGCTCCACCTGCGGGCCAACCACGTAGAGCCGCTCGCGGAACGAGAACGTGCCGTAAGGAGCAATCACACGGGTGCTGAGCTGCCCCTTTGCGTCCTCGTACTCCATCTCAAACGCCTTGCCGGTGGCCATGCTCGTGCGCAGGACCCTCTCCTCGCGCGAGTCCTTGTGGCCACTTGCAAAGCCGGCGGCCTCGGAGTCAAAGTAGTTGTAGATTTTTTTGAGCGCAAAGTCCAGGTCGGTGGAGAGCGGGAAGCCCTCGGTGCGAAGGAGCGGCTGGCAGGCCAGGGCAAACGCAAAGGCGTCGGTCGGAGAGAGTGCGGTGGAGTCCGCGTATGAAGTCTCCTCGTCAACCTTCCAGAGCGCGTGCGAGTCACCTGAGCCGCACTTCTTCAGAACCAGGCCGCAGATGGCAAGGTCGGCACGGTCGCGCGAGAACGCCTTGTTGAAGCTGTCGACGCTCAGTGACGGATAAAACCTCGTATGGATTGCCTCGGAGCTGACGGCACTTCTCGCCTGCATGAAGTACGCAGCCAACGAGGCTATGCGCTCGACCTTCTCGTCGTCCTTGGTCATCTCTTTGCTGCCCATCTGACCTCCCGGGACAAAGCCCTACTTGCCACGCACCGCCGCTGGCGGCTCGTATCTGCGAGTTTTCAACGAATGTGCACCATAAGCCGTATACTGTCTTGATTGTATGCAGCAACGCACCAAACGCATCAGAGACTTACCAAAAGGACGCACAGCATGGCCATGACACATGACTACCTGGACCAGCTCGACCAGAACGTCGGGATTGCTCCGGCAAATAGCCAGGAGGAGTACCAGGCCGCACAGACCATCGCGGACATCATGCGCCGACACGGCGTGGAGCCTTCTATCGAGGAGTTTGACGCCAAGGCCTTTGGCGGCGTCATGGACCAGATTATGTTTGCCATGCTCTTTGTGGGCATGCTGCTGGTGGGCGTTGGCGCCGTGCCGCTGACCGTCATCGGCTTTGTGCTGGTGGCGCTCCCCGTGGCGGCCTTTGTGGCTCGCTACCTGGGCAATGACTTTGTGGAGAAGCTCGGCCCCTCCGCGCGCAGCCAGAACGTCGTAGCCTTCCACAAGGGCGAGGGCCCGCTGGTCCAGAAGGGCGTCCGTCCCATCGTTGTCGTCGCCCACTACGACACCCCGCACGAGAACCCCGTCTACTCCACGCCTCTCGCGCCATACCTGCCCATGGCCTGGCGCTTCAGCAAGTGGTGCGTGCTGGCCGTGGCCGTGGCCACCCTCTTCCAGATCATGGCCTTCCTGCCCGAGGCCTTCCGCCGCATCCTGTGGGTGCTTGGTCTCATCGCCGCTCTTCCGCTGCTGCTCCTTGCCGTGACCGGCATTGTGGAGCTCTTCACCCCCAGCACCGAGGGCGCCAACGACAACAAGACTGGCGTGGCCGCCATGCTGGGCATCCTTCAGAACGTCTGCCCCTCCGACGAGCAGAGCGCCTACCCCGCAAACGAGGACCCTGCCGACTGGGTGCCCGCCGAGCCCGCCTTTGACGCCGTCTCCTCCTATGACGACGCCTCCGCCGTGGACGACGCTGCTGGCGAGACGCCCGCGGACTTTGCGGCCGCTGCCCAGGGTGCGTTCGATGCCGGCGCCACGGTTGCTGCGGCCCCGTTCGTTCCCGCCGAGCCCCAGTGGCGTCCCGTGCCCGTGGAGGGCGTGCGCCACGGCGCTGACGTCCTTCGCGGCCTGGGCATGCTCCCCGAGGACTGCCAGATTGAGTACCGCGAGAACGTCATGGAGCAGGTGCCCGCCGAGGAGGTCGCCGCTGCAGCCGCCGAGCAGGCCGCCTCTGTTGCTGCTGCCGCCGAGGCCGCCGGCGCTGGCCAGACCGCGAGCTTCCAACCGGTCGAGGCCGAGGTGGCGACTGTCGCTCCGGCCGCTCCGGCGGAGCCCGAGCTCGGCGCCACGGCAGAGGTCCCCGTCGTGACGGGCGAGGACCTCACGGCCACCGGCCGCTTCAGCCTCGTCTCTGACGCCGAGCCCGCGCAGGCCGGCGACGGCGACGCCGCGGGCCTCACCGCCATGGGCGACGCCGACGCCACCCAGCCCACGGCTCCCGCGCAGCGCCAGCGTCCGGCCGCTCCCGAGGACCCGGAGTGGGGCCACACCAGCTTCCGCCCGCAGGCCCCCAACCCCGCGCGCCGCGCCTCCCTGTTTGACCTGCCCAACCCGGGCGAGGAGTCCATGGACCCGTTTGCCACGGACCCGCGCAGCCAGGTTGTGACCCAGGCTCCCGCTCAGCCGTCCACGGTCCGTCGCCCGTCCGCAGTGCCCGCTCCGGCTCCCGCGCCGCAGCAGCCCGCTGCCCCCGCGCAGCCCTTTGGCACCATCTCCGCCGGCAGCTTTGACGCTGCCGAGAGCGAGCCCGCCCAGGGCAAGCACCGCTTTGGCGGCTTCAAGCTACCCAAGATCAGCCTGCCGTTTGGTCACAAGGGCGCCGCCGAGGCCGACGACCAGCGCGAGGACTGGCTCGGCATCACCGACGACGAGAACTGGGGCGACGAGGACGGCGGCTGGAAGGGCGGCGCCACCACCCGCGCCGGCCTGAGGCTCGTCGAGGACGAGGCCGCCCCCGCCGGCGTTGCCGCCGAGGCTGCCGAGGCCAGCACGCCCGACGCGGCCCCCGAGTTTGTCTCCGCCGCAGACGCCCCTGCCGGCGAGAACCCTGCGGGCTCCGACGCCGCTGCCCCCACCGACGAGGACCTGCGCGACGCCGTCCTGGCCATGAACGATGACGCCCTTCTCTGCCATGACATCTGGTTCGTGGGCCTGGGTGCCAGCGGCCTCGGCCACGCGGGCATGAAGGCCTTCCTGGCCCAGCACCGCAAGCAGATCCGCGGCGCGTTTGTGATCAACATTGATGCCGTCGGCGCCGGCGAGCTCACCGTGTTCACGCGCGAGGGCATCATCAATTCTCGCCGAGCGGACCGCCGTATGGTGAGGAGCCTCGCCCGCGCCGCCGCTGACCTGCACATTAGTCTTGCTCAGACGGAGCACGAGTGGGGCAGTACCGACGCCACGCCGTCCATGCGCGCCCACGTGCGTTCCATCACCATCAGCGGTGTGGACCCCAGCGGCATGAAGGCCCTCTCTGGTACCCCGGCCGACGTCATCGAGCGCGTCAACCCTGCCCAGGCCGCTCAGGTGGCCGCCCTCGTGACCGAGATGATTCGCAGGTCCTAGTAGCTGCACTTCTCGCCAGACTCGTAACGCCAACGGCGCCCGCACATCCTCGTGCGAGCGCCGTTTTTTTGTTGCCGTGGCCGCCATCTTCGTCGGCCAGGCATTGCCTACCAAAATCGAGGCATACCTGTTCTACAAGGCCGACAGGTACGACTTGCATGGCAAAGACATACTGAGGACCAATCCCAAGGAGTACATCGCCGACCTTGGCATACGTTCCTATTTGGGGGGATAGTTGCCGCCTCTGCAACACCAGCTAGCTACCTCTTGAAGACCAGTCTCGCGACGGGTCGGGCTGAGGGGCTTGCCTTCAAACAAGGAGGCGAGAGACACCTCGCCGCATGAATTGCCGGTCTCAAAGAGGGTCATGGGCAGCATTGAGAGATAAATGCCTCTCTACCTGCGTCGCTAAGCGCTTTACGCCACTTTGACTGATGATTTTACGCTGGTGGAGTTGGGATCGCTGACCCTGTGGCCTGAAGAACTTGACCAGTAGACAAGAACAAGCGTTCTATTCTTGTGATAGAATATCCCAAAACGGGAAGAGGGAAGGGGCGCTATGCGGGAGGTTACTCGGTTTGAGTCAGCGGGGGACGTGCGTGTGATGCGGGTTGGCTCTCAGGAGTCCGGCGCGGTGCTGCTGGAGGAGATTGTTGCCGGCAAGAGCTGCTTCATTGCGTACGGGGAGTCTTCGCACACGGCGAGGATGATCTTTGACGTGGCGGCGCTTGAGGGACTGGCCGCGATGCTGGGGCGCCCTGACGGCGGCGCTGCGGCGGCGCTGACGGAGTTTGCCAGCGGAGAGGAGAATGCCCTGGTTGACCTCATGGACCTTTGCGATGCGCGGGGCGTGCCCTACGCGTACATGGGGGTGGGAGATACCTCGGGCATTCATTACCGGCCGGTGGGGTAGGGACGCTCGCGAGGGAGCAAGTGCTTATCGCCTGCCGAAAGGCAACAAAAAAGAGGCTCCCGAAGGAGCCTCTTAATTTGCGTGGTGCGGCGTATAGGATTCGAACCTATGACGCCCTGATTCGTAGTCAGGTCCTCTATCCAGCTGAGGTAACGCCGCGTGCGGTTATTTATAATGCCGTTCCTTCCCTCATCTGTCAACGAGGATTTCTAAATATGAAGGAAGTGTGATAGCAAATGGAAACGCTGCAGATAAGCGGCTCATCAACAAAAGAAAACCCGCCCTGGCTGGCAGGGCGGGTTGAACAATCTGGCGGAGAGCTGGGGATTCGAACCCCAGATTCCCTTAGGGGGAATACTCGCTTAGCAGGCGAGCACCTTCGGCCTCTCGGTCAGCTCTCCAAATTTGGTGCTTTGGAATCATACCTCACAAATGCCCGCGGCCACAAGGGTCAGCTTGAACCCTCTGCCAGAAAACCGTCCGTGACCACGATGTCTTCTCCCTTTGAGGCAATCCGGTCGGCCAGCTTCTGCCAGCTGAACGCGAGGATGAGCTCCTCGGGCGTGGCCACGGTACCTGCGGGCACGAGGCCGGCCGTCGAGGCAAGCGCGCCGATGATTCCGCTGGAACTCAGGCCCGCCTCGCGCAGGCCGCCCAGGTCAAGGTCGCGGTCCCTCTTGGAGAGGCGCCGCCCGTCAGGTGCCACCAGCAGGGGGACGTGGCCAAACGTCGGCGGCTCGTAGCCCAGCAGGCGTGCCAGGTAGGTCTGCCTCGCGGAGGATCCCAGCAGGTCTGACCCGCGAACAACCTGGTTGACGCCCATCAGGCAGTCGTCGACCACGACGGCCAACTGGTAGGCAAAGATGCCATCGCTGCGCCGCACGAGAAAGTCTCCGCATTCCTGGGCAAGCACCTCGGTTTGAGGGCCAAAGGCCAGGTCAGTCCAGGTGATGGTGCCTGCCGGGTCGCTGGCCGGCGGCACCTTGAGGCGCGTCGCCGGCGGGCGGACGGCCGCTCTTCTCGCAATCTCCTCAGCGCTCAGATTGCGGCAAGTTCCCTGGTAGAGGTAGGTGCCGTCGGACGCGTGCGGAGCGCTTGCCGCATGGAGCTCCGCGCGAGTGCAAAAGCACGGGTACGTGAGTCCTTGGGAGGCGAGCTTGTCAACGGCAGCCCGGTAGATGGCAGTGCGCTCGCTCTGAAAGTAGGGGCCCTCGTCCCAGGTGAGGCCCAGCCACTCGAGGTCGCGCATGAGGAGCTCGGCCACCTGGCGGCGCTGGGCCCGCGGGTCAAGGTCCTCGATGCGCAGGACCAGCGTTCCGCCCACGCTGCGCACGGACAGCCATGCCATCAGGGCCGAGAAGACGTTGCCCAGGTGCATGCGTCCGGACGGCGTGGGGGCAAAGCGCCCGCGCACGGTGCTGCCGACACTAGTGGCTTGCATAGCAAAACTCCCTGCCGTAGATGTAAAGATTGACTCCCACCTCTGCCACCGAGGCCTCCGTCACCAGGCGAGAAAGGCCCAGATGGTCGTAAAACCCCACGTCACAGGTATCATCCGTGATGAGATAGTAGCCGCGGGCGCCTGCCTGGCGCAGGTGATTCTCGCCAAGGCGCAAAAGGCCCCCGCCAACGCCGAGGCCTCGTGCCTCGCCGCCCACGATCAGGAGCTTGAATTCCGCGGCGGCTTCCGGCTGACCGGCGGCCTTCTCTCGGAATCGCCTTGAGAGTGCCAGCTCCTCCGCCTCAACTCGGCAGACCTCGTGGCCAAACGTGGCGCCGGGCGCCACCTGCGCCAGAAGCTCTTCTCGCCGTGTGCGCCACGAGGACCGCATGGCCTCTGTCTGAGCACCGGTCTCTACCAGGAGCGCGCCAAGGAGGCGCCCATCTACACCCTCTGCCACAACTCCCCAGTCCGCGTTCATGAGGTAGTTGCAAACGTTGATGCGCGCATCCAGCCTGCCGAGCCGCTCCCCGGCCTCGGTGCCCCACTGCCGGTAGAACAGCTCCGCCACGGGCTCGAAGTCTTCCGGCGCAAACGGGCGGTAGGCGCAGCGCCGGTCATTGCTGTCAAAAGCCACGGTAGCTCCTATGCACCAAAAGCCGTGATGGGGAAGACGTACGTGCCGGTTGCCTCGTCTCTTCGCGGCCGGTCGGTGCCGGCCAGGATGACGGCGCAGAAGGCGGGATCTTGCAGCTGGCCGCCGTTGCGCACTTTCTTGCAGAGACGCTTGCGTTTGAGAGGGCGAGCTCAAAGAGGGAGAGCGTCCGCATGCGGATGTGGGCGGCGGCGCTTGCGTGGGACCTCACGTAAGGCTCTGGCGATCCGGGGCGCAGCGAGGTGGTGAGAAGCAGGCTTCCCGTGGCCTCGGCCTCGCGGTAGGCAAGCTCCTGGAGCTCCGGCATGGTCTTCCGTAGGAATTGAGGAGACTCGGTAACATCCGGTCAGAAAGTCTTGGGGAATAATCCTCGGGTTTGAGAGATGCGCTCTTTACCCTCACCGGCGGGCCCTCCCTAAGTTCTCGATTTTGCATAAATCAAGTATATTGCGCAAAATCGAAGAATACGACATCTGCGAGCTCGTCTTCACCACCAAGAAGGACGGCGACCCCTCGGGCGCCGAGGCCTGCCGCGCCGATGCCGCGGTAAACGCAAAGGACGGCGAGTAGCGTGACCACCCCTCGACCGTGGTGGGCCATTCCACAAGACCTTCGCGAAGAGAGGGTCCACTCGCCGTCGACGAGCGCGTTATGCTTGAGAATATATCCAAAGCGACGGATATTTATGAGGTGGCGCTTGAGGCGCTGGTGGAGCTGCCCGCCTAGACTGGGAGGATCAACATGGTCGACTACATCGGGCTCCTCAAGAAGGAGGTCGTTCCGGCCGAGGGGTGCACCGAGCCCGTGGCCGTGGCGTTTGCCGTCTCTCTTGCGGCCGAGCAGCTGGGCGCCGATGCCACCGACGTGCGGCTCAAGCTGTCCGCCAACATCATCAAGAACGCGCTGGGCGTGGGCATCCCCGGGACCGGCATGGTGGGCATCGAGATCGCTGCCGCGCTTGGCGCCGTGGTCAAACAGTCCGAGAAGCGGCTCGAGGTGCTGCAGGGCTTCTCGCCTGAGCAGCTGACGGCTGCAAAGGAGCTGGTAGAGGCCCACGTGCTGCACGTCGAGCAAAAGGCCACGCCGGAGGCGCTCTACATTGAGGCCCTACTCACGGATGGGACGGACACCTCCCGCGTCATTGTCTGTCGCGACCACACCAACGTCGTGCGCGTGGAGAAGAACGGCGAGGTCCTGGTGGATAAGCCCATCTCCGTCGGTGTAGGCGATGCCGATGGCGGCACCGGACTCACCGTGGACGGTATCTACGAGTTTGCGACCACCGTGCCCTTTGAGGGCATCAAGTTTGTGCTTGATTGCGTGCCGATGAACACGCGTGTGAGTGAGGAGGGCCTGCGTAACAGCTATGGCCTGGAGGTCGGCCGCCGCATGAGCGCAGGGTCAAATGCACGCGGCGTGCTGCTCAACAACCTCTCCCTGCGTCTGATTTCTGCCACGGCCGCCGCCTCCGATGCCCGCATGGGCGGGTGTCCGCTTTCCGTCATGACGTGCGCGGGCTCCGGAAACCAGGGCCTGGCTAGCAGCCTTCCCATCATCGAGCTGGGCCGTGCCCTGGGCTCCTCCGACGAGGACCTTGCCCGCGCGCTGGTCATGTCGTTCTTGGTGGTCATGCACATCAAGGAGTACATGGGACGCCTTTCTCCCCTGTGCGGAAGCGGTATTGCGGGCGGCACGGGCTCTTGCTGTGGTATGACCTACCTGCAGGGAGGCAACCTGCCTGAGATAAAGTGTGCAATCAACAACATGCTCGCAACGCTCCAGGGAATGATTTGCGATGGCGCCAAGGCCACGTGCGCGCTGAAGATTGCCGCAGGTACCAACGCTGCCATTACCTCCTCGACGCTGGCGCTGGCAGACATTCAGCCATCCAGCCTTGAGGGCATTGTCTTTGAAGACGCCGAGGACACCATCAGTCACACGGGCAAGCTCGTCCGCGAGGGCTTTGCCACCACTGACGAGGCAATTCTCTCCATCATGCTTGCCAAGCAGCTCGAGAATTAGCACGTGGAGGCCGCGGTGGTGTGTTTGCGCCGCCGCGGCCGACATTCTGGGCCTGTTTTGGTGCAGAAGTCCGCTTCGTGTGAGTGATTTTGCAAAGGCGGTGCAGAAGTCCGCTTCGTGTGAGTCCACTTCCGGGCCTCCTGATGAATATCAATTAAGAAATGAATATATTGGGACGAATCAACAGTTGGCATTTAGCAAAACTGCATATTATTTTGCGCCGCCGAATTGGCCCCTCAAAACGGACTCGCACCAAGCGGACTTCTGCACGGCGGCAACGAAAGCACTCACACTAAGGTGACTTCTGCGCAGGTTTGGTGCCGCCTGTTGTCCTATGCCCGTCGGCGCGGCCTGCACGTTAGCAAATTGGGGGTCAAATTGCGATACGAAGCGATCGTCTTCGACAAGGACGGCGTGCTGGTAGACACCGAGCCCTACTATGACCAGCGCCGCCGGGCGTTCTTTGCCGAGGTCGGCATTGACGACTCCGCCTTTCCCAGTTTCTATGGCTCCAACAACGAGGTCATCTGGAAGACGGTCGTGCCGAATGACCCTGTCCGAAGGCGGGCCCTCTACCAGCAGTTTCGTTTGAAGTTTGCCAATGCGCCGGTCCCGTACGCCAGGCTGTGCGTGCCGGGCATGCGTGAGGTCCTGCATGCGTGTCGCGGGCTCGGGCTCAGGATGGGCCTCGCCTCAGCCGGTCCTCGCTGGGTCGTGGACGACTTTCTGAGCCAGCTCCAACTGACCGACTTCTTTGACGTGGCGCTATCTGGCGAGGAGTGCCCTGCAAACAAGCCCGCCCCCGACGTCTACCTCGAGGCCATGCGCCGCTTGGGCGTCAGTCCGGCCAAGACGCTTGTCGTCGAGGACTCTCCTCTTGGCATCCGCGCAGCTCACAAGGCTGGAGCGACGGTTTGCGCCGTCACGCCCCCAAGCACGCCTCACCTTGACCAGTCCCTCGCCGACGTTCAGCTCGGTGAGCTGCGCGCACTGCTTGACTGGCTATCAAAGTGTCTCTAGGCTTCGCTCGGATTTCTCGCACGCCCGATGGGGTACGCTACTGGGGCCGTCCACAAAAAGGGGAGAAGATCATGGGTGACGTGAACGTGGGTACCGCCGAGATGAGGAATTTCAAGCTTGGGACCCCGGCGCTGGTGTGCCGTTGGCGCCTGGCTTCCGGTCGTCTGCCGCTCGAGAACCGTCACCTGCGCGCGCTGAGCCGCCGCGTTCTGGACGACGAGCCCGTCTCTCCCCAGCTCATCGCGTGGGCAAAGCAGCACGTTGAGTGGACCCTGCGCGATGGTTCGGCAGAAAACCCCAACGGCGTGCTCATGCTCATCGTTGACGAGGAGGGCCAGGCGGCCATGACCGTCGGTCCGTACGAGCCGCTTGCCGCCATGACCGCCTCGGGCCTCGTCGACCGCGCAACCGCCGCGCAGCAGGAGGCGGGCGAGACGGGCGTCGCGCCGGAGACGCTCTGGGCCGTCCGAGATGGCTGCCTGGTTGCGGGCATCGCTGCGGGCCAAAGTCCGTCCGGCGCGTCTTCCCTGGTAGAGGACCTTGCCAAGACTGTCGGCCTGCCGCTCTCTCGTCAGGCCGATCTTGCAGACGACGTTGCCTCGGGTGCCGGCTCCGTTGACGAGGTCTTTCTTGTCTCCGACGAGCACGGCATCGTGTGCGCTTCTGACGCCTCCGGCGCCATTGGCGAGCGTCTGGTCAAGGACTACGCCCGTCTCCTCAGCTCCATGGACAAGCGCCGCTAAGGCGCTGTCGCCCGTGCGCCCCAAATGAGAAAAAGGGACTGTCCCTTTTTACCGCGGCATCCCTACGCCACGGAGAGCGCCCAGGCGCAGTTCATCTCGCTGACGATGAGGTCGAGATCCCAGCTCTGGTGGCTGCGCAGGTAGCTGTTTGAGTCGTGCACGATGGCCCGCCCATCGGCGTCAAGCCCGTCCAGCGCAATGAAGTGCCCGACGCGCGTGAACGCGCCCGGCCCCATGACGCAGATCACGTCCTTGCCGGCCTGGAGCGCTGCGCGCAGCGAGCTCGCGGACGCGCCCAGCACCTCGCTCTTGAGGCCCAGCCCCGCCGCGCCGCTGCCAACGAGCTCCCACGCGCTGCCGTTGCGATCGGTCGAGTATCCGTTGCTGGTGGCGTAGGCAGCCATCTCAATGGGCCCCATGGACGTGTCTCCCGTGAGGTCAATGTAGACCATGTCCAGCGCAAACGGACCGCATCCCTGCAGGCTGATGGGGCCGTTGCTGTATCGGTCGTTCGCGAACGCGGCGTCAATTTGGTAAAGGTAGGGCATCTTGCCGGCCGCCCACTCGGACGCCGCCGTGCTTCTGGGCTGAACATAGCCCGCTGCAAACGCCCGCGCCCCGCGGACCATCTCGCAGCCCAGGCCGCCCGCGCTCTGCCGCGCCTGCGCGGTCACTGCCGCCAGGGTGTCCTCGCGCGCAACCCGCGCCCCGCGGGCGCACGAGCCCCCAACGCCCGCGATTACGGCCAGCGCCACCAGCGCCGCCGCAAGCTTTCCGCGCAGCCTCGCCTGCCGCTCGGCCTGCGCCTGGCGAGAAGCCCGTCTTGCCGCGCGCTCGTCTCGGCGACGGGCGGCATCGCCCCCAAGGGTGTCCCCATTACCTGGGCAAGAAGAACGCCCCCACTGTCTGGGGGGAAGCTGAGTGGCCACGGCGGCTCCTAATTGGTGCGTTTTTGCAGGTATCGTACCATGCGTTCTTCTCGCCAAGGTAAACGCGCTCACGGAAAAAAACGCCCACGTCGCGGAATGCCCCAACAACTTGGTATCGATACCACCGCGGGCGGGGTAGACTGTGTGATTGAATGCGACGGCCCATCCATCGGTTGAGTGGGCCCAGCAAGAACGGCCTGGGGCCATGGGGGTGCCCAGGGAGTTCAAGAAGGAGAGGATATGGGACGTAAGTTCAAGTCCATGGACGGCAACGAGGCGGCCGCGCACGTATCGTACGCGTTCACCGAGGTTGCGGGTATCTACCCCATCACGCCGTCCAGCCCCATGGCCGACCACGTCGACCAGTGGGCAGCTCAGGGCCGCAAGAACATCTTCGGCACGCCCGTCAAAGTCGTCGAGATGGAGTCTGAGGCTGGCGCCTCCGGCACCGTCCACGGCTCCCTTGGCGCCGGCGCCCTGACCACCACGTACACGGCTTCTCAGGGCCTGCTCCTGATGATCCCGAACATGTACAAGATCGCGGGCGAGGGCCTGCCGGGCGTCTTCCACGTTTCCGCCCGCTGCGTCGCCTCCCACGCTCTGAACATCTTCGGCGACCACTCCGACGTCATGGCCTGCCGCCAGACCGGCTTTGCCATGCTCGCCGAGGGCAACGTCCAGGAGGTCATGGACCTCTCTCCGGTGGCTCACCTCGCCGCCATCGAGGGCAAGGTCCCGTTCCTCAACTTCTTTGATGGCTTCCGCACCTCTCACGAGATCCAGAAGGTCGCCGTCTGGGATTACGAGGACCTCAAGGACATGTGCAACATGGAGGCCGTCCAGGAGTTCCGCGATCACGCGCTGAACCCCGAGCACCCGCACGCCCGCGGCTCCCACGAGAACGGCGACATCTTCTTCCAGCACCGTGAGGCCTGCAACAAGGCCTACGACGAGCTGCCTGCCGTCGTCGAGAAGTACATGGGCAAGATCAACGAGAAGCTCGGCACCGACTACGGCCTGTTCAACTACTACGGCGCCCCCGACGCCGACCGCGTCGTCGTCTGCATGGGCTCCTTCTGCGACGTCCTTGAGGAGGTCATTGACTACCTCAACGCCCACGGCGAGAAGGTCGGCCTCGTGAAGGTCCGCCTGTTCCGTCCGTTCTCCATCAAGCACTTCGTCGACGTTCTCCCCGAGACCGTCAAGAAGATTGCCGTCATGGACCGCACCAAGGAGCCCGGCTCCATTGGCGAGCCCCTCTACCAGGACGTCGTCTCCGCCCTCTACGAGGCCGGCAAGACCGACATCCACGTCTCCGGCGGCCGTTACGGCCTCGGCTCCAAGGACACGCCTCCCGCGTCTGCCTTTGCCGTCTTCGAGGAGCTCAAGAAGGACGAGCCCAAGCGCGAGTTCACCATCGGCATCGTCGATGACGTCACCAACCTGTCCCTGCCCGAGCCCGAGGACGCCCCCAATACGGCTGCCCCCGGCACCATCGAGTGCAAGTTCTGGGGCCTCGGCGGCGACGGCACCGTTGGCGCCAACAAGAACTCCATCAAGATCATCGGCGACCACACCGACAAGTACGTCCAGGCGTACTTCCAGTACGACTCCAAGAAGACTGGCGGCGTGACCGTTTCTCACCTGCGCTTCGGCGATTCCCCGATCCGCTCCCCGTACTACGTCACCAAGGCCGACTTCGTGGCCTGCCACAACCCGTCCTACATCGTCAAGGGCTTCAAGATGGTCCGCGACGTCAAGCCGGGCGGCACCTTCCTGGTGAACTGCCAGTGGTCCGACGAGGAGTTTGCGGAGCACATGCCCGCCGTGGCCAAGCAGTACATCGCCAAGAACAACATCACCGTCTACCTCATCGACGCCATTGACCTGGCCGCCAAGGTCGGCATGGGCAAGCGCACCAACACCGTGCTGCAGTCTGCCTTCTTCGCCCTGGCCAAGGTCCTGCCCGCCGAAGAGGCCCTCCAGTACATGAAGGACGCGGCCACCAAGTCCTACATGAAGAAGGGCCAGGCCATCGTCGACGCTAACCACAAGGCCATCGACGCCGGCGCCACCGCCTTCCACAAGTTCGAGGTCCCCGCTGACTGGGCCACCGCCACCGACGAGCCCAAGGAGCTCACGCTCGAGGGTCGCGCCGCCATCGTCAAGCAGGTCAAGGAGCTCCTCGAGCCCATCAACCGCATGGACGGCGACTCCCTGCCCGTCTCTGCCTTCTCCGAGCACATCGACGGCCAGTGGGAGCTGGGCGCCTCTGCCTACGAGAAGCGCGGCGTCGCGGTCATGGTCCCGAAGTGGGACGAGTCCAAGTGCATCCAGTGCAACAGCTGCGCCTTCGTGTGCCCGCACGCCACGATCCGCCCGTTCGTCCTCACCGACGAGGAGGTCGCTGCCGCGCCTGAGAACCTGCGCACCCTGGACGCCATGGGCCCCAAGGTCAAGGGCATGAAGTTCACCCTGGCCGTCTCCCCGCTGGACTGCATGGGCTGCTCCGTCTGCGTGAGCGCCTGCCCGAAGGACGCCCTCACCATGGTCCCGACCGAGAGCGAGCTGCCCGAGCAGGACGTCTTCGACTACTGCGTCTCAAAGGTTGCCGAGAAGCCCGAGGCCATCGCTGCCAACACCAAGGGCTCCCAGTTCAAGCAGCCGCTGCTTGAGTTCTCCGGCTCCTGCGCCGGCTGCGCCGAGACCAGCTACGCGCGTCTCGTCACGCAGGTCTGCGGTGACCGCATGTTCATCTCCAACGCCACTGGCTGCTCCTCCATCTGGGGCAACCCGGCTGCCACGTCTCCGTACACCGTCAACAAGTGCGGCCACGGCCCGGCGTGGAACAACTCCCTCTTCGAGGACAACGCCGAGCACGGACTTGGCTTTGAGGTCGGCTACAAGGCCGTCCAGAACAAGCTCGTCGCCGACACCGAGGCTCTCATTGCCTCTGACGGCGTGAGCGAGGGCTTCAAGGCTGCCGCCCAGGCCTGGCTGGACAACCGCAACGACACCGAGGGCTCCAAGACCGCCGCTGCCGAGTACATCAAGGCGCTCGAGGAGAACGGCTCCGACGCCGCCAAGGCGGTCCTGGCCGACAAGTCCTACCTCACCAAGAAGTCCTTCTGGATCTTCGGCGGTGACGGCTGGGCCTACGACATCGGCTTCGGCGGCCTGGACCACGTCCTTGCCTCCAACCACAACGTCAACGTCTTCGTCTTTGACACCGAGGTCTACTCCAACACGGGTGGCCAGGCCTCCAAGGCCTCTAACCTCGGCCAGGTTGCGCAGTTTGCTGCCGCCGGCAAGGTGACCAAGAAGAAGACCCTGGCTGAGATCGCCATGACCTACGGCTACGTCTACGTCGCCCAGGTCGCCATGGGTGCCAACCCCGCCCAGACGCTCAAGGCCATCCAGGAGGCCGAGGCCTACGACGGCCCGTCCCTGATCATCGGCTACAGCCCCTGCGAGATGCACTCCATCAAGGGCGGCATGAAGAACTGCCAGCTCGAGATGAAGAAGGCTGTGGACTGCGGCTACTGGAACCTCTACCGCTTCAACCCGGCTGCCGCCGAGGGCAAGAAGTTCTCCCTCGACTCCAAGGAGCCGGCGGGCGGCTACCAGGAGTTCCTGATGAACGAGGCTCGCTATAACCGCCTCACCCGCGAGTTCCCCGAGCGCGCCCAGGAGCTCTTCAAGGAGAACGAGAAGGCTGCCATGGCTCGCTACCAGCACCTCCTCAAGCTCAAGGCCATGTACGCCGACGCGTAAGCAACCGCAACCGCGCTAGCCTCATGAGCTAAAGCACCCCCGGGCCGGGCCGGAAGCCAATCGCTTCCGGCCCGGTTTTTCTTCTCGCCGGGGCGCCGTTTGCATGTGAAAGTGGACGCTTCGGAGCGCCACGCCGACCAAAGGCACATGCAAACCGCGACGCCATCCAGGCGAGAAGCGCTCACGGGGGATGCATGCCAACGTGATAGAGTTGATGAGTTATCCACGGCCCTCGGGCCGCGCCGGCAAGAAAGGACGAACATGGCTGATGCTCATCGCGGCCCCAGGTACCAGCTGGCCATGGCTGCCGCCAAGGCAACCCAGGCCGCGCTCACGGCAGCGCACCGCAACGGCGGCCAGCTTCCGGGCGTGATTGCCGAGAAGATCGACCCGCAGATCCTCGCCGACGTGCCGCGTCCCAAGACCGTGGTGTGCGTCTCTGGCACCAACGGCAAGACCACCACCAACAACCTGCTGAACGATCTTCTCGCTGACAACGAGTACGAGGTGGTCAACAACCGGGCCGGCGGCAACGTGGCAAACGGCATCCAGTCCACACTCATCAGAAACGCAACCATGTCCGGTGGTACCAAGAAGGACATGGCCGTCATGGAGCTGGACGAGCTTTCCTTCCGCAAGGTCCTGCCGTACCTGACGCCCGACATCATCCTGGTGACCAACCTCTATCGCGACTCCTTTAGCCGCAACGCCAACCCGGACTTCATCTTCAACGTGATGAGCCACTACGTGAGCCCCAAGACCAAGCTGGTGCTCAACGCGGACGACCTCATCTCCTGCCGCTTGGCGCCGCAGGACGCCAACCGCGTCTACTACTCCATCGGCCGCCTGGCCGACGACACCGCCGAGCCCCAGGGCATTGTCTGCGACCTCACGGCCTGCCCCATCTGCGGCGGCAAGCTCGAGTACGACTACTGCCACCTGCGCCACCTGGGCCACGCAACGTGCAAGAGCTGCGGTTTCACCAACCCCGAGCCTGACTACGAGCTCACCGCGCTTGACCGCGAGGCCCATACCTTCACCGTCTGCGAGCGCTCGCACGAGGGCGTGCCCACGCACACCTATCGCTACGGCAACTACTCCATCACTAACCTGTATAATCTCTTCTCCACCGTTGTTGTGGCCCGTGAGCTGGGGCTTTCTGCCGAGGCCATTGGCGCCTCGCTGGAGCGAGGCATCAACGTGACGGCCCTTCGCTACACCGAGGAGGGGGCTGGCGGCAAGCGCCTGGTGGCCGTGGCCTCAAAGGGCGAGAACAGCACGGCCACATCTGTGGCGCTTGACACCATCCGCAAGGAGCCTGGCAGCAAGGCCGTCGTAGTCATGCTGGCCGATGCGCACAAGGCTGCCAACCCTAAGGAGACCGAGTACATAGGCTGGTACTACCAGACCGACTTTGAGTACCTCAAGGACCCCAGCATCAAGCAGGTGGTGGTCCAGGGCGCCACCAACCCCGACCTGCTGCCGCGCCTGCGCCTGGCCGGCATTGACCCGGACAAGCTCACCATGGTAGAGACCCCCGAGCAGGTCGCCGCGGCCGTGGACCCCAGCGGCGTCGACTCCGTCTTCTGGGCCTTTGACATCTACAACGGGTCTGACGTGGAGAAGAGCCGCGCGCTTGTGGCTCAGAAGATCAAGGAGGCCGCAGATGCCCGATAGAGCCGGCAAGACCGTCGTCGAGGTCCTCTATCCGGAGTACGCAAACCAGGCCGGCGACAACGGCAACGCCATGTACCTGCGCGCCTGCCTGCCTGACGCCACGTTTGTGGAGACCAGCCATGATGACGTGCCGTACTTTGCGGAGCACGTGCCCTCGCTGGTCCTTCTCTGCGGCATGTCCGAGGCACAACAGGAGAAGACCATTGACCTTTTGATGCCCTATCGCGACCGCCTGAACGAGCTGGTGGACGCCGGCGTGCCCATGCTCTTCACCGGCAGCGCGCCCGAGGTCCTGGGATCAAAGATCGTGAACCCCGACGGCTCCGAAGTCTGCGGCCTGGGCATCCTCGACTTTGTGACCCACCGCAACATGCCCGAGCGCTACCACGACGTCGTCATCGGCGACTTTGTGCCCGCTCCCGGTCAGCAGTCCATCAAGGTCGTCGGCTTCAAGATCCAGTTCACCCAGGTGGAGGGCCACAATCAGGCGGGCTTCTTCTGCCACGACGAGGTGGGCTTTGGCCTCAACAAGGACACCAAGCTCGAGGGCTTCCGCAAGAACAACCTCATGGCAACGTGGCTCATTGGCCCACTGCTCCCGCTCAACCCCGATTTCACGCGCTTTCTGCTGGACCTCATGGGTCGAACAGATGCGCCTCTCGCCTTTGAGGAGGATGTCCGCGCTGCCTACAGAGAGCGCCTCAAGACCTTCCGCCTGCCCGGCATGGGCTTGGCGTACTAGAGCAGAAAGGCCGTAATCGTGAACCCCGTCGTGGTCATACCGTCGTACTGGACCGAGGGCGCGCAGCCTGACGGCCTGGGAAAGCCGGGCGTCTATGACTACGCCACGCCCATCGGCAAGCCGCTCCCGGAGCTTGAGCTGTGCCTCTCGTCACTGGAGCAGGTGCGTGGCATCATCAGGGTCATCGTTCTGGTGGTGGCACCCCCGTCCTGCGAGGAGTCCGCCCGCGCCCGCGTGAACTCCATCTGCCGCGCGCACGAGGACCTGAACCCGCTGGTCATTGGCCAGCAGGAGGCGGCCCACGTCACATCCGCCGTAGAGCGGATGCTGCCCAACGTGGTGGGGGAGTCCGTGGCCCTCCGCGGCTACGGCGCTATCAAGAACCTGGGCCTTGCGGTGGCCGCCATCATGGGCCATGACGTGGTGGTCTTTCTTGATGACGACAACGTTGTCCTTGACCAGGACTTTCTTCTCAACGCGGTCTATGGCCTGGGCTCGCTCAACCGCCAGGGCCAGCACATCAGCGCCAAGAGCGGCTACTTTGTGGACGCGTCCGGCTCCGCGCTGCCGCACCCGAGCGCGGCCTGGTCGGAGCGCTACTGGTCAAAGGCGGGCGAGTTCACCAAGGTCATGGAGCGCATGCTCTCGGCCACGCGTTTCTCGCGGTCAAACCACATGTGCGGAGGCTGCTGCGCGCTTCGCGCGGAGGCCTTTGCCCGCGTGCCGTTTGACCCCTACATCACGCGCGGAGAAGATCTTGACTACGTCTTTGACCTGCGCGCCTTTGGCCTTGACGTCTGGTTTGACAACGCCTGGAGCGTCCGCAGCCAGCCGCCCGAGGAGACCGCCAGCGGCCCCTCGCTCTTCATGCAAGACACCTATCGCTGGCTCTACGAGTACCGCAAGCTCGAGGCGCTCAACGCGCGTCGAGACCTGCGCACCATAACGCGCGAGTCCCTCATGCCCTATCCGGCACCGTGGGTCTTTCCCGAGGTGCGCCAGCGCGTCTTCAAGACGGCGCACCGCCGCATGCTCACGGGCCCAGACCGCCTTGCCTACCTGCGCATTCTCACGCGCGGCCGACACGAGGCGGAGCGGTACGCGCGCACGGCCTCTGCACGCTACCTCTCGTTTGCTATGGCCTGGTCCGGCATCATGGCCTCGCTCTGGGAGGACCGCTACCTCAAGGCGGCCATCCTCAAGACCGGCGAGGTGGCTCCCATCCTGCAGAAAGTCACGCCGGCGGACCTCTCTGGCGGCATTTCTGCCGACATCTCCGGCAACCTTGGAGGAGACCTATGAGAATAACCACCCAGCGGTCGGTCAGGGGGACAAATGCCCTTCTCGCCGCCGTCCTTGGGGTATCTATGCTGGTGCTGGCGTGGGGAATCTCCGTTGGCAACGTCTACGTGGCGATCTTCGTCGGCGTGGTGGCGGCCCTTTGCTTTGTGCTGGTGGGCACCGTCAACCTGGTCCCGGACGACTCCCGCTCCGAGGCAACCGAGCGCACCCTGCGCGTGGCGGTGGGCACACTGGAGCACCTGCGCGGCGGCCTCACGGCCGACAACGCCCAGGCCATATGTGCGCTTCTGCTGCCCGAGACAAACGCCACGGGCATAGCCATTACCAACAAGACGCGCGTCCTGGCCTGCGCGGGAACCGTCGACCCGGCCTTTGCCGCCGGCTCCGAGAACGCCCGCTCCACCCTTGAGGTGCTCGAGAGCAAGCGCATGGAGACCTTTGTTGCGGTGGACAAGGAGGACGGCAAGGACATCCGCCGCCTTGGCCCCATCGGCCGCCGTGGCGACCGCACCTACGGCGTGGTGGTCCCCCTGCTGGTGCAGGACAAGGCCGTGGGCACGGTCAAGTTCTACTACGCCCGTGACCTGGACATCGACCGCACGCAGCTGGCCATTGGCCAGGGCCTGGGCTCGCTTCTCTCCACGCAGCTCTCTGCCTACGAGCTTGACCTGCAGGCCGAGCTCACGGCCCGCGCCGAGGTCAAGGCCCTGCAGGCGCAGATCAACCCGCACTTTCTGTTCAACACGCTCAACACCATTGCGTCTCTCTGCCGCACGGACCCCATGAAGGCCCGCGAGGTGCTGCGCGCCTTCTCCACGTTCTACCGCCGCACGCTGGAGAGCTCCGAGAAGACGCTCATCCCGCTTGAGCGGGAGCTTGAGCAGACCCGCCGCTACCTCACCATCGAGAAGGCCCGCTTCGGCGAGAGCCGCATCGTGGAGAGCGAGCACGTGGAGCCTGGTTGCGAGGCGCTGCCGGTGCCGTCCTTCCTGGTGCAACCCATCGTGGAGAACGCTGTTCGCCACGCCATGAGGGACACCGGCCCATTGAATATTGACATTCACGTGGCGGCCGACGGTGATGATATTCTTATTGCCGTCGCCGACGATGGTCTTGGAATGACCCAGGAGGTGGCAAACCGTCTGCTCGAGAAGCCCGCTACCATGGGCGCGTCGGGGCAGAAGGGCACGGGCATGGCCCTGCGCAACGTCGCCGAGCGCATCGAGCGCTTCTTTGACGCTGGCTCGGGCGTCGAGGTCGTGTCCAAGCCTGGTGAGGGCACCTGCGTCACGCTCAAGCTCGTGGGCGCTCGCCTCAACCTAGCACGTAAGAACCAGACCGCATCGGCGTGAGCGTAGAAACACACGCCCAAGCGGAAGTAACAGGGGGATTTGCACATGCGCGCAATGATCGTTGACGACGAGGCGCCCGCTCGCTCCGAGCTGCGTTACCTGCTCGAGGAGACCGGTCGCATCGACGGCATCATGGAGGCGTCAAGCGCCCGCGAGGCCGTGGAGCGCCTGATGGACGGCAAGGTGGACGTCATGTTCCTGGACATCCAGATGCCCAAGACGTCCGGCATGCAGCTGGCGGAGGCCCTGCACAAGCTCAAGAACCCGCCGGCCATCGTCTTTGTGACGGCCTACAGCGAGTACGCGCTTGACGCCTTTGGCGTGGACGCCGTTGACTACCTGATGAAGCCCATGGAGCCCGAGCGCCTTGCGCAGGCCCTAGACAAGGTCCAGGGCCGCATGAAGCCCGAGGAGCCGCAGAGCCACTCCGCCGTGGAGCGCATCCCGGTGGTCAAGAGCGGCCGCAAGGTGCTGGTGCCCATCGACCAGATTCGCTACATCGAGGCCAAGGACGACTACTCCTGCATCTACACCGACGTGGACAGGTTCCTCTCCACCATCAGCCTGGCCAAGTTGGAACAGAAGCTCGCGCCGCACGGGTTCTTCCGCGTGCACCGCGGCTACATCGTCAACCTTGAGTACGTGGAGGACGTCGAGGTCATCTCCTCCGGCATCCTGCAGCTGGGCATCAATGGTATCGAGGGCAAGAAGATCTCCGTCTCGCGCCGCCGCGTCGTTGCGCTCAAGCGCGCGCTCGGGCTGTAGGTGACCGCTGTTGGCCCTCATGCGCTACGACATAATCTCTGACACCCACGGCTTCCTGGAGCCCGACCTTCTGGACCAGCTTCAGGGCGCGGACGTCATCGTGCACGCGGGTGACATCTGCTCCGGCGCAGACTACCGTACCCTGCAGACGATCGCGCCCGTGCAGATGTGCCTGGGCAACAACGACTGGGCCTACGAGTACGGACCCGAGGTCAAGACGCGCAAGGTGTTCTTCTCCAGTGGGTTGAGGTGGCAGGTGGTGCACTATCGCCAGCACCTCAACCTGCTCAAGTGCGACGTTGCCATCTGCGGCCACACGCACCGCCCCTTTGTTGAGCGTGACGAGTGGACGGGCACGCTGGTCATGAACCCCGGCAGCCCCACGTACCCGCGCGGCAGCAAGCCCTCCATGGGCCGCATCCTCTGCGAGGACGGCCGCGTCGTCGACGCCCAGATCATCGAGCTCTAACCCCGCCCGGACACGGGGACGCTGTTAGTTACCTGGTAAAAGGGACACCCTTGGCGCATCCAACCAGCCGCCAAGGGTGTCCTTTTTTGCGCAAGTTGGGGACGTGTTTAAATTTGCGCAAAAACGAACACGTCCCCAATTTGCGGGGATAACGTGCGGGGCCTTGAGGTGGGTGGGGCTTGGTTGGAGGCGGTTCTGCGCCGGCTAGCTCCGTGGCTGGACGTTTTCCTCGTCCATGAAGGCGGGGGCGATGACCTTGGTGAAGAAGACCAGCCAGATCAGCGAGACGCAGAAGCCGGCAACGACGTCTGACGCATAGTGAACGCCCAGGTAGACGCGGCTGATGCCCACCATCACAATGATCAGCCCAAACAGGCAGCACCACACGTGGCGCATCACGTCGTCGCGCTCGTACTTCCAGATCATCCAGATGAGCAGTCCGTAGAACGCCATGGAGATCATCGAGTGCCCTGAGGGAAAGCTGTAGCTGCTCTCCACCGCCAGCCGGTACCCGTCCGGCCTCGGCCTCTGCACGATGAACTTGAGCACCTGGTTGAGCACGAGCGCGCCTACTACGTTGGCGCAGACGCAGCGCCCCGGCGCCTTGCCCGGGGCAAACGCGGCCACCACCAGCGACATCACCAAGATCACGGCCACGGACGAAAGCGAGGTGAAGCCCTCCATGATGGGAGTCATCACGTCAGAGCGCAGCGTGACCACAAAGAACCGGTACGCCAGTGCGTCCAGGGCCATGATTTCTCCCTCGGACACCTCTTCCAGCAGCCAGACAAAGACCAGCGCGGCCAGCAGCACTGCGATGGTTCGGACGTTTTTGCGTGCATATGAAAGGACGCCCTGGGCCAGGCCCCGGGCGTCCCTCTTGGAATCGCTAGCGGTCATGAAGCTCCTAGAGGTAAGGCTCGATCTCTGCGACCAGAGCCTGCTTGGACATGTTTCCGACCACAGTATGCACGGGCTGGCCGTCCTTGAAGAGCATGAGCGTGGGAATGGAAACAATGCGGAACCTCGCGGCCAGCTCATCCTCGTCGTCCACGTTGCACTTGTAGACGTCCATGCGGTCGGCAAAATCCTGCCCGACCTCCTCGACGGTGGGGCCCAGCGCGCGGCACGGCCCGCACCAAGGCGCCCAGAAGTCAACCAGGACGGGCTTTCTGGCCTCCGAGAGAACAAGGTCGAACTCTGCACCGGTAATTGCCTTCGCCATGACGGCTCCCTTCGCGCATGCGCTGTTTTTACTTGTCTGCCTTATACCCCGAACTAAACTGGAGGACACACATCAACGGCGGCCGCGGCGCCACGGCAGGCGAGAAGCCCGTCCGGCCCAAGGCCCATCCCAAGGCAAAACGGAGGCCCCATGGCATCGGAGCGCGAGCAGAGGCGCCAGGCGTACGTGGAGAAGACGAGGTCGGAGGTGGCCTCGCTCGTGGAGTGCGGCGTGCGCGTGGGCGGCAACGCCTTCTCTCCCGTGCTGCTGGCAAAGGGCGAGCTCACGCCCGAGGAAGCGGGCGGCGCCAAGCCCTTCTCTGGTCCCGACGGCTCCGCGCTCAAGGCGTCGCTCAAGGCCCTGGGCTACGCGCCCGAGGACTGGGAGACGCTCGTCGCCGTGGACGCCGCCGGAGCGCCGCTTGCCCCGGACCTCATGCGCCTTGCCGTGGCCACGCTCGACCCGGCCACCCTCATCTGCTGCGACGAGACCGCCACGCAGGCCGTCCGCGACGCCTACGCCGAGGAGCTCTCGGGCCTGGAGGACCTCAATGAGGCGCTTCTTCCCGCGGGCATGGTCGTCTACGTCTGCGGCATGCGCTTCCTCAACCTTGGCGGCTTTGCCGCAGCCCTCGGCGACCCTCGCCAGAAGCAGGTCATGTGGGCCCGCTTGAAGCAGGTGCCCCCGCTCGCGGAGCCATATTAGCCGTTCACCGGACAAAGCTGTTGCCGTAAAATAGAACTGGTATCTGGCCGTGCACCCTCTTCGCACCTGCGGCAAGGGCCTCGGTCCCAAGTACTCCATCCAAAGGAGGACATGCACATGTCTTGCATCCCCGCACCCATCGACGCCACCCAGACCCCGGAGTGGGCCGCCCTCGTCGCCCACCAGAAGGAGATGGCTGACGGCTTCACCCTCAAGGAGGAGTTCGCCAAGGACGCCCAGCGCGTGGAGAAGTTCTCCTTTGACATGGAAGACCTGCACTTCGACCTCTCCAAGAACCTGATTGACCAGAAGACCGTGGACCTTCTCTGCGGCCTGGCCCGCGCGGTCAAACTGGAGGAGCGCCGTGACGCCATGTACGCCGGCGAGCACATCAACACCACCGAGGACCGCGCCGTCCTGCACACCGCGCTGCGCCGCCCCGCCTCCGACAAGGGCAAGTTCGTCGTGGACGGCCAGGACACCGTGGCCGACGTCCACGAGGTGCTGGATCGCATGTACGCCTTTGCCAACAAGGTCCGCTCCGGCGAGTGGAAGGGCGTCTCCGGCAAGCGTATCGAGCACGTCGTGAGCATCGGCATCGGCGGCTCCGACCTGGGCCCGGTCATGGTCTACGAGGCCCTGAGGCCCCTGGCTGACGCCGGCATCGACTGCCGCTACGTCTCCAACATCGACCCCAACGACATGGCCGAGAAGGTCAAGGGCCTGGACCCGGAGACCACCCTGTGCATCATCGTCTCCAAGACCTTCACCACACTCGAGACCCTGACCAACGCCCGCGAGGCTAAGACCTGGATGCTCCAGAGCCTGCGCGCCGCCGGCGCCATTGACGGCTCTGCCGAGCAGGACGCCGACGCCATTCGCAAGCACTTTGTGGCCGTCTCCACCGCCCTTGACCTCGTCGCCGACTTTGGCATCGACCCAGAGAACGCCTTTGGCTTCTGGAACTGGGTCGGCGGCCGCTACTCCGTGGACTCTGCCGTGGGTCTCTCGCTGATCATCGCCTTTGGTCCGGAGCGCTTCCAGGAGTTCCTGGCCGGCTTCCACGACATGGACCACTACTTCAAGAACACCCCGCTGGAGAAGAACGTCGTCGCGCTCATGGGCCTCATGAACGTCTGGTACGTCAACTTCTGGGGCATGGGCAGCCACGCCGTCCTGCCGTACAACCAGTACCTGCACCGCTTCCCGGCCTACCTGCAGCAGCTCACCATGGAGTCCAATGGCAAGTCCGTGCGCTGGGACGGCACGCCCGTGACCTCCGCCACCGGCGAGGTCTTCTGGGGCGAGGCCGGCACCAACGGCCAGCACGCCTTCTACCAGCTCATTCACCAGGGCACCCGCGCCATCCCGGCTGACTTCATCGCCTTCGTGAACACGCCCAACCCCACCAAGGACGACGGCCAGGACGTCCACGAGCTCTTCCTGGGCAACTTCCTCGCGCAGACCAAGGCCCTCGCCTTTGGCAAGACGGCCGACGAGGTCCGCGCCGAGGGCACGGCCGAGTGGATGGTGCCCGCCCGCGTCTTTGACGGCAACCGCCCGACCACGTCCATCTTTGGCTGCGAGCTGACCCCGCACGCCCTGGGCGAGCTCATTGCCCTCTACGAGCACATTACCTTTGTCGAGGGCACCGTCTGGGGCCTTGACTCCTACGACCAGTGGGGCGTCGAGCTGGGCAAGCAGCTTGCCAAGCAGATCACGCCGGCCTTCCACGACGACGAGGCCCTGGCCCAGCAGGACGCCAGCACCCAGGCGCTCATTGCCTATTACCGCACGCACCGCAGGTAGTGCTTCTCGTCTGGTTTCTTGTTTGATCTAGCGGCCAAAATTGACGGAGGCCCCGGGGACAAGTCCCTGAGGCCTCCACTTTGGCAGCTGCCAAGCCGTAACGCTCTACAGTGCGAGGGCACGCGTTTCGCGAACTCCGACGTGCGCTCGCTCCCTGCACGGTTAGTATGTTGCCCGGTGGCGGGTCGCCTAAACCTGCCCGCTCGCTGCCGACAATTCCTCCATGACCCCCCCAAGGAGCCCGACTCATGGCCAAGAAGAAGACCGCCCGCAAGGCCCGTCCGACATCTGTCGAAACCTCTTACAAGTTTGATGACGAGAAGTACGAGGGCCTGCGCTTTTCCGCAACCTACGACTATGGTGAGCTGGCGCTTTCAAAGGCAGCCTCGTACCTGGGCGGGCAGAAGGCCCGCATTGCGTCGTTCGTGGTCTCCATGGCGTGCCTGGCGCTGATGATAGTGGTGCTGCTGGCCGACAGCCATAACATGGCGCCCGCTATCGTTCTTCTGGTGTTGTCCATGAGCGGCACGGCGGTCTCCACCAACTGGCACAACATGCAGCTCAACTATGCCCGCAACAGCAGCCTGGGCTTCAAGGGAACCTCCTTGCGCCGTCACGTCGTCGTGACCGGCGACGCGGTCTATGTGGCCGACGAGTCCGGTGCCGAGGAGCGCTACGACCTCTCTGACCTGCGCAGCGTTTCTGTCGACGATGACGGCCTGCTGGCTGGCTTCGGCGGGCGCCGCTACGCCTACGTGCCGTCGGCGGCCATGAGCGCCAGTCGCTTCCGGGAGCTCTCCCGCGAGCTGGAGGCCGCCCGGAGCTAGCCGCGAGCTGCGCGCGGCGAGCAGCCGTGGCTTTCTGGTGGACGCGAGCCGCTGGGTGCGGCGGTCTGCTAAAGTCGTTGACAAGAGCGCGTTCGATGGGTTCGGGCGACGTCACACCTCGAACCTGGTCAGGGCCGGGAGGCAGCAGCCATAAGGGGCCTCTGGCGGGTGCCCGTTCCCATCGAGCGCGCTTTTTTGCTGCCCTGCGGCCCTGGTCGCAGGGCGGTTCTGTATGGAGTGTCTTTCCGGCGCGTCGGCCGCGCCGCTGCCAAAGGAGATCAATGGGCTTCGTCGACTTCATCATGAACCTGCTTCGCGACCCGCGCGCCGCCATCGCAAGCTGGATTGCCGCCGGCCCGCTCATGGCCTACGGCTGCGTCTTCCTCATCATCTTCATCGAGACGGGCGTGGTCTTCTTCCCGTTCCTCCCCGGCGACTCCCTGCTGTTTGCCTCGGGCTTCTTTGCCCAGGGCGGCGGGTTCAACATCGTGGCGCTTCTCGCCATTGCCTGGGCCGCCGCCATCCTTGGCGACCAGTGCAACTTCATGATCGGTCACTTCTTTGGCAAGAAGATCGTCGAGTCCGGCAAGGTCAAGGCCATGACGCCGGAGCGCCTCCAGAAGTCCGAGGCCTTCCTGCAGAAGTGGGGCCACCTGGCCATCTTCCTGGGCCGGTTCTTCCCGTTCATCCGCACCTTCGTGCCATTCATTGCCGGCATGGGCGGCATGCATTGGCGCAACTTCGTGATCTTCAACGTGCTGGGCGGCATCACCTGGTCCACCCTGTTCACGCTGCTGGGATACTTCTTTGGTGGCATCCCGTTTGTCCAGGAGCACTTCGAGCTGCTCATTGTTGGCATCGTGCTCGTGAGCGTCATCCCCACCATCGTGGGCCTGGTGAAGGCAAAGCTGAGCAAGAAATAGGCCCAGGTTGGAGTTTCGACCCAGATGGCAGGCAGCTGCGCGGGCGAGGCGACGGCTCTCGGTGGCGTCTCCAAGCTCGCGCAGGCCGAGAACCTCGCCAAGTGGACCTTTGACCAGAACGACCCGGCCGAGTATCACTATGCTCGCGAGGCCATGCACGCGCTGCTCTACACTACGGCCACAGCCACGTCATGAACGGGGCCATGCACGGGAGCGTGTGGGTTGACGGCCCGCAGAAGCTCGAGGTCGTGCGTTGGGTTGCGACGGGCGTGAGCGTTGTGGGCCTCGGCCCGATTGGCTTTACGGCCTGGCGCAACCACGTCAAGCGTCGCGCCGAGAGGGCTGAGCTGGAGTAAGCCCCGCCACGTGCGATCAACAGCAACATCTTTGGCCGTGGGCCGGGACCTCGCAGTGGGGTCCCGGCTTTTTTTGCGGCCCGAACGCGCAAAAGTGACCTTCGTGTGAGTAATTTGCGGACGGCTGCGCAAAAGTGGCCTTCGTGTGAGCCCATTTTTCTGACTTGGCCGAAATATCAAGAACGTAATGAATATTCTGACACTGAAACAGCAGGTCGTAGTCTGGATGAATGCATAAAACTTGGATGCTACGGCCGCGGCCTCTTGAAAAGCACTCACACGAAGGCCAATTCTGCGCAGCCGTCCGCAAATCACTCACACGAAGGCGAGTTCTGTGCAAGGTTTGAGGCCTCTCTGGCGCTTCGAGCGTCTGCGAGGGCTGTACGAAAGCAAATTACACCCAACGCGCGCCGGTCTGCAGTCCCGATTGGCCTCATGCGGCCTGCGTGGACGTTCCCGCCCGCCGCTCGCCCGCGGGTATACTGGTTCTTCAGCAGACAGACCGCCTGGAGGCCGCATGGAATCGCTCTACACAAAGTACCGCCCGCAGACGTTTGAGCAGGTAGTTGGTCAGAAGCACGTCGTCGAGACGCTCAAGCGCGCCGTTGTCGAGGGCCGCACCAGCCATGCCTACCTCTTCTGCGGTCCGCGCGGCACGGGCAAGACGACCATGGCGCGCCTGCTTGCCAAGGCCCTCATGTGCGAGAAGGGGCCCGGCCAGCTGCCCGACGGTACCTGCGAGCAGTGCCGCCTCATCGCCGCCGGAGAGCACCCGGACGTGGCCGAGCTCGACGCGGCATCCCGCACCGGCGTGGATAACGTCCGCGAGGAAATCCTCTCCCGCGTGAACTACGCACCCACGCTTGGACGCTGCAAGGTCTACATCATCGACGAGGTCCACATGCTGACCCCGGCGGCCTTCAACGCCCTGCTCAAGACCCTCGAGGAGCCGCCCGAGCACGTTGTGTTCATCATGTGCACCACCGACCCGCAGAAAATTCTTGCAACCATCCTCTCGCGCGTCCAGCGCTTTGACTTCCACAGCATCGGCAACGACGAGATGCAGGCCCACCTGGCCTACGTCTGCGGCGAGGAGGGCTTCACCTACGACGACGCGGCTCTCGAGCTGGTCGTTCGCCACGCCCGCGGCGGCATGCGAGACGCCCTGACCTCCCTGGAGCAGCTCTCGGTCTTTGGCAACGGCAACGTCTCCGTGGAGGCGGCTCAGGACTTCCTCGGCGAGGTTTCCGGCTCGGTCCTCGGTGGCGTGGTCAACGCCCTGGCCAAGCGAGACGTGCCCGCCCTCTTCGGCGAGGTCGAGAAGCTCATGAGCTCCGGCCGCGACCTCCTGCAGTTCACCAAGGAGCTCGCCGCCCGCATGAGGGACATCTACGTCGTGGCAGCCGTGCCCTGCGCAACCGATGTGGTCAGCGCCCGCGGCGCGGACTTTGAGACCCTGCGCTCCGAGGCCGCCGCCTTCGGCTCCGTAGACCGGCTCTCCCGCATCCTCACTGTCCTGGGCGACGCCTCCAGCGAGATGAGAACCGCAACCAACCAGCGCCTGGTCTTGGAGATCGCCTTCACCCGCATCGCCCGCCCCGAGGCCGACCTCACCCTCGACGCCCTCGCCGACCGTGTGGCCTACCTCGAGCACGAGCTGGAGACCCTGAAGAAGAGCGGCCTACCCGCGGCGGTCCCCTCCCAGCCCGCGCCAACCCCCCAGGTCAACCAAGGCGCCTCCGCGACCGCCCCGGCGGCGGCTCCGAGCGCGCCTGCTCCTGCGGCGCCCGTCCAGCCCGCTGCAGCCCCGCAGCCAGTGGCCCAGCCGGTCGCACCCGCCGCGACCCCCGTTGCCGACAGGCCTCTGGGGGCTTCCCCCAGCGCGAGTCGCGCAGCGAGCGGAGCGCGTAGCGCGGAGCGCGTAGCGGCTGGGAGAAGCCCCCAGAGGCCGGCTAGCGCAACCGAGCCCGCCGCCGCGCCTGCCCGTCCGGCCATGACCGACCCCGCGGAGCTGCAGCGCACCTGGAAGCGCGTCGTGGACAATCTGGTGCACGAGGCGCCGTCCAAGGGCTCGCTCCTCATGAGCTCCAGCCCGGTCTCTGACGATGGCGAGAAACTCGTAGTCTCGCTGCCAAAGGGCTCGCGATTCGCAGCGAAGATGCTCGAGCGCGCCGACGTCCGCGAGACCGTGGACGGCTGCGTTCGCGTGGCATTTGGCTATCGCCAGCTGGTCTTTGTTGAGTCCAGCATGGCAAACAAGGCCATTGCCAACGCCGACCGCGCCGCCGCGGCTTCCGCGCCCCGCCCGGCCGCTTCCGACCCGGCCCCGGCGCCCGTTCCGGTCGCACCCAGGCCCGCTCCCGCCCCTGCCCCCGCGGCATCCCAACCTGCCGCCCCGGCCTACGACGCCCCTTGGTACGACGTGCCCCCCTACACCGACAATGACGCCGCCGCGTATGCCCCCGAGGACGCCGGGCAGCCCACGTCCCCCGCGATTCCGCCTGCGGGCGTGCCGGTGACAGCCCCGCCGCAGTCCGTCAGCCCCGCCGAAGGGGCTTCCCTCGACGCAAGTCGCGCAGCGAGCGAGCCACAAGGCGAGCGCCGAGCAGCCGGGGGAAGTCCCTTCGGCGGGGCGTCGGCCTCCGACCCCGCGCCCTTCTCGCCGTCCGACCAGCCCGAGCCCGCAACCGGCGTCGTGGAGGACGTGAGCTCCCACCCGGAGTTCTCGGACATTGCCTCCATGCTCACCGAGGCGTTTGGCGCGCCGCTGTCCATGAGCGTCGAGTCCGCGGTGACAACCTCCGATGATGACGCAGCGGCCGAGCTCTCCTATGATGACAACGGCGTGGACGAGGACCCCGGCTTTGCCGACGAGCCCGAAGACGACGCCGACGCGGAAGACTAGCAACCAGCCGGCCAGCCACGCGGCCGGTCAAAAGACGAAAGGAACCACGCCATGTCCAAGGGATTCAACATGGGCGGCATGAACCGCAACCAGATGATGCAGCAGGCCCGAAAGATGCAGGAGCAGTTGCTCGCGGCCCAGCAGAAGGCTGCCGAGACCGAGGTCAGCTCCACCGCGGGTGGCGGCGCCGTCAAGGTCACCGCCGCGGGAGACATGCGCATCAAGTCCCTCACCATCGACCCATCCGCCATCGACCCGGACGACGTTGAGATGCTCCAGGACATGATCCTGGCCGCCGTCAACGACGCCCTGGACTCCGCCGAGACCATGGCTGGCCAGCAGATGAGCGCCGTGACCGGCGGCCTCAACATCCCGGGGCTCTTCTAGGATGAGCCCCTCCCCAAACGACGGGCGTGCGCTCCAGCGGCTGCTGGACGAGCTGGGCAGGCTGCCGGGCATTGGTCCCAAGTCTGCCCAGCGCATTGCGTACTACCTGCTTGAGGCCGATGCCGAGGAGGCCCGCCGCCTGGCGCAGGCCATACTCGAGGTCAAGCAGCAGGTACACTTCTGCCCCGTCTGCTTCAGCTACGCCACGCGCGAGACATGCGACGTCTGCTCGGACTCCTCGCGCGACCGCGCCTCCATCTGCGTGGTCTCCGAGCCGCGCGACGTGCAGGCCATCGAGCGCACGGGCAGCTACCATGGCCTCTACCACGTGCTGGGCGGCGTCATCAGCCCCATGGACAAGGTCGGCCCCGAGCAGCTCCACGTCCGCGAGCTGCTCCAGCGCCTGGCGGACGGCGAGGTCAAGGAGGTCATTCTGGCCACCAACCCCGACGTCGAGGGAGAGACCACCGCAACGTACCTCTCGCGCGTCATCAGGCCCCTTGGCGTGCGCGTGACCAGGCTCGCCAGCGGCCTGCCCGTCGGCGGAGACTTGGAGTACGCTGACGAGGTGACCCTCGGCCGCGCCATCGAGGCCCGCCGCGAGGTCTAGCCCGGTCAAGACCGGCAAGAGAGAAGGAAGTTCCACGATGACAACCAACCAGTTTGGCAGGCACGGCGCTCCCTCGCACGTGGCGCACTCCGTGGCCGGGCGCCCGTCGGCCGGCCACGCGCCCAGCGCGGCGGATGGCCGGCGCCTGACCACCATCCATGCCGGCCAGGGCGCTCGCATTACCACCAGGGAGAACGCCTCCGAGGCGGCCGACGCCGCCCGCGCAAACGCGCAGAGGCGCTTTGCCAAGCGCCACTCCTCGCCGCAGCTCACCGCCGTGGCCAACGGCGCCCGTCGCGACGGCGGCAGCCACGCGTCGCACGCTGCCGAGGGCCCAGAGCGCACGGGTAAGAACATCCTCAAGGTCGTCCTGCTGGCCATTGGCGTCCTGCTGGTTGTTGCCCTGCTGGTCAGGCTCATCACCGGCCTTCTGATCGGCGGTCGGGCGTCCGACCGGCAGCAGGTGGCCCGCCCGGACGCCGAGCCCACGCAGGCCGAGCAGATTGCCAGTGAGCAGCAGCAGGTCGAGGTCTCGGTGGGGGAGAGCGTTACCTTCCAAGGCCAGTCCTTCTCCATCTCGCAGGACGGCGGCACGTACTCCGTCACGCGAGACGGAGCCGTGGTCTTCAACCTCGAGGGCACGCCCACCGGCCTGGTGCTCTACAACGGCTCCCTCGTGGTGCCCGAGAACCGCGACGGCGGCTGGGACGTTGTGAGCTACATGATCGCGGACGGCTCCGTGCCGGCCTACGTCATGGGTGCCGACGGCAACGCGGCTGGCGGCTCCGGAGACATCCAGAGCGCCACGCTGGACGGCAGCACGCTCAAGGTGACGGACTCCACAGGCGCCACCACGAGCGTGGCGCTGGGCTAGCGGGATATTTTTCTTCCCGCTTTTAGGCTGTTTACCTGCGGTTTTTGAAGAAGCTTCTGGCAGCGGAAATTTTTTCAAAAAAGTACTGGACAAGGGTACCCGGTCTTTGGCAATATATCTCTTGCGCAAGGCGCACGGGGTGTTAGCTCAGCTGGTTAGAGCGCCGGCCTGTCACGTCGGAGGTCGAGGGTTCGAGTCCCTTACATCCCGCCATTGCACAGTTTGAGGCTCCCAGAAATGGGAGCCTTTTTCTTTGCCGCGACGTCCACAAGCACTTGCAAAGTGCGGTCGGCCCGTCAGCTCGTGCCGCCGAGAAGGGCGCCCTCCCACACAGCGCGGTATGATAAGAGCGTTTGGGCTTCGGCACGAGGCATCATCCTCAAGAGACAAGGTCGGGCATGCAGCAAGCCACCGCTATGACACCGCGTAAGGTCGCCATCTTTGACTTCGACGGCACCATCGTCGACGGCCAGTCCGGTGCGCTGTTCACCACCTACCTGCTGCGCCACGGCATCATGAGGCTCCCGCGCGCCCTCCACCTGGGCTGGTGGGGCCTGCGCTACAAGCTGCACCTGCCGTATCGTCAGAGCGAGGCTCGCGAGCTGGTCTTTGGCGCCCTGGCCGACCTTGACCCCTCCACGGTTGACGAGGTCATGCACCGCTTTCACGACGAGGTCCTTCTGCCTCGCTACCGCCGCCAGGCCCGCGAGGAGGTCGACCGTCGCCGTAAGGAGGGCTGCGTGACCCTGCTGGTCTCGGCCACGTTCAAGGCCATGGCCGACGTGGCCGCCCGCACGCTTGGCATGGACGCCGCCGTGGCCACCCTGATGGAGAAGGACGCCCAGGGCCGCTACACCGGCCGCGTCCAGGGAGATGTCATTGCCGGCCCGCAGAAGTACGCCGCGGCCTCCGCGTGGTGCGACAAGAATCTCGGCCAGGGAGCCTGGGAGCTCGCCTACGCCTACGGCGACCACCACAGCGACGTGGACTTGCTGTCCCGCGCCAAGGAGGCCTTTGCCGTCTGCCCCGGCTCCACGCTGCGCCCCATTGCCAAGAAGCGTGGCTGGCAAATCCTGGACTGGGACGAATAGTCGCATGGAGATAGCCCGAAAGACGGACTACGCGCTGCGCATGCTTGCGACGCTGACCACGGACCCCGCCGGCGTGGTCTCCGTCCGCGAGGTCGCCCGCGCCAACGGCGTGCCATACTCCTTTGCCCGCTCCATCCAGCATGACCTGGCCCTGGCTGGCATCGTGGAGAACAGCCGCGGAGCCAACGGGGGCATGCGCTTGGCCGTTGACCCGCGCGAGGTCACGCTTCTATGCCTGCTGGAGGCCGTCCAGGGTCCGCTCGACCTCTGCGGCTGCGACGCCGCCGGTGCGGACGGCGGCCCCTGCGAGCGTCGCGGCGCCTGCGGCTTCAACCCCATCTGGTGCAACGCCGAGGCCATGCTGCGCTCCTTCTTTGGCTCCGTCACGCTGTGGCAGGTGGTGGAGGAGGGCTGCGTCCCGCGGTTCACTGGTGGCTTCGAACTGCTCCGCCCGCAGGCGGTCGACGCCGTCCCGGGTGTCGCCGGTGCCTCCGACGAGAAGGACTCCCATGCCTGACGCCACTCCCACTGCGCCCACGCCCGAGGAGCTTCTCGCCTTCCGCGCCACCGTGAGGGAGCGCGGTCGCGAGCTCTACCGGGACCTGCCCTGGCGGCGCACGCGCGACCCGTACGCTATCTGGATCTCTGAGGTCATGCTGCAGCAGACGCAGGTCAGCCGCGTGGACGGCCGCTGGCAGCGCTGGCTGGAGCGCTTTCCCACCCCGACCGCGCTGGCCGCCGCCGAGTCCGCCGACGTCCTGGACGAGTGGCAGGGGCTGGGCTACAACCGTCGTGCCCTGGCGGTGCACCGTGCCGCGCAGGCCGTCTGCGAGGCCGGCGGCCAGATGCCCGTGGCCGAGCGCGACCTCGTGGCCCTACCCGGCATAGGGCCTGCCACGGCAGCCGGCATCCGCGCGTTTGCCTTCAACCTCCACGGCGTCTACCTGGAGACCAACGTCCGCACTGTCCTTCTCCACGAGCTTCTCGCCGACCGCGACGGCGTGACCGACCGCGAGCTCTCCGCCCTGGCCGACCTCACCTGCCCGCCCGACGGAGTTGACAAAGGGACAGTCCCCTTGTCAACTTGTGGCGTCGCCGACGCCACTGCCGGCGCCTCTGCCAAACAGCCCGACGATCCCCGTACCTGGTACTACGCCATGCTGGACTACGGCGCCTACCTCAAGCGGACCGTCCCCAACCCGTCGCGGCGCGCCAAGGCCCACGCGCGACAGTCGCGCTTTGAGGGGTCGCACCGCCAGAAGCGCGCCGAGATGGTCCGCCTCCTGCTGGCCCACCGTGCGGATCCGGCCGGAGGCGCGCCCGAGGACGCACTGGCCGAAGAGCTCTCGCAACTGGAGCAGAAAGTGGGTAGAACACCCCTAGGCGCCAAGGACGCCCACGCGTTGCTGCTTGAGCTTGCCGCAGAGGGGTTCTGCCGGCAGGAGGGCGGCATCTGGCGGGCCTAGCCTCGGCGCCAGGCGGCCGCCCGGCCGCCGTCCGCGCCCTCCCGCCAACCGGGAGGCAAGAGAAGAGGAGAGGCCATGTCCGTCGACTTTGAGAGCTCCCAGACCAAGAAGAACCTCGAGGCCGCCTTTGCCGGCGAGTCCCAGGCAACCAACAAGTACTCCTACTACGCCTCAAAGGCCAAGAAGGAGGGCTACGAGCAGATCTCTGCCATCTTTACCGAGACCTCCGACAACGAGCGCGAGCATGCCAAGCTGTGGTTCAAGTACCTGCACGACGGCGGCGTGCCCGACACGCTGACCAACCTGCGCGACGCCGCGGCCGGCGAGAACTACGAGTGGACCGACATGTACGCTGGCTTTGCCGCCACCGCCCGCGAGGAGGGCTTCGACGAGATCGCCGCCAAGTTTGCCATGGTGGGAGAGGTCGAGAAGCACCACGAGGAGCGCTACCTCAAGCTGGCCGAGCGCGTGGAGAAGGGCGAGGTCTTCTCGCGCGAGGGCGTCAAGGTCTGGAAGTGCCGCAACTGCGGCCACCTGCACGTCGGTCCCGAGGCCCCCGAGGTCTGCCCCGTTTGCAACCACCCCAAGGCCTACTTTGAGCAGCAGGCCGTCAACTACTAGGGCCGCTTTCCCAACTGTCTGACCTGCGTGCCGCCGGCGAGAAGCACTTGCCGGCGGCACGTCCTTCTTGCCAACGCACGCCGCGGGCGTTAACAAACGAGTTACGCAAAGAGGGTTGGCATATTCCGAGCAACTTGCTAGGATTCTGAACCATGAAGAAGAAGCACATATATAACGCGCTCATCTGCATGGGGTTGTTCATGCGCAAGCCCGAGGTCGCTTAGACCCGGGCGCCTCCAGTCATGCGCCGCTCAGACCTCGGGCGTTAAGCCTTCTTCCAGCTAGCCTGACTAAAATCATCAAACCAAAATGACTGCCGCGGACAGACCGTCCGCGTGGCATCGTCGCACGCCGCAAGGGCGCCCAACAACAAAGGAGAAACCATCATGCCGTTCCAGCTTGATCCCACCTTCGCCCAGGACCCCGCCAAGCACTTTGACACCCTCCAAATCCACGCCGGCCTCGCCCCTGACCCGGTGACCGGCGCGGCCGCTCTGCCCATCTACGCCTCTGCTGCATTCCAGTTTGACTCCGCCGAGGACGGCGCCGCCAAGTTCGCCCTGGCCAAGCCCGGCAACGTCTACGGCCGCCTGACCAACACCACCACCGACTCCGTGGCCGCCCGCGTGGCCGCCATCGAGGGCGGCACGGGCGCCGTCGCCGTCGCGTCCGGCCACGCCGCGGAGATCTTGGCCCTCACCAACATCGTGGGCGCCGGCGACCACATCGTCGCCTCTGACTCCCTGTACGGCGGCACCTGGAACATCTTCCTGCACACCCTCGGTGACCTGGGCGTCGAGACCACCTTCGTCGAGAACAACGACATCGACGCCTTCGTGGCCGCCACCAAGGAGAACACCAAGCTCTGGTACGTGGAGACCATCGGCAACCCGCTGGTTGACGTGGCCGACGTGCCCGCCATCGTCGCTGCCGCCAACTCCCTGAAGGAGCCGGTGCCAGTCTTCGTCGACAACACCTTTGCCACCCCGTACCTCTACCGTCCCGCCGAGGACGGCGCTGCGGTGGTCATCGAGTCCCTGACCAAGTGGATCGGCGGCCACGGCGCCACGCTCGGCGGCGCCGTCGTGGACACCGGCAAGTTCGACTGGAAGAAGACCCCGGGCAAGTTCCCCACCATCACCGAGCCTGACCCCTCCTACCACGGCGCCATCTTCGCCGACGCCGCGCCCGCCGCGCCCTTCTCCACGCGCGTCCTGGCCAACAAGCTGCGTGACTTTGGCCCCACGCTCTCCCCGTACGCAGCCCAGCTCATTGGCATCGGCATAGAGACGCTGTCCCTGCGCGTTCAGCGGCACTGCGACAACGCCCTTGCCGTGGCCAAGTTCCTCGAGAGCCACCCCAAGGTCAGCTGGGTGCGCTACTCCGGCCTGGAGAACGACCCGAGCCACGAGACCGCGTCCCGTGTCCTCAAGAACGGCTTCGGCGGCGTCGTCGTCTTCGGCGTCAAGGGCGGCCGCGACGCCGGCCTGAAGGTCGTCGACAACGTGAAGCTCTTCACGCACCTGGCCAACGTGGGTGACGCCAAGTCCCTCATCATCCACCCCGCCTCCACCACGCACTCCCAGCTCACGGCCGAGCAGCTCAAGGCCGCCCACCTCTCCGAGGACCTCATCCGCCTCTCCGTGGGCATCGAGAACGCCGACGACATCATCGCTGACCTCGACCAGGCCCTCGCCCAGGCGTAGGCTTCCGGCTCCGGTCGCGCACTTCTCGCCTGCCGCGACTCAGGGTGAGAAGTGCCCGCCGCAGGTGGCAAAACCCACAAGGCCCGCGTGCCCCCCGGCACGTGGGCCTTCTTTTGACGTTTTGGGTTCGGAGATTCGGGCTCCTCTCGCCGGAAATCCCGAACCAAAAACGTGCAAGAGACCCATGGGAGGCCTCACGCAAGAACTCGCCTGCCCACACCGTCCCGCGCCCAACAGGCACCGTTCATCGAAACGCGTTTGAATAAACCGCAGGTCAGGGGCTCGTTACCTTCCCTTGACCCAATCGTGTGTTCAAGTTGTGAAGACAGGTGGTACAACTGAATCCGCTTCCTATTCACTGTCGCGCCGTCTCGGCGGCCTGGCGGAAGGGTAAGAATGACCACCATCTCTGACAGCACGCTCTACCTGAGCAACGACGATCTATACCTCCTCGGCGCAGGCGAGTGGTACCGCAGCTACGAGAAGCTCGGCAGCCACCCCGCCGCGGACGCCTCCGGCCAGGACGGCTACCACTTTGCCGTCTGGGCCCCTGACGTGCGCTCCGTCGCCGTCATCGGCGAGTTTAACAACTGGGACGAGAGCGCCAATCACCTCTCCTGCACCGCCACCGGTGGCGTCTGGCAGGGCTTCGTTCCCGGCGTTGTCGCAGGTCAGCTCTACAAGTACGTCATAGAGACCGCCGCGGGCGAGCGTCTCTACAAGGCAGACCCCTACGCGTTCTTCTCGGAGCTGCCTCCGGGAACTGCTTCCCGCACGGCGGACCTCGTCGGCTACAAGTGGGCGGACGCCGCCTGGATGCGCGCCCGCTCCAAGCGCAACATGTTCAAGAGCCCGCTCAACATCTTTGAGGTGCACCTGGGCAGCTGGAAGCGCCACGGCAACGAGCCGCAGGGTGAGCCCCGCGAGGACGGCACCTGGCCCGGTCCCGGCGACCCCTTCCCCGCACAGCGTGGCACCTTCTACACCTACGATGACCTCTCCGTGGAGCTCGTGGACTACGTCCGCGAGATGAGCTACTCCCACATCGAGGTCCTGCCCCTCTCCGAGCACCCGTTTGACGGCTCCTGGGGCTACCAGCCCACCGGGTACTTCTCGCCCACGTCGCGCTACGGCAACCCGCAGCAGCTCATGCACTTCATCGACGCCTGTCACGAGGCCGGCATCGGCGTAATCATGGACTGGGTGCCCGGCGGCTTCTGCGCGGACGCCCACGGCCTGGCCACCTTCAATGGCCAGATGCTCTACGAGCACGAGATCCACCCCAACTGGGGCACCCACAAGTTTGACTTCTCGCGCGGAGAAGTGCGCAGCTTCCTGGTCTCCAACGCTCTGTACTGGGTGGAGGCCTACCACATCGACGGCATCCGCATGGACGGCGTCAGCTCCATGCTGTACATGAACTTCGGCATCGATGATCCGGGTCAGAAGCGCTTCAACAAGAACGGCACCGAGGAGGACCTGGACGCCTCCGCCTTCATCCGCCAGACCAACCTGGAGATGGGACGGCTCCATCCCGACGTCATGATGATTGCCGAGGAGTCCACGGCCTGGCCGCTGGTTACCTACCCGCCCAAGGACGGCGGCCTGGGCTTCCACTTCAAGTGGGACATGGGCTGGATGAACGACACCCTGCACTACATGCAGACCGACTTCCCGTGGCGACCGGGCAATCACCGCATGCTCACGTTCTCCACCATGTACCAGTTCAACGAGAACTTCGTGCTGCCGCTTAGCCACGACGAGGTGGTCAACGGCAAGTGCTCGCTCATCACGCGCATGCCGGGCGACACCTGGCGCCAGTTTGCGGGCCTGCGCGCCCTGGCGCTCTACCAGATGACGCACGCCGGCGGCAAGCTCAACTTCATGGGCAACGAGATTGGCCAGTTCATCGAGTGGCGCTACTACGAGGGCATCGAGTACTTCCTCACGGAGCAGTTCGAGACCCACCGCAAGCAGCAGGCGTTCATCGCCGCGCTCAACGCTGTCTACAACGAGCAGCCCGCCCTGTGGCAGCGCGCCTTTGAGGGCTCCGGCTTTGAGTGGATTGACGCCGACAACGCCGACCAGTCCATCATCAGTTTCGTCCGCCACGGCGACAAGCCCAAGGATGACCTGGTCATCCTCATCAACATGGACGTCAACGCGCGCGAGGACTTCCGTATGGGCGTGCCCGAGTGGTGCACCTATGGCGAGGTCTTCAACTCCGACGAGGAGCGCTTTGGCGGCTCCGGCGTGGTGAACGACGGTCGGCTCAAGTGCGAGGACGTGCCCTGGAACGGCCGCGAGCAGTCCATTGTCGTGCGCGTCCCGCCGCTGGGCGGCGCCATCTTCAAGCGCGTCGCGGCCCAGCGCAAGCCGGCCAGCAAGACGGCCGTCGCGGCCGCCAAGCCCGCAGCGCCTGGCGAGAAGCCCGCGCTCGCAGCTGGCGCCACCGCCACGGCGGCGCCTGGCGCCAAGCCCACCGCGCGCAGGCAGGCAAAGCCGAGGCCCCACAAGAAGGGTCGCGGCAAGAAGTAGGTCACTCGGCCGGCAGGACTGCTCTTCTCGCCGGCCCCTGATAGCAATTGGAACCAAACCGGGGGAACCATATGGAGAACAACGACAAGATCTTTGAGACCAAGCTGGACTTCACCAACCAGTACAGGGAGGCCTGCCTTCTTGAGCTGGGCAAGGACTTTGAGGAGTGCTCCGACAACGAGCGCTACTTCGTCCTGGCAAAGCTCGTGGCTTCCAAGTCTCGTGCCATCCAGGCAACCTCTCACGCAAAGGACGCCAAGAAGGTCTACTACTTCTCGCTCGAGTTCCTCCTTGGCCCCCTTCTTGACAACTACCTCATCAACCTGGGCGTTCGCGACCTCGTGGAGGAGGGCCTGGCCTCTCTCGGCGTGAGCCTCGACGAGCTCTGCCAGCAGGAGGTCGACCCGGGCCTGGGCAACGGCGGCCTGGGCCGCCTGGCTGCGTGCTTCCTCGACTCCATGGCCCACGAGGGCATCGCGGGCTACGGCAACGGCATGCGCTACCGCTACGGCCTCTTCCGCCAGTACATCGAGGGCGGCCGCCAGGTGGAGCGCACCGACAACTGGCTTGCCAACGGCTTCCCCTGGGAGACCCGCAAGGACGCCAGTGCCGTCGAGGTCCGCTTTGGCGCGCAGGTTGTCCGCCACGAGGACGAGACCGGCAAGTTCTGGTTCACCCAGGAGGGCGGCGAGGTCGTCCGTGCCGTGCCCTATGACGTGCCCATCGTCGGCTTTGGCGGCAAGACCGTGAACAAGCTGCGCCTCTGGAGCGCCGAGCCCGCTACCGAGGACTTTGACCTGGACGCCTTCAACGCCGGCGACTACGCCAAGGCCAACAAGTTCCGCTCCGACGTGGAGGCAATCTCCACCATCCTGTACCCCAACGACGCGGGCGAGCACGGCCGCATCCTGCGCCTCAAGCAGGAATACCTGTTCGTTTCCGCCGGCCTGCAGACCATCCTGGGCACCTACGAGAAGGACTTCGGCCCCGACTGGGAGCACCTGGGAGACCACGTCTGCGTCCACACCAACGATACCCACCCCGCCATGTGTGGCCCGGAGCTCATGCGCCTTCTCGTCGACGATAAGGGCGTGGACTTTGACCAGGCCTTCGAGATTGCCAAGAAGACCGTCTCGTTCACCAACCACACAGTCATGCCCGAGGCGCTTGAGAAGTGGCCCATCAACACCTTCCGCGCCCTGCTGCCGCGCCTGTACATGTTCATTGAGGAGATTGACCGTCGCTACCGCGATGGCCTGTCCGAGAAGCTCTCCCCGGAGGACGGCTCCTGGACCGACGTCCTGCGCAACACCGCTATCCTGTGGGACGGCCAGGTGCGCATGGCCAACCTGTCCATCATCTTCAGCCACTCCATCAACGGCGTCTCGGCGCTGCACTCCGACATCCTGAAGCGTGACACCTTCAAGGAGTTCTACAAGCTCT
>ERZ824488.353-NODE-353-length-62634-cov-18.608303_pt1 | contig 62634 bp, 42 predicted proteins | sample MGYA00519936_ERZ824488 | MGnify/ENA primary metagenome ERZ824488 (study PRJEB31778, sample SAMEA3449153) | human gut metagenome | biome: human gut; feature: human-associated habitat; material: faeces | place: United Kingdom | collected 2010/2012 ... | reverse complement strand
GATACGCCATGTCTTGTGTTATACTCTTGCTCATGAGGGATATGGTCTCCTTTCGTAAAGTTGTTGTGTGGTAACTCAACTTTAGCATATGAGACCCTATCTCTCTTTCCTTTTTTGTGTTTGTCCAAGATGTATTGTAGTCCTACACTCCCGACCGCCAATTTGCCAAAGTATTTATTGTGTCTATCCATGAAGTGTGTTATGCTTTCGAGGATGAGCATTCCAAGGAGGAAGCAACGGATGGAAAATCCCAGCGTGATCTTCGGCGAAAACTGCTTTGACGATTCGGTCATGCAGAACCGCCTGCCCAAGGAAACCTATAAAGCGCTCCGGCGGACCATTGAAGAAGGCCGTTCGCTGGATCCCAATCTGGCGGGCGTGATCGCCAACGCCATGAAGGACTGGGCGCTGGAAAAGGGCGCGACCCATTATACGCACTGGTTCCAGCCCATGACCGGCGTGACCGCCGAAAAGCACGATTCCTTCATCGGCGCGCCGAAAAACGGCAAGGTGCTGTGTGAGTTCAGCGGCAAGGAGCTGGTCTGCGGCGAGACGGACGCCAGCTCGTTCCCTTCGGGCGGACTGCGTGCCACCTTTGAGGCGCGGGGCTATACAACGTGGGATCCCACCAGCTATGCTTTTGTGAAGGACGAGACCCTGTATATTCCCACGGCGTACTGCTCCTACGGCGGGCAGGCGCTGGACAAAAAAACGCCGCTGCTGCGTTCCATGCAGGCCCTGAATAAGCAGGCCCTTCGCATTCTGCGTCTGTTCGGCAATCAGACCGCCGTGCGGGTCTATCCCACCGTGGGCACCGAGCAGGAATATTTTCTGATCGACAAAGCCCTTTATCTCAAACGGCCCGACCTGATCGTCACCGGCCGCACCCTGTACGGGGCCAAGCCGCCAAAGGGGCAGGAACTGGACGATCATTTCTTTGGCGCGATCAAGCCGCGGGTCCACGCCTTTATGCGGGAGCTGGACGAAGAACTCTGGAAGCTGGGCGTGCTGGTCAAGACCGAGCATAACGAAGTCGCTCCCTCTCAGCATGAGCTGGCCCCCATTTTCAGCACGGTGAATATCGCCGCTGACCATAACCAGCTCACCATGGAGATCATGAAGAAGGTGGCCGACCGCCATGGCATGGTGTGTCTGCTGCATGAAAAGCCCTTCGGCGGGGTCAACGGCAGCGGCAAGCACAATAACTATTCCCTTTCCACCGATACGGGCGTGAATCTGCTGGAGCCCGGCGATACTCCCAGCGAGAACGCGCAGTTTTTGCTGTTCCTGTCCGCTATTCTGGCGGCGGTGGACGATTATCAGGATCTGCTTCGAGTCACAGTGGCCTACGCGGGCAACGATCACCGTCTGGGCGCTAACGAGGCCCCGCCGGCCATCATTTCCGTGTTTCTGGGCGACGAACTCAATGAGATCATCGAGTCCATCGTTAACGCCTCCAAGTATGAGAGCCACCAGCGGGATCAGATGCGGCTGGGCGTGCACATCCTGCCTAAGTTCCCCAAGGATTCCACCGACCGCAACCGCACGTCGCCCTTCGCTTTTACGGGCAACAAGTTCGAGTTCCGTTCGCTGGGCAGCAGCCAGAGCGTGTCCGGCCCCAACGTGGTGCTGAACACCATTATTGCCGACACCCTGATGCACATGGCCGATGAGCTGGAACAGGCGGAGAACTTCACATCCGCCGTGGACGAGCTGATCCGCCGTACCCTGCGGGAGCACATGCGCATCATCTTTAACGGCAACGGCTACGACGCGTCCTGGGTGGAGGAAGCCGCCCGCCGGGGTCTGTTAAACCTGTCCAGCACGGTGGACGCACTGCCCTATTACATCCACCAGAAGAATCTGGACCTGTTCGAGCGGCAGAAGGTCTTCAGCGCGCAGGAGGTTCACAGCCGCTACGAGATCAAGCTGGAAAACTACGTCAAGGTCATCGACATCGAGGCCCTGAGTATGCTGGATATTGCCCGGCGAATGATCCTGCCCGCCGCCATCGCCTATTCCGGCACGGTGGCGCAGGAGGCCGTCCAGAAGAAGCAGGTCTGCCCCACGCTGCCCATGGAGACCGAGACCCGGCTGCTGACCGACATTCAGCGTCAGATGGATCGGCTGACGAAGGGCTGCGACAGTCTGCAAAACGCTCTGAACGAGATCGCGCCCCTTCAGGACACGCTGGAAAAGGCACAGGCCACCCGGGATCGAATCGTGCCCGCCATGGCGGAGCTGCGCGCTGCCGGGGATATGCTGGAAACGCTGGTAGGGGCCGACTATTGGCCCATGCCCACCTATCAGATGATGCTGCAGGGCTGAAAAACAAATATTGACCCGCCGCTCTTTTTTCAGAGCGGCGGATTTTTTTGGACAAATGGCATAAGAAAACGAAAGCAAAGGAGCACTATGCCTGTTTACCGAAAAAATGGCGCAAAAAAAGCCTGTCCGTAGGCACAGGCTTTTTTGCATGAAACGCGTTAATCTCTAAAATCGTTATCCGGCCGGTGAAAAACCAGAATGCCCTTGGCGGAGTTGGTAATAGCGAACGACACCAGCTCCCAATCCTCCTGCTCCATCTCGTTGGCCTTTTTCTCGACTTCGGCGGCCATGCTCTTGGCCTTGGGCGCGTAATCGATCACAATCGTCTGATAAGCCATCTTCATTCCTCGTTTCTTCTCTTGCTTCTTCCAGATACCCTGATCCACATCATCCCAGTACTCGGAAATCTGGGTAGCGGCCTTCTCAAGGAAATCCTGGCCGGTTACGTCGGTGGAGAAGTCCAGCTCTTCCCAGCCCTTGGCACGGCCCACGACCACCATGGACTGACTGTAGGTCTTGGTGCTGCTGCGGGTGATGTCCGTCGCGCCGTCATAATTGACGGGATCGCCGCCGATACGGCCAAACATGGGCAGGGTAATGTAGTTGCCGCCGGTCTGCTCGGCCAGCATGGTCTTAAGTTCGCTCCGGATGCGGAAGACGCCCGCCCGCAGGAGGGCGTTCTGCTTTACCCGGGGAATGGTATCCACATACTTGCCGAATACCTCGGCGTTGAAAATCTTGTTGTCAAAAACAGCCATGTTTCATTCTCCTTTTCATTTAGTCGATCAGTTCTTTTTGCTGCTCCGGGTGCGCATTGATGTATTCCATGCGCTTGGAGAGGGGCAGCTTCTCGAAGCTCTCACGGGTCATTTTCCCGTCACCGCCGGGGGGATTCAGGGGCGGGGTGCCCTGATTCTGCACCGTGCCAAACAGGCCCGCATGGGCCTCCCGGATGGGCTTCAGGACGGCTTCCGCGTCCTTGAGGGCTTCGCCGTCCAGCTCCACATCGTCCAGCTTCACGGTGTTCAGCATCAGGTCGATGGCGGCGGGGTTGGCGTTGGCGGCTTCCAGCGCTTTCTTGATGAGCACTTTTTTGCCCGCGTTGGTCTTCTCCGTCTCCACCTGCTGCTTGTAGGCATCAAAGTCGGCCTGTACCTTGGCCGCGTCTCCGTTGGCCTTTTCCAGCGCTTCCACGCGCTTTTGGAGCTTGTCGCGCTCCTGAGCGGCGGCGGCAGAATCTTTCGCGCTCTGCTCCGCCTTGTCGATCTCGTCCTTCAGCGCGGCTACGGTCTCGCCGTGGGCCGTGATGATCTCCTCGATCTTGTCTTCCTCGATGCCGAGGGCCTTCAAAAATTTCCGGGTAAGTGCCATGACACATTCTCCTTTTCTTTGGGGGCAATACTTCGCCCGCGAATGTTTATATGCAAACAGCCGGGGCGGTACTTCGTCCCGGCTGGTGTTGCTGTGATTTTTGCAACTAACTTTGCGACTATTCGCAAAAAATAAAGCGACCAGTCGCAAAAAATAACGTTAGAACCCCTGTTTCAGATATTGTTCGGCAATCGACTGTATCGCCCCGCGCCCACCCATGATCGCGTCCCGCAGGTATGGGCGCCCGGCAGTGTGCCCGCCCGGCAGCACACGGAAGCCGATATTCTCGCCCATATATACGGCATGCCCGGCGTACCCCTCATGGACAAAGGGCGCGTATTCCAGCGAGTTCCCGATGGCAACCGTGTTTTCCCCGCGCATGTCGTACTGTACATCCCGCATCAGGTCGCCGGTCTGCCGGATGGGCTTGCCGTAGCCACTCTGCATCTGGCCGAGGGTCAGCTCCACGCCCTTCTGCCCGATGGCATGCAGCGCCGCTTTGACGTTCTGTTCCAGCTTGGCTTTCACTTCGGGGGAATGGTCGTCGAATTTTACGGGCATGGGTTAGCTCCTTTCGGGTATGAAAAACCGTCCGGCCTTTCGGCTGGACGGCTTAGGAATAGAACACTTTTTCGAGATCAACATCAAGACCAAATTCTTTTAAATCTTGATCGTTTATATCCAAATCATTTTTGATCGTATCGAGAATTTCATAATATGCAAGCTTTTTCCCTTTATAAAAAGCATCATCCTTATTTTTTCTCTCTTCTTCTAGCGCATCGTTGGCGTTGTCAATAACTCTAGCAATGATGTACTTAATAGTTTCTTCATTCATAATAATCCCCCCTTTTCTTTAATTCTTCTATTCTTCGCAGACGAGATTCCTTAAAATTTTCTATTTCTTTTTTCCAATGTCTTTTCAGCCCTTCTTGTTCTTGAGGCTCCTTGTCGGTCCAATTTGAGACAGTGTTCTCAGGATGCCGAATTTTTTCTTGGTGTTCTGCAATTCGCTTGTCGAACGTTTGTATTGACTTCCTAATGGAAGCTGTTTTTTGCCGTTGCAAATCCTTTTCTTTGCTGTTCGAAAACTGTTGCAAATCCAGCTTCATTATACCATGTTTGCCAGTATTTTCAAGGTTTTCAGTGCTTTCTTTCCGCTTTTCCTCCGGCGGCAGCACCACCGGCACCAGTACACAATGGCAATTGATGACCTCCCGGGCAGGCGCGTCCGGGTCTCCGGGGTAGGCCAACGCGTTTCCCCAAATGGTATGAAACTTCTCCCCTTCGGGTATCTCCACGCCATTCAGCGCCACGTGGCTGTCGCGGCTGTTGATCATGCGCGTTGACCATCGCTTGTGCATGACCACGCCCGCCTCGGCGGCTTCCCGGATGGTATCGCTCCGCGCCTGCGATTGGGCTCGGTTCCGCTCGGTCTGGGCAATGCGCTTCGCACAATAAGCGCTGTTTCCCATTACGCTGCGGATGCGGCGGATCAGCTTCTTCTGGTCTTCGCCCAGCATGACGGCCTGTGTCATTTCGTTCTGCAGCCTCCGCATCATGGCCGGAGCTTCCCGCAGGTTTTGGTAGGCGATCTTGCTCATGGGCGGCTGTCTATCCTTGAGGATGATCTCCGCCTGCGCCGTCGTTGGCACAGAATAGGACAGGTTCACCCCGGCTTGCTGGTCGACCAGTTCCGCCGTATAAAGGCGGTTGACATGGTAGACATACAAAAATCATTTTACCAGAGAAAAGAAAAAACGGCCACCCTGAGAAAGTAAAATATAGGTCAAACTTGATAAAAAAACCCGTTGGCACGGCGTGTTAACGGGAGGAAAAGAAGGGGACTTAGTACTGGCAGACGTTCTCCGGCTTCCCGGCCAGATAGGCTTCGATATTCTGGAAGACGATTCGGGCGCGGCGAATCATGGATTCCTGAGAAGCAAAGGCGATGTGGGGGGGTCAGCAGGGCATTAACGATGTGGTGCTGCCTCAGGTATATTCCTATCTGGTCAAGCGCGATCTGGAAGGCAATATCGTGGGCGACGTTGCCGAGAGCTGGGAAGTCTCCGAAGACGAGCTGACCTGGACCTTCCACTTGCGCAAGGGCGTCAAGTTCCACAGCGGCAAAGAACTGACTGCTGAGGACGTGAAGGCCACCTACGACCGTCTGCTGAACAAGGAAGACCCGGTGCGCTACACCCAGACCATGGGCTTTATCGATCACTGCGACATCGTGGATGATTACACCATCAATCTGGTTACGCTGGAGCCTGCCGGCCCCATGCTGGCCTCTCTGACCCTGCGTGCCAACACCCTGCTGAACAAGGACTACATCGAAAAGTACGGCAAGGAACTGGGCAAGGAAGTGGAAAGCGTCGACGGCACCGGCCCCTTCAAGCTGGTGGAGTGGAACAAGGACGAGGATATGCACCTGGTTCGCTTTGACGACTACTTCAACGGCCCCGCCGCTACCGAGAACATCCGCATCCAGATCGTTCCCGAAGCCGCTTCCCGCGCCATCGCCATGGAAAGCCATCAGGTGGACGCCGCAATCAACATCTCCGCTGAGGACGTGCTGCGCTTCAAGGAGGACGACACCCTGAACGTGTTCTCCATCCCCGGCCCCGGCTGCCATCTGTTCCAGTTCAACTGCTCCAACCCCATCATCAAGGACACCAAGGTTCGTCAGGCCATCTCCTACGCGCTGGATCGTACCGCGCTGGTCGAGGCTCTGTGGGGCGCCATGGGTGAGAAGCCCCGCGACAGCGTTGCGCCGCCCGCCGCTTTCGGCTACATCAATCTGGGCGTGATCCAGCAGGATCAGGCCAAGGCCAAGGAACTGCTGGCCGAGGCTGGCTATCCTGACGGCTTCGAAATGAACCTCATGTGCACCGACGTGTACAACAAGGGTGTGCAGGCCGGTGAAATCGCCGCCGCTCAGCTGGCGGAAGTGGGCATCAAGTGCAATCTGGTCGTGGTTGACCGCGCTACCTTCTCCGCCGCGTGGAACGGCCTGACCCCCGAAGAATTCCCCGACTGGGGCATGTTCCTGATGGGCGCCGGCTACATCACGCTGGACGGCGACGAGGGTCTGAAGCGCCGCTTCGCTACTGAAGAAGACGGCAAGAACAGCAACAACTACGGCTTCTACTCCAACGCCGAAGTGGACGAGCTGCTCAACGGCGCTGCCAAGACCACCGATCAGGAATGGCGCGAAAAGGCCTACCAGCGCGCTGCGGAGATCCTGTACCTGGAGGATCCGGTCGGCTGCTATCTGAACAGCCGCAACGAGACCGTCATCCTGTCCGCCCAGGTGGAGGACTTCAACATGACGCCCGTTGGCATCTATGATTGGCCCAGCATCAAGGTGCGCGCCAACTAATGGAAAAATAACCATAAGAAAGAAGGCTGCCGTCAGGCAGTCTTCTTTCTTTATGCTCCGTATCTCGGCCGCCGTAGGCGGGCAAGTTTGAACCTCTGAACCGTCAATAACGGCGCTTTTTGAAAAATTTTGCCCCCGTTTTGACCCCCAAAGGGTGCAGAAACGGGTGTCAAAAGGGAGATATTGGGAAATGAAAAATGGATAGAGAAAACCCGCAAAGCCTTACGCCTTGCGGGTTTTGATGGTCGGAGTGGCGGGATTTGAACCCGCGACCTTTTGCTCCCGAAGCAAACGCGCTACCAAGCTGCGCTACACCCCGAAAAAATGGAGCCAATAAAGGGACTCGAACCCTTGACCTGCGGTTTACGAAACCGCTGCTCTACCGACTGAGCTACATTGGCACGCCCGCTGACAGATACAGATTATAGCACGGGAGGATGCCGTTTGTCTATACAAAAAGCAACATTTAACAAAAGTGCCGCCGTCGCTCCATTTGAGAGCATCGGCGGCAGACAGACAATCCGAAATTAGTGGAAGTCAGTCAGGGTGACGGTCACGTCGACGTATTCACCGGTCATGCTCTCGGTGTCTTCAATGCGGTAGACCTTCACGTTCAGCGTGTCGCCGGCCTTTTTGCCGGTGAGCTGCGCGGAAAGCTCGCGGGTGGAGGTGATCACGGTGCCGTTCACTTCCACGATCACGTCGTCTGCCTTCAGACCCGCAGCCTCCGCGGGGCTGCCGCTTTCAACCTCGCCGATCAGCGCGCCGACGGGAAGCTGACCCGCGTACACGGCTTCGCTGTTATAGGCGCTGATGGTCGTGACCGTCACGCCCAGTCTCGGCTGGTCGCCGGCGGACGCGGTGCTGGTGCCGTTATTGTCGCTGGATTCGGTCGCTTTATGGCCTTCGGTAAGTCCCTCGGTCAGAACCTGCTCGATCAGCGGCTTGGCGCTGTTGATCGGGATGCACATGCCGATGCCTTCGATGGTGGCGTTGGAGGCGCTGCTTCCGGAGTACTTCAGCGAAGGAATGCCCATCAGCTGGCCGAGCACGTTGAACATGCCGCCGCCGGAGTTGCCGGAGTTGATGGCCGCGTCGATCTGAATCATGTTGTTGGTGACGCTGGTCTTCAGGCCGTATTTATCGGTGGTCGTGGTCGAGCTGATTTCGCGGTTCAGCGCCGACACGATGCCGACGGTCGCGGTGCCGCGCAGCTCCTGCGCCAGCGGATTTCCGATGCAGATCGCCCACTCGCCCACCTGCAGCTGGTCGCTGTCGCCCAGCGGAACGGCCGGGAGCGTCAGGTCGGGAACGTACACGATGGCGATATCGAGCGCTTCATCCTGTCCGACGAGCTCGCAGGCCAGTTCGTCCTCGCTGCCCAGCGTGGAGACGGTCAGGCGGCTGGCGGACTCAACCACGTGGTAATTGGTAAGTACGTACCTGTCATAGATGACCACGCCGGAGCCGGTGCCCGCCAGCTGCTCAACGCTCTTGCGCGCGCCGCGCGCGCCGAAGCTGCGGCTGGTGGAATAGTTGAACTGCTGATAGTTGTTCAGCCCCACCACGCTCTCCTGCACGGCGGAGATCACGCTGGTAAAGGGCGTGGTAATCTGCGACGAATCGGTGGTCGTGTTCACGACCTTCTTCGCCTCGGCGGGCGTAACGTTCTCCGCAACGGTGAAGGAGAAAATCATCGCCGCCGCCAGCACGATGGCGATCAGGGAGAGAGAAATCACGCGTCCGGTTTTTCTTGTCATATCAAAAACCTCCTTTGAGTAAGCTTGCCGCGAGCGCGGAACTTTCATTCGTCCGGGTTGTTTTTCCCTTTGACGAGTATCATTATAGCCGGTGAAGCTTAAAATCCGCCCCGAAAGAATCTTAGGCTTTCTTAATTGTTTCTGACGGACGAAAAACCGCGCTTTCAAAACGCGCCGTTTTCGGGTATAATAGAAGCACGAAGAGCGAGGAGGACGAAGCATGAGCGAACGCACCTATGTGGCCATTGATCTCAAGTCCTTTTTCGCGTCGGTGGAATGCGTGCTGCGCGGGCTGGATCCCATGAACGTCCATCTGGTCGTCGCGGACGAAAGCCGCACCGAGAAGACCATCTGTCTGGCCGTTTCCCCGGCGCTGAAGGCATGGGGCGTGCCGGGTCGTCCGCGGCTGTTCGAGGTGATTCAGCGTGTGAACGCCATCAACGCCGTTCGCCTGTCCGCCGCGCCCGGCCATGCCTTCGCCGGAGAATCCTACCTGTCCTCCGAGGTAAAGGCCGATCCCTCGCGGAAGCTCTCCTATCTGGTCGCGCCGCCGCAGATGGCGCGCTATGTGGAATACAGCACGCGCATCTACCGCATCTATATCAAATATGTAGACCCGAAGGACATTCACGTGTATTCCATCGACGAGGTGTTCATCGACGCCACCGAATACCTCGCCGCCTCCGGCCTGTCCGCGCGCGATTTCGCCATGCAGCTCATTCTGGACGTGCTGCGCACAACCGGCATCACGGCCACGGCGGGCGTCGGCCCGAACCTGTACCTCAGCAAAATCGCGCTGGACATCGGCGCGAAGCACATTGCGCCGGATAAAAACGGCGTGCGCATTTCCGAGCTGGACGAAATGCGCTACCGAAGGCTCTTGTGGGAGCACCGTCCGCTGACGGATTTCTGGCGCGTGGGCCCCGGCTACGCCCGCCGCTTGGAAGCCCGCGGCCTTTATACGATGGGCGACGTCGCGCGCCAGTCTCTTCTGAACGAGGACGTGCTCTACGACCTGTTCGGCGTGAACGCCGAGCTGCTCATCGACCACGCGTGGGGTTGGGAGCCCTGCACCATCGCCGACATTAAGGCCTACAAGCCGGAAAGCAGCAGCTTCGGCTCCGGACAGGTGCTCTCCTGTCCGTATTCCTTCGAGCAGACGCTTCTGGTCGTGAAGGAAATGGCCGACGCGCTGGCGCTGCAGCTGGTGGATAAGCATATGGTCACCGATCTGATCGTGCTGGACGTCGGCTTCGACGTTTCAAACATTCCATCCGCCGACGCGCGCGGCGCGTATGGCGGAGAAGTCAAAAACGACCGCTACGGCCGCCGCACGCCCAAGCCGGCGCACGGCTCCGCGCGGCTGCCCCGGAAAACGTCGTCCGCGCGGTTGATCACCGACGCGGCCGCAAAGCTGTTCGCTTCCATTGCCGACCCGCGCCTGACGATTCGCCGCCTTTCCATTGCCGCCGTGGACGTGGTGGACGAAGCCACCGCGCGTCCCGTGGAGGAAGCGGAGCAGCTCGACATGTTTACCGATTATGAGGCGCGCGACCGAAAGCGCGCGGAGGAGGATCGCGTGCTGGCAAGGGAAACGAAGCGGCAGCGCGCCATTCTGGAAATCAAAAAGAAATTCGGCAAAAACGCCATTCTGAAGGGCATGGATTTGATGGACGGCGCGACCGCCCGGGAACGCAACGGGCAGCTTGGAGGACATAAGGCATGACCGGCAGGTACGACGACATCATCGATCGCCCGCATCCCGTCTCCCGCCGCCACCCGCAGATGACGATGAGCGGACGCGCGGCGCAGTTTTCCTCATTCGCGGCGCTGAGCGGCTATGAGGACGCGGTTCGCGAAACGGCACGCCAGACCGACCGGCGCGTGGAACTGAGCGAGGACGCCAAGGCGCGCCTGAACGAAAAGCTGCGCTTTCTGGCCGATTTACGCGAAGCGCGCCCCTCGGCGGCATTCACCTGCTTTGTGCCCGACGAGCGCAAGGACGGCGGCGCGTACGTCGTGCGCACCGGATACATCCGGCGCATCGACGAATTTGCCCGCACCGTACAGCTGACCGACGGCACGTTCTTTTCCATCGACGATATTTACGAGATCGACAGCGAAAGCTTTCGGGATTCAGACGGCCTGTTTTCTGCGCCTGCCGAGTAGCGCCGGACAGATTCGCGCGAGCGGTTTTTCCGCCGCAAGGCACAGCGCGAGCGTGACCGCCGTAGCCGCGAGAGCCAGCGGAACCGAACCGGCCAGCAGCCGCGGGCCGATGCCCGGGCACAGATAGCGGAACACGAGCAGCGGGAATTTGTGCAGAAGCAGAATCACAAACGTGTGCCCGCCGACATACGAAATCTGCCGCAGGTGCGGCAGCGCCTTCACCATGCCCAGCAGCTCCACGCCTACGGATATTGCGAGCGCGCACACATATAAAAGCGCAAGGCTCGAATACCGGTCGAACATATACAGGCCGGATACGTCAAAGCCCATCTGCACCGCCGTGCCCGCGGCAAGCAGCGCGATACCCGCGACGGCCTTTCGCGCGTCCGGCAGCATCTCGATTTTCTCCGAAACCGAACGGAACGCATATCCCATCAGCGCGAACGGCAGCATGTGCAGCGCCGTTTCAAAGCCGAGCGGCCATCGATCGATCACTCGAAACCGCTCATTCAAAAGCCCGATTGCCGCGCTGAGCGCCGTCAGCGCCGCGTATACCAGCTTTTTCCCCTTCGCGAGATGCGCCACGCCATACAGCATCAATAGCACGCAGAACATGCACGGTAGAAACCACAGCGGCGCGTTCGCCTTGAGCATGCCGCTCTTTCCGTTGGCGTACAGAATGCCCCACGCGTACCGGTACCACGGCTGCGTAAAGCGAATGCCGAGGGGCAGCTCCATCACAAAGCTGGCGGCGTACAGCGCCAGAATCGACAGAAACGACATCAGCAGATACGGAACGATCAGCTGGCGCAGCTTGCGAAGCGCAAACGCGCCGAAGCGCTCCTTCGTCCGCCGAAACGCGCAGCCGGAAGCGAAGAAAAACATGGGCACGTGAAAGGCGTACAGATACGTGCACAGCGGCCCCTCGCCCAGCGCATGCCCCAGCACGATGGCGACGATGCCCACGAACTTCAATAGGTCAATCCAGTACAGTCTGCGTCCGCTCACCTCGCCGCCTCCCTTCTCCGCTATCTTACCACAAAGCAATGCAAATGGAAAGCGTGAAATGCCTCTTTTTTTGCCCGTCCTCCCCTGCGCGCCTTGCCACACGGAGCGAATCATGGTATACTAAACCCAACCAAACTTTGTCATAACGAAATCGAATAATGGAGGTATCGCCATGAAACGCATCCTCGCATTGCTCCTCGCGCTCTCCCTGCTGTGCGTGCCCGCGCTGGGCGACGAAACGGGCGGCATGCTCGAAAAGGCCGAGGCATTTGTTGCAGCGGGCGATCTTGAGTCCGCCTACATCTGTCTGGATATTGCGCAGCAGCTCTCGCCGGACGATCCCGCCGTGCTGCGCGGCCTCGCCCGCCTGTTTGCCGCCGGAGCCAATTATGAAGCCGCGCTGGAATTCATCGAAGAAGCGCTGGCTCTGGCTCCCGCCGACGGCTCGCTGTATCTCGAAAAGGCGCGTCTGCTCTACATCTCGGACAATCTGAGCGAAGCCGAACAGGTGCTGCGCTACGCGGAAATCTGTTCCGCGCAGCCGGACGAAGAGCTGCTTCTCGAAGCCGCGCTGGCGTATTTCCGCGCGGGAATGTATGAAAAGGTCATCGAGCTCTGCGAAAATCAGGCGAGCGATGCGCTTCGCCTGCAAGCCGCGCGAGCCTGCGACCGCGCCGGTCAGTATGAACGCGCCGTCAAAATCTTTGAAACGCTGCCCGACGCGGTCTGGCGGAATGGCTGTGCGTCCGCATACGCCCACGCGCTCCTGCGTTCCGGAAACCTCGAGCGCGCGCAGGCGCTCGGGCTGACCTCCGCGCAGGGAAAGGACGAAGCCCTTGCCACCGCCATCGCGGATGGGAAATCTCTTCGTCTGGTTTCCGCGCAGGATGCGCTCATTGATTCTCTGAGCACATTCCCCGTGTTCTCTTCCAATACCTTCGCAGAGGAAAACCGCGAAGCCGCGGAAACGGAAGGCTTCCGCTTCACGCCCTCGGGCGATGGTCTGCGAACCCGCATTTCGGACACGCTGTCCGCGCTGGATTCGGATAGCAGCGCCCGCCTTCTTTCCGTTTCCCCCTCCGGAAATGCGTTCCTAATCGATCTCGGCGGTATCGCCGCCATCGTGCGCAATGAGGAAATCACGGTGCTCACCATAAACCGCAGCCGCGGCGCGCAGAACGAGTTCGCCGACCTGACCTACCGGCACATCGAAAATCGCCCTGCCTTCCCCAGCGAACCGGACTCCTTCTGCTGGTCTCCGGACGAGCGCTATATTACCATGACTTTTCCGCGAAGAACTCTTATGAACATGCAATTTATGGATCTGCTGCTTGCGGACACGCGCACCGGCGACATTTTCCTCGCGGAAGCCACGCCGAAAAAGATAAGGATCGACGGCGCATTGACCGCCACGACCGCCTGCTTCGACGAAACCGGCAGGTACGTGTATTATCTTGTTTACGGACATGTCGCCGAAAACGCGCGCAGCGGACTCAAGCGTTACTGCCTTGAGACCGGCGAGACCGAGCTGCTCTGCACGGTCTCCGGCACCTTCTTCTATTATCCACAGCTGAGCGTGGACGGGAACGGCGTCGTGCGCGCCATCACGGACGACAACAAACAGGATCGTCATCTCGGCGTGATCACGTTCACAAATGTCGATGGCGAATGGAAAAGCGAGGTTCGCAGCTTTCCGAACCCCTTGGCGTTGCAGTCTCCGCGCCGCTATTACCGCAGCGAAAACAGCGGCTATGAACTGTTTCTCTCAAAGGGATATGTCCAAAGCTCGGAAATCGGCGCGCACGATATGAATTATCTCACGTTCTACAACGAAACCCTCGGCACGGGCAGCGACGCAAACGCCATTCTGCTTCCCGTCGACGGTTCCGGTCAGGCGGAGACCATGGAAATCAGCGAATACCTTTCTGCTATCGCACAGAAAACCATTGAGCAGCCGTCCATTCAGCAGGTCACGCTTTCTCCGGACGGTTATTCCGCTCTGATTCTCGCGGCGTACAATCGTTCCGTCGTTTGCTGTATTATCGATCTTGACACCCTCGTCTGCCGCCGCGTCGAGTTCCCGGAGGACGCTCAGCCCGACCTTATTTCCACCGTCCAGTCCTTCACCACCCTCAGCTGGCTGGAAGACGGCACCATCCTGATTCCGTCGGGAAACACCGGAAATCTCTTCAAGCTCTCCATTGAATAACCGTTTCTCCCCTCGCCCGCTTCGAACGTCGCTTCGGAGCGGGCATTTTTATGCCCGGAACGCGAAAACGCGGCGCGGCCTATTATGGAAGGGGCGGCTTCGCGCCGCCCGGCGAACGGAGGACGCGGGATGAATGATTTTTCACTGGAACGAATCTGGGCATGGATTCAAATGGCCGCCGCCACGATCGGCGGCTGGCTCGGCTATTTTCTGGGCAGCAGCGTGAGAACCTCGACCGGCGCGGAAGCAGCCGCGCCGGATCGGCTGCTGCTCGCGCTGATCATATTTATGGCGCTCGATTATCTCTCCGGCGTACTGTGTGCCATCGCGGCCAGACGGCTTTCCAGCGCCGTGGGCTTTCGCGGCATTTGCCGGAAGGTGCTGATTCTGGTTCTCGTCGGCGTAGCGAACGCCATCGACACGCTGCTCGGCGCGGGAGCGGCCCTGCGCAGCGCGGTGCTGATCTTCTATCTGTCCAACGAAGCGCTGTCGCTCACGGAAAACGCGGCGCGGCTCGGCCTGCCCATTCCCGAAAAAATGAAGCGCGTTCTGGCGCAGCTGCACGGCCGCGCCGCTGGAACGGACGAAGACGAGGAGATGTGATCATGGCGGTAAAGGTAGGCTCCGCAAGAATTGACGAAAACGGCAAAATCCACGGCGGGCGCGCGGGCGACCAGAGTGGCAAGGAGGTCAGCACGCAGTCGTGGTATAAGCACAAAAAGGGCTGGCGCGTATTGAGATGCAAAAACGCCGATAAAGCCGAAAAAATCGCCCGCGCGATGCAGGCGGCGTGCGATAACGCGAACATCGGCTACGACCAGTATCAGCGGCTTTCGCTCTATAATTTCGCGAAGCGCGTGGACTTCGACCCCACCCGAATCAAAACGCCCTGCGAAACGGACTGCTCCGCACTCGTGCGCGTGTGTCTCGCCTACGCGGGTATTATGGTCGAAAATTTTCGCACCCCCAACGAAGCGAGCGTCCTTCTGCGCTCCGGCGAATTTGTCGAGCTGAAGGAAGGACGCTATACCGACCAGAGCACCTATCTGCGCCGCGGGGACATTCTCGTCACGCGCACGCAGGGGCACACCGTCGTTGTCCTCTCCAACGGTTCGAAAGCAGAAACAACCCCCACAGAGGAACCGCCCCGAACCATCCTGAAGCGCGGCATGAAGGGCGACGACGTGCGGGCGCTTCAGCAGCTTCTCATAAAGCGCGGGTACGCGCTCCCGAAATACGGCGCGGACGGCGAATACGGCGCGGAAACCGAGCGCGCCGTCCGCAAGTTTCAAACCGACCAAAGTCTGGAACACGACGGCGAATACGGCCCGCTCACCCGCGCCGCGCTCGCCGCCGAGCCGCAGCCCGAGCCCGGCACGGTTCGAATCCTCCAAAGCACCAGCATACGCGCCGGAAACGGCGAACCCTACGCCGTTCTCCAATCCGCCGCGCCGGGCGCGTCCTATCCCTACGTCGCCGCATCCGAAAACGGCTGGATCGCCGTCGCCCTGCCCGACCGCGTCGGCTGGCTCCCGAAGAACGCCGCTCGCGTAACCTGATTCCATGAAAAGGGAACGCTTCCGTCCTTTTCCGGCGAAAGCGTTCCCAATTTCATTTACCCCCGCACGGGAAAGCGCGCCATATGCACCTGCCCGTCGTCGACGAGGTCGATCCACGTTTCCGCGTCGGGCGCGGCCTCGTCGGAGGCGAGAATATAGCGGCTGCTTCCGATGGTCAGCTCGACGGATACCTCCTTCATTCCCTCGGCGAGCAGCGGCCGGATGCGCGCGCGGCCGTTTTCGATTTCCAGTCCCAACAGGTCGCGCAGCAGCACGCGCTCCGTCCACGCGGCCGCGCCGGTGTACCACGTCCATCCCGCGCGTCCCTTTTCCGCGCCGGACGCGCGGATGTCGGCGGGAATCACATACGGCTCCGCGCCGTACCGGCGTACGCCGGCCGCGTCGGCCGTGCGGCGCAGCGGCAGCAGCATGTCGAGAATTTCCCATGCCCGGTTCGCGTCGCCCGCCTTCGCGAACGCTGCCGCCAGCCATGTGGCCGCGTGCGTATACTGTCCCCCGTTTTCGCGCACGCCCGCGGGATAGGCGGCGATATAGCCGGGGTCGGGGCAGTCTCCGGTAAACGGCGGGTCGAGCAGCCGCACCAGATACGCGTCGCGGTCTACCAGATATTGATCCGCGCTGTCCAGCGCCCGCCGCACGCGCGCCGCGTCCTGCCCGTTCAATGCCGCCCACGCCTGCGCGATCAGGTCGATTCGGCAGCATCTGGCCGACGCGGAGCCCAGAAGGTTCCCATCGTCGTCAATCGCGCGCAGATACCATTCGCCGTCCCAGCCGCTTTCCTCCACGGCGCGCTTCAGCCGGTCGGCCATCGCTTCGAGCGCCCGTTTTTCTTCCTCCTCCCGGCACAGCGGCGCGTACAGGCGCGCGGTGTACGAAAGAAATTCGCTCAGCCACACGCTCTCGCCGCGGCCGCGCGTGCCCACGCGGTTCATGCCGTCGTTCCAGTCGCCCGCGCCCATCAGCGCAAGACCGTGCTCGCCGGTCGCGTTCGCCCTGCGGAACGCGCGCATGCAATGCCCGTGCAGCGACTCGCGCACGTCGGACGGCTCGGCCTCGCCGTAGCGATCCTCCCGCCCCTCCGGGATCTCGACGTTTCGCAGATACGGAACCGTCTCGCGAAGCACATCCGCATCCCCGGTCGCACGCACGTATTCGGCGGTTACAAAGGGCAGGAAGAGCATATCGTCGGAAATGCGCGTGCGCACGCCGGAATACGGCTCGTGCCACCAGTGCATGCCGTCGCCGTCCTCAAACTGATGCGCCGCGCAGCGAAGCAGATGCGCGCGCACAAGGGCGGGCTCCATATACAATACGCACAGCATGTCCTGAAGCTGGTCGCGCATGCCGTAGGCGCCGCCGGGCTGATACAGCCCCGTGCGCGCGAACACGCGGCACGCCAGCGCCTGATATTTCACAAATCCGTTCAGCAGCCGGTCGCGCAGCTCGTCGCCCGTGCGCACCTTCACGCGGGACAGGCGGTTCTGCCAGCAGGCGCGCGTGCATTCCAGCGAATCGCACGGGGAAAATTCCGCCGCAAGGCGCTCCGCATCCATTTTGGTCGGCGCCCAGCCGAGCAGGAAGCTGCGCCCGGCGCGTTCGCCCGGCGCGACGCTGACCGCGGCGCTTACGCAGGCGTCCGCCAGCTCGTAATGCTCCGGCAGCTTTTCGCGCTCGCAGACCGCGCCCGAAAGGAAGCCTACGCCCTCCATGCGCCCCTGCGCGACGATCAGGCCGTTTTCTCCGGCCACGGACAGCAGCCTGCGGTCGCGCACGTCGTCGCCCATCAGGAAATCGCAGGCTGCGACCAGCGTCACGGCGCGCGTTTCCTCCGCGTCGTTTTCGATTTCCACGGTCATACACGCGACGCTCTCCGCCGCGTCCACATGCCAGCGCGCGCGGGCGGACAGGCCGTCGAACGCGCATTCAAAGCGCGTTTCCCCCGGCGCGTGTGTCACGCGGTACGCGCCGCGCGGGCGCTCCTGCGGCAAAAGCGGCGCGTATCCCTTCTCCGTCACCGCGTACAGGCGCACGCCCCAGCCCTCGCGGGCGACGTCGTTGTCAAAGGGCGTAAGCCGCCCCATGCGGCTGTTGCCGTGCCACGCGAAGCCGCCGCCCTTTTCCGTGACCAGCAGGCCGAAGTCCGCGTTGGACAGGATGTTCGCCCACGGGCGCGGCGTGTCGCGGTTCGGAAGCACGTCGATCTGATAGCCGTCGTCAGCAAAGCCGCCGTAGCCGTTGTCCGCCAGCCGGGCGGCGGGCGGCAGCGTGCGCTCCATGGGCAGGGCGGGAAGGCTGACGAACGCTTCCGCCGGACGCGCGGGCTCGCTTCGATTCACGGCCAGCGCCGTCAGAAGCGCGCGCTGCGCGTCGTCCAGCCGCCCCGCGTCCAGCACATACACGCCGCCCTCGCGGTTCCGACGCGCGTTCAGATGGCTGGCGGAAATCAGCCGGTCAATTTCCTCGCTCGCAGGTTGGCGATATTCGTTTTTCCGGGCGCACAGCACCGCCATCGTCAGCGGAACCCCCGCCCGCTCCAGATATTCATGCGCGCGGATCAGCCTTGAAAGCGCTTCGCGCCGCGCCGCCGCGCGCGCGGACAGCAGCAGGATCGGCCGGTCGCCGGAAATGCCCAGCGGCCACAGCTCCCGTCCGGTCAGATGCGGAAGCACGCGCGTCTCCGGCCGCGTCGTCAGCGCGCGGGCGCAGATCGCGTCGAGCGACGCGGTAACCGCGCCGTTCAGCCCGCAGAAATTCAAAAGCGAACGGGCGCTCGCCCCGGCCAGCGACTGCGCGCGCAGGAACGCGTCCGCGCCGCCGGATACCTCTGCGCCGCCGCGCACGAGCGCAAGGGTGAAATAGAAATCCTTCGTCTCCCCGGCGCTCACGCGGGCGCGGCAGCGGCTGGAAACGGCGATTTCCGCCTCTCGCCCCGCTTCCGCGGGTTCCTCAAAAGCCTCGCCGCCGGCGCAGGCGGCGTACAGCGTGAAATCGGTATCCTCCGCCGAACGGCGAATGCGCGTATAGCGCACGGCTCCCTCGCCCGCAGTCGCCGCCTTCACAAACAACGCCTGAAACGCCGGATGCGCGTACATGGCGTTTTCGTCAGCCAGCGATACCGGGAAGCGCTGCGCGCATGTGATTTCCGCGTCGCGCAGGGCGCGAACGCGCACGCGAATGTGCATAGCGCCTGTTTCCGGCGAGATGCACGCGCAGATTTCATAGCTGCCCCGGCCGCCGCGCCCGAAGAAAGACGCGAGTCCCGGCTCGAATACGCATTTGGAAAACGCGATTTCGCCGTCGTCGTCCTTCACGCGCGGAAGCAGCCGTTCGGGATAGCGCGCCGCGTCGCCGTGCCAGCGGTTGGCATAGATGCCCAGTCGGCGATAGAAGCCGTTTCCGTCCGCGTCCAGCCACGCGCACGCATCCTGCCCGAACAGCAGGTGCCCCTGCCCGGAGCCGACAAACGCCGTGCGCGCCGCGCCGCGCAGAAGCCGGCGGGCGCGGGCGCTTTCCTCAGATGCCGGCGCGTTCGAAACCGGCCGGCGGAACAGCGGCGGGCGGGCAAACGGCTTCTCGTTCAGCAGCACGGAAAGGGCGCGCTCCCGCGGCGCACGCATGAAATACTGATTCAGGCGGCCGCCCGTCAGCGCGTTGCACAGCGCGCACAGCGCCATGCCCTGATGGTGCGACATATAGCTGAACACCACGCCGCCCTCGTTATCGCGGCGCTCGTCCAGCGCTTCATAATAGCCAAACTCCCCGCGCAGCCCCTGCGCGGTCATCTCCTGAAGGTTCTGCGCGGCGCGCTCCGGCGCGGCGGGAAGCGCCAGCATGCACGCATATGGCGCGATCACGCCGCCCTCGTCCGTGCCGGACAGCGCCAGCTCGGCAATGCCGAAGGCGCGATACTGATAGTTCATCGCCGCGTCAAACGCGCGGTAGGCGCTCTCGGATACGCCCCACGGCCTGTGCCGCCGCTCGCCGTCTCGAATCTGCGCGCCGACCGCGCCGCGGGCGCTCACGCCCAGCAGCGTCTTTGTGGCGGAGGGCATGAACAGGAAGGGCATCATATACTCGAACATCGTGCCGCTCCACGAATACAGCGCGCAGCCGCCGCGCACCCGCGCGCACGGACGACCCAGTTTTTCCCAATGGCGCACGGGAACGCCGCGCTCGGCCATCGCCACATAGGACAGGATGCGCGCTTCGGAAGCCAGCAGGTCGTAATGCGACTGCCCCGGCGCGTCCTTCTCCGCGTCGTAGCCGATGCGGAACAGCCCGCGTTCCTCGTCGTACAGGCGTTCCAGCTCCATTTCGTCGATCAGCGACTGGAACCGCCCCGCGTCCTCCTCCGGAGAGGCGCTGCGCGCCACAAGCAGCGCGGCGAGCAGGTTTCCGCAGTCCACGCTGGAAACGTAGGCCGGGCGCAGCGGATACAGCGTGCGCGTGTCATACCAGTTATACAGAAGCCCGTGCCACTTGGGCAGCGAATGCAGCGTGCGAAGCGTTTCCCGAAGCCGCGCGCGCATCTCGCCCGGGTCGATCAACCCCAGCTCGCGCGCCGCCACGCAGCTCATCAGATACATGCCGATGTTCGTGGGCGACGTGCGCTCCGCCGCGCCCGCGCAGGGATCCAGCTGCACGTTGTCCGGCGGCAGACCGTTGCCGGAGAGCGGCACAAAGCGCTCGAAATACTTCCACGTATCGCGCGCGGTCTCCATCATCATCGTGAACGCGCGCGACGTAAACACCGTTTCCTCGTCGTCGGCGCTCAGACGGTCAAGCAGCGGCTTGCCCAGCGCGAACGCCGCCGCGAGCGGCAGCGCGATCAGCAGCCATGCCGGGCGCGCCAGCGCGGGCAGCAAAAGAATCGCCTGCGCCACGCCCGCCACGTTGCCGCTCCCGTTCATTCGATCCGCGTCCGCCGCGGTGACCCATTCCAGCATTCTCTTATGCGAAATCAGCATTCGATACAGCGCGCGCAGCGCCGCGGCCTGCCCCGTGGCAGCCATGGCGGGCAGCAGAAGAAAGCGTCCCGCCGCCTGCGAAAGGCCGCGGAAGCGCGAAAGCGCGACCGGCAGGAACAGGCACACGAGCGCTGAAACCAGCGCCGCCGCGCTGCCCGTCCACACGGAAAGCACAAAAAGCGCGCCCACCGACGCGTGAAACAGACTGCGCAGGAGGTTGTCAAAGATATGGAACCGCCCCAGCGCCGACAGCCGCACCCGCCCGAAGGCGTAGCGCAGAAGCTGCCAGTCGCCGCGCGTCCAGCGCTCCATGCGCTTCAGATACGCGTCCGGCGTGGCCGGGAAGCCCTCGAACAGCGCAAGGTCTCCGGCAAAGCCGCAGCGCGCCAGCAGACCCTCGATCATGTCGTGGCTGAGCACGGTATTGTCGTCAAACGCGCCCCCGGTGCGTTCGAGAAATGCGCGCACATCGTAAATGCCCTTGCCGCCGAACAGCCCCTCGCCGCACAGGTCGCGGAATACGTCCGGCGCGCACACATGGTACGTATCCGCGCCGCCCGCGCCCGCGAACAGGTGCTGAAAGCGGTTTCTGAGACCGTCCGCCGCCAGCTCCATGCGCGGCTGAATCACGGCGTAGCCGCGGCCGTCCGCGCGCGGGCGGTTCAGCGGATGGTGAATCGTGCCGATCAGCTTTTCGACGGTGCCCGGAATCGTCTGCGTGTCCGCGTCCACGGTGAACACATAGCGGTAGCGCCCCGTCAGCGCCGCGGCGCGCGTCCCCTCGGCAGCAAACCGGTTTTCGCCCGTCGTAAGCAGCGCGTTCAGGTCGCACAGAGCGCCGCGCTTGCGCTCGCGCCCCATCCAGATGCCGTCCGCCTCATTATATTCGCGCATGCGGTGCAGGAAGAAATACTTCTCGCGCCCGGCGCGCGCGTTCATCCGCGCCATTTCCGTGCGCACGCAGTCGAGAATCTCCGCATCCTTTTCGGTCTGCGGCTCCTTCCCGTCCCGGAAATCGCCCAGCAGCAGAAAATCGACGTGCTCACTTTTATCCAGCACGCCCAGCGTTTCCAGCTGCCCGGCCAGCTCCGCCCCGCGCTCGCTGCCGGTAATCAGCGCCGGAATCACGACCAGCGTCGCCGCGTCCTCCGGCACCTCGTCCATTTTCAGCCGAAGCAGTGGCCGCACCGGCACGAAGCGCTGAAACAGCCGGTTCAGCAGCATGCCTGCCAGCGTCCACGCCGCCGGAATCGCCGCAAGCACCGAAAGCGCGCCGCGCACAAACGTCGCCGCCGCGAGCATCAGAATCAGAAACACCAATAGATACAGCGCCGTATAGCCGCGGCCGCTCGGGTCGGGCGTGACGGCGCGCATGCGCACGCGCTCCCTGCCCATCGCGTCGGCCAGACGCGCACGCCCCTTGTCGGTATACAGAACGCCGCACACGCCGTCCTCCGCGTCGGCGATTTCCAGCGCCAGCGAGGCCACGCTGCGCTCCGGGTATCCGCTGGCGCGGGCAAGCGCGCGCACCTCGCGCCGAAGGATTTCCCGGGACGCGCGCTCCATGCGCGCGTAAATTCCGGCGGGGTCGCGGCACAGCGTGCGCTCCAGAAAGCTCACGCGCTCAAACGCGTCCTCCCAGTTGATCTCGTCCAGCGCGCGCACGGCGGCCATCAGGTTTTCCATTTCCAGCCGCCCGGCGCTCTCCGCGTCCTGCGCCGCCTGTACGCAGGCCTCCTCGTCGCGCCCGATCAGCGCCAGCGCGCGCATCAGCATGCGCCGCTTCTCCGCGTCGCCCGCCGCGCCGACCAGCGCCAGCGCGTGCGCGAAGAACGCCTGCTCCTCCTCATAGACCGGCTCGGCGTTTTCCGCGGCTGCCCAGCGCTCGGCGCGCCGCCACGCCGCCTGCATGGCCAGCGCCTTTTCTCCGGCGTGAACAAACGCGCCCGCCGCCGAAAGCCGCAGCACGTCCGGCGCTTTCCAGATTTCCTCCGCCGTCAGAAGCTCGCTCTCGTCCAGCGCGGCGAGCGACGACAGAATCGTTTCCGCGTCCACGCGCGCTTCGCCGTTTGCAAGCAGCTGCCGCGCCCACCGGCGCAGGCGGCCGTCGGCAAAAAAGCCCTTCAGATTGCCGCGCGCCCGCTCGGCGTACACGCGCATCAGGCCGATGTTGGCATTCAGATATTGGGCGGCGTCCGTCATATCGGCGCAGTCGGCGGACAGCTCCCGAATCCGCGCCTCCATCCGGGACAGGCGAAGGCTGTCCGCCCGATACCGTCCCTGATTCAGCCCCGCACAGCGTCTGTTCTGTTTCATGCATACCTCCGGGTATTTTCCCCAATTCGAATACCCTCATTATGCACGCAAACCCCGCGGCTCATGCAGGGCGGGGGCTTGTTTTTCCGGCAAAGCATGCTATAATCAAAGGGAAAAACGCGGTACGGAGGAATGCGCATGGTTATCGGCATACAGATTTCAAGCCTTGAGGCCTACCTGACCACCCCGCAGGCGGTGGACGACACGCTCCGCCGGTTGAAGGACATGGGTTGCTCTCACGTGCAGCTTCAGTGGATCGCCCCGTCGGTGCCGAACGCCGCCGCAGGCGACGCGCTGCGCGCGCACGGGCTGGTTTCGCTGGGCGTGCAGGAAAAATTTGACGCGGCCATTCAGGCGCTCGACCGCCTGATCGACCTGAACCGGTGCAGCGGCTCGACGGAGCTATGCCTGAGCGGCATTCCGGAACGCTTTCAGGGAACCATCGGTGCGCGGGACTTCGCGCTTGCGCTGGAAGGCGTGCGCGCGCGGCTGGAAAAAGACGGACAGACGCTGAGCTATCACCCGCTGTGGAAGGACTTCCGTCCGGCGGAGGACGGGCGGCCGATGGCGGAAATCGTGCTGGACACGCTGCCCGATCTTACGCTCGTGCCCGACACCTGCCAGCTGATTCGCGCGGGGCTCGACGCAGGCGCGTGGATTGAACGACACGCCGGGCATATCTCCATGGTACACTTCAAGGACATGCTCTCCCCCGACCCCGCTTCCAAGCTTGCGCCGGTGGGACAGGGCTGCACGGACTTCCCGCGCATCACGGCCGCCTGCCTGCGCGCGAACGTGCCCTACGCGCTGGTGGAGCAGGAAACATGGGACAGGGACGCGTTCGAATGTATTAAAGAAGGCTTCGACTACGCGCGCGAACTGCTGTAACGCGGGCGCCATCCAAAACAGACTTCGATTTGTTTTTCAGAAAATACAGACCAGAGTCTGTTTTGTATAGCAGGCCAAACTGGGACGTCACAAAACAGACCGCGGTTTGTTTTTTGTAATTAATACAGACTATGGTCTGTTTATTAGAATCGCCAAGAATTATTAAAAGACTTCAGTTTGTTTTATGGCCTCGTCCTCCTTTTCGACTATACAGACTTTGGTCTGTTTTCATGAAATAAAGAACCGCAGTCTGTTTTCTATGCTTATGTTTCATCATAAACAGACCGCGGTTTGTTTTATTTCGTTTTCTCGTCGTTTTCCTCTACCAGCCCGCTGCGGTACTGGCTCTTGAGCAGGTTGGCGTAAAAGCCGTCGGCCGCGAGCAGCTGCTCGTGCGTGCCGCGCTCGATGATTTCGCCGCCGTTGATCACGAGAATCTGATCGGCCCCGCGAATCGTGGACAGGCGGTGCGCGATCACGAAGCTGGTGCGCCCCTTCATCAGCGTCAGCATGGCCTGCTGGATATGCATTTCGGTGCGGGTGTCGACGGAGCTGGTCGCTTCATCGAGAATCAGCACGGACGGGTCGGCCAGAATGGCGCGGGCGATGGACAGAAGCTGTCTCTGCCCCTGCGACAGGTTCGCGCCGGCTTCGGCCAGCTCGGTGTCATAGCCCTGCGGCAGGCGCTCGATAAACTCCTCGCAGTTGGCCAGCTTCGCCGCGCGGTGAATCTGCTCGTCGGTCGCGTCCGGACGGCCATAGGCGATGTTGGCTCGAATCGTTCCGGCGAACAGATACACGTCCTGAAGCACCATGCTCAGGCTCAGCCGCAGCGGGCGGCGCTGGATGTCCCGGATGTTGATTCCGTCGATGAAAATATCGCCGGAATCGATGTCGTAAAACCGCATCAGCAGATTGACGACGGTGGTCTTGCCCGCGCCAGTGGGGCCGACGAGCGCGATCGTCTGACCGGGCTTTGCTTCGAATGATACGTTCTTCAGAATCGGGCGCGCCGGATCGTAGCCGAAGGTGACGTTTCGGAACTCCACGTGTCCCTGCGGATGCGCGAGCGGGTCGGCGTTCGGCGCGTCCGCCGGCTCGGGCTCCACGTCCATCACCTCAAACACGCGCTCCGCGCCGGCCAGCGCCGACTGGATGGACGTGACGAGGTTCGCAATCTGGTTGAACGGGTTGGCGAACTGCCGGGAATATTGCAGGAACGACTGAATCATGCCGATGGAACCCACGCTGCCGCTCACCACTAAGAAGCCGCCGATGCCGCTCATCAGCGCGTAGGCGAAGTTGTGCACAACGTTCATCAGCGGGCCCATGGCGGAGGACAGGATGCTGGCGGTCACGCCGGCCTTCGTGAGCTCCTCGTTGGCCTCGTCAAAGTCGTGAATCACGTTTTCCTCGCGGCAGAACACCTTCACGACGCGCGCGCCGCTTACCGTTTCCTCCACGATGCCGTTCAGCTCGCCCAGACAGGCCTGCTGCTCCTTGAAGAGCTTGCGCGTGCGCTTGGTCACGGTGCGGGCAATCAGCAGGCTCACGGGGATGGTGATGCAGCTGACCAGCGTCAGCTGCCAGCTGAGCCGGAGCATCATATACAGGCACATGATCAGCGTGATCACGGCGGAGAGAATCTGCGTGATCGAGTTGGACAGCATGCTGGACACGTTGTCCACGTCGTTGGTCAGGCGGCTCATCAGCTGGCCGTGGGGCGTGGAATCGAAATACCGAAGCGGCAGCGCCTGCAGTTTATCGAATAAGTCGGTACGAATGACGCGCACCGTGTGCTGCGCCACGCGCACCAGCATCAGCTGCTGGAACAGGGACAGCAGCGTGCCCGCCAGATACAGCCCGCCCAGCTTCAGAAGCAGCTCCATCAGGCGCGCGTTCGCTTCGCCGGTGGAAACGTACAGAATCGCGCCGCCGCCCGCCGTGGCCACGGCAAAGTTCGCCAGCGAGAACACAAAGCCCTCGGTCATCAGCTTGCCCGCGTCCTTCTTCAGCCCTTCCCTGTTCAGGCGGGCGGACAGGAACAGGCCGTTTGAGACGTACACGCCGAACACGCCCGCGGCAATCAGCGCGGGGCTCAAGTTGGTGGCGGCGTTCAGCGCGTCGATCAGGCTGCCGGACACGCGCGGCGTGAGCAGCGAGGTAACGGTGGAACCGATCAGCGCCAGAATGGCGGCAATCAGCGGCAGGCGCACCTTGGTCAGGTAGCCGGACAGGCGGCGCACAACGCCGCGCGCGTCCTTCACCCTGGCGCGCTCCATGCCGCGCGGGCCGGGGCCATGGCCGCGGCCGCCCATCTCCGCGGGCGCGTAGCGGCGCTTCTTTTCGGGCGTCTTTGTCTCGGGAGCCTTCACATCGGGAGTCTTTACGGATTCACTCATGCGCGCGCCGCCTCCTCTCCCAGCTGCGAAACCACGATTTCGCGGTATACCTCGCAGCGCTTTTTCAGCTCTTCATGCTTTCCGGAATCGATCACGCGGCCGTTTTCCATCACCAGAATGCGATCCGCGTCCATCACGGACGAGATGCGCTGGGCAATGATGAACACGGTCATATCGCCGAACGCGCCGCGCAGACCCTTCTGAATCTCCGCCTCGGTCGCAAGGTCGACCGCGCTGGTGGAGTCGTCCAGAATCAGGATGCGCGGATGCTTGGCCAGCGCGCGGGCGATGCACAGGCGCTGCTTCTGCCCGCCGGACAGGTTCACGCCCCGCTGGCCGAGCTCGGTCTGATACCCCTCCGCCAGCTTTTCCACAAACGGATCGGCCTGCGCGATGGCGGCGGCGTGCCGAATTTCCTCCGGCGACGCGTTTTCGTCGCCCCAGCGCAGGTTCTCCTCGATGGTGCCGGTGAACAGCACGCTTTCCTGCAGCGCCACGCCGATCGCGCCGCGCAGCGTGTTCAGGTGATAAGCGCGCACGTCCCTGCCGTCGATTTTCACGCTGCCCGCCGACGCGTCGTACAGGCGGGGAATCAGCGAAATCAGCGTGGACTTGCCGGAGCCGGTGGAGCCGAGAATGGCGACCGTCTCGCCCGCGCGGGCGGTAAATGTGATGTCGCTGAGCACATTGCCGCTCTGCCCCGGGTAGGCGAAGCTCACGTGATCGAACGCCACCTCGCCGCGCGTGACCGCAGCGTCCGCGTCCGGGCCGTCCACAATGTCCGACTGCGTGTTCAGCACCTCCAGCACGCGGCGGATGGACACGCCCGCGCGGGAGAGGAACATCAGCATGAACGAGGACATGGTGAGCGACATCAGAATCTGCATGATGTAATTGGAGAACGCCATGATCTCGCCCGGCGTCAGCTCGCCGTGGAAAACCATGCTGCCGCCGAAGGCGTACATCAGAATCATCGTGGCGTTCATGATCAGGTTGATCAGCGGGAAGGCCATGGACATCATCATCATGGCGCGCATGGTGGAATCGCACAGATCGTCGTTGGCGACCTTGAACTTCGCCTTCTCATGGTCGGCGCGGGCAAACGCCTTCACCACGCGAATGCCGGAAAGGTTCTCCTGCATCACGGTGTTCACGCGGTCCAGCTTTTCCTGCATGGACGTGAACAGCGGGCGGCCGCGCTTAAGCAGGAACACGATCATCGCCGTCAGGAACGGAATCGCCGCCAGCACCACCAGCGACAGCTTCGCATTCAGCACCAGCACCATCACCACGCCGCCGATGCACAGAAACGGCGCGCGCACCAGCATGCGGATGCAGTTGGTGAACGCGTTCTGAATCTGCGTCACGTCGTTCGTCGTGCGCGTGACCAGCGAGCCGGTCTTGAACCGGTCAATGTCGGAAAACGAGAACGACTGAATGCGCCGGTACAGGTCGCTGCGCAGGTCGCGCGCGAAGCCGTAGCCCGCGCGAGTGGAGAAATACATGTTGCCCAGGCCGCCGGTAACGCCCAGCAGCGCGCACACGAACATCAATACGCACGTGCGCACGATGTACGCCTTGTCCGCGTTCGCCACGCCCACGTCGATCACGCGGCTCATCAGCGCCGGCTGCATCAGATCCATCGCGACCTCCAGCAGCATGAACAGCGGCGCGAGCAGCGTCGGCAGCATGTACGGCTTCAGGTACTTGAACAGTTTCTTCAAGTCCGCTTCACTTCCTTATGGATGAATAGGAGTATTGTGCCATAAATCCGGCGCTTTGTCTACGCATCTGGCGTTAAACCGAAAACATAAAGATAACGTCTTCGTCCAACCGTTCGGTCTGCCGCTTCGTCGCTCCGTGCATATGCACAGATATTGCGTGCGTATATCAGTAGTTTATATAAAACGCTGCTCAAAAAGCAACATTCAGACTGCATTGTGTGCGATTTGCAATATTAACATTTAAATTAAATAGTTGATCAAACTGTATAATTCTTTTCGATATACTCTTGACATTTTTGATTTTTCCATGTTATAATGATAATCGTAAGGCAGTGCCCGAAACGCGCATGTCAAACCGGGCACGGCGGAAGGGCACATATAATATGAAGGAATACTATCTCCCCATTGTAAAGGCCTGCGACCGGGGCGTCGCGTCCATGCTTTCCCGCATATGCGTGGATCCGGACAATTTTTATCGCGGCACGCTGGACGACATGACCTATCTGACCGAGCCGGACGCTGGATGCGGCCTGATTCATGGCTGCCTCGTGGCGTACTCCTGCGCCGAAAGCCGTTATTATCGCGACCCGGAGATGCTCAGGGCTGCCCGCGGCGCGTGCGAAATGCTTCTGCGCACGCTGCATCCCGACGGAACCGTCGACTTCCTCGCCACCAACTACTACACGCCCGCGACCTTTGAAATTCAGGCGTTCTGCCGCGGCTACAACTGCTTTGTGCGCTACATGCAGGGAACCGCCGAGGAAGAGGAAACGAAGGCGCTGCTCCTTCGCACGCTGGAAAAGCTGGCCTCCGGCTGCCTGAACGGCGGCTTCCACACGCCGAACCACCGCTGGGTGGAGTGCGGCGCGATGCTGATGAGCTACAACATCCTCGGCTGGCCGGAGCTTCTGAAAAAGGTAAAGAGCTACCTGTCCGAGGGAATCGACTGCGACGAATACGGCGAATTTACCGAGCGCAGCATGGGCTGCTACAATCCCATCAACGTCAATTCCATGATGGTCATGGCCGAGGAAGGCCATATGCCAGAGCTGTACGAATACGCAAAAAAGAACCTCGACCTCACCTTCCAGTATCTGGACGGCGACGGCACGCTGTTCACGCGCAATTCCCGCCGGCAGGACAAGAGCAGCGAACGCTATTATCCCGCGCACAACTGGTATTTCCTGTACCTGTGGGCGGGCGAATTGTTTGGAAACCGCAGGTATCTGAAATTCGCGTGCGACATGGTGGAGCGCAATCTTCAGCTCGGTCTCGGCGTGCCCGGCTGCCTGTGGCTGTATCTTCTGCGCCCGCAGCTGAAGGAGCTCGCTCCCGACCTGTCGGACGTGACGATTGCCGACCATTACCACGCGTTCTATCCCAATTCCAACATTCTGCGCGTGCGCAAGGGCGACTTCAGCTACACGCTGGTCGCGAACAATCCGGACTTTCTGCACGTAAAATTCGGCGAAGCGATGATGACGGTGCGCATGTGCTCGTCGTTCTTCGCCGTCGCCCAGTTCGCGCCGGAAAAAATCGAAAAGACGGAAACCGGCTACCGCATGACCTTCCGCGGCCATGGCGAATACAAGGGGCTCTTCCCCGAGCCGCCCGAGACGTCCGACTGGTTCAGGATGGATCACAGCCTGCGCCCGGTGCTGCATTCGTGCGATCTGGACTACACGCTGGACGTAGTCGACCTTCCGGACGGCGTGCGCCTGAACATCCGCGTGGACAACACGCCGCGCGTGCCCTTCAAGCTGGAATTCGCCATCGAAGCGGGCACGCGGCTGGAAACCGACAACGTGATCATGGACACCGCGGCCGGCGGCTCCATCGCCATAAAGGAAGGCCGCGCGCGGCTGGAAAACGTGCGCACCGGCAGCGAAATCACGCTGACGGGTCTGTTCGCCGAGCACATGTATCACCGCACGATGCGCGGCAGCATTCCGCCCGCCGAGGGCGCGTTCACGCTGTACGCCACCGGCTATTCGCCCATCGACCGCACGGTCGAAATGCATTTTTCCAAGAGAACACACGCCCGCGCCATGCGCGAAAAAGTCTGACGGGAGGAACCCTACGATGAAATTTGACCGCAACCAGCTTCTGACGCTTTCCCGCAAAATCCTCGACGGCATTATGGATGAAAACAATCAGGAATCCTTTACGTCCCGCGACGGCCACCACTATATGTATAACTGGGACTGGTTTCAGGGCGTAGCGCTGTTCGGCATTTACCGCTACTGGCGCGAGACCGGCGAACAGGCCGCCTTCGATTATCTGATAAAATGGTTCGACGAGCACATCGAGCGCGGTCTGCCCGGCAAGAACGTGAACAGCATGTCCCCCTGCCTCACGCTGTCCTTCCTGTGGGAGCACACGGGCAACGAAAAATATCTGGAAATCTGCCGCGAGTGGGCGGAATACGCCATGTACAAGCTGCCGCGCACCACCGAGGGCGGCATTCAGCACGTGACCATCGATTCCGACAACTATCAGCAGCTGTGGGACGACACGCTGTATATGACGGTGCTGTTCCTTTCCCGCATGGGTCGCCTGCTTAAAAAAGACGAATATGTGCAGGAGAGTGCAAAGCAGTTCCTCGTGCACGTAAAATATCTGAGCGACCTGAAGACCGGCCTGTTCTTCCACGGCTGGTCGTTCGAGAGCAATGATCACTTCGCCGGCGCGCTGTGGGGACGCGGAAACGCGTGGTACACGGCGGGTCTGGTGGACTATCTTGATCTGGCCGAGATTCCCGCCTGCGTGCGCGATTTTCTGGTTTCCGCGCTCGACCGGCAGACGGAAGCGCTGGAGCGCTATCAGGACGCGGACGGCTTCTGGCACACGCTGATCGACCACATGGAGGATTCCTACGCCGAGTCCTCCGCGACGGCCGGGTTCGCCTACGGCATCATGAAGGCGGCGCGGCTGGGCTACATTCCCGCCTCGCGCATGGAAATGGGACGCAGGGGCCTTGCCGCCGTGCTTTCCCAGATCGACGAGAAGGGCATCGTGCACGGTGTATCCGCGGGCACCTGTCTGCGCGGCTCGCTGGACTACTACCGCGGCATTCGACTGAGCGCACAGCCCTACGGCCAGTCGATGGCGCTCCTCGCCATCACCGAAGCGCTTTCGCAGGAGGGCTCTGACACAGTAAAAAAAGAATAATAGGAGGTATAAACTATGGTTCACACCTCTGCCGTCCCGCCGCCGAAGGCTTCCCTTCGGGGGCGGGCGCGCAACAAGCTCCGCCTGATGGGTCGGTTCTGGCAGCTGTATCTGCTGCTTCTGCCGCCGATTGTCACCACGTTCATCTGGCACTACATTCCCCTCTACGGCGTACTCATCGGCTTTAAGGACTATTCATCCAAGCTCGGCATTCTCGGCAGCCCATGGTATGGTCTTGGGCACTTCCAGTGGTTCTTCTCGCGTCCCAGCTTCTACGCAATTCTCTGGAACACGATTCGCATTTCCCTTTACTCGTTTGCCACGTTCCCCTGCGCGATTATCTTCGCGCTGATGATCAACGAACTGACCAACCGCGCCTTTAAAAAGACGGTGCAGATGATCTCCTACATGCCGCACTTCATCTCGACGGTGGTCGTCTGCTCCATGATTCACATGTTCTTCAACGCCTCCACCGGCGTTGTGAACCAGATCATCCGCTCGCTCGGCGGGCAGCCGGTCGAATTTCTGTACAGCACCTCCGCCTTTGACCATCTCTACATCTGGTCGGGCGTGTGGCAGGGACTCGGCTGGGGCACCATCATCTACCTTGCCAACCTGTCCAACGTGTCTCCCGACCTGATCGAGGCCGCGCGCTTAGACGGCGCCAGCCGAATGGACATCGTGATCCACGTCAACATCCCGACCATCCTGCCGACAATCGTCATCATGCTCATCCTTCGCATCGGCTCCATCATGGGTGTGGGCTTTGAGAAGGTCTTCCTGCTTCAGACCCAGCGCAACATCTCGGTCAGCCGCGTGATTTCCACATACGTGTACGAACTGACGCTCGGCTCCGGCGGCTCGACCACCTACTGGGATACATCCACTGCCATCGGCCTGTTCAACTCCATCGTGAACCTGCTTTTGATCATCATGACCAACACCATCGCGCGCCGCATCTCCGAGATCACGCTGTGGTAGGAAAGGAGGAACGCCATCATGATGAAAGCAAAAGCGCTCGTACCGAAGCATAACCGCATTCGGCGCTCCCGCGGCGACATCGTGTTTGACATCATCAATGTCATCATCGTTGTGCTTATCACCCTCACGATGATTTACCCGATGTGGTACGTCATCATCGTATCGTTCGCAACGCCGGAGGAGGCCGTCATGGGCCGCCTGTACATATGGCCGAAAACCTTCACGCTGGAAGCCTACGAGAAGGTGTTTGAAAACAAGGACATCTGGACGGGCTATCTGAACACCATCATCTACACCGTCGCGCACACGCTGTACGTGCTGATTCTCACCGTTCCGCCGGCCTACGCGCTCAGCAAAAAGCAGCTGCCGGGGCGCGTGGCCATCACGTGGTACTTCTTCGCCACCATGTTCATCAGCGGCGGCCTGATTCCCTCCTACATGCTGAACAAGTCGCTGGGAATCATCAACTCGCGCTGGATCATGATCCTCGGCATGGGCGTGGGCTATTCGAATCTGGTCATCACGCGAACGTATTACCAGACGTCGATTCCCACCGAGGTATACGAATCGGCCTACATCGACGGCGCGACCGAGTGGCAGACCTTCCTGATGATCGCCATTCCCCTGTCGGGCGCGATTATCGCGGTCATGGCGCTGTACGCCGCCGTCGGCACCTGGGGCAGCTGGTATACCGCCTTCATATATATTACCGACCAGAAGAAGTGGCCGCTGCAGCTGCGCTTAAGGCAGATACTGATTCTCGACAGCACGCAGTCCCTCGACATCTACTCCATGACCGAAGAAGACATTGCCCAGATGCAACATCAGGCCTTCCTTATGACGACCGTGAAGTACGCCATCATCTTCGTCGCCTGTCTGCCGATGCTCGTGCTCTATCCCTTCGTGCAGAAGTACTTCGTGAAGGGCGTCATGATCGGCTCCGTCAAGGGCTAAGCCTGCGCATAACGACCAAAAGATCGAAAGGAGACACATCCCATGAAAAAACTGGTATGCCTGCTTCTCGCTCTCGTTCTCGCGCTCGGTCTGTTCTCCGTCTCCACCGCCGAAGGCAGCAAATACTACGGCGGCTACGACGACATGATCGACGCGACCATCGCCATCTATCAGCGCTCCAGCCAGGGAAACGCCGACAACATCTGGTGGTGGGATTTCTGCCGTGAGTACTTCGGCATCAACTTCAAGGTCACGCAGCTGACCGAGACCGGCACCTACAAGTCCACCGCGTTCGCCTCCGGCGACATGCCCGACGTGTTCTATCAGCTGTTCATGTCCTCCGCGCTGGTCGTGGAGCAGGGCGTCACCAACGGCAACCTGATCGCGCTGGATCCCTACATCACGCCCGAGATCATGCCCAACCTGAGCCGCATCTATGAGGCGTATCCGGAATACAAGACCACCATCACCGCCGGCGACGGCCACATCTACTCGCTGGGCATCATTCAGAACGCGAACAGCCCGCTGATGACCTTCTACTACAATCAGCGCTGGCTGGACGACGCAGGCCTTGCCGTGCCCACGACGCTGGACGAGTTCACCGAGGTCATGGCCGCGTTCAAAGCGCGCGAGGAACTGCCCGAGAATGAAGGAAAGACCGTCGTTCCGCTGACCGGCGACCTTGGCAACCAGCCGCGCTTCATCGCCAACGCCTTCGGCTGGGTCACCGACAGCGCCGGCTACCTCACCGCCATCGCTCTGAAGGACGGCGTTCCCATGTTCATCTACGCCGACGAGGAGCGCTTCCCGGCCTTCATGCAGGTGATGAAGGATTACATCGCCGCCGGATACTTCTCCGCCGACGTGTTTGACGATCAGTACGCCGGAAACCAGACCGCCGCCCAGAAGGCCGAGGATCTGACCGGCTTCGACCAGAACACCAGCAACGCGATCGATCCCAAGGAATGGGTCGCCGCCATCCCGCTGACCAGCGAGTACAACGACACGCCCCAGATCGCGCGTTCCTACAACGCGATCAACTGCCAGTCCTTCAACATCAGCCGCACCTGCGCCCCCGAGAAGGTCGAGCGCCTGATGAAGTGGGTCGACTGGCTGTACGACTACGACAACTATCTCATGAGCCACCGGGGCCCGAGCAACGAGGAAACCGAGTATCTCTGCGGCCTGAAGAGCGGCTACATCGCCACCCTCGACGAAGCCACCGGCCGCTACTCCTTCACCGCGCAGGAGATTCTGGACGGCGAGTACACCAGCTGGGGCGACTATCAGAACCGCCGCACCCAGGGCATCATCGGCGGCTATCTGGGACTGGGCGTTGACCTGTTCGGCGAGGGCAAGCGCGAAGACAATCCCCCAACCTTCAACAACAAGGTTGACGTGAACGTGATGCCCTACCTCGTGGACACCTACCCGAACATCCGCTTCTTCGACGCCGCCGTCAACACCCGTGTGGACGAGCTGCGCACCGAGATCAACGCCTACGTCAACGAGAACTACGTCGCGTTCATCTCCGGCGAAAAGGAAATGACCGACGCCAACCTCGAAGAGTTCTTCAAGACCATTCACGACCTCGGCTACGACGAGTACGTCGGCTACTTCATCGACTACTACGAGAACGTCTACAAGGCCGACAAGTAAGCCGCGCGCCCTCCGCTTCTCCGGCTTCGCCCGGGGAAGCGGAGACAAACCGGGATAGAGCAAAACGTACGCCTGCTGTGAAAGCGCAATTCGCTTCTCAGCAGGCGTTTTTGTTTATCCAAAGGTCTTTCGGAACCGCTCGCAGTAATATTGCACGTTTTCCCACTTCGCGTCGGGCGGGATGCGGTGATCGGGGCACGGAATGTAGCCGCCCATGTCCACAATCGGCTTCAGGCGCTCGATTTCCCTGTCCACGGCAGCGTAATCCTGCGCGAACACGCGCTTGTCCATGCCGCCCACGCCGCGCAGGTCTCTGCCGTAGATTCTGCGCCAGTTGTCAAACGACGCGTGCCACGTACCTACCTCGATGGGGAACATCGTGTTCACGCCGTTTTCCAGCCACACGGGCACCAGCTCGTCGATCTTGCCGTCGCAGTCCACGGACACAATGTCCACGCCGTGCGTCTTCAGAAGCGACGTGATCTTTTTATACCACGGCCCCACCAGCTCGCGGAACACGCTCGGCCGCACCAGCGGGCCGGACTTGAAGCAGATGTCCTCCCAGAAGTGGCCGAAGTCGAACGTCAGCCCCAGCGCGAGCACGCGGCCGGCCACCTTCAGGCACAGTTCGCCCACCGTGTGGATGATTTCCTCATACAGCTCCTCGTCGTCCGCGGCCAGATACGCCAGATCCTCCACGCCCAGCATGTTGCGGATATTGCCGTACAGGCTGCCGCAGGACAGGCAGACCGGCAGGCCGAGCCGCTCAATCTCCGCGTAGCGTCCGCGAATCGCCTCGGCGTTCACGCGCGCCTCGCAGTCCGCGAGCTTCGGCAGGTACAGCTCCTCCCATGCCTCGCGCCCCGTGAGCGACGTGCCCACATGCGCCGGAATGGAAACGACGCCCGGCTTGATCTTCACGATCAGACCCTCGCCGTTGCGCACGACCTCGCTGCCGTCCGGCTCCGTGCGCAGAACCTCCGTCTGGAACATCGGGAACAGATAACTGCTTCCGCCGATGCCGCCGCCCCAGTTGAAATCGAAGCCCAGCCGCGCCATAATCGCGCGGTCGTATACATTATTGTCGGCATAGCCTTTTTCTTCCTCCGGCACTACATGGCCTTCCACACGCCACTTTGTCAGCGTTTCGTGCCAGTAGCCGAAGCTGACGACCGGCATCCGGTCGTAGTCGCGGTAATGCATGATTGCCTGCATCCGTTCGCGGTTATTCACAGAACCACCTCCGTCCCCTTCATTATACCGGATGTGGAAGGCGGCGTGTGTGGAGAGAATATTACAAAGTTTCATTCCAAAATTGCATAATTGTTGTTTTAATGTCTCGTCCGGCTTTGTTTCAGTTCATTTCTCCGTCGCTGTTTGTCAGCGAATTTCCAAGCTTTTCCATCTTTCGAAATCCTTTTCCGGTTTTTCCTCTCATTCAGAAAAACACAGCTCCGTGCAGGCATTTTCGTCCGCAAAACTCTCCTCCGCATTTTTATTGAATAGGTATTGCAAGATACGTCAATTTGGTTTATAATGTATTCAGCATGCGTATGTATGTGAAATACAGGCGTAATATTTATGGCTACATAAGGAGTAATGAGATGGAACGCAAGCACTACTTACGGAAGGCCGGCATCTTATGTCTGCTGCTCGCACTGTGCCTGACCGCGCTGCCCATCACGGCTCTGGCCGACAGCTTTCAGGCGGTCGTCACCTCGGCTTCGATGGTTGTGCGCAGCGGTCCGACTGTGGATGATCCCCGCATCGGTACGCTGAAGAAGGGCACCACCGTCACGGTGCTCAACCATAAAAACGGCATTGCCTTCATCGAATACAAGGGAAAGCGCGGCTATGCGCGCGTGTCCGATATGACGCGTCTGTCCTCCGATACGGGAACGACGGACAAGAGCCTGTCGGGTCTGGGCAAGGTCACCGCGTCCTCGCTGACGGTATACGCGAGCGCGGACAAGTCCTCCAAGGCCATCGGCACCATAAAGAAGGGCGCGACGATCACCGTACTCGCCACGAAGGGCGACTGGGCGCGCGTGCAGAACGGCGAGCGAATCGGCTACGTGCTGAAGAGCGGCCTGACCATCGACACGAAGGCCACCGCCACGCCCACCCCGGCGGCGACGAAAAAGCCTTCCCCCACGCCGTATGTGGAATGGGCGAACACGAAGGAGTCCGAGGACGCGATCGTCACCGCCGACAAGATGATCGTCCGCGACGGCCCCACGAAGTACGACAAGAAGCTCGGCACGCTCAAAAAGGGTACGAAGATCATCGTGCACGCCATGGACGAAGACGAAGAGGTCGCCTATATCGAATACAAGGATCGGCTCGGCTTCGCGCTGGTGGAGGATCTCCGCCTTTTGAACCCGAAAACGACGGCCTCTCCCGCGAAGACCTCCGGCCTCGGCACGGTGAACGTGAAGGTTCTGCCCGTCTATGAGAAGGCGAGCACGTCCTCCACGAAGCTCGGCTCCCTGAAGAAGGGCAACCGCGTGACCGTGCTGGCCGTGAACACCGACTGGGCGAAGATTCAGGTTGGCAGCAACATCGGTTTCGTGAACCGGCACATGCTGAACATCACCTTCGGCGTGACCGCCACGCCTACCGTGAAGCCCACAGCCACCCCCACTCCCACCGCCACGCCCGCGCCCGAGAGCCTGTCCGGCATCGGCGTGGTAAACGTGGATGTTCTGTATGTGTATAAAACCGCGTCCACGTCCGCTTCGAAGCTCGGTTCGCTGACCGACGGCGACCGCGTGACGGTTCTGGCCGTAAAGGACGGCTGGGCGAAGGTTCAGAAAGGCAAAAATATCGGCTATGTGAACAAGCGCGGGCTGGACATCACCTACGGCGCGACCGCAACGCCCACCGTGAGACCCACGCCCACCCCCACCCCCGCCGCCACGAAGCAGGCGAGCGCCACGCTCGCGCCCGGCTGGGAAAAGGGAACCGCGCGGGCGGCTACGGTATCCAAGCGCGCGATCGTGCGCATCGGCCCGTCGGCCAGCGATACGTCGCTGGGCTACCTGAGCGCCGGAACGAAGATCACCGTTCACGCCGTCAAAAACGGCATTGCCTACATTGAATACAAGGGACGCACCGGCTATGCTTCCGCGTCCGCGCTGAAAATCGAAGCGGACAGCGAATCGCAGGAGAAGGCGCTGAACTGCCTGTGCACGCTGAACGCGGACGGCACAAAGATCTACGCCGCCCCGTCGACGGACTCCAAACTGCTGGCCAAGCTGCACCGCGGCATCACCTTCACGGCGCTGTCCGAGAAGGACGGTTGGGTGAAGCTGGAAAACGGCAAGAACATCGGCTATGTGAAGAAATCCGCCATCACGCTGTATCCCTCCGTGCAGCCCACCGCGAAGCCGGAAGACCCGATCGTTCCCTGCGATCCCGTCGCCGCCGTCATCATGAACGATTCCGCGAAGGTGTACGCGAAGAACGACAAGAATTCCAAGGTGCTCGCGACGCTCAAGAGCGGCACCACCGTCACGCTGTGCGGCACCAGCGGCAGCTGGGCGATGGTCAAGTCCGGCGACAGCGTCGGCTACATCAACGACGCGATGGGCGTGCTCCCGCAGTCCTCCCTCACGCTGAAGGAATCCATGTCCGTCACCGCGACGGTTTCGAAGAAAACCACCGTATACCCCTTCCTGTTCAAGTCCGAGCGCACGCTGGGCACGGTTTCCGCGGGGCTTGAGGTCAAGGTTCTGGCCACGAAGGACGACTGGGCGCTGATTCAGCGCGGCAGCAACAAGGGCTACTGCCCGCTTTCCTGCCTGACGCTCGCCCAGCAGCCCACGCTGGACGAAACCACGAAGCTGGAAGCCATTCTGGCCGCGGACACGAAGCTGTATCAGTACGCCAGCACGGGCAGCACCGTGAAGGCAACGCTTTCGAAGTACGCGCTCGTCACGCTTCTGGGCTATGACGACGGCTGGTGCCTGATTTCCAGCGGCAGCCAGAAGGGCTATGTGCCGCGCAGCAGCGTTCGCCTGATGAGCGAATTCACGCTGAAGGCGACGGAGTCCCTCGAGGGCACCGTGACCAAGGATTCTACCGTGTACGCCTACGCGCACACGAAGTCCGCGTCGCTCGGCAGTCTCAAGAAAGGCGCGACGGTCACCGTGCTCGCACGCGATGACAAGTGGGCGCTGGTAAAGAAGGGCGACCGGCAGGGCTACATGCCGCTGGAGGCGCTGAACGTCAAGGCGGACGAATTCACCTCCCCGACGGTCAGGACGCTGACGGCCACCGTCATCCATTCCGGCGCGAAGGTCTACAAGCGCGCGCTGGAGGACGCGGACACGCTGGCCACGCTCTCCCTTGCCGCCGACGTGAAGGTCACCGCGTTCAACGACAAGTGGGCGCGCGTGAATCTGAACGGCTCCGAGGGCTACGTGCTGCGCAAGTATCTGAACAACGACGACTACGCGCCGCTGAAGTCCGGCGACAGCTCCAGCAGCAGCGTGCTCAAGCTGCAGAAGGCGCTGGAAAACCTGGGCTACTTTGACGGCATTCCCGCCGGAAACTACGGCACCATCACCAAGACCGCCGTCGAACGCCTGCAGAAGGAGCTGGACGTGGACGTCACCGGCAACGCGGACACCGCCCTACTGCGCGTACTGTACGGCGGCTACGCGCCGGTCTCGCCAATTCGCTCCACGGAGCTTTCCAGGGGCGACACCGGTTCGAACGTCACGCGTCTGCAGACCCGACTGACGCAGAAGGGCTACCTGAGCGCCAGCATCGACGGCGAGTACGGCTCGATCACCGAAAAGGCCGTCAAGCTCTATCAGAGCGTGGCGAAGCTGACGGAAACCGGCAAGGCCGACAAGGCGACGCTGGCCAGCCTGTTCTCCTCCGCCGCGCCCAAGAACACCGGCGCCGCCGTGACGGGCGGCAGCACCGGCGGCAACACCAACCCGAACGACGATCCCATGGACGGAACCGCCTCGGAGAAGATTGAGAAGGTCATTGCCATCGCCAAGCAGCAGCTGGGCAAGCCCTATGTGTACGCCACGGCCGGCCCCAACACCTTCGACTGCTCCGGCTTCACGAAGTACTGCTACGCGAAGGTGGGCGTATCCCTGCGCCGCTCCGCGCAGCAGGTCGGCTACAACAACGGCAAGAAGATCGAGGGCATCAGCAACCTGAAGCGCGGCGACATCGTGTGCTTCAACACCGTCGCCGACAACGACCTGAGCGACCACGTAGGCATCTATCTGGGCGGCGGTCAGTTCATCCACGCCTCCTCCGGCGGCGGCAAGGTCATCATCTCGACGCTCTCCAACTCCTATTACAACCGTGTGTTCTCCTGGGGACGCCGCGTGCTGTAAAACCCGTTTTCCCCTTTATCGCCTCCGCGGAAATTTTCGCGGAGGCGATACGGATGAAACGCCCGTTTCATCGCATATATGATTTCACCGCCGTTTGGAGGATTTTCCATGCGATACGATACCGTCATTCTCGACCTGGACGGAACGATCACCGAGTCCGCGCCGGGCATCATGCGAAGCGCCGCCTATGCGCTGGAGAAAATGGGCCGCCCGGTTCCCGGCGAGGACGTGCTGCGCCGCTTCGTCGGTCCGCCGCTGGTGGATTCCTTCATCCGCTACTGCGGCCTGACCGAAGCGGAAGCGATGGAAGCCATCGAAATCTATCGCGAGCGGCACACCGTCCTTGGCTGGAAGGAAGCGCGCGTGTACACGGGAATCGCTCCGATGCTGATCGCGCTGAAGCGCGCGGGCGCGTACATCGCGCTGGCCTCCTCCAAGCCGCTGCCGCTGTGCAAAGAGACTCTTGCCTACTTCGGCCTGCTGCCGCTGTTTGACAAACTCTCCGCGCCGCCCTATTCGGCCACGAAGGCCGACAAGGAGCAGCTGATTCTGGACGCGCTGCCCGCGCGCTTCGAGCATGCCTGCATGATCGGCGACCGCAGGTTTGACATGGACGGCGCGCGCCGCTCGGGCGTTACAGCCATCGGCGCGGGCTACGGCTACGGAAGCGAGGAAGAGCTTCTGGACTCCGGCGCGCAGGTCTACTGTCCGGACGTCGCGTCGCTGGCCGATCATCTGCTGGAGGGGCTCCCCCGCATGCCCGGCTTCTTCCTTTCTTTAGAGGGTTCGGACGGCTGCGGAAAATCGACGCAGGCCGCGCTGCTCAGGCAGTTTCTTGAGGACGCGGGCTATCCCGTCACCTACTCCCGCGAGCCGGGCGGCTGCCCGATTTCCGAGCGCATCCGCGACATCATACTGGACGTGCGTTCTGAGGGCATGAGCGACGAGTGCGAGGCGCTTCTGTACGCCGCCTCCCGCGCGCAGCACGTGCACGAGGTCATCCTGCCCGCCCTGCGCCGCGGCGACGTGATGCTCTGCGACCGGTTTGTGGATTCGTCCATCGCCTATCAGGGCGTGGGCCGCGGGCTGGGCGACTGGGTATGGGAGATCAACCGCCGCGCCGCCGAAAACAACATGCCGAACCTGACGCTGTTTTTTGACCTGAACCCGGACGAAGCCATTCGCCGCCGCCTGAACGCCGCCGCGGCCGACCGGCTGGAAAGCGAGGGCGACCGGTTCATGCGCGTCGTATACGACGCATTCATCGGCATCTGCGAGAAGCATCCGGACAGAATTGTCCGCGTGGACGCGTCCGGAAATATTGAACAGATTCGAGACCGCGTGCGTCAAATAGTTGTCAATCGACTGACGGCCGTTGCCAAGGCCGTCTGATTCGGAGGGATCATGATGGAAGACTACACCCGCCTTTGCATGAACTGCTTCCATGAGCTGAACGGTGCGGCCGTCTGCCCGCACTGCGGCTATGAGCAGAACACGCCCCAGGACGCGGACTGCCTGCCGCCCGGAACGGTCATTGCCGACCGCTTCCTCATCGGCCGCGCCCGCGGCCAGGATGAGACCGGCATCGTATACAACGTGCTGGATCTGAAAAAGAATGTGCGCCGCCGCATGCGCGAATTTTTCCCGCCCGAGGACGCTGCCCGCGGTGCGGACGGCTCCGTCGAGCCGCTGCCCGGCCACGAAGCGGCCTTCAATGAGGCGCTGGAACGCATGCGTCTGAACGCAGAAAACAGTGAGGACGCAGACCGCAAATACATCTTTGTCCGCATGAATGGCACGGGCTATTTCATCGAGCGCAAGGTCAAGGCTCCGGCCGCGGAAGCGCCCGCCCCTGCCCCGGCGGACGATGGAAGCTACGACGACGAGGAGGGCGGCCTGCTCAAGCGCCTGCCCACGGTGCTGATCGTGATGTGCGTCGCCGTGGTGCTGATCGTCGTGGGCGTGATCGTCGCGATCCGCGCCTGCGCGACCTCCACGACCGACCGTACCGTGAGCGACACGCCTCTGGCGCTGGTGACCAACGAGCCGACCTACAACCCGCAGACGTCGCCGTCCGCCACGCCCTATACCACGGGTGACCCGTTCGAGCCCATCGACCCCATTCACAACGACTGGATGTCGCAGGAGCCCGGCGAAAGCATGCCCACCGCGAAGGCGACGGTTCGCCCCACGAGCACCGTCTATAACCCGTGGGCCGGCATTCAGGACGACATCGACAATTCGTGGGGACACTCCGTGCCCACCATCACCGCCACGCCGACTCCGGTGCCGAACCGCCGCGTCGTGAACAAAAATTCCTCGCGCGCGGAAATCAGCAGCCTGCAGTGGCAGCTGATCGAGCTGGGCTGGCTGAACGCCGACGAGCCGACGGGCAGCTATGACGCCGCCACCGTCGCCGCCGTGAAGGCGTTCCAGACCTATGTGAACAAAAACTACAAGGCCAAGCTGACCGTGGACGGCATCTGCGGCCCGGCCACCTTCAAGTATCTTGACAACTACTCGATCGCCGTCAACCCCAGCCCCAGCGCGACCGCGGGGCCGGACAACGGCACGATCAGCGCCGACTCCTCCCCCGTTCGCATCCGCGAATTGCAGCTGAAGCTCATCGCCATGGGCTGGCTGGACGGAGAAGCCACCGGCAAGTATGACAACGCGACCTACAACGCGGTCATGGCCTTCCAGAACTATGTGAATGTGTCCACCTCCTCTTCTCTTCTGACGGTGAACGGTCTGGCCGACGCGAACACGCAGCTGCTGCTCGGCTACGAGCGCTTCGCCAAGCCGAAGGAGACGACGAAGCCCACCGAGGCTCCGACCGCCGCGCCCACCGTCGACCCGCACGACGAAACCGACCTTCTGACCACGCTCGACGAGCCGATTCTGGTCAAGATCGTCGCCGATCAGGCCTACGTCTATGAGCGCGCCAGCGACAACGCCGTCGTCAAGGGGCGCGTGAGCAAAAACATGCGCTTCCGCAAGATCGCCGAAAACGAGAACTGGGTCATGCTGGTCAACGACGCCGGCGAAACCGGTTACACGCAGGCGCAGAACGTGGAAGACGTGTTCAGCGGCGACCAGCCCGAAGATCAGAACGGCACCACGCCCGACTCCCCGAAGGCGGACATCCTCGCGTTGCAGAACGCGCTGATTGAGCGCGGCTGGCTGGCGGAGGGTGAAGCCGACGGCGTGTACGGCCAGAAGACCAAGGACGCGGTTGCCGCCTTCCAGGCCTATGTCAACGAAGTTGAGGGCGCGCAGATTCTGAACGTAACCGGCCTGGCCGACGAAAATACCAAGGACTATCTGCTGGACGAGAAGTACGTCAAGCCGCAGCCGACCGCCCAGCCCACCGCAACCGCGGAGCCGGAGCCGACCGGAGCGCCGTTTGTCGCGCTCGATCCCGAGGAAACCGTGGTCGTGACCGTCGACCGTCTGACCGTCTACTCGCAGCCGAAGGAGGACGCGAATCTGGCCGTCGGCGCGGTCGCGAAGGGCGCTTCCATGACGCTCGTGGCCGAAAACGGCGAGTGGGGCTATGTCCGCAATTCCAAGGGTGCCTTCGGCTATACGCTTCTGAGCGGCCTGCGCAAAGCGTCTGACCCGACCGAAGCGCCCACGACCGAGCCGACCGCTGAGCCGACCGCCGAACCCACCGACGAGCCGATAACATTCGTCGACGTGGAGGGCACGGTGTACGTCCGCGTCGCGGTCGAAAAAACCACCGTGTACCTTGACGCGCCCGATACCAATTCCGCCAACAGCATGCGGATAAAGAAGGGCTTTGTCGCCCGTCTGATCGCGCAGGGCGGCGAATGGTACGAGCTGTTCAACGAAAAGAACAACATGACCGCCTATGCTCTCGCCGCCGACTTCGAGCTGGTCGAGCCCACCGAAACGGCCACGACCGAACCGACGACCGCGCCCACGACGGAACCCACAAAGGATACCCAGCCCGACTATCTGGACGACACCTACACCGATCCGGACGGCGAGTACACCATGCGCGTATCCGCCGAGCAGACGACCATCTACTTCGAGGACGGCCGCACGGCAAACCTCCCGAAGGGCACCGCGCTGCGTCTGGTCGCGCTGGGCAGCCGCTGGATTCAGGTGCGCAGCGAAGCGGACGGCGTGATCGCCTACGCGCGGATGGAGGACTTCGTGCTGGATCCCACCGAAGCGCCGACCACCGAGCCGACCGTTGAGCCGACGACCGAACCCACCGCGGAACCCACACCCGCGCCCGCGTATCTGAAGGAAACCTACACGGACGCTTCCGAGGGTCAGCGCGTACGCGTGACGGCCAAGGAAACCACCATCTACACGGCGGACGGAAAGAGCTACACGCTTTCGCAGAACGCGGAGTTCGCGCTGGTCGCCGTCGGGCAGGATTGGATTCTCATCCGCAATGAGAAGAACGACGCGGAAGCCTACGGCCTTGCCGCCGACTTCGAAATTCTGAATCCCGAACCCGCCGAAACGTCCATGCCCGCGTATCTGACCGAGGATTACACGGACGCTTCCGAGGGGCAGCGCGTGCGCGTGACGGCTAAGGAAACCACGATCTACGGGACGAACGGCAACAGCTACACGCTCTCGCAGAACGCGGAATTCGCGCTGGTCGCCGTCGGACAGGATTGGATTCTCATCCGTAATGAAGCGAAAGGCTTGGAAGCCTACGGCCTTGCCGCCGACTTTGAAATCCTCTTCCCCACCGCCGCGCCGACTGACGAGCCGACGCCCGAACCCACGGACGATCCGACCGTCGAGCCGACGGACACGCCGGAGTACCTGACCGAGGCTTATACGGATGTTTCCTCCGATAATCTGACGGTGCGCGTAATCGCCGCGGAAACGACCGTCTATATGGACGACGGCCGCACGGCGACGCTTCCGAAGGGCGCGAGCGTCCGTCTGGTGGCGGAAGGCATGAACTGGCTTCGCGTCCGCAACGACAAGGGGCTGGAAGCCTACGCCCGCTACGCGGACTTCGAAATTCTCGAGCCCACTGCGGAGCCGACCGAGGAACCCACGCCCGAACCGACAGAGGAGCCGACGCCCGAGCCCACGCCGGAACCCACGCCCGAGCCGACCGAGGAACCCACGCCCGAGACCACGCCGTACACCGACGAGTGGATGCAGGACAAGAAGAGCGTGAAGGCCTTTGTGAAGGCGCTTGTGGATGGCGGCTGGCTGGATTCCGAGCTTGCCACGGTCGACATTCAGGACGAAAACGTGCTCAACGCCATCCGCGATTTCCAGCTCTGGTATGAGGAAAACGAGGGCCTGACGCTGGAATCCATCTTCGACGACGAGGGCAACTTCATCGGCACCATCGACGAGGACACCTACGAAGCCATCATGTCCGGTCTGTATTCCAACAAGTAATTCCCCGGTTTTTCCCTCCGGCACAAGTCCGTGCCGGAGGGTTTGTTTGTGTATTCATCGTAAATTCCATTGCCTTTCACGCCTCATCGCGGTATAATGGAGGTTCACGACACATCAGGAGGTGGCACCATGTCGGCATACACGCATCCTGCATATCGGGAAGAAAAAGAACATCTCGACCGCACGCTGAAGGTAGTGGACGCGGAGCTGACGCTCGCGGAGACCGAAAAGCAGTCGGCCGAAGCCGAGCTGAAATACGCCCGCGCCTTCGACCCGGACAAGCTGCCCATTCGCGAAATTCTGTTCGTAAAGGCCGTGCAGACGGAAAAGAACATGGTGCTCGCGCACCGCAAGCCCTATTTCACCCGCATCAATTTCACCGAGCACGGCAAGGGCGAGCGCGTTTATTACATTGGAAAATACGGCGTGATGGATTCCTCTTCGCTGGAAAGCGTCGTCATCGACTGGCGCGCGCCGCTGGCAAACCTGTATTATTCCGGTCAGCTTGGCCACGTAGAATACACCGCGCCCGACGGAGCCGTATCGGGCGAATTGACGCTCAAGCGGCAGTTCGACATTCTGGACGGCGAAATCCTCTCCATCTTCGACACCGACATCGTGTCTCAGGACGCGTATCTGCAATCAGCGCTGAACGCCATGAACGGCGAGCGCCTGAAGGAAATCGTCACCACGATTCAGGCGGAGCAGAACTACGTCATCCGCTATCCCCTACGCCAGTCGCTGGTGGTGCAGGGCGTGGCCGGTTCCGGCAAGACCACCATCGCGCTGCACCGCATCGCCTATCTGCTGTACGCGTTTTGCGACCAGCTTCGCCCGGAAAACATGCTCATTCTCGCGCCCAACCCGCTGTTTCTGAACTATATCGCGGGCGTGCTGCCCGATCTGGGCGTGGAGCGCGTCAATCAGACCACGTTTTCGCTGCTGATGCTCGACCTCTTAGGCAAATCGCTCGGGAAGCTGGATCTTTCCGACCGCACGGAAGCCGTGCTCAGCCTGCCCGCCGGGGAGCGCGAAGCGTTTGCCGCCGTCGCCCGCTTCAAGGGCTCCCTGCGGCTGAAGCGCATGCTGGCGGAATTCTTCCGGCGCTATGAAGCGGACTTCGCGCCCGAGGACGGCATCGCGTTCGGCCCGGTGAAGCTGTATGGCAAGGAAGAGCTGGATCACTTCCTGCTTGTGGACGAAGCGCCCTTCCCGATGGCGCGGCGCGTTTCGGAGTTTGAAAAGCAGCTGAAAAACCGCGTCGGTTCGGCCGCCCGCCGCCTGCAGAACTGGTTCCGCGACGAATGCGACCGCCGCGCCGCGCTGCTACGCAAGCAGGTTTCCGACCCCGCGGAGCAGAAGGCGCGCCTTGCGCGGCTGTATCAGAGCCGGGACGAGCGCATAAAGCAGATTGACGATGAGGTGAAACCGTTCATCAAGGCCACCCTCGCGGCGCTGCCCTCCACGGAGCCGCTGGCGCTGTATCGCGCCTTCTGGGAGGACGCGCTCGCGCACGCGAGCGATCCGACCGTCAGGGCCGCCGCCGAGCGCACGCTTTCGCGCATGAACGCGAAGCAGCCGCTGGAAGCAGAGGACGTCGCGCCCATCGCCTATCTCGTCACGCGCCTTCTGCCGCTGAAGCGCATTGATATGCGCCACGTGGTCATCGATGAAGCGCAGGACTTCAATCCCTTCGAAATCTCGCTTCTGTCCGATCTGATGCCCGCCGCCACGTTTACCATCGTCGGCGACCTGATGCAGGGCATTCACGGCTGGCGCGGTCTGCACAGCTGGGACGAACTGAACGGCATCCTGAAGGGGACCTGCGCGCGGCATGAGCTGATTACCAGCTATCGAAGCACCGTCGAAATCATGGACACGGCGCTCACCGTCGCCCGCAACCGTCCGGTCGCCGGGCAAACGGAGGCGCGCGCCGTCATCCGGCACGGCGAGGCGCCCGTCTTTCTACCGTTCTCCGGCGAGGACGAGCAGGCGCAGAAAATCGCCGATCTGATTGACGAGTGGATGAAGGCCGGCATGCGCGTGATCTGTGTGATCGAGCGCTACGCTTCCCGCGCCGGCGCGCTGGCCGCGCGGCTTCCCGCCCGCCTGAACGCGCGCGTGCTGAACACCGAGGACACGGAGTACACCGGCGGCGTATACGTCGCCCCCGCCTCGGCTGTGAAGGGTCTGGAATTCGACGGCGTAATCTTCGCCGACGCGGGCGAAAGCGCCTACCCGGACGACGACCTGAATGCCCGGCTGCTCTATGTCGGCCTGACGCGCCCGCTTCACCGGCTCGCACTTCTGTATTCCGGCGCGCGGACGAAGCTTTTGAATTGACAAATTCTTTATATCACGCACACAAAATCTGTGCTATAATAGACTGGCACGCCTGTTTAGCGAAAGGGCGCAGCATACAGGAGGGACTCCGGATTGAAATTTGAATCAAACAACCGCTCGTCGGGTTCGATCGACGGGGACTGGATCGGCATTGCCATTCTTCTGATGATTCCCTATGTGCGAATCATCGGCGTATTCATGCTGCTGAAAAAAGCGCGCCGCATGTTCGGCCTGAGCGACCGGCTGATGCGCTGGGTTTATCTGCTGGCCATCCTCGTGCTGTGCGGCTCCGTCGGCGAAATTTTCGGAAGCCTGCTCAAGTTCGTGCTGCCGGTGAGCGGCGTGGTGGCGCTCTTCCTCGTGGTCGCGTGGCTGATGCGCCAGCGCGAAGGAAAATACGGCGATTACATCGCCTGCATCGGCGACAGCGCCAGCTACAGCCTTGACGCACTGATGAGCGAAATGGGCGTCGACGAAAAGCGGCTGCGCCGCGACATTGCCGGCATGAAGAAGAAAGGACTGCTGTCCGCCGAAGCCTACATCGACGAAGGCCGCCGCCTGCTGATTCTGCGCCGCGAGGGCAAGCCCGCGCCGGAAGCCGCCAGGCCGCGCCCCTCCGAAGAGCCCATCGACGCGGAAGCGAACGAATACCGCGAAATCATTCTGGAGATCCGCGCGCTGAACGTGGCCATCGACGACGAAGAGGTTTCGCGCAAGATCGACCGCATCGAGGAAATCACCGCCAACATCTTCCATCTGGTGGAGCAGAAGCCGGAGCGCAAGGCGGACATTCAGACCTTCATGGAGTATTACCTGCCCACGACACTGAAGCTGCTGCGCCAGTACGCGCGGCTCGAGCATCAGCCTTCCAGCGGCGAGAACATCGCGTCGTCCCGCGCGCGCATCGAGAGCATTCTGGATAAGCTCGTCGCCGGGTTCGAAAAGCAGCTCGACATGCTGTTCAAGAGCGACGCGATCGACATCACCAGCGACATCAAGGTGCTTGAAAAGATGATGGAGATGGACGGCCTCACCCGGTAATCCTTCAGAAAAAAAAGAGAAGCGCCCGCGCGGATCGCTCGAAAAAGAGCGGCGCACGGGCGTTCTTTCATCAGTACGTGACCTCCGTCGGGGGCTTGCAAAGCTTGCAGGCGCTTTTTCCAGCGTTCAAAGCCTGCTGCAGCGTCACGCGCGGGGTCTTGCCTTCATAGACATAGCGGCAGCCCGCCAGATGGTAATACAGGCCGTTGTCGTTACAGTAGACCATGAACGGCTGCGGCGTAGGCGTAGGCTCGGAAATCAGCGAGCTGGTTTCCTGCGCGTCGATCACCAGCTGCGCGGTGTCCGGCACGTCCGCAGGCTTCAGCGGGCCAAGCATCTTCCGGTTGTTCTGCTCCACCACGATCTCCACGCCGCCCTCGTCCTGATAAGAGGAAATCGGCTTCAGCACCACGAGCGCGCACGCGATCAGCGCCGCAAACGCCACGGATACCGCCGACTTCAGCCATTTCGGCCAGCCGCAGTCGTCCGTCCACATCAGATACAGTCCCACCGGAAACGCGAAAACAATCAGAAGCGCCAGCTTCAGACTGCCGTTCGACTCCCGTATCCAGCTGTATCCGCCGCGCGAACGGCGAGCGTATTTCTTCTTCATTCGTTCTTCCTTCCAGCATACAGGGTTCTGCTTTCATTGTAGTCTTTTTCGCCCCGCTTGTAAAGTGCCTTTTGATAAAAAACGCCTTGCGTTTTCATGGCAACATGCGCTATAATGGGTTGAAACGCACAAAAACATACAACGGAGGAACCGCATGGACAAACACGCACTTGCGCTTGCAGCGCAATATCATATGCAGCCCGCGCACGCGCAAAACGTGATCGAGCTGCTCGACGGCGGCGCGACCATTCCCTTTATCGCCCGCTATCGCAAGGAAATGCATGGGAACACCGACGACCAGACGCTGCGCGAGTTTTCCGAGAAGCTCGCGTCCCTGCGTGGGCTGGACGCGCGCCGGGAGGAAATCGCCAAGGCCATTCAGGCGCAGGACAAATGGACGGACGAGCTGGCGTGCGCCGTAGAGAGCGCGAAGACGCTTTCCGAGCTCGAGGACATTTATCGCCCCTACCGTCCCAAGCGCAAGACGCGCGCGTCCGTCGCCCGCGAAAAGGGGCTGGAAGGGCTCGCGACGCTGATTCGCCTGCAAAGGAAAGGCAGTCTTTCGGAGATCGCGCAGGCATACGTCAATCCCGAAAAGGGCGTAGAAACGCCCGCGGACGCGCTTTCCGGCGCGAGCGACATTCTCGCCGAGGATTTCTCGGACGACGCCGCCATCCGCGCGCGCGAAAAGGCGCTGATTCGCCGCAAGGGCGCGCTGCGCTCCCGCGCCGCGAAGGAGGGCGACAGCGTATACCGGCAATATGCCGACTTCTCCGAGCCGATTCGCCTGACGCAGAGCCACCGCGTTCTCGCCATCAACCGCGGCGAGAAGGAGGAATGGCTGAAGGTCTCCATCGAGGTGGACGAAGCCGAAGCGCGCGCCGAAATCGCCGCGCAGGTGCTCGTTCCGGGCGGCAATTATCGGGAATTTCTGGAAAACACGATTGAGGATGCATGGACGCGGCTCCTGTTCCCGTCGCTGGAACGCGAAATTCGCGCCGATCTGACCGACCGCGCCAACGAGCAGGCCATTCGCATGTTCGCGCAGAACCTGAAGCCGCTTCTCATGCAGCCGCCCCTGCGCGGCCGCGTGACGCTGGGCTTCGACCCTGCCTACCGCACCGGCTGCAAGCTGGCCGTGGTGGACGAGACCGGCAAGGTGCTCAAAACCGGCGTGGTCTACCCCACCCCGCCGCACAACAAAAAGGAAGAAGCGGCGAGAACGCTTTCGGATATGATTCGCCGCTACCACATCACCGCCATCGCCATCGGCAACGGCACGGCTTCCAAGGAGTCGGAAATCTTCGTTTCCGAGCTTCTGAGGGATTTCCCCGGCGTGGGCTACATGATGGTTAGCGAGGCGGGCGCGTCCGTGTATTCCGCGTCCAAGCTGGGCGCGGAGGAATTTCCGGACTTTGACGTGTCGCTGCGCTCCGCCGTGTCCATCGCAAGACGGCTTCAGGATCCGCTTTCGGAGCTGGTGAAGATCGATCCCAAGGCCATCGGCGTGGGACAGTATCAGCACGACATGCCGCCCGCGCGGCTGGACGAAGCGCTGACGGGCGTAGTGGAGGACTGCGTGAACGGCGTGGGCGTGGACGTAAACATCGCTTCGCCCTCGCTCCTGAGCTACGTTTCCGGCCTTACGCGCACGACGGCGAAGAACATCGTGGCGTACCGCGAGGAAAACGGCGCGTTCCTTTCGCGCAAAGCGCTTCTGAAGGTGCCCAAGATCGGCCCGAAGGCCTTCGAGCAGTGCGCCGGCTTCCTGCGCGTGCCCGCCGCCGCGAACATACTGGACAACACCGGCGTGCACCCCGAAAGCTACGACGCAGCCGAGAAGCTCCTGAAAGCCTGCGGCTTCACGCTGGCCGACGTGAAAAACGGCAAGGTCGACGGCCTGACCGCCCGCGCGGAGCAGCTGACCATCCCGAAGCTGAGCGAAATGACCGGCGCGGGCGAAATGACCGTGCGCGACATCCTGCGCGAGCTGGAAAAGCCGGGCCGCGACCCGCGCGACGAGCTGCCCCCGCCGATGCTCCGCGCCGACATCATGGATATGAACGACCTGAAGCCCGGCATGGAGCTCACCGGCACCGTGCGCAACGTGATCGACTTCGGCGCGTTCGTCGATATCGGCGTGCACCAGGACGGCCTCGTCCATATCTCCCAGCTCGCCGACCGCTTCATCCGCCACCCCTCCGAGGTCGTGCGCGTAGGCGACGTCGTAAAAGTCACCGTCCTGAACGTAGACCCCAAAACCGGCCGCATCTCCCTGACCATGAAAAAGCGCTGATATTCCTTTTTTATAGACAGGATTTCGCCGCCCGCGGAATCCTGTCTTGCTCTCCCCTATTTTTAATGCGTCCCGGCACAAGAGAAATCGGCGATTGACGAACGGGCGATTGCGGGGTATACTGGACACAGAAAAGGATATGGAGAGAAACGGCATGGATTTTTGTGCGATGAATGAACGGATTCTGCCGCCGGACGAAGGGGCGGCGTGGCGGGCGCGGGCGCGGCTGAACGAGATTGCCAAGCCTGTGGGCAGTCTGGGGGCGCTGGAGGACGATCTGGTTGCCGTTGCGGCGCTTACGGGCAGCGAGAGGATCAGCCTGAAGCCGCGGGCGGTGCTGGCCATGTGCGCCGACAACGGCGTGGCCGCGCCGGACATCGCCATCACGCCGGTACGCGTCACGCGAACCGTGGCGGAGATGATGGCGCGTGGAGAGAGCAATGTGTGCCGCATGGCGCGTCTGGCAGGCGCGGAGGTTTTTCCCTATGACGTGGGCATGTTCACGCGCTCGGATGAAGCCGGGCTGGGAGGGCCGCACATCTCGGACGGGACGAAAAATATTCTGTCCGGCCCGGCGATGACGGCGGAGCAGGCGGAGGCCGCGCTGACCTTCGGCATGGAACGCGCGGAGGAGTTTGCCCGTCGGGGGTATCGTCTGCTGGCGACCGGCGAGATGGGCGTAGGCAACACGACCACGTCGGCGGCGATGGCGGCGGCGCTTCTTGGGCGTTCGCCGCGAGAGGTAACCGGGCGCGGCTCCGGGCTGAGCGACGAAAGCCTGCGGCGGAAGATTGAGGTAGTCGAGCAGGCAATCCGCGTGAATGAACCGGATGCGAGCGACGCGTTTGACGTGCTGCGGAAGCTCGGCGGCTACGACATTGCCGCCATGGCGGGCGTGTTCATCGGCGGCGCGCTGGCGCGCCTTCCGGTGCTGGTGGACGGCGTAATCAGCGCCGTGGCCGCGCTGACGGCGGCGCGCCTGTGTCCGCGCGCTCGCGTTTGCATGCTCGCCAGCCACGTGTCCGCGGAACCGGCGGGTCGGCTGCTGCTGGAGGAATTGCAGCTGAAGCCGCTCATATGCGCGGGTCTGCGGCTGGGCGAGGGTACCGGCGCGGTCGCGGCCATGCCGATGCTCGATATGGCGCTGGAAATCTACAATAATATGCTGACGTTCTCGGACATCGGCATGTGAGGGGTTTATAATGATTACACTCATTACCGGCGGCTCCGGCTGCGGGAAGAGCACCTACGCGGAATCGCGGATGCTTTCCTATTCCCTGCCGCGCGTGTACGTCGCCACGATGATTCCCTGCGGCGAGGACGCCGCGCGGCGCATTGCGCGCCACAGGCAGTTGCGCGCCGGAAAGGGCTTTGAAACACTGGAAAAGGGCGTGGACGTTGGAGGTCTCCCCCTGCCGGAGGGCGCGAGCGTGCTGCTGGAATGTCTGGGAAATCTGGTCGCGAACGAGATGTTCGAGCCGGACGGCGCCGGCGAAAACGCGGAGGAGCGCTGTCTGGACGGCATCCGCTCGCTGGCGCGCCGGGCAGCGAATCTGGTAATCGTGACCAACGAGGTCGGCTCGGACGGCCGCGAATACGGCGAAGGCACCGAGCAATACATGCAGATTATGGGACGGCTGGGCTGCCGCATCGCCGAAATGGCGGACGAGGTATGCGAGGTCGTCTGCGGCCAGCCGGTGTGGCTGAAGGGAGGCCGGGCATGAAGGCGCTTCGTTCGATCGTGACCGCGTTTCAGATGTTTTCGCGCCTGCCGACGCCGCGCGTGAGGTGGGAAGACGACAACATGCGCTATATGCTGCCCGCGTTTCCGCTGGTCGGGCTTGTGATCGGCGCGCTGATGCTTCTTCTGCGCCTTGTGTGCGCGCACTTCCTTGCCCCGTCGCTGCTTCGCGGCGCGGCCATGACGATTCTTCCGATTCTGGTGACCGGCGGCATTCATTTAGATGGCTTCGCCGACACCGTGGACGCGCTGAGCAGCTATGCCGAGCCCGCGCGCAAGCGGGAAATTTTGAAGGATCCGCACGCAGGCGCGTTCGCCGTGATTTACGTGGGCGTGTATCTGGTGGCGGCGCTGGCGCTGAACGCGACGATGAAGGATGGTCTGCGAACGTCGGGCGCACTCCTTGGCATGTTTGCGCTGTCGCGGGCGGTGAGCGGATTCTGCTCGCTGGCGTACCCGGGCACGGACGGGCGCGGGCTTCTGTCCACGTTCCGCGCGTCGGCGGACAAGCGGCTGTGTCTCTGGCTGCTGGGCGGCTGGATCGTCGTTTTAAGCGCGGCGCTGGTCGTGCTCTGCGGCGCGCGGGGGCTTCTGCTTCCGCTGGCGGCGGGGCTGGCGGCGGCTCGGCTGTACCAAATCTGCACAAAGCAGTTCGGCGGTATGAGCGGAGACCTGAGCGGCTATTTTCTGTCGCTGGCGGAGCTTTTCATGCTGGCGGCGATCAATCTGGGAGGAATCTGAATGATACTGATTACGGGCGGCGTCGCGTCGGGCAAGCGCACCTACGCGCGCCGGACTTTGGGCTATACGGATGAACAAATGGCGGACGCGGTGCTCGACGCGCGGCCGGTGCTTTACAACCTTCAGAACCTTGTGGCGCGCGCGCCGGAGAACGCGCAGGGACTGTTTGACGCGCTGCGCGAGAAGGAGGTCGTGATCGTCTGCGAGGTGGGCAGCGGCATCGTTCCGCTGGATCGAAACGAGCGCGAAACGCGCGAGCAGACGGGGCGGTTGGTGAACCGGCTGGCGGCGGAGGCGGAGCGCGTCGTGCGCATGGTGTGCGGGCTTCCGCAGGTGCTGAAATGAGGCGGGTATATCTGATTCGCCACGGCCTGACCGAGGGCAACCGTCTCCGGCGCTATATCGGCCGGACGGACGAGCCGCTCTGCGCGGAGGGACGCGCGGCGCTTTCGGCGGCTCCGCTGAAGGGAATTGAAACGGTGTATGTGAGTCCGCTTCTGCGCGCGCGGGAGACGGCGGCGATTCTGTTCCCCCATGCGCGGCAGATCGTCGTGGACGGCCTTCGGGAAATGGACTTCGGCGCGTTTGAAAACCGTTCCGCCGACGACATGAAGAACGACGCGGCGTATCGCGCGTGGGTCGACGGCCTGTGCGAGGGCGACTGCCCGGGCGGCGAGAACCGCCGCGGCTTTGTCGCGCGCACGGTGCGAGCGTTCGAGAACATCTGCGCGGCGGGCGGCGACGCGCCGCTGGTGATCGTGGCGCACGGCGGCACGGTTATGGCGCTGATGAGCGAGCTGGGCGAGCCGAAAAAGGACTACTGGGCGTGGCATGTGGGCGCGGGCGGCTGTCTGCGCTGCGCGCTGGACGGCGGCCGGCTGCTCTACGAAGGAGACGGATTTGACGCATGATTGAAACGACAAACCTCACGAACACGGCTTACGACCTTGAGCGCTACCGGGACGCGGACGACGTGCGCGCGTTCCTGCGCACGTTTTCGCTGGACGGGCTGGAGGTCATGCCGTGGGGCGAAAACACGCTTTCCTTCCTGCCGCCGGACGCGGTTCCCGGTCTGCATCTGGGCTATTTCCCCTGCTGGGTCGACTTTTACCGGGGACAGGAGGAACCCGTGCTGCGGGAATTCGGCTCGATGCAGGCGGCGTACGACCGCTTCGGCGGCGAAACGCCGGAAGCGATCGTCGAGTTCTTCCGCAGACAGATGGATTTCGCCGAATCGCTTCATGTAAAATACGTCGTGTTTCACGTTTCGGACGTATCCATCCGCGAAACCGTTTCCTATCGCTTCGAGCACACGGACGAGGAGGTCATCGACGCTTCCGCCGAGGTGCTGAACCGGGCGATGGAGGGACGTTCGTATTCCTTTGAGCTGCTGCTGGAAAACCTTTGGTGGCCGGGCTTCACGTTCACGCGCCCGGAAATGACGCGGCGGATGCTGGACGGCATAGGCTATCCCCGCACCGGAATCATGCTGGACGTGGGGCATCTGATGCATACCAATCTCGACCTGACGGGCGAGCGCGATGGCGCGGCCTACGTCCTCCGGCAGATGGACGCGCACGGCGCGCTGGCAAGCCGCGTGCGCGGGCTGCACATGAATTTCGGCGCGACCGGCGACGCGGTTCGAGCCATGCTGCGCGCGGGCGTGCCGCAGGACGGCGACTATTGGACGCGGCTGGGCAACGCATATGAGTGGATTCTGAAAATCGACCCGCACCGGCCGTTTGAGACCCCGGCCGCGGCAGCGCTGATTCGGGAAATTCAGCCCGCGTATCTGACGCACGAATTCATCACCGAAAGCCGCGCCCAGCACGAAGCGTTCCTAAAAACCCAGCGTACGGCCGCGTATCTGGCTTGACAAGACCCTGAATTTCCGGTTATACTCTCCCTGTTACGCGCATAACAGGGAGATGTTTTTGTATGACGATTAAGGAGATTGCCAATTCGCTGAACGTTTCCACCGCCACGGTATCCAACGTGATTCACGGTCATCTGGAAAAAATGGCGCCAGAGACGGCGCAGCTCATCCGTCAGAAGCTGGAGCAATATCAGTACATTCCCAACATGGGCGCGCGGATGCTGGCGAAGGGCGACAGCGAAATCGTCGGCGTGATTACCAATTACCCGAACCGCGAGGAAAAATTCGCGCTGCAGGATCCCTTCGTCAGCGAAATGATCGCGGCACTGGAAAACTCCATCCGCTCGCGGGGATATTATACCATGCTTCACGCGGCGCAGAACGCCGCGGAGATTCACCGCATTTCGCAGACATGGAACGCCGTGGGGCTGATCGTGATGGGCTTACAGGCCAACCAGTGCCGCGAGCTCATGCAGGCGGCGCGCAAGCCCATCGTGTTCGTGGACTGCTATTTTGACGACGGGGAGCAATATAACAACGTTGGCCTTGAGGACGAGCGCGGCATGCAGCTGATGACCGAGCATCTTCTGAAGCTGGGGCACCGCCGGATTCTCTTCGTCGGCGACCAGCCGACGCTCTGGGGCGTGGACGCGCGAAGGCTGCGCGGTCACAGAAGCGCACTGGCGGCGGGCGGGCTTTCGTGGTCGGAGGACGCGTATTTCTGCATATCGAAGGATCGCAAGCGCCGTCCGGAGGACTACCACCGCCTGATCGACCGTGCGCGCGAGCGCGAATCGACGGTGCTGATGTTCATATCGGATTACTATGCCGTGGAAGCTATGGATTTCTTTCTGGATCACGGCCTGCGCGTGCCGGAGGACATCTCCGTTACCGGCTTTGACGACAACATCCTTTCCCGCGTGATTCGCCCGAGGCTGACCACCGTGCACCAGAACGTTTCCGCCAAGGCGGAGACCGCGCTGCGCGTGCTGTTCGGCATTCTGGACAAAACGACGCAGGAACCCTGTGCCGTCAGACTTCCCGCGCGCGTCGTGAAGGGACAGAGCGTGAGAGACCTTCGGTAGTTGTGCCGTTTTCTACAAATTTGCTTGTGAAAATTCGACATTTTTGATGGTTATGCGCATAACATATGGACATTTTCCATGGAATCTGATATTCTTGCTTCGAAAAGGGAAATGGCGATGAACAAGATTCTGCGATGCTTCTGCGCGCTTGCGCTTCTTGTATTGTTTGCGGGCGCGCGTTCTGCAAAAGGGGATGAAACCATGGTCTGCCGCACGGAAAAAAGCATGTATGCGCCGGGTGAGACGGCAGTGGTCTGTCTGGAAAACCTGCCGGCGGAAGCGACCGCGCTTCGCGCGCGCCTGTATTCGCTGGAACGCTGCGTGTGGGACTGGCAGCTGCCCGCATCGAAGCGCTTTCCGCTTTCCCTGCCGGACGCGGACGGGCGCGGCTACGCGCTGGAAATCGAAGCGCTGGACGAAGAACAGAATGTGCTGACCTCGGCCTTCACGGCGGTGGACGTTTCCTCCTCGTGGACGAAATTTCCACGGTACGGCTATGTGTGGGATTTTACGCCGTCCGCCGATGCGGAGAGCAAGGCGGACGAGATGGCGCGGTATCACCTGAACGGCGTGCAGTTTTACGACTGGCAGTACCGTCATCATCGCCCGCTGGCGGCCGACCTGTCCGGCTGGCGTGACTGGTCGGGCCGCTGGATCTCCGGCGACACGGTGCGCGCGTATCTCCGGGCCGCGCACGACCGGGGCATGGTGTGCATGGCATACAACATGATCTACGCCGCCAACGAGACCTACCTGACCGACGGGTCCGGCGTACAGGCCGACTGGCGGCTGGTTCGGACGAACGGCGCGGATTTCACCTGCGATATGGACGCGAAGCTGGGGCCGGTGGGCGTTCTGCAATATTTCAACCTTTTGAACCCGGACTGGCAGAGCTACATCTTCGCGCAGGAAAACCGGGTTTTCGGGGCCTTCGATTTTGACGGCTGGCACGGAGACACCATCGGCGAAAACGGCCCCATGCGCACAGCCGACGGCGGCCCGCTAGGCTATGACGCGGACGGAAAGCCGATTTATCTGGTGAAGGACGGCTACACGGCGTTCCTGAACGCCGCGAAGGCGGCCATCGGCGATAAATACCTTGCGTTCAACCCCGTGGGCGCGCAGGGCATTGAAAACGTGAATGTGAGCGCGGTCGACGTGCTGTACACTGAGTTCTGGCCATGGGATCGAAACGCGAACGGCCGGCTGTATGACGATTACTACACGCTGCACCGGGCGATTCTGGGCGCGTGCGAACAGAGCGGCGGCAAATCGCTGATCGTCGCTGCCTACGTCAACTACCGCAATCCGAAGGCCACGTTCAACCCCGCCGCCGTGCGGATGCTCGACTGCGTGGTGTTCGCCTCCGGCGGAAGCCGAATCGAGCTCGGCAACGGCGGAAACATGCTGTCGGACGAGTACTTCCCGGCGGACGGCAAAAAGCGCATGGACGGCGAACTGCGAAGCGCGGTCGGCCGGCTGTACGACTTCCTTGTAGCCTACGAAAATCTCCTGCGCGACGGGCAGCGTCCCGTTTCGCGAACCGTGCGGCTGGAAAATCTGCCGGTCAGCGCGGACGGACGGAGCGATACCGTGTGGTGCTTCGCCAAGGCGGACTCCTCCACCGAGATCTACCATTTTCTGAACCTGACGGGCACGGACGACGGCTGGCGCGACGAGGAGCAGACGAAGAAGCTGCCCATCGCGCACGAAAACGTGAAAACGCGCCTGTACACGGACTACCCCGTCCGGGAGGTCTGGCTCGCTTCGCCCGACGGCGAATCGCCGCTTCCCCTGCCTTTGGAATTCCAGACCGGACGCGACGCGAACGGCGCGTACGCCGAATTCACGCAGCCCGCGCTGGAATACTGGAACCTGATTTTCCTGCGCTGAAGCGCATGAAAAAATAGAAGGAGGGAACTTCCATGAAAAAACTGTTTGCTCTGCTTCTGGCGATCGTTCTGATGCTTGGCGTCTGCGCCGCGGCGACCGCGGAGGAGCCGGTCACCATCACCTTCTGGCACACCTACGGCGACGCCGAAACGCCCGTCATCGACGACGTGATCATCCCCATGTTCGAGGCCGCGAACCCGGACATCAAGGTGGAAGCCGTTCGTCAGAGCGGAGACTTCAACCAGATGCTCGTAACCGCGCTGGGCACCGGCATGGTTCCCGACGTGGCGCGCGTGGACATCACCAAAACCAGCGCGTACGCCAAGCTGGGCGGCATCGTGGCCATGGATGAAATCGAGGGCTTCGACGCGTTGAAGGACGCCGTGCTGGACGGCCCGCTGTCCACCAACCTGTGGAACGGCCACTACTACGGCCTGCCGCTCAACACCAACTGCAAGGCGGCCGTCGTCAACCTGAACGTACTGAAGGAGCTGGGCTTCGAGACCGCGCCCGAAACGATGGAAGAGTTCGTCGAGGCATGCATGGAGAAGGCCGACGGTCAGTACAAGCTGAACGTTTCCGGTCTGGGCGACTGGGATCTGTATCCCTACTTCTGGCTGTTCGGCGGCGAAGTGACCGACGAGGGCTTCACAAAGGCGAGCGGCTATCTGGACAGCGAGGAAAGCGTGGAAGCCATCAACACCATGCTGCAGCTTCACGCGGATCACGTGTTCACCATCCGCGACGTGGACGGCACGTCCGACGCGTGGGACGGCATCAACAGCGAGTACGCCATGTTCTTCGAAGGCCCCTGGGCGCCCTTCAGCGATGAAAAGGGCATCGTCCCGGCGCTGATCCCCACCTGGAACGGCGAAAGCGCGTCCGTGGTCGGCGGCGAGAACATCGTCATCTTCTCCGGCAGCGAAAAGAAGGAAGCCGCGTTCCGCTTCGTGCAGTTCATGCTCAGCGAGGATGTACAGCTTGAGCTTCTCAAGGTGGGCGTAATCCCCACGCTGAAGTCCTGCGTGAACAGCGACGCCGTGCAGGCCGACCCGAAGTGGAGCGTGTACATGAAGCAGCTGGAAAGCGCGCGCAGCCGCATCCCCACTCCGCAGGCCTCTGCCGTTGAGCAGCTGTGGACGGACGCAATGACCGAGATCTTCATCGAGGGCGCGGACGTGCAGGCCACGCTGACCAAGTACGCCGCCGAAATCGACGTCGAGCTGGCGAAATAAGGCATTCATCTTCGGGGAGCCGGAAAACCCGGCTCCCCGAGCCATACGAGGGAGCGCGGCGGCGCTTTCTTATGAATCGGGGGGATTGGCATGACGCCATTTACCTACAATCCGCAGGCGGCCATGCTTCGCGAGGCGCAGCTTCTTCGCCGCAAGCGCGTCCGGAATCTGGTGCCGGCCGCGCCGTTTGTGCTTCCGGGACTGCTTCTGGCCTGCGTGTTCGTGTTCTATCCCATGTTTTTCAACATCCGCATCAGCTTTTCCGATTACCACATCGTAGAGCGGACGATCACGTGGGCGGGGCTCAAGAACTATCTGGCGCTGTTCGCCGAAACGGGCGACCGGCTGCTTCTGGCCGTGCGGAACAACTTTCTGTACGCGCTGGTCACCACGCCGTTCATTCTGCTGTTCGGCATGGTGTTCGCGGTGATGGTCAATTCGCTTCGGCGCACGCAGCTTTTCTTCCGCACGTGCTTCTATCTGCCGGTCATCACCAGCTGGGTCATCGTCGGCAACGTGTTTGCCTACATGTTCAACGCCGGCGGCGCGGGACTGGTGAACTATCTGCTGAAGGACGTGTTTGGCCTGCTGCCCGAATACGTTTCGTGGCTGAACCGCACGTGGACGGCGAATCTGGTCATCTGGCTGCTGGGCATCTGGAAGAACATCGGCTGGGCGATGGTGATTTACATCGCCGGGCTCAAGGGCATTCCCGCGGAGCTATACGAGGCCGGCATGCTGGACGGCGCAAGCCGGACGCAGCAGTTCTGGCACATCACCGTGCCGCTTCTGAAGAGCACCACGTTCTATGTGCTGGTGAACATGGTCATCGGCTCCTTCGGCGTGTTCATTCAGGTGATGATGCTCACCAGCGGCAACCCGCGCGGAACCACCAGCGTGCTGCAATACCTGCTGTACGACCGGTCGTTCAACCTGTTTGAGTTCGGACAGGGCGCGGCCATCGGCCTGATCACGGCCATACTGGTGCTGCTGACGACGGTTGTGCTCAACCGGGTCTTCCGCACGGAAGGGGGACGGATGGAATGAAGCAGCTGGGAAAGGCCGCGTTCTGGATGGTTCTGATCGTCAGCGCGGTAATCTTTATTCTGCCGTTCTGGTTCATGCTGTGCAATTCGTTCGAGGAATTCAGCTATGTGCTGCCCAATCCGCCGCATCTGGTGCCCACGCGAATCAGCTTCGCGGCGTATGAACACGTCCTGTCGCAGTCCACGCTGCCCCGGGCGGCGTTCAACAGCGTGGTCATCACGCTTGTGACGACGGGCGTCACGGTGATGATCTCGGCGCTGTCCGCCTACGGGTTCGCGCGCATCGACTTCTTCGGACGCGAGGTGCTGTTCCGCGTGTATCTGTTTGCGCTGATGCTGCCCGGATTCCTTGGCATCATCCCGCAGTTCCTCGTGCTGCAGGGCATCGGCGCGCCGCCGAACGGCCTGATCGGCACGAAGGCCGGCCTGATTCTGCTGTACGTCGGCGCGGGCATCTGCGGAAACACGTTCTTCCTACGCGCGTCCATGGAGGCGCTTCCCAGAGAGCTGGAGGAAGCCGTGAAGATGGACGGCGGCGGGCATATGACGGCGTTCTTCCGCGTGATGCTGCCCATCGCGCTGCCCGGCATCGGCACGCTGGCCATCTTCTGCCTGCAGGGCACATGGGAGGAATTCTTCTCCGCGAAGGTCGTGCTCGGCGGCGCGCAGGATCAGATTACACTCCCCGTCATGATCCAGTCGCTCAAGGGCGCGCACTCCACCCGCTGGGAATGGATTTTCGCCGCGTCGATTCTGGCGCAGATTCCCATGCTCCTGCTCTTCGCCGTGTTCCAAAAGCATTTCGTCGTGTCCGGTCTGGCGGAGGGCTCCGTGAAGGGATAAAATCATCCTCAACCGCAAAAACGCATAAAAGAATAGCCGCCGGGTGGAAAGCGCACTCCCCTGCCCGGCGGCCTTATGGACTCTATTCAGATGATTGCGGCAAACGAATCTGCCGCTTCTCAGCAAACTTTTCTTTCATGGAAGATGCGCCAGCTCCCGTTTCCGGATGTCTCCGGTCTCGAAAACCCCTGAAAGCGTGTTCTCTCGAACCTTCGTGTTTCAGAATAAGCGCTTCTCCCA